>Ga0078972_1000131_pt1 | contig 306590 bp, 252 predicted proteins | sample YelNatPaOPGAMG01_FD_67568 | JGI IMG/M metagenome (GOLD analysis project Ga0078972, IMG submission 67568) | Hot spring thermophilic microbial communities from Obsidian Pool, Yellowstone National Park, USA - OP-RAMG-01 (SPADES assembly) (version 2) | ecosystem: Environmental > Aquatic > Thermal...
AGAGGCCGAGCCAGACTCTCTGTAGCGCTAGAGCTAATTGAGCATCGCTTATGGGCAGCCAGAAGCGTTAGTCTGCCGGGACTTGTGCTAATTTGCGGGGATTGCCTTAATATGCCGTTTCGAGACAAATCCTTTGATATAGTTGTAGGCAATGGAGTTCTCCACCATCTTCCTCTGGCTCGTTCAGTAAAAGAGATTTCTCGCGTGTTGAAACCAGGAGGAAGATACTTCGGTCGCGAACCCAACTTCCGGAATCCAATAGTCCGACGTAAGGTGCTGGGAGGGCATCACTCGCCGAATGAACATGCGATCTTGCCAGCGGAAATTCAGTCCATTTTCAGAGACGAGGGCTTTGAGATTCAGATAAAGTACTTCTGGAGGAGAATTCCCTGGCTTCATAACCCCTGGTTATCAGTATCCATAGCAATAGATGCAAGACTAACGAGCTAACCATGGTGCCTGTAGCGGTCATCGTCATTGCGCAGAACGAGGAGCCCAATATTGAATATTGTCTGAAGTCTGTAGTAGGCTGGGCAGAGCAGGTGTTTGTCGTTGATGCTTTCAGCACGGATCGAACACCCGAACTCGCTGGTGCCTGCGGTGCCAAGGTAGTTCAGCATGAGTTCGTGGATTGGGCCAGCCAGCGCAACTGGGCGTTGGATAACCTGCCGCTAAGAACGGAATGGGTCTTCTTCCTTGATGCGGATGAGCAGGTAACAGATAAGTTTAAAACGGCTTTTGAGAAGACTATCTTAAACGCCCCCGATGACCTTGCGGGTGTGTACATTCGGAAGACACTATACTTTCTAAACCGACCTTTGCGCCATATTCATGAACCGCCACATATGCGCATTGTCCGTCAGGGGCGGGCACGCTGGATCGGGGAAGGGGCGAGGGAATACTGTCTGGTCCAGGGGCGAACCGTTACCATCAAGGAGCCTCTCATTCATTGGGACCGAAAGGGCCTACACTCCTGGATTGAGAAGCAGAATCGCAATGCTACCCGCGAAGCCACGGTGATCCTGAATGGACAGCAAACACGAAACATTCCAGGGGAGCAGGCACTTCATATTGAGAGGCCAGTACGTACCTGGATACGCACCCACCTGTACACACGCCTACCTGGTTGGCTTCGTCCCTTTCTCCATTTCGCCTATCGTTACTTCCTCCGGGGAGGCTTCCTAGACGGCTATCCTGGCTTCGTCTACTGCTTTCTCCATGCCTTCTGGTTGCCTCTCTTGATTGACGCAAAAGTCTATGAGGTAAGACAGAACCCATGAGGCGGGCTAACGTTCCCGATAGTCCGCTCAAAGTCCGCTTGCGCGAAACTTCCCGCCGCGTCCTTCGGCTCTTTGGAGGACGCTCCAGCCGCGATGTGGAGTATGATTTTGCCTACCGCAACATCGTGGGAAAGCAGTTGCGCATCCTTGATATCGGCGGGTGTGATTCTTTGCTGCCCCTTACCTTTGCTAAGGCAGGCCACAGCGTAACCGTTTGCGATTTCCGGCCCTACCCGGAGCGCCATCCCAATTTGACGGTCATTCAGGGAGACTTCCTTGAGAACCAGCTACCTCCCTGCAGCTTCGACGCAATTATCATGGTCTCAACAATGGAACATATTGGCCTCGGAGGATACGGAGCACCGGAAAGGCCGGATGCAGATTTTGAGGTCATGCGGGAATTGCGTCGGATCCTGGTAGATGGAGGTAGGGTAATCCTGACCTTCCCGTTTAACGAGAGAGAGAGAGAGAGTTATTCCCAGATTTGAAAGATGGTACACGGTAGAACGGTTGCGAAGATTATTTGAGGGGTGGTTTATCCTGGATGTAGAGTTCTGGATTGCTGAACGGAAGCTCTTCCGAAGATGGGTCAAGTGGAGACCGGCAACTATGCAGGAGGCAGCCCGTGCATATGAAACTATCGGTGTTCAGGGAGTGGCGTGTTTTGCGCTCTCTAATCGTCCTTTGGACTGGTGGCAGCGATGAAGCAAGTCTGGCAGCGTTATAGAGATGGCAATCTGAAACTAACAGAGGTTCCCACGCCACGGTCTCAGAGGGGTTGCGTTCTGGTCCGTACCATGGCCTCCTTGGTCAGCGTGGGCACGGAGAAATCCATGCTGGAACTGGCCCGGAAGTCCCTGCTCGGCAAGGCCCTGGCCAGGCCCGACCTGGTGCGCCAAGTCATTACCAAGGCTCAGGCCGAGGGCATTCTGGAAGCCTGGCGCCAGGCCATGGGAAGGCTGGATACCCCGGTGCCCCTGGGGTACTCGTCGGCCGGAGTTGTGATAGACGTGGGGACAGGTGTCCAAGGCTTCGCTGTCGGCGACCGGGTGGCTTGCGCCGGCAGCGGCTATGCGGGCCATGCCGAGGTGGTCTCGGTCCCGGTGAACCTCTGCGTCAAGATTCCCGATGGTGTGGATTTTGATTCGGCCGCTTTTGTGGCGCTGGGCGGCATCGCGCTGGAGGCCGTGCGCATGGCCCAAGTCTCCCTGGGCGAAACCGTCGTCGTTATCGGCCTGGGGCTCCTGGGTCAGATCGCCGTGCAACTCCTTAACGCGGCTGGCTGCCACGTCCTCGGCGTGGACATCAATCCTCGAAAAGCCGAAATGGCCCTCCAGCACGGCGCCGAAGCCATCGCCACCGACTACTCTACCCTGTCCGCGCTCTGCCGTCAGCGAACGGGGAATCAGGGCGCCGACGCCGTCATCATCCTGGCCGCCACTCCCAGCAAGGAACCCCTGGAGCAGGCTGCCGAACTCTGCCGGGAGCGGGGGCGCATCGTCGCCGCCGGGCTGGTGGGGCTGGAGGTCCCCCGCAAGCCCTTCTACGATAAGGAGCTGGAACTGGTCGTCTCCCGCGCCTGGGGGCCGGGCCTCTACGACTCCAACTACACGGAAAAGGGCCTGGACTACCCCCTCGCGTACGCTCGCTGGACGGCCAAACGCAACATGGAGGAGTTCCTGGCTCAGCTGGCCAAGGGCACTGTCCGCGTGGACCACCTCATCACTCACCGCTTTCCCATTGACCGCGCGCTGGAGGCCTACGAACTCATCCTGGAGGGCAAAGAGGCGTATATCGGGGTGCTGCTCACCTATCCCAATGAACCGGACCTCTCCCGTCGGGTGGAGGTTATCTCACCGCAGAGAGCGCCGAGTCTGACTAAGGATTTACCGCGGAGAGCGCAGAGGACGCCGAGTCCTTTACAAAATACAATTAAGACCCCTGCGCTCTCGGCGGTGGGCAAAATCTCTGTTGGCTTGATCGGAGCCGGGCAGTTCGCCACGGGCACGCTGCTCCCGGCCATGAAGGGTCTCAAGGGCATTCGCTTCCGCGGCGTGGCTACGTCCACCGGCCTCAGTGCCCGCCACGTCGCCGACAAGTTCGGCTTTGAATACTGCACCACCGATTACCATGAAATCCTGAACGACCCAGAGATCGCCCTGGTCTTCATCCTTACCCGTCACGGCTCCCACGCCCATCTCGCGGCCGAAGCCCTGCGCGCCGGCAAGCACGTCTTTGTAGAGAAGCCCCTGGCACTCAATCTGGAACAACTTCAAGAGGTTATCGCGGTCTATGCAGAGGGGCAGAGGGGCGGAGGAGCGGAGGAGAGTTCGCCCCTGCTCCCCCGCTCTCCTGCCTCCCTGCTCATGGTTGGCTTCAACCGGCGCTTCTCCCCCTTCACCCGCTGGCTCAAGGAGCGTTTCGCTGGCGCTGCTGAGCCTCTGGCCGTGCACTGCATCGTCAATGCCGGACCGGTGCCGCCCGACCACTGGACCCATGACCCAGAGCAGGGCGGAGGACGCATCATCGGCGAGGTCTGCCACTTCGTGGACCTGATCCAATACCTGACCGGATCCGTCCCCGTGCGGGTCTACGCCGAGACGCTGGAATCCCCCGGCTACCAGCCCAGCGATAACGTGGTCATCACCTTGAAGATGGCCAACGGGGCCATCGGCTCCATCACCTACGTGGCCGGAGGGGACAAGCGCTACCCCCGGGAACGGGTGGAGGTCTTCGGCGGCGGGGCCGTGGGGGTCATTGAGAACTTCAAAGCCGCCACCTTTATCCGGGGCGGGCGCAAGAAGAGCATTCGCAACTGGCTCAGCGTGGACCGGGGGCATCGGGGCGAGGTGGAGGCGCTGCTCTCGGCCATCCGCACCGGTGGCCCGGCGCCAGTGGCATTTGAGGAATATGTTTACACCACCCTGGCAACCTTCGCCATTGAGGAGTCGCTGCGGGCAGGCGAGCCAGCAAAGATAGATGCGGAGGCGCTATTGCACCGCGGAGACACAGAGAACGCAGAGAACAGAAATGAGTATTAATGAACTCACCGAGGTGATCATTGGTGCGGCTATCGAGGTGCATCGTGCCTTGCGACCGGGGCTGTTGGAATCAGCTTACGAGGAGTGTTTGTGTAGAGGGCTTTCTTTGAGAGACATCCCCCTTTGAAGGCCAACGCCCTCTTCCGTTGCAGTACAAAGGGATCCCCTTGGACTGCGGATATCGTCTGGACCTGCTTGTGGCCAATAAGGTCGTGGTCGAGATCAAAGCGGTGGAGGCCGTGCTGCCTATTCATGAAGCCCAATTGCTCACTTATCTGAAGCTGGGTGGGTGGCAGGTTGGGCTGCTGATCAATTTCAACGTGCCTGTCCTCAAAGACGGCATCCGCCGCCGTGTCTTGGGTTTCCATGGACAAGAGAAAGACTCGGCGTCCTCTGTGCCTATGCGGTGAGGAGTCTCACCGCGGAGACGCCGAGCGCGCGGAGAATTATAACAGAGTTTGACTCGGTGTCCTCTGCGCCTCTGCGGTGAATATGAGAATCCTCCTGCTCACTGCCTACTTTCCCCCCGACACCGGCTCGGCAGCCCATCTCTTTTATGAACTGGGGGCTGAGTTGGTGCGACGCGGCCATCAGGTGACTGTCATCACCAGTATGCCCGGCTACCACGCCCTTGGGCCGCTGGAGAGGTACAAGGGGAAAAGATGGCTAAGGGAAAAAGTAGAGGGGATGGAGGTGGCGCGGGTGGCCACGCCCCAACTGCCGCGCCATCTCATGGTCGGCCGGGCTTTGTGGCAGTTCGGTGGAGCGGTGGCTTTCCTCGCGGCCGGTCTTCGGCTGCCGCCGCGTGACGTGACCATGGTGTACTCCCCGCCCCTGCCCCTGGGGCTTACCGCGCTCGCGTTGAGACGGCTGCGGGGCACTCCGTTTGTGCTGAATGTGCAGGATCTGTTCCCGCAGAGCATCGTGGACCTCGGATTACTCAGGAATCGTTGGCTGATCCGGGCCTTTGAAGCTATGGAGCGCTTCCTCTATGCCCAGGCCGATGCCATCACGGTTCACTCCGAAGGCAACCGACGGCACGTCCAGGGCAAGTCGGAACCCGGGAGCGCCCGCAAAGTGAGAGTGATCCCCAACTGGGTGGACACCCAATTTATCCGCCCGGGCGAACGGATGAATGGGTTCCGGCAAGATCATCGGCTGGGGGATGCCTTCGTCGTGTCGTTCGCCGGGGTGTTGGGCTACTCTCAGGATCTCGACGTGGTTTTGGAGGCGGCCCGCATCCTCAGGAGCTCGGACGCGCAGAACCAAGGACGGAAGCGTGAGGGCCGGATCCTTTTCCTCATCGTCGGGGACGGCGTGGAGAAGGCGCGGCTCCAGGCGAAGGCCCGCGAGATGGCCCTGGACAACGTGCGATTCTTGCCCATGCAGCCGTGGAACAGGTATCCAGCGGTTCTTCAGGCGTCCGATGTCTGTCTCGCTACCCTTCATGCCGAGGTCCGGACGCCGGTGGTGCCGTCAAAGATTCTGAGCATCATGGCCGCCGGGCGTCCGGTGGTGGCGGCCATGAACTTGGACGGGGACGGTCCCCAGCTGATCACGGATGCCCGTTGCGGCCTTTGCGTGCCGCCGGAGGACCCGCAGGCTCTGGCTGAAGCCATCCTTCAACTCTACTACAACGCATCTCTGCGAGACGAATTCGGCCGGAACGGCCGGCGCTACGCCGAAGAACATCTCTCGCTGGATAGGTGTGTGGCGCAGTATGAGGCGCTGCTGCTGCAGCAGGTGGTGGACTGTGCTGCGTAACGGCGAAACCGCCTTTAGTCGTCTCACCGCGGAGTGGGCTGAGGACGCGGAGCTTACCTCTGGCTCGGCGCTCTCTGCGAACTCGGCGGTGGAACCTTTAAGGAGGAAAATATATGCACTATTTGAATGCATATAACGGCAAGACCATCCTGGTGACCGGGGGCGCGGGCGCGATTGGTTCCAATCTGTGCCGTCGCCTCGCTGAGCTGGGGGCTCAGGTCATCATCCTGGACGACCTCTCTTCGGGCGTGCGTTGGAATGTGCCGTCGCTACCCGGTGTCCTGTTTGTGGAAGGCGACGTCCTCGATGAGGTGAAGCTCAAGCGGGTCTTCTTCGAGCGGCCGCAGATCGTCTTCCACCTCGCGGCTTTCTTCGCCAACCAGAACTCCGTGGACCATCCGGAGCGGGACCTAATGGTCAATGGCCTGGGGACCCTGCGCCTTTTGGAGTACTCTGTGCTGGCTGGCGCGGAGCGTTTCGTCTACGCGTCGTCGGGTTGCTCCATCTACGGTAGCGAATCGCCTCTCCCCTTGCGGGAGGAGTTCATGTCCATGCATCTCTCCACGCCTTACCAGATCACGAAGATGCTGGGGGAGCTGTACTGCAACTTTTTCCATCATCACTATGGGCTCAAGGTGGTGAAGCCGCGCTTCTTCAACTCCTATGGCCCGGGGGAGGTGCCGGGGCAGTACCGCAATGTGATCCCCAACTTCATCTACTGGGCGATGAAGGGTTTGCCCCTCCCCATCACCGGGAGCGGTGAAGAGACCCGCGACTTCACCTACGTGGGGGACATCGTGGATGGTCTCCTGCGGGCCGGGGTCATGGAGAGCGCCGTCGGAGAGGAGTTCAACTTGGCTTCCGGGAAGGAGACGCGGATCCTCGATCTGGCGCACATGATCAACGAAGCCACCGGGAATAAGGCTGGGGTGCGGTACGTGGAGCGCCGCAAGTGGGATACGAAGAGCCGCCTCCTGGCCTCGGTGGACAAAGCCCGCCGACTGATTGGGTACGAGCCGAGCACGCCCCTCGAGGTGGGCCTGGCCAACACGGTGCAATGGTTCCGAGAGAACTGGGATAGAATCGAGGCCTCGGCGCGGTTCGGTCCGGGCGTCTCGGCGGCGGTCCGGGATGTCGTGGCCCAATAGGGTGCGTAGCCGCAGGATTGCAACCGAGGCCGGCCTGCAGCGGGGAACGGCTGTCGCCGAGAGCCTCTCCGTTGCGGCGGCACCAGCCTTTGCATTCTGAGCCAGGTTTTTCGATGCTGAAAGTGCTCTCTGTGTTCGGTACCCGTCCGGAAGCCATCAAGATGGCGCCGGTCGTCATGGAATTGCGGAAACACGCCGACCGGGTGAAGTCGGTGGTCTGCGTCACAGCCCAACACCGGGAGATGCTGGACCAGGTGTTGGACCTCTTCCGGATCGAACCCGAATACGACCTCGGGGTGATGGAGGACAATCAGTCCCCGACCCAGGTGGCCGCGGCGGTCCTTGCGCGTTTGGAACCGATCCTCCGGCGAGAGCGGCCCGACTGGGTTCTGGTGCAAGGGGATACGACCACGGTTGCGGCGGCCTCCCTCGCGGCATTCTATACCCGCGTGAAAGTGGGGCATGTGGAGGCGGGGCTACGCACGCACGACAAGTGGCAACCCTTTCCGGAGGAGGTGAACCGGCGGGTGGCGGGAGTCGTGGCGGATCTTCATTTCGCCCCCACGGCTCGAGCCCGTGAGAACCTGCTGCGGGAGGGGGTGCCCAGAGGCAGGATTCTGGTCACGGGAAACCCTGTGATCGATGCCCTCCACTGGGTCGCCGACGGACTCCTCGGCGACCGACGCGTCTGGGAAGGACGGGTCCATCCTTCCCTCCGAGCGTTGCCCTCCGGTGATGGCAAGATGATCCTGGTGACTGCCCACCGGAGGGAGAATTTCGGCCGGCCGCTGGAGAACATCTGCCGGGCGCTTCGTGCCATCGCGGAGCGCTACGACGGAAGCGTTCGCATTGTATACCCGGTTCATCTCAACCCCAACGTTTGGGAACCCGTGCACGGTCTTCTGGGAGGCATTCCCCACATCACCCTGACGCCGCCCCTGGATTACCTGAGTCTGGTCCACCTCATGAAGAGATCTTACCTGGTGCTGACGGACTCGGGCGGGATTCAGGAGGAGGCGCCCGGTTTGGGCAAGCCGGTCTTGGTGCTGCGGGAGGTGACGGAACGGCCGGAGGCTGTCGAAGCCGGCACCGTCCGGCTCGTGGGTACTGATGCTGCCCGCATCACCGAGGCTGTGCAACTGCTCCTCGAGGATCCGACCGAGTACGAGCGCATGGCCCGGGCTATCAATCCCTATGGAGACGGGCTGGCGGCTCAGCGCATTGTTGCCAGACTCTTGGGTGAGGAGGTGGACGAGTTCCGGCCGGGCGATGGTCGGGTTCATCCCAACTGAAGCGAGGTCGGGGCTGGCGAGGTGTGGAGGTCCGGATGGGACGACCGGAAACTGAGGTTCTGAAGGCAGCTCGTGGTGGGTACAGGCCTCAGGTGGTTTGGCAGGCCCTGGGCCCGGCGAATCGGATCCCTCTCGGACTTAAGGAACGCAGAATCCTTCTAGCTCTATTTGACCTGCTGGCGCTGAGCCTGAGCTTTGCGCTTTCCCTCCACTTGCGTCGAGATTCGATTCCCGCCTTTCGGGCGCTTCAGCTGCTCGTGTGGTTCGTGTGGCCTTCGCTCGTCTGGTTCGTCGCGGCCCGCACGTTCGATATGTACGATCCCACAAGGCCGACATCTGTGGGGGGAATCCTGGCGGGTGTGAGCAAAGCCGCGGCGCTCACGTATTTGGCCTTCCTTCTGCTCCCCTACTTCATGCCTGGGCTTCCGGCTCGTCGCCTCGCCCTTCTCCTCCCCTTCCTGGTCTTGTGGGCAGCGGCCGCCGGCCTGAGGCTCCTGTATCTTCGTTTCTTCGACCGTCCCGCCTTCGCGCGGAACGTTGTTGTGCTCGGCGCGGGCTGGGCAGGAAGGACCATCGCGGAGCTTCTCCTCTCAAGGGGCAATCACAGCTTTCGTATCCTTGGCTTCGTGGACGACGACCCGGCCAAATGGGGTACTGTCGTCATCTCGCCGAAGGAATCGTCCCCTGACGATCCGGTGGAGATTCCCGTTCTGGGGGATCGTTCCGTGCTGCGGGAGCTCATGCAGTCTGGGGTCTTGGATGCGGTGATCCTGGCCGTGACCCACGATGTGGACGGGGATCTCTTTCAGCTCCTGATGGACGGGCTGGAGAAGGGGATTGAGGTCGTGCCCATGCCGACCCTCTACGAGCAGCTCACGGGGAGGATCCCCATCGAGCATGTGGGGGAGAACTGGTACGTGGCGATGCCCGTACGGGCGGTTCCCTCGGCTGCTTGGGTCGCATTGAAGCGTCTGATGGACGTTGTCCTCGCTGGAGCCGGTGCGCTGTTCCTCGTCCTTGTGTTGCCTTTCATCGCCCTGGCCATTCGGCTGGATTCCCCTGGTCCGGTTTTCTACACCCAGTGGCGTGTGGGCAAAGGGGGAAAGTTATTCCGAATCGTGAAGTTCCGTTCGATGGTTCGCGACGCCGAGAATGGGAGGGCCGTCTGGACGCGCCCGAACGACGCAAGGGTGACGAGGGTAGGAAAGCTGCTGCGCAAGACGCATCTTGACGAGTTCCCGCAGTTCTGGAACATCCTGAGGGGGGAGATGAGCGTGGTTGGTCCGCGCCCGGAGCGGCCCGAGTTCGTCGAGGAGTTGGCGCGGGAGATCCCGTTCTACCGCGTTCGGCACGCGGTGAAGCCGGGCATGGCCGGCTGGGCTCTGGTGAAACACGGGTATGTTTCCTCCAAAGAGGACGCCATGCTCCGGCTGCAATATGACCTTTACTACATCAAGCACCAGTCCCTGTGGCTCGACCTGGAGATCCTGCTGAAGACGTTCCTTGACACCCTGAAGCTCCGGGGAAGGGCCTGAGCCGGCAGGGCCGGGTTTCCGAGGGTGTTCCATCTTGGATATGAAGACAGTCGTCATCATCGGTGCCTCGCAGGCGGGGCTTCGGTGCGCGCAGCTCCTGGCGCGGGCGGGCGCGGAGGTGGAGGTGTTCGAGCATCTCCGGGGGCCGGAGGAGGCCCTGCCGCGCACGCTCATCGTCACGCCCGAGCTCGCCCGGTTCGTCCCGCTGGGGAGCGACGTGCCCGTGCGCAACACGATCTCCGGGTTTCGCGTCCGGGTCGACGGCTCCTGCAGCTACGTACCGCTGGCCCAGCCGGACTTCGTGCTGGAGCGGCGGGATCTCCTGGCCTGGCTCGCGGGCGAGGCCGAGCGCGCGGGCGCAGGGATCCATTGGGGAGTGCGGCTCCTTTCGGTGGGACTGGAGGACGGGGAGTTCGCGCTGCTTTTCTGGGACCGCAGGACGGGGAGATACATCAAACGCATGACCTCCGTCCTGGTGGCGGCGGATGGGGCGGTGAGCACCGTCTTGCGCAGCCTGGAGTGCGATGGCCGAGCGACGGTGCCGATCCTTCAGGCGCGGGTGCGCCGGCGGCAGGGATTTGACCCGCACGTGGTGGACACATGGTTCGCGCCGGGACGGACGCCGTACTTCTTCTGGCAGATCCCCGATTCGGAGGAGACGGCGGCGGTGGGTTTCGTGGCCCGGGATCCTTCCTCCGGACGGCGGGAGTTCGCGCGGTTCCTCGCGGAGTCCGGGTGGGAGGTCGAATCGGTGGAGGCGGCGCGGGTGCCGCTGTACCGTCCCTTCCACAGGCCGTACCGGCGCTTTGGGAAGGCGCGTCTTTACCTCGTGGGCGACGCAGCTGGCCACGTGAAGGTGACGACCGTGGGGGGGACGGTGACGGGCCTTGCGGGGGCGGAGGCGGCGGCTCGGGCCATCCTCCGCGGCACGAGCTACTCCGCCGAGCTGAGCTCCCTTCGCCGCGAGCTGAACGCCCATTATCTCGTGCGCCTGGCGATGGATCGGTTCACCGCAGGGGATTACCGGCGGCTCCTCCGCTGTCTCAATCACCGCGTCCTCGCCCTTTTGCGAGATGTCCCGCGCGACCGTTTCGCTTCCGTGTTCTGGAAGACGCTGCTGGCGCAGCCGGCCTTGGCCTTCTTGGGGGCCAAAGCCCTGTTGCGGGCAGCGCGCGACCTGCCTCGCCGCTCATCCCGGTAGATGGATGGCCTGGGCTCGTTTCCGGCTCGTCTCGGCGATCGGGTTGTGGCTCCTTACCCTGGGTGCCCGCAGGGTCGAGGCTCAGATCCTGCCCTTCGATCATTGGGTGAATCGCTACTGGTGGATGGTCCAGGCGGGGGAGGGGCCGGTGGAGGATGCCTTGGTCTGGCCGGCGTCGCGGCAGGCGATGGTGGCGTACTTATCGCGCCCGGATTCTCGGCGGGAGGCTTGGGCGCCGGCGTGGGTGCGGGAACTCTTGAGCCAGGAGCTGCGGAGGGAGCTGGCGCAGAAGGGTGGCGCTTCTTGGGACCGTTGGGTGCTGGGTCTCATGGGGTGGAGTGGGCCGAGGCCGGTGGCGAGGTCGGAGGAGGCCTCGTACGCGGCGTTCGGGGAAGGGTCGGTGCATTTCTCGCCGTCGGCGCGGGCGTACGTACGGGTGCGGGCGTCCCACGATCCGGCGGCCCTCCCTTCGTACACGGGGATCCCGCGGCAGAAACGGCGCTTGGGATTCAACACGGCGGAGGCGGACTACGCCTTCGGCGAGTGGGAGGGCTCGTGGATTTTGCTCCGGGCGGGGCGCTTCAAGCAAGCGTGGGGACCCGGCGACGAGCGTAGTCCCTGGGTGAGCGTTTGGGGTCCTGCGTACGATGGGTTCTACGGCGTCTTGCGCTACCATGGCTTCCGCTTCCACTTCTTCTCGGCCTTCCTCGAGACGATCCCGGATACGACCGGGGCTGAGGACGTGCACCGCTACTTGGCCGGGCATTTTCTGACCTACTCCAATGGGAGGAACCTGAGCCTCGGCGCCGGCGAGATCAGCTTATATGCGGGCCCTAATCGCCCTCTGAGTCTCGCTCACTTGAACCCCTTGATGGTGCATCTGGAGTACGAAGAGAATCACCGCACCAATATCGTCCGTAGTCGGCGGAACTTGGACAACTGGTCGCTGGCCTTTTGTGGGGAGTGGCGCCCCGTCGGGGGGTGGCGGCTCTGGGGGATTTGGGTGATCGACGACATCCAGATCGATCGGGAGAAGATCCCGGATGCCACGGCGCTGCGGGCGGGTCTTTCCCGGCGCGGCGGCGGGCGGGTGCCGGGTCTTTGGGAGCTGGTGTACACCCGTGTGGGTACCTGGACCTACCGGCATCAGTCGCCGTACATCAACTGGGTGAGCCGGGGGTTGCCGCTCGGTTGGGATGAGGGGAGCGATTTGCAGGCCGTCAGCGTGAGCTGGACCGGCTTTCCCCTCCGGGGGGTCCTCGCGGCGGCGGAGGTGACCTATCGCGAGCAGGGGGAGCTGGACATTCGGAGGGATCTCGAGCGGCGCCGGGAGTTTCCGTGGGGCTGGCCGTTCCCCTCGGGAGTGGTGGAGCGGGCGTGGCAGGCCGTCCTTTCGGTCCGGTATCAGCCGCGGTACAATGTCTGGGTCGAGGGCGGGGTGCGCTGGCGCTCCGCGCGGAATGTGGACCATATTCCGGAAGAGGAGCGGACCACCTGGGATGGGTTCCTGACCCTGGCGGCATCTGTGGACTTCTCCGTGTACGGCCCGTAGGGGGAGAAGGGGGCGGCCGGCTCGGCGGATGGCGAGGTGGGGTTTGCGGCTTTCTGGCGGGGACGTGGGGAGCGAGCTGGTGGGGCCGGCGCGGATGGATCGGAGGAGGCGGATGAAGGTTGGTGGACGTAGCGAAGGAGTCAGATCATGGTGAAAGTGAGAAAGTTGATGGAGGAGGAAGTGGCGAAGCTGACGAAGCCCCGCGTTGCCCGTCAGGGGCCTTCGCGCAGGGAGATGATTCGGCAGCAGTACCGGCAGTACCTCCAGGGCCTGCAGCCGGGCGATTGGGTGGCGGTGGAGCTGGAGGAGGGGGAGCGGAAGCTCACCGTGCGGAATCGCCTCAAGCGCGCCGCCGCGGAGCTGGGGCTCGAGCTCGAGTTCCGGCGGGCCCGCGGCCCGGTGATGTACTTCCGGGTGAAGTGAGGAGGTCGGAGAAGCCGCATTGGGGGAGGTGATGCCCGAATGCGTCATGGGAGGGGAGTCGCAAGGGGGAACCTCTGACCTTGAGTATGCCCGCACTGTCGGTTTCCCCGCAGTACTGCTCCGCACCTGCTGATCCTCGCTGAGACTCCCCGCAGGATTTCCTCCGGACCAGCTCGGCAAGCAAGGATCGCCTCGGACAGCCTTACGGTCGCCAGTCGCGCGACGTGTCTTCTTCCGTTCGAGAGGGCGAAGAGGTTGCGCAGGAGGGGTACACCGGCCCCGTGAGGCGCCGGGGGCGAGTAGAGTTCGTTTTTCTACTCTGGCGCGGTGCCCGGGGTACGGGTGTGCCTGGGGTTGGAGGTAAGGCCGAGGAGGTCAGCCATGAGGCGCTGGGGAAAAGCGGAGATTGGCGCGCTCGGTTTGTCCCTCGCTCTCGGGTTGGGCTGGAGCGGGGGAACCGCGACGGCGCAGACGGTGGAGATCTTGGCGGCGCCGCTGTACTTGGCCGGAGACGGAGGCGAGCAGGGTGGGACGCCGGCGGCCATTTACGCCCGTCTCACCGGTGGACAGCCCAGTAGTGCGTACTACGTCAAAGCCTACCTGGTCGGGCACTCCAGTTCGGCCCGGACGTGGAATGGCTCCAGCACCACTTGGGTTGCGTCGGGGAGGGCCTGGACGGAGCAGAGGCAGGTGACCACGGATGCGAACGGCGAATGGAGCGGGTGGATCCAGAGCTATTTCTACACGTCCACGATCGGCAGTCCCAAGACGCTGCGGGTCAGCGTCAGGAACGTCGGCGGGGGCGATCCCATCACCGGGGACCTCGCCGGGATCACGGTGATGGACATGAGTTCCACCGGCGACGGCGCCTGGGTGCACGGGGTTGCCGCCGCGGCGACGGCGGGGCGGGTAATCCTGGCGCTGGATGCATCCGGGAATCTCCTCGGGAGCTACGTGGTGGAGGACAATGGGATCGCCGAGGCTCCGAATGCCTATTCGAGCACGCCCGGGTACTTCCGTTTCGCGGTGCCGGCGAACGCCGCGATCGCGCGCTTGGAGGTCCGGAACTCGGCCAATGAGGTGGTGGAGGCGCAGAACGGCCTGTGGCGGGCCGGTGCGGCCGGAACCGACACGGACCTGGATGCGCAGGAGGACGTCTCCCTCCCGGTGGTGCTGGCGAGTTTCGGGGCTCGGCGCACGGAGGCGGGCACGGTGGAGGTGCGCTGGGCGAGCGTCAGCGAGTTCGACATCGCGGGTTACTACGTGTGCCGGAGCGTAGAAGGAGTGCCGGGTCCCGGAGATGCCGTCTCGGAGCTGATCCGGGCGACCGGGCAGGGTAGCGGTGCGTCCTACGTGTGGGTGGATGCGAGTCCTCCGTCCGCAGGGCGGGTTTGGTACGCTCTCTACGCGGTGGAGCTGGACGGCAACGTGCGGCTGCTTTCGAGCTCGGTGGTCCTGGTTTCGGGGATAGAGCCCGCGCAGGGGGTTCCCCGGGAGTTCTACTGTACGGCCCCGTACCCGAATCCCTTCGGGGAGAAGGTGGGGGCGCCGGCGGTTTTCGTCCGCTGGTGGGGAGGACCTTGGGGTCCCTCCTCGGTGCTCTTGAGCCTGTTCGATGTGCGCGGGCGGCTGGTCTGCCAGGCCCGGTTGGGCGGGGAAGGGATTTGGAGCTGGGATGGTACGGACGCGAGGGGTAGACCTGCGCCCGCCGGCAATTACCTGTTGCGGCTCACGGCGGGAAAGGAGGTGCGGACGGCGAAGATCTCCTTGATCCGCTGAACGGGGTTGCGTGCGAGGACCCGCTCGGATCGCGGGCGCCTGGGCTTGAGGCGGAGCGCCCCCGGAAGGCGGAGGCGCGTCGAAGCGGTCGATGGCGGCGATGTCTTCACTCTGCGTGCAGCTGGGGGCTGTGGCGCAGAGGGGAGCGGGCGTTTCTCACCACGTGTCCGGGCGGGTCGCCTCGGTTTCGGAGGGGGGCGTCTCCTGACGAGTGGGGGTTGGTTTGCGCAGGAGGTCGCGCAGGATCAGGAGCAGGCCGGTCCCGAGGAGGAGGATCGGCCAGAAGTAGTCGCGGAGGGCCGGCAGCTGGTCGGTGGTGAGGATGAGGCCGGAGATGAGGAGGCAGATCACGGCGGCGTATTTGGCCCAATGGAGCCGGTTTTCGGGCGTTCGGATGAGGTAGAGGTAGAGGAAGACCAGGGCCAGGCCGAAGAAGAACAGGGCGCCGGTGGCCACGCCCTCTAAGAGTCGGAGCGAGGTGGTGGCGGAGAGGATCGCTGCCACGAACAACCCTCCGCCGAGGAGGGCGGGCCACCAGCCGTGAGGCTTCCGGCTGTGCAGGCTGAGGAAGCCGAAGGAGAGGAACAACAGGAACGCGGGACCGGCCAGCTCCTCGCCGGTCCGGTGCAGGCTATTCAGGAAAATGGCGGCGGCGATGCCGAGGGCAGTCCAGCCCAGGAGCAAGTAGCCGCGACGGCGCTGCTGCGTGTAGGAGATGAAGAAGGCGATCCCGATGACGGCCACGGCCGTCCCCCAAAGGAAGCTGGCCTCCATCCACCAGGGGACGGCCTCTTTGATGAGGGTGACCAGCCCCACCGCCGTCAGCGCGACCCCTAACCAAAGTCCAGGTTTGCGTTCTCGCATACGTCACCTCGCCCGTCGACTCTCTTCGTCCCACCTCTTGAAGACATCCCCTTAAACGTGGCTCGCCCGGCAATGTTTCGGTCGGTGTTGCTGGCCGAGCGGGCGCGTCGGGTGCGGCGCCTGGGAAAGCTGGGCGCCGGACCGGTGCATGGCGCGGTTTGCTGGCGGCGCGGGGCCGCCCGTGGCTTGGTCGGTCCGCCGCTTTTCCTATGGCGAGTTCTCATGGACCGGGTTTTTGGGGTTTTCGCTTTGCGATTTCGTTGCCGATCTCGTAAGTTCGCGCCGGAGAAGATCGGCGGAAAGGGATTCCGCCGGGTCGAGGATGGGCAAGGGAGGGATGCCGGATGGGCAGAAAGAGGATGCCCCGCGTGGCTGCGGTTTTCCTCGTAGCGGGTTGGGTCGTCTGTGGGCGGTTTGCAGCGGCTGCGGTGACGGCGGAGCCCGTCGCGAGCTACGTGCTGGAGGCTCGCCTCCATGCGAAGGAGAAGCTGGTCCACGGCCGGGGGCAGATCCTGTGGCGCAACGCGACGGACCGGACCGTGGAGACGCTCCAGTTCCACCTGTACATGAACGCCTTCCGGAATTCGGAGAGCAGCTTCATGCGGGAGCTCTCGTGGCGCGGCCGGTACCGGAGGCGCAAGCCGCACGAGTGGGGCTGGATCGAGTTGGACACGCTTCGGTGGGGTTCGTACGATCTCCTCGTCACCGCCCGTTTCATCCATCCGGACGACGACAACGAGTTGGACCGCACGGTGCTGGAGGTGGGGCTACCGCGGCCGGTGGGGCCGGGGGATTCCGTCCGGCTGAACGTGGTCTTTCGGACGAAGCTCCCGCGGATCCTCGCCCGGACCGGGTACGAGGGGGAGGATTTCTTCTTCGTGGCGCAGTGGTTTCCGAAGGTGGGCGTGTTGGAGCCCGGAGGCTGGAATTGCCACCAGTTCCATCGCAACTCGGAGTTCTACGCGGATTTCGGCACCTACGATGTCAGGTTGATCGTGCCCCGGGATGCGGTGGTTGGGGCGACGGGCCTCCTCATGGAGGAGCATGCGCAAGATTCGGTGAGAGTGCTGCGTTACCGGGCGGAGAACGTTCACGACTTCGCCTTCACCGCTTCGCCTCTCTACCGCGTGTACACCGACTCCTTCGGCTCCGCGGAGATCCGCGTTCTCATGCAGAAGGGGCATGAGGCGCAGGCACGTCGTCATCTTGAGGCGGCCAAGACGGCCATGCGCCGTTTCGGGGAGTGGTTTGGGCCCTACCCGTATCCGGTCCTGACCGTGGTGGACACGAAGGGGCGCGCGGGCGGGATGGAATATCCGACGCTGATCACGGCCGGGGTGCTCTTCGGACCCTGGTTGCCGCGGGGCCTGCGGACGGTGGAGGCCGTGGTTTTCCACGAGTTCGGTCATCAGTATTGGTACGGGATGGTGGCCAATAACGAGTTCGAGGAGGCCTGGCTGGACGAGGGGATCAACAGCTACTGCGAGGTGCGGCTGTTCGAGGAGGAGTACGGGCCGCGCGGGAATCTCCTCGACGTGCTTGGGCAGCGCCTGAGCGACCTGGAGCTCCAGCGGATGCAGCTGCAGTTGATCCCGGCGCCGGATCCGGTGCTGCGCAAGGCGTGGGAATTTGTGGACTCGCAAAGCTATTCGGTGAACTCGTACGCCAAGGTGGCGGTGGCCCTCACCACTCTCGAGCGCCTTGCGGGGGAGGAGCGGTGGTTGGCGTTCCTGAGGAAGTATTTCGAGCGGTGGCGATTCCGGCATCCGCATACGGAGGATTTCCTGAGCCTGCTGAGGGAGGAGATCCCGGAGCCGGCGTACAAGGGGTTTCTCCGGCAGGTGCTGGAGGTGCCGGGTCACCTCGACTACGGCGTCGAGCGGGTTTCCACGCACAGGGAGGGGAAGCCGCTGGGCGTGGATTTCGACGTGGCGGCGGCCGAGACCGACTCCGCGGCGACTCCACGGGAGGGCCGCTCGTCTGCGGATACGACCTGGTACCGCAGCGAGGTCCTTCTGAGGCGGTACGGTGAGTTCCAGCTCCCGGTGGAAGCCCTGCTGCTGTTCGCCAATGGCGACACGCTTCGGTTCTCGTGGGACGGCGCGGAGCGTTGGCATCGGATCCAGGTGCGGCATCCGGCGCGACTCAAGGCGGCGGTCATCGACCCGGAGGGGAAGATCCCGATGGACCTGAACGAGAACAACAACAGTCGTACCGTGGAGCCGCGGAGGCGCGGGGTCTGGAAGCTTGTGGCGCGGTGGGTGTACTGGCTTCAGGGGATGTTCTCGCTGGCCAGTTTCCTCTCGTGAGGTGAGCCATGGTTTCGGGCGTGTGGAGTTGCTATGCCGAGGGCTGGCGGAGGGTACGGCGGCACTTCCGGGTGGTGTGGCTCTTTTACGTGCCGGGGCTTGTCCTCGCCTATTTCGCCTCGATGCCGTTGGGAAAGGCTTTGCAGCGCTCCATCGGCCACAGTCTGGCCAGCGACCGGGTGGCTGCGGAACTCAGCTTGCGCTTCCTCGGGGATCTAGCCTACGAGCATGCGGGGCTTTTCCCGACGCTTTTTGCCTTGGCTGCTACGGGCGCGGCGATCTATCTCCTCACGGTGACGTTCCTGCTCGGCGGCGCGGTTCGGAGCCTGCTGCTTCCGGAGCCGCGTCCGGTTTTCGAAGTGTTGTCCGACGGCGCCCGTTTCTTCGGCTGTTTCCTGCGGTTGTTCCTCATCTCCTTGCCCGCCTACGCGGCGGCGATCGGGGTGGGTTTTCTGGTCGGGAAGGGACTTGTGGCGTTGTTCAGCCTTTCGGCATCGCCGGGGGCTTGGGTGTGCGCGCGAGTCCTTGCGGTGCTGGGGATCCTTTCCGGGCTGTGGTTTGTGAACCTGGTGTTCGATTACGCGAAGCTCCTGGCCGTCCGGCATGAGGAGCACCGGGCGCGGGGAGCGTTGCGGGAGGCGGTGGGCTTCCTTTTCAGTGGCAGGTTCTGGCGCGCGGCAGGGCTGTACGGGTTGGTGCTCCTCACGGGCGCGCTGGCGCTGGGAATGTACAACCTCGGCGCTGCGGTGCTCGATGGTCCGGCGCCGGCGAGGATCGCGCTCCTGATCGTGTGGCAGCAGCTTTTCATCTTGATTCGGGTGGTGGTGAAGCTCCTGTTCTACGGGGCGCAAGCTTCGTTGATGGGATGGGCAGAGCCGCGAATGGAGCCGGTGGAGCCAGCGGGATTTCTGGCGTGAGGATGCGGAAGCTCTCGTTGGAAGAGCAGGTTCAGGAGCAGGAGGAGCTGCTGCGGCGGCTGGGGTCGGGGCGTTTTCCGATCGTGGGCGTGCTGGACAACATCCGCTCCGCCTGCAATGTGGGGGCCATGTTCCGGACGGCGGACGCGGCGCGGCTGGAGGAGTTGGTTCTCTGCGGGATCACCGCCACGCCGCCTCGGAACGAGGTGCGCAAGACGGCGTTGGGGGCGGAGGAGTCGGTGCCGTGGCGCTACACGCGGACGGCGGCGGAGGCGGTCAGGGACCTGCGGGCGAGGGGCTGTCAGATCGTCGTGCTGGAGAAGACGGAGCCGTGCGTGTCCTACCGGGACTGGTCGTATCGGTTCCCGCTGGCGCTGGTGGTCGGGAATGAATGGCATGGCGTCAGCGAGGAGGTGCTGGCCCTCGCGGATGCGGCCGTTTTCATCCCCATGTTCGGCCGCAAGACTTCGCTGAATGTGTCGGTGGCCTTTGGGATCGCCGTGTACGAGATCCTGAGGCACTGGGACGCAGCTCAGCCGGAAGGGGCATGGGGGGAGCTGCGGGCGAACGAGGGCTCGGTTTCGGCGACGAGTCTGGTTCGGCAGACGGACGAAGGTGCGGCCGATGCGGGCTGTCGGTGGCTTCGAGGAAGCGGTGGGGAGAGCCGATTGGATCCCGGGCCATGATGGAGGAAAGGGTTCCGCAGCGCAAGATCGTCACCCACAACGACTTCGATGGCGTGGTGAGCGCCGCGCTGGTGAGTCGCGCCGAGGGGGTGGATCGATTCCTGTTCGCCGGGCCGCGCACGATCGCGGAATCGCGGCTCACCATCACGGCGGAGGACATCGTTTGCGATCTGCCGTACCCCCTGGAGTGCGGTTTGTGGTTTGATCACCACGAGGGCAATCTTGAGGAGCTGAAGTACCGGGGGATCGAGCCGGGTTCCCTCCCCGGCCGCTTTGCGCTTCTGGACTCCTGCGCTCGGGTTGTGTACGAGTACTACCGGGAGCGCGTCGATTTCCCGGAGTTCTACGAGCAGGCGGTGGCGGAGGCCGACCTTCTGGACAGCTTCCGTTTTAGCTCGGTGGAGGAATGGCGGAGGCCTACCCCGGGCAAGATCGTGGATGCGGCGATCAAGGCGCAGGAGGGAGCGCCGCCGCAGCGCGAAGCTTTCCTCAGGTGGCTGGTCCGGAAGGTGCGGGACTTTCCGCTGGAGGAGGTGGCCGCCTCTCCGGAGATCGCCTCCGCCTACGAGGAGTACCACCAGCAGGAAGAGGAGATGCTGGAGATCATCCGGCGGCAGGCTGCCTTTGCTCCGGAGGATCCGGATCGGGAGATCATCGTGCTGGATTTCACGAGCTACCCTCGGCAGCCTCGGGTGATCAAGAAGCTGGCGTTTCTCATCTATCCGGAAGCTAAAGCCGTGGTGGAGATCCGGAACCTGTTTCGGGGCGGGCTGAAGACGACGGATCTCAGCGTGTCCATGTCGCTGGGGATCAGCCTTGCGGGGCGGGAGCATAGGAAGAACGTGGGGGAGATCATGCGTAGGCTGAACATCGGGGATGGGCATGCGGGGGCGGGGGCCGGGACGGTGTATTGCGCGTCCAAGGCGGAGATGCTGCGGGAGAAGGACCGGATACTGGGCGCGATCGTTTCGCTGTGGCGGTCGCAAGGCTAGGGGACAGGGTTCGCCGAGACGGGGCCGGCGCGGATGAGCAATTGGCGAGGGACGACATGGCCGGGATGACATCGCGGGAACGGGTGCTTTTGGCACTATCCCATCGGAAACCAGACCGCGTGCCGATCCACGATGAGCCGTGGCCGACGACCATCGAGCGCTGGCGTCGAGAGGGTTTGCCGCAGGATGCCGACCTGGCGGAATTCTTCGGGTACGAGTTCCGTCTCTTCAGCTTCAACAGCAGCTTTCAGATGCCGACGGAGGTGCTGGAGGAGACGGAGGAGTACCGGATCGTCCGAAACGCGGATGGGGCGGTGCGCAAGGACTGGAAGCACCAGACCTCGACCCCGGCGTACTTGGAGTTCCCGATCACGGATCGGGCGAAGTGGGAGGAGCGGCGCGAGAGGCTCCGGTGGAATGATAGCCGTGTGGACTGGGACACGTTGCTGCCTCAGTTCAAGCAGGCCAAGGAGCGGGGGTACTTCTGCGTATTCACCATGGCTACCGGCTACGATCGGGCGCAGGGGTTTGTGGGGAGCGAGAATCTGCTCATGGCGATGGTGGAGGATCCCGCCTGGGTCAAGGAGATCTTCGATACGATCGCCGATCTGACCATCGCCGGGGCGGAGGAGATGATGGCCCGCGGCTTCGATTTCGACGGTGCGTGGCTATTCAACGACATGGGCTACCGGAACGCGAGCCTCTTCTCTCCGCGAGCCTACCGCGAGTTGATCTTCCCGGCGGACCGGAGGATGGTGGACTTCTTCCACGCGCGGGGGCTTAAGGTGATCCTGCACAGTTGCGGCTGCGTGAAGGCCCTGATCCCGGATCTGATCCGTGCGGGGTTCGACTGTCTTCAACCTCTGGAATCCAAAGCCGGGATGGATTTGGTGGAGTTGAAGCGGCTGTACGGCGACAAGCTGGCTTTCATGGGCGGCATCGATGCCCGGAAGATGTCCCACCCGGACCCGGCGGTGATCGAAGAGGAAATCCGGACCAAATTCGCCGTGGCGATGGAGGACGGAGCCTACATCTACCACACGGACCATTCGGTGCCGGATACGGTTGGATTCCAGAGATACTGCTACATCATGGATTTAGTGCGCCGGTACGGCCGCTACGATTGACCGCCCGTCCGCGGCCCAGGCTTCGCACTGCGCGGAGACGAGTCCGCGGGGATGGAACTCGCGGCGGCTTTTCGGCAAGGCGCAAGGTTCGTGGCGCGAGGGATTCCCATCGTTCGGCGGTGGGGATCCGAGGTGAGGACGGAGTCGTAGAAAACTCTCGGGAACTCGACTGAAGCTGCGACGGGATGGTCCTGCGTGGAGGTAAGGGCATGCTTCCCGAGATTCCCGAGCGCTACGAGGGGCTGTACCGCTTCTTCCGCCGATGGACCGGTGCGGCCTTCGGCGATCTGGGCCTGTCGGATGCGCAGGTGGCGGACTACGTTTCGGGCGTTCTCACGCGGTTTGCTCGCACGGAGAACCTCTACCGGATCCGGGATCTGCGCGGTCAGCGGCTCACCACGGTCGTGGACATGCTCTTGGAAGCGGAGGAGCACGCGCGACCGGCGGCCCCCCGGTTCGATCCCTTCCGTGAGCGGGAGATCCGTCGGCACATCGGGGACTTCACGCTGTTCATGACCGGAATCCTGCGGGACTATGTGGAGCGCATGGGGGTGATGGATCTGTACACCCGCGAGGGGGAGCGTTCCTACTACTCCGTGTACGAGTTCGACAGTTCCCTCTCCATCCCCGGGAGCGAGCTTTTCCGGCGCCTGTTCCTGCTTTTCGAGCGGGTGGCGGGGGCGCTGGATTACATGCGGAAGGTCTATTTCCGTCCCGAGATGCATACCGGACCGTACCGTTCCCTCCTCGAGCGGCTTTCCCAGTGGTGACGCTCCCCCTCATGACCGAGGGGCCGGAAGCTGTCCCTCTCGCCACTGGATGAGCTCATCCACCTCCGCCAGCACCTCGGCTGGCAAGTCCCAATCCGAGGCTCCCGCCGTTTCTTCGATCTGGGAGGGCTTTCTGGCTCCCACGATGGCCGCGGTCACTTCGGGGCGCCGGAGGATCCAGGCGATGGCCAGGTGGGAGACGGGGCGTCCGTACCGCGCCGCGATCGCTTGGAGTCGCTCGACAAAGGCTAGGTTCACGCTGAGCTGCGGTTCCTGGAAAGCCGGGGCGCGCCGTCGCCAGTCGTCCGAAGGGAGGTTGACGACCCTTTCCCGCGTGAACTTGCCGGTGAGGAGCCCGTTGGCCAGCGGGCTGTAGGCGATGACGCCGATGTCGTGCATTGCGCAGTAGGACAGGATGTCTTTCTCGATGCCCCGGTTCAGTAGGGAGTAGGGCGGCTGGAGGGAGGCGATGGGGTGGATCCGGCGGAGGCGTTCCATCTGTGCCACGTCGAAGTTGGAAACGCCGAGGTAGCGGACTTTCCCCTCCTCGACCGCTTTGGCGAGCTCGGCCCAAGCTTCTTCGATCTCTTCCTCCGGGTTGGGCCAATGAATCTGGTACAGGTCGATGACGTCGGTGCCGAGGCGCCGCAGGCTCGCCTCCAGTTCCCGACGAACGCTCCAAGCCTTGAGCCGGCCGTGGATGTTTCCCTCGCTATCCCAAACCAAGCCGCATTTTGTGGCCAGAAAGACCTCGTGCCGTCGGCCGCGAATGGCTCTGCCGACGATCTCCTCCGAATGGCCGAGGCCATACACTGCCGCGGTGTCGATCCACTGGATGCCGAGGTCGAGGGCCCGGCGGATGGTGGCGAGGGAGTCGCGATCGTCCTGCGGTCCCCAGCCGTAGGCCCATCCTCCTCCGCCGAGGGCCCAGGCCCCAAGCCCGATCACCGTGATCTCTTCCCCTGTCCAGCCAAGCTTCCGTTTGCGCATCGGTTCCCTCCAGTTCTGGTCGACAGAACAGCTCGCTCCCTTTTTGAACAGAGGCTCATGATCGCCGGGCGTGCCGAGGCACGCGAGGACTCGGCGGCCGGAAAAGCCCTCCTCGATGCGTTCTCCCTGCCTCGGGCTGGAACAACCGGTCGGTAGAGAATATTCCGGACGGCTGGCGGAGCTTCGTCTTGGAGGACCGCCGAGCATTCCGTAGATTTCGTGCCGAGCGGTGGAGCGGGAGCGGCCCAACCTCGCACGGGACTTCGGACCCTCTGGGTTGGAGGTGGAAATGAGCGAAGGCAGGTTCCGGAAGTGGTTCAAGGTGACGGGGAATTACGTAGGTCCGGACGATTGGGCGCATGCCTGGTTCGTGCAGAACGTGGCTCAAGACGTGAGCATTGCCGTGACCGAGCACCACGGTTTCGGGACGCAGTGGTATCGGTCGCAACGCAGCGGCTGGGTGATGCGGCGATTTGATACCGAGCTGTTCCGGCCCTGGATGCTGGACGATGAGATTCTGGTGGAGACCTGGCTCAGCAAGCGCAAGCGGGTATCGGTCCACCGCGAGTATCGCTTCCTCGACGCGCGCACGGAGGAGGTGTTGGGAGGGGGACGGGCGGAGTGGGTCTACATCGATGCGGGGACAGCTCGCCCGATTCCTCTCGCCAAGGAGCTGGAAGAGCGTCTCGCCTTCGAGCCGGAGGAAGGCGTTTCCCCCTGGCCGGAGGGGGTGGAGGAGAGCCTGATGGGGGAGCCGGAGGCGTGCCACACCCGCGTAGTCGGCTACTCTGAGCTAGACGGATACGGCCATGTGAACAATACCGCGTACCTGCGTTGGATCTCCGATCTCGTGCATCGGGGTGGCCCCGGGGAATGGTGGATGAGGCGGTGGCGGATCGAGTATCGCAGGCCGGCGCGACTGGGGGATGAGGTCCGTTTGGAGCTGGAGCGAGGGGAGTTCTCGCCGCGGGAGCACCTCTGCCGCATTCGGATACGGGACGTAGCCGACGGGGAGGAGCTGGTGCGCGCGCTGGTAGTCTTGGCCCCCAGGGCATGAAAGCGCCTCAGGCCCGGGCGCAGGGAAGGTGTCGGAGATACGCGCTCAGGCCGGTGGGGTTTCGGCGGCCGGTTGCTGGGACAGTCGGGAGAGGGAATAGCCTTCTCGCCAGGCCAGGGCGAGGCCCAACGCTGCTACGGGGAGCATGTTCAGGGCGTGGAGAGCCAGGGCGTAGCTGAGGGCGACCTCGGGGGGAACTGCGAAGAGCTCCAGGGACTTCATGCAAAGCCAGTGGTAGGTTCCCACGTAGCCGGGTGAGCTGGGCACGACCACGGCGATGGTGGTGATCACTAAGGTCACGACGGTCGCCTTCAGGCCGAGGGCGTAGCGGGCATCGAGGCCGTAGGCGCGGAAGAGCAGGTAGATGACGCCGGCGTAGCACGCCCAGACGAGGACGGATGTGGCGGCCACTAGCGCGTAGTGGCTCGGGCGTCGCAGGGGGGTGAGTCCCTCGACGAAGTTTTCCGCCAGCCCTGCCAACTTCTCCGCGAACTTGCGCGATACCGGACGAAAGCTGCGTCGGACGAGCTCGGCGGCGGCCGCCCGTTTGCGCTTCATCCAGAGGAGCGCGAGGAGGAGCAATCCTGCGGTCGCCAGGGTCAAATACCCGCTGGTGCGCACCCAAGCGGGAAAGGGGAAGACGAGCAGGGTGAGGATCATCAGAAGGAGCAGGGTGAAGACGTCGAGGATGCGCTCGACGGCGATGGTGGCCAGCGCGGAGGAGGCGGGCATTTTCCCTTCACGGCCCACCACGTAGGCGCGGAGGAACTCCCCGAGGTGCGCGGGGAGCAGCGTGTTCGCCATGTAGCCGATCATCAGGGCCCGTAAGAGCGGCCAGGTGCGGAAAAGGCGAATGGGCAGAAGGAGGAAGCGGTGGCGGTAAGCCCGCAGGTAGTGACTGGCGAACATGACCAGGAGCGCCGGGAGGAACCAGGCGAATTGGGCTTGACGCAGGGTGAGCCAGACGTCTCGCAGGCGGACTTCCCGCAGGGCGAGGTAGAGGAAAACGCCGCTAATCGCGAGGCCGAGCAGGATTTTCCCGGCGCGGCTGAGTTGGGTTCTCATCGAAAGCTCTCCCCGAGGTGACGGACGACGCTTCGGCCGCACTTCCGTTGTCGGTCCCGAAGGGGGTTGCAACTTGCGGGCCAGGGAGGCGGGGTCCGCTCGGAAGGAGGGTTCAGGCGGCGAAGCGGAAGGTGATGATGTCGCCATCGCGGACCAGATAGTCCTTGCCTTCCAGACGCAAGGCGCCCGACTCGCGGCACTTGGCGATGGAGCCGCAGCGGACGAGGTCGTCGTACGAGACGACCTCCGCGCGGATGAAGCCGCGTTCCATATCGCTGTGGATGGTCCCTGCGGCGCGCCGGGCCGGAGTGCCCTGCGGGATGGTCCAGGCGCGGACCTCCCTGGACTCGTAGGTGAAGAAGGTGACCAGTCCCAGCAGTTCGTACGAGGCGCGAATGAGGCGCGACATCGCTGGCTCGGGCAAGCCGAGGTCCTCGAGAAAAGTCTGGCGGTCCGCGGGATCGAGCTGGGCGATCTCCATTTCGATCTGCGCGCAGAGGGCGAGGGTAGAGGTGGCTGGATCGCTGCGAAACCGGTCGAGCTGATGGACGAGGTCCTCGCTTCGAGGCAGATCGCTTTCGTCGAGGTTGAGCACGAGCAGGGTGGGCTTCAGGGTCAAGAAGCCATAGCCTCGGACGGCCTTGCGCTCTTCCGGCTCGAGGGGGAGGGATCGCAAGGGTTTCCCCTCTTCGAGTGTGCGCTGGAAAGGCCGCAAAATCTCGAGTTCGAGCCTCTCGGCTTCGTTGTGGGATTTGGGGACGGACTTCTCCAGTCGTGCCACGCGAGCCTCCACGATGGCGAGATCGGAGATGAGGAGGTCGGAGAGGAGCTGTTCCGCGTCGCGCACGGGGTTGATCTCGCCGCGGGGGTGTGGCACATTGGGGTTGCGGAAGGCGCGCAGCACGAGGAGGATCTCGTCCACGGTGCGGAGGTAGCCGAGGAGCTCATCGTCCAGCCCGCCGCGGGCACGGTCGGATTCCCGTACGCCGGCCGTATCCACGTATTCCACGGTGGCGGGAGTGAGCTTCTCGGGGAGGAAGATTTCGGCCAGCTTGTGGAGGCGGGGATCGGGGACTTGCACTACGGCGCGGTGCGTCTCCCGTCGGCCGCCAAACGGGTCCACGTGGATGCGGCTTCCGGTGAGGGCGTTGAAGAGCGTCGTTTTTCCCGAGAGGGGCAGTCCCACAATGCCGATGAGCATGGTTGCACCTCCCTCAGGAGATCAAGCTTTCGCTGCCGACGGCAGGGGCCGGGCCTCCGCAGAGGGAATCGGGATCAGCGGGCGCTGAGCTCTGCGGAGACGCGCAGATGTTCCTCAATGCTGCGGAGTTCCCGCAGCACGTCGGCGAAGCCATCCACTGGCCGGAAGGGGTAGCCCTGCTCCCGGCACCATTGGCGGAGCGCTCCCTTGGCCAGAACGAGGTCGGCTTCCTTCACGGCGCAGCGGTCGCTGATCCCGTCGCCGACGAAAACGGCGAGGCTTCCGAGCCTGCGGAGGCGGCGAATGTGGTAGCCCTTGCAATTGGCGCAATCGCCGCAGGAGTGCCCCCAGTACGGGAGCTCCGGCGCGATGGTGGTCGTGTCCAGCTGAATCATGCGATTGGCGTACACGGGGAGGTCGCCGAGCCCGTTGCGTTCCAGGACCTGCTGAATGTAGCTGTCCAGTCCGTCGCTGAGGATGTAGACCGGATAGCCTTGCCTCCGGCAGTAGGCGACGCAGGCGGGGAAGTCGGGATCGACGCGCTGCTCGGCGATCAGGCTTTCGAAGCGGTCGGGGTCGAAGCGGGTGGCGGCGCACATCCGTTCGAGGTACTGGCTGGAGGTGATCAACCCTGCGCGGTAGGCCTCCACTGCTTCTTGCCAGGCCTGAGTCCCGGCCAGGGTTTGAAAGAAGAGGTCGCCTACATCGTTGGTAGCGACGGTGCCGTCGAAATCGCAGAAGAGGATGATCCTCGGCGCTTCCCCATTGGAAGGGTCCGGGTGCTCCGTCGGGCGGCTCTTCGTTTTCGGGGATGGATGGGTCATGGCTCTGGAGTTTGGCCTCGCGGCCTGGTATGTTGGTCCTCTCCTCGTCTGGGCCTTTGGAAAGAAAGGGGCGGCGCCCGCCGCACGGGGGGCGCCGCCGCGAGTTCCGCAAGCGATGGTCCCGTTCCTACTTGGCCTGCTCTTCTTTGATCACTGCCTGAGCTGCGGCCAGTCGCGCGATGGGCACGCGGTACGGGGAGCAGCTCACGTAGTTCATCCCGACGCGGTGGCAGAATTCGACGGAGCTCGGCTCGCCGCCGTGCTCGCCGCAGATGCCGATCTTGAGGTCGGGACGGGTGGCGCGACCCCGCTCCACGCCCATCTTCACCAGCTGGCCCACCCCTTCCTGATCAAGGACCTGGAAGGGATCCTCTTTGAGGATGCCTTTCTCGATGTACATGGGCAGGAACTTGCCCACATCGTCGCGGGAGTAGCCGAAGGTCATCTGGGTGAGGTCGTTGGTGCCGAAGGAGAAGAACTGAGCCTCCTTGGCGATTTCGTCGGCGGTGATGGCGGCGCGCGGGACCTCGATCATGGTGCCGACCAGGTAGTTCACCTTCACGCCATACTTCTCCATGGTCTCCTTGGCTACCCGATCGATGATTTCTTTCTGGTTGACGAACTCGCCGAGGGTTCCGACCAGCGGCACCATCACCTCCGGGACGACCTTGACGCCCTCCTTGGCCAGTTCGCAGGCGGCCTCGAAGATGGCTCGGGCTTGCATTTCGGTGATCTCGGGGTAGGCGATCCCGAGACGGCAGCCCCGGTGTCCGAGCATCGGGTTGAGCTCATGTAGGGCCGTGACCCGCGCCTTCACCTTCTCCACCGACACGCCCATCTCTTCGGCCATTTCCCGCTGGGCGTCTTCTTCCTGGGGCAGGAATTCGTGGAGCGGCGGGTCGAGGAGACGGATCGTGACGGGCAGGCCTTCCATGACGCGGAAGATGCCGATGAAGTCCTGCTTCTGGTACGGGAGCAGCTTGTCGAGAGCCTTTCGGCGGCCGGCTTCGTCCTCGGCGAGGATCATCTCCCGCATGGCCTTGATCCGATCGCCTTCGAAGAACATGTGCTCGGTGCGGCAGAGGCCGATGCCCTCGGCGCCGAAGTTCCGGGCGACCTGGGCGTCGCGCGGGGTGTCGGCGTTGGTGCGGACGCCGAGGCGTCGTACCTCATCCACCCAGCTCATCAGTTCGGCGAATTCTCCGGTGAGCTGCGGTTCGACCGTGGGCACCTGGCCGAGCATGACCTCGCCGGTGGAGCCATCGATGCTGATCCAATCGCCTTCCTTCACGACGAGGTCGCCCACGGTGAACTGGCGCTTGGTGTAGTCGACGTCGATGGCGCCGCAACCGACAACGCAGGTCTTGCCCATGCCTCGCGCCACCACGGCGGCGTGGGAGGTCATCCCACCGCGGGCCGTGAGCACGCCTTGGGCTGCGTGCATGCCGCCAACGTCTTCGGGCGAGGTCTCCAGACGCACCAGGATCACCTTCTCGCCGCGACGGTTCCATTCCTCGGCGTCATCGGCATGGAACACGACTCGGCCTGAGGCAGCGCCTGGCGAGGCGGGCAGGCCTTTGGCGATCACCTGCTTCTTCGCCTTCGGATCGAACATGGGGTGGAGGAGCTGGTCGAGCTGCTCCGGCGATACCCGCATGATGGCCGTCTTCTTGTCGATGAGCCCCTCCTTCACCATGTCCACGGCGATCTTGATGGCGGCCTTGGCGGTACGCTTCCCGGTTCGCGTCTGAAGCATCCACAGGCGGCCCTTCTGGATGGTGAACTCGATGTCCTGCATCTCCTTGTAATGGCGTTCCAGCTTGTCCCGGATCTCCACCAGGGTCTTATACGCCTCGGGCATCACCTCCTCGAGGGTCACCTGGTCGGGCTCGGTCTTGGTTTCCTTATTGATGGGCTGGGGAGTGCGGATGCCCGCCACCACGTCTTCGCCCTGGGCGTTCACGAGGTACTCGCCGTAGAAGACCTTCTCGCCGGTGGCGGGGTCGCGCGTGAATGCCACACCGGTGGCGGAGTCGTCGCCCATGTTGCCGAAGACCATGGCCTGCACGTTGACCGCCGTGCCGAGGTCATCCGGGATCTTGTTGAGGCGGCGGTAGGTGATGGCGCGCTCATTGTTCCACGAACGGAAGACGGCGCGAATGGCTCCCCAAAGTTGTTCCCATGGGTCCTGGGGGAAGTCGATCCCCTTGCGCTGCTTGATGAGCTTCTTGAATTCGCCGACCAGGTATTTGAGGTCCTCGACCGTCATGTCGGTGTCGTACTTGTAGCCCTTCTCCTCCTTGAGGCGGTCGATGATGGCCTCGAAGGGATCGATCTCGTCCTTCTTTTCCGGCTTGAGGCCGAGGACGACGTCGCCATACATCTGGACGAAGCGGCGGTAGGAGTCCCAAGCGAAGCGTTCGTTGCCCGTACGCTTGGCTAGTCCCACCACGGTCTGGTCATTGAGCCCGAGGTTGAGCACGGTATCCATCATGCCGGGCATGGAGATGGCGGCGCCGGAACGCACGGAGACGAGCAGTGGATTGGACGGATCTCCGAACTTGGCGCCCATTTCCTTCTCGACGAAGGCCATCGCTTCTTTCACCTGCTTTTCCAGCTCGGGGGGGAATTCTCCGCCCGTCTGGTAGTAGACGGCGCACATCTCCGTGGTGATGGTGAAACCTGGCGGGACGGGAATGCCCAGCAGGGCCATCTCGGCGAGGTTAGCGCCCTTGCTGCCCAGCAGGTTCTTCATCTTGGCATTTCCTTCGGCCGAACCACCTCCGAACTTGTAGACCCACTTCTTTTCCGCCATCGTTTGACCTCCTGTGTCCTTGATCCTCCAAGTACTCCGTGCTTCGCCTTGACCTGTTACGGACCTTCCTGCCACCCGGATCGGCGGGCGGCTGAGATTTCGGTGCGAGGAGCGCGGGGAGGGATCAGCGCTTCGCCGTCGCCGCTTTGGGACTACCCCTCAGAATGCTCGTGTAGGTCTGTTCGTTCCCGAGGATTTCGACGGCCCGCAGGAGAGCCTGGTCGTCGTCGAACGTGGCTTCCACCGCACCGCGGGTTCCCCAAAGTTTAGCGGCGATTTCCCGTTGCAACTCCTCGCGGATGAAGTGGAGGCTGCTCTCGAACTCCTTGGCCTTCACCTGCTTCAGGATCTGATCGATCTGCTTCAGGCCCGGCTCCAGACTGGCGAGGAAGCCGGCCTTTTCCGCCACCTGTCGGAACTGATCCAGCGACTCTTCGCCTTCGACCTTGTAGTCGAAGTTGTTCCGCTCGAGGAAGCGGCGGAACTCTTCGATGATGGTGTCGTCCACGGTGAAGTCCCGCGGCAGCTCCGGGTGTCGGGTGGCGTATTCCACTGCGAAGTTGAAGAGCATGGATTTCATCAGCAGCGCCGCCTGGAGGGCGTTCAGGGAGTCTTCGGCCACGAGGATGTCCGGCGTGATGCCGCCTCCCCCTCGGACCAGGCGGCCGTTGCGGGTGTGGTAGATGCGACTGCTGTCCGAAGCCGCCAGCGAGTCCTGCAAGAAGACGCCGCTTTCGCGGTTGAATACGCCCGGCTTTTGGATCAGCCGCCCACTGGGGATGTAGTACTTCGCGGTGGTGATCTTCACCGCCGTATCGCGGTCAAGGGGGACGACCGTCTGCACCAGCCCCTTCCCGTAGGTGGGCGAGCCGATGATCACGCCCAGGTCCAGATCCTGGATGCAGCCGGCCACGATCTCGGAGGCCGAGGCGCTGTAGCGATTGACCAGGATTGCCAGCGGCTTCCCGTACCAGACGGGGTTCGTCTGCGAGCGGAACTCTTGCTCGGCCTCCTTCACCCGGCCGTGGGTGCTGACGATGAGCTCCCCTTTGGGCACGAAGTTCTCGGCTACCTCCACAGCAGCCTCCAGCATGCCGCCCGGATTGTTGCGGAGGTCCAGGATGAGGGCCCGGGCGCCTTGGGCCTGGAGCTGTTGGATGGCTTCGCGCACTTCCTGCCCGGCGTTCCGGGAGAAGCGGCTGAGCTTGATGAGTCCCACTCCATCCCGCACGATCCCGGCGTAGGTGACGTCCTTGGGGTGGATCTCATCCCGGATGAGCCGGAATTCGAGGGGCTCATCCACGCCGGGTCGCTGGATCTTGATGGTCACGGGAGTCCCCTTCGGGCCTCGCAGGCGGGCGGCCGTCTCGGAGACGCTGAGCCCCTTCGTCGACACGCCATCCACTTCGATGATCTGATCCCCCTCTCGGATTCCTGCGCGGAGGGCCGGGGTGCCCTCAAAGGGGGGCTCCACTACCGTGGGCCAGCCGTTCCGCATGCCGATGCGCATGCCGACGCCGCCGTACCGGCCCTGGGTCATGATCTGGAGTTCCGCGCTCTCCTCTTTCTCAACGAGCACGGTGTAGGGATCCAACGACTCGAGCATCGCCTCGATGCCGCGCTGGACGAACTTGTCCACCGCAATGGGCTCGACGTACCGTTGGGCGATCTCCTCGTAGATCCTACCGAACAGCCCGATGCCTCGGCGCACCTCGGCGTACATGTCCTGGCCGTGCCCTTCCCGGATGGTTGTGGAGAGCCACCCGCCGACGGTGACGGCCAGAAGGACCACGAGACCGAGAAAACCCGCGTTGATCCGCTTTCGCACGTCCATCATCCTCCTGAAGGTTCGACGTTTCGACCCGCGAATCTGCACGGATCGCTTCCACGGAACGGCCACAGACGAAGGCTTCGTTCCCGAAAGATCCTCACCCCCATCCGACGCTCATTTCGTCGCGATTCCTGTAGGCAAACGGGGATGCGCAAGGCGCTGTTCCACTGCGCGCCAGATCCGGGTGTGGACCTCTTCTGGGGGGTCTTCCCCGTTCACGACCACTATTCGTTCGGGTTCTCGACGAGAGATCTCGAGATACCCCTCGCGCACGCGCCGGCGGAAGTCGGATTCCTGCGCTTCCATGCGATCGGGAAGCTGGCCGAGGGTCTGTTGCCGGCGCAGGGATTCTTCCACGGTGATGTCGATCACGATCGTGAGGTCCGGACGCAGGCCCTGGCTGCCCAGACGGTTGGCGAGCTCCACCTGCTCCAGGGGAAGGCCTCGGCCGTAGCCCTGGTAGGCCGTGGTGGAGTCGTAGAATCGGTCGCAGATCACCACCTCTCCCCGTTCGAGGCAGGGCGCAATTCGCTCCGCCACCAGTTGCGCCCGTGCTGCCTCGTACAGGAGGAGCTCGGTCACCGGATGCATCTCCTGCAGGCGCCTGTCCAGCAGGATGGCGCGGACGCGTTCGGAGATCGTGGTGCCGCCCGGATCGCGCAGGGTGGTCACTTCCCGACCAGTTTCCCTCCAACGTCGGGCCAGGAGAGCGGCCTGTGTGCTCTTGCCGCAAAAATCGATCCCTTCCAAGGTTATGAACAGGCCGCGCAAGGTTTCCTCCAGCTTGGCTGCTCCTCGGAGCGGTGTGCTCAGATGTCGATGAATTTCCAGTGGCCGCCGCGAAAGCGCCAGACGTTGAGCATCAGCCGGGCCGTCTCGCCGAGCGTGTGGATGGCCCAGAGGCCGAGTAATCCCAGGCCCAGGGTGAAAACCACGACGTAGTTGATCGCCATGTCGATGGAGATCCCGGTCACGATGACAATCCACATCAGCCAACGGAGGTCTCCGGCCCCACGCAGATGGCCCACGATCACGCTATCGAGGGCCTTGGGGATCTGGACCAGGGCGAAGATGTAGAGCACTCGCGCTCCGAGCGTGACGACATGCTGGTTCTTGCCGACGAAAAGACGGACAATGTCGCTGCTGAACAGCACGAGGCTGGCCACGATGCCCATGACCACGACAGCGACGACGCTATTGGCGATGTACGCCGTTCGTTCGGCCAGCTGACGGTCCGAGGCCCCGAGGTTGCGCCCCATGAGGGTCATCGCCCCGACGCTGAAGCCCATGTACACCATGCTGAGGACGGCCTGGATGCGTAGCAGGATCCCGTGGGCCGCCAAAGCGGCGACGCCGAGCCGGGCGGCATAGCCCATCATCACGAATTGGATCACTGCGGTGGCCAGCTGCTCCACCGTGGTTGGGAAGCCCGCGTTGAACAGCCGGTTCAGGCTGGCCATCCTCGGCGTGGTGAGCTCGCGAAAGGACAGGAACAGCATGCTTCGCCGAGAGCGCAAGAGCCACAAGGTCACAAGGAACCCGCAGCTGTGAGCGATGCCCACGGCCAGCGCAGCACCTCGCACCTCCAGCCGAGGAAAACCGAACAGGCCGAAGATCAGCAGCGGGGCCAAGACCAGATTCAGTCCGTTCACAAAGAGATTGATCATCATGCTATGGTGCGTTTCCCCCGCGCCTCGGATGATGCCCACGGCGACGAAATTCGTGACCGCGAAGGGACCGAAAAGGGCAACGGTGCGCAGGTATGTGACCCCTGCCATGCGCGCTTCGGGCGTGCCCTCCTGTCGGATCAAGCGGAAGAGATGGACGGCCCCACTGTACCAGATGATCGAGAAAAGGAAGGCTACCCCGAGCCCGATCATCATGGCCTGGCCGAGGATGTGGTTGGCTTCCCAGCGCTCGCCGGCGCCGATGTGTCGCGAGATTATCAAAGAGCTGCCGACCACGAAGGTCAGGATCAATGTGAAGAACAGGATCACGATCTGAGTGGCCATGGCCACCCCGGCGAAGGCGGAAGCGCTCAATTGCCCGACGAGGATCGCCTCCACCGTCCACATGAGCGTCTGAGAGCAGAGGTCCGCCACCGCCGGCAAGGAGATCTTGAGGACGTTCTTCAGCGGAGAAGAGCCGACCACCTCCGTACTGATCGCTGTTTTGAGCCCGCTATCCGCCACGCCGCAAAACCCTGCTTTGCCAAAAGGCGTCCGGCGCCATCGGCACCGGACGCCCGGCTAAGGAGCTGTGCCCGTAGCACTCAATCGTAGTACTCGAGCCCCAGATGAGTGATCAACTCTTCGCCCCGGAGGTACCGCAGGGTATTCTTCAGCTTCATGAGTTGGATGAACAGATCATGCTCGGGATAAAGCCCCGGAGCAGTCATGGGCGACTTGAAATAGAAGGACAGCCATTCCTGAATCCCGTACATCCCGGCTCGCTGCGCGAGGTCGATGAACAGGGCCAGGTCCAGCACGATGGGTGCGGCCAGAATGGAGTCCCGGCAGAGGAAGTCGATCTTGATCTGCATTGGGTAGCCGAGCCAGCCGAAAATGTCGAGGTTATCCCAGCCCTCTTTGTTGTCTCCCCGCGGCGGGTAGTAATTGATACGTACCTTGTGGTAAATGTTCCCGTACAGTTCCGGGTAGAGCTGCGGCTGGAGGATGTACTCCAGCACGCCCAGCTTGCTCTCCTCTTTGGTCTTGAAGGACTCGGGGTCGTCCAGCACTTCTCCATCCCGGTTGCCCAGGATGTTGGTGCTGAACCATCCGTGCAGCCCCAGCAAGCGTGCCTTGAGCCCGGGCGCGATGATGGTCTTCATCAGGGTCTGGCCGGTCTTGTAGTCCTTGCCCGCAATCGGGACGCGTTTCTCCTTGGCCAGCGCGATGAGCGCCGGGATGTCGACGGTGAGATTAGGCGCCCCGTTGACGAACGGCACGCCCATGGAAATGGCAGCGTAGGCGTAGATCATGCTCGGGGCGACGGCGGGATGATTCTCCTTCATCGCTCGCTCGAAGCTCTGAATATCCTGATGAACCTCCTGTGGGGTGAGGTAAGCCTCCGTGCTGCCACACCAGATCATCACCAGGCGTGAGGCGCCGCTTTCCGCCTTGAATCGGGCGATGTCGTCCATCAACTGCTTGGCCAGTTCGTACTTGTTCGCGCCCTTCTTCACATTGGGCCCATCCAGGCGCTTGACGTAGTTCTTGTCGAAGACGGCCGGCATCGGTCGGATGCTTTCCAGGAAATCCCGCACCTGCTCCAGGTGGGCATCCGAGAGAACCCCGGCTTTCTTGGCCGACTCATAGGCATTGTCCTCGAAGATGTCCCATCCGGCGAACACGAGATCCTCGAGCTCAGCCAGGGGGACGAAGTCTTTGATTTTGGGGACGCGGTTCTCGGTCCGCTTCCCGAGGCGGATGGTTCCCATCTGGGTGAGGGAACCGAAGGGCTTGGCCAGTCCCCGCCTCACCAATTCGACCCCCGCGATGAAGGTGGTCCCGACCGCCCCAAGTCCCGGGATCAAGACCCCCAGCTTGCCTTTGGGCTCCGCGATCTTGGCTCCTCTCTCGACCACTTTCGTTTCCTCCATTTGTGTGGGGTTCGGGAAATGGAATGACTCCCTTTGAGTCACCGTGCCGCTAATTGCCGTCCGGGTCTAACACAATAACGCCGAAGGGGAGCGATTGTGCCCGTTCATTCGCCGCGCACGGCCCGGACGCGGTTGTTCTCATCCAAAAGCACCACGCGCGGCTGCCATCGACGCGCCTCCTCTTCCGGAAGCAGACAATAGGCGAGGACGATGATCCGGTCTCCCACCTGTCCTCGGCGGGCAAGCGGCCCATTGAGACACACGACGCCCGAGCCCTTCTCGCCTTCGATGAGGTAGGTTTCTGAGCGGTCTCCGTTGTTCAGATTCAGCACCTGTACGCGTTCGTGGGGGAGGAGTCCTGCCGCCTCGATCAAGTCCTTGTCCAGGGTGAGGCTGCCCTCGTATTCGAGCTGGGCGTCGGTGACTTTGGCGCCCTGGATCTTCGCCTTGAGCATATGCACGAGCACGTCCGTTCCGCCTCCTTCGACTCCCAGTCCGCGGGGGACTTCTCGCCTACGTGAGCCCGGCGACCAAATCAGTCGCCATTATAGTTCTGCTCTTGGGGCAGCTTTTCGCCTTTGCGCCCGTTCTCCAGGGCCCAGATGTAGTGGATGCGCTGGATCGCCGTGACGTTCGCCAGCGTGGCGACCAGCACGAGGGCGAAGAGCAGAGCCTTCTCGTGGATGAGCGCCCCGAGCCCTAGGCACAGGACGCGTTCCGCGCGCTGCATGATCCCCACTTTGCATTCGAAACCCAGCCCCTCGGCCCGGGCGCGGACGTAGCTCACCATCAGCGAGCCGCCAAGAGCGAGAAGGATGACCGCCACTACCCAAGGCCTTGCCGTGCCGAAGAAGTGGTAGGCCATCCCGAGGAAGATGAAGATCTCCGAATAACGGTCCAGGGTGGAGTCGTAAAGGGCGCCGAAGCGCGTCACTCTGCCCGTGCCTCGCGCCACCCGTCCATCGAAGGTATCGAAGACGCCGCCGAGGAGCAACAGAGCCCCCCCGGCGCGGAGATGGCCGAGCCCCAGCAAGACACCGGCTGCGGCGTTCACGACGAGGCCACCCGTCGTGAAGACATTGGGGTTGAGGTTCTTGCGAATGAATTGGTCCGTCAACGGCTCCAGAAGCCGAGTGAACCCCTTCTTCGCCGGGTCTGGAATCAGTTGGATCCTCATGTGTCCTCTTCTTCTTTGCTTTCGCTGGAGGCATCCCTCTCGCGGAGGAATCGGCGGGTCAGGCCCTCAATGACCAGCACGATCTCACCCCGCGGCCTCCAACTCCGGAGGTGTTCCTGCAGCTCGGTGAGCGAGCCCCTCCAGATCTCCTCGTGGACTTTCGTGAGCTCCCGGACGAGCGCGACCTGCCGGTCGCCGAGGTGGTGGAGTAGATCCGCCACGGTCCTTTCGATTCGATGCGGGGCCTCGTACAGGACAATCGTCCTCGGCTCTTCTCGCAGCGCCTCCAGCCGCTTCGTCCTCCCCTTCTTCGCGGGGAGGAAGCCTTCAAATATGAAGCGATCCGTGGGGAGCCCCGACACAACGAGGGCCGTGACCACGGCCGAAGGCCCCGGGATCGGTACAATCTCGACCCGGGCTTGGATGCAGGCGCACACCAGCTCGTACGCGGGGTCCGAGATGCCCGGAGTACCGGCATCGCTCACCACGGCGATCTGCTGGCCTTCCCGCAGACGCGCGATCAGCTCTTTCCCCCGCGATTCCTTGTTGTGCTCGTGGTAGCTTACTACGGGCTTTTCGATCCCGTAGTGCTGAAGGAGGATGCGCGTCCGGCGCGTATCCTCCGCGGCTATCAGATCCACCTGGCGGAGCACGTCGAGGGCGCGGAGCGTAATGTCCTGCAAATTCCCGATCGGCGTGCTCACCAGGTACAACACCCCCTTCTCCTTGGAAGGGGGCTGCCTCTCCGGCATAACCTGACCCGTAGCTCCTCTTCGGACCACGGCGAAGGTGTTTCTCCCGGGCCCATCGCCTCAGAGCTCGTACTTCGCGTGATTGATCCCCAGCTTGACCTGAGGCGCCTTCTTCGGCAGAATCGAGCGGATTGTCTTGCGCACGATCTCCAGGCCGTGATCGGCTTCCTCTTGCTTCAAATTGAGGGGAGGCCGGAACCGCACGGAACGTTCGCCGCTGGCGAGGGCGATCAGCCGGTTCTCCAAGGCCTTGCTGAGGAATCGGTTTCTCAATTCCGTCGTCGGAAGATCGAAGGCAATGAAGAGCCCTCGGCCGCGGACGTTCGACATCTGCCCGTCCGTCTCTCGCGCGATGTCCTCCAGCCCACGCAGGAGGTAATCTCCCACGCGCGCGGCGTTCTCGACCAGATTCTCCTCGTGGATGATCTCCAGGATGCGGGCGAATCGGACCATGTCCACCAGATTTCCGCCCCAGGTGGAATTCAAGCGGCTGGATTCCTGGAAGACGTTGTTCTTGACCTCATCGATGCGCCGGCCGGCCAGGATGCCGCATACCTGCGTCTTCTTGCCAAAGGCGAGGATGTCGGGTTTCACGTCGAAATGCTCGTGCGCCCACATCTTGCCCGTGAGTCCGATGCCCGTCTGCACCTCGTCGAAGATGAGGAGGATTTCGTGCTCGTCGCAGATCCGGCGGAGTTCGCGCAGGAATTCGGGACGGAAGTGGTTGTCTCCGCCTTCGCCCTGGATGGGCTCGATGATGATGGCGGCGATGTCATCGGGATCCTTGGCGATCGCCTGCTGGATCTGGCGCAGGCTGATCTCTTCCGCCTCCTTCACCTTGGCCAGATTCTCTTCATTCAACGGGAAGGTGATCTTGGGATTGAGCACCCTGGGCCAGTCGAATTTCGGGAAGTACATGTACTTCCTCGGATCGCTGGTATTGGTCAGGGAGAGCGTGTAGCCGCTCCTCCCGTGGAAGGCCTCGCGGAAGTGGATGACTTTGCTTCCCTTCTCCTCCGTGTAGCCTTTCTCGAAGTTCTTCCGGACCTTCCAATCGAAAGCGGTCTTGAGGGCGTTCTCCACAGCCAGAGCTCCGCCATCGATCAGGAAAAGATGGGGGAGGTAGTCCGGGATGGCGTAGCGGGAGAAGGTCTCCACGAACTCCGCCATCTCCACGGTGTAGAAGTCGGAATTGGACGGCTTGTTGATGGCGGCGCGCAGCAGTTTCTTTCGGAAGTCCGGTGTGAGCAGCCCCGGGTGATTGTGGCCCAGGGGCAGTGTAGCGAAGTAAGTGAAGAAATCGAGGTAGCGTTTGCCGCTTAGGGCATCGACCAGATACGCGCCTTTGCTCTTCTCCAGGTCCACCACGATATCGAAGCCGTCAACCAGCATATGCTTTCGGAGCGTCGCATGCACATCCCTCGGGGAAATCCGAATCATCCAATCCTCCGTTTCTCGGTCCGACCTGCCAGTTGAACCATGGCGGGGAGCGCCTCTTGTCGGCGAGAGGGTTGCCGCCCGCTATCGGTTGTCGATCTGGGCTCGCTGGAGTCGTCCGGAAAAGTCCACGTAGACGGTCTTGATCTCCGAGAAGAAGTCATACACGGTCCAGCCGCCCTCGCGGTGTCCATTTCCCGTTTCCTTGACGCCTCCGAAGGGCATGTGGCACTCGGCGCCGATGGTCGGACCGTTGATGTACGTGATGCCCGCCTCGATATCCCGGATCGCGCGGTAGGCTGCGTTCACATCCTGGGTGTAGATAGAGGAGGACAGGCCATAGCGAGTACCGTTGAGCACGGCGATGGCCTCCTCGAGGGAGCTCACCTTGATCACGCTGAGGACGGGACCGAAGATCTCCTCCTGGGCGATGCGCATGGAGGGCTTCACGTCCACGAAAATGGTGGGTGCATAGAACCACCCTTTCTTGCATTCCCCCTCCTCGTAGGGGTGACCGCCCAGAACCAGTTTGGCCCCTTCCTCCTGTCCGATGCGGACGTACTGGTGGATGATCTCCCGTTGGGCCTGGTTGATCACCGGCCCCATCTGGACGTTCTCGTCCAACCCGTTCCCGATGCGAATCTTGCTGGCGCGATCCACCAACATTTCCACGAACTGGTCGTGGATCTTCTCATGCAAGATGAGACGACTGGTCGCCGTGCAGCGTTGGCCGGTCGTCCCGAAGGCTCCCCAGAGGACGCCTTCGAGCGCCAGTTCCAGGTCGGCATCGTCCATCACGATCTGCGCATTCTTGCCGCCCAGTTCCAGGCTCACCCGCTTGAGATCCTTCCCCGCCTCGGCATTAATGACTTTTCCGACCGCGGAGGAACCCGTGAAGGAGATGAGGTCAACGTCGGGATGCCGGACGATTGCCATTCCGACGCTCGCCCCGCTGCCGTGCACCAGGTTGATCGCTTCCGGCATCACCCCGGCCTCCAGGAGGATCTCCACCAGGGCATTGGCCGTGGCTGGGGTGTCGCTCGCCGGTTTGAAGACCACGGTATTCCCGCAGAGCAGCGCCGGGAAGATCTTCCACGAGGGGATGGCCATGGGGAAATTCCACGGGGTAATGATCCCAGCTACCCCGATGGGCATGCGCATCGTCATGTTGAACTTGTTCGGAAGTTCGGAGGGGACCGTGTGTCCGAAGAACCTACGGCCCTCTCCGAATGCGTAGTAGGCCGTGTCGATCCCTTCCTGCACGTCCCCGCGGGTTTCCGCCAGGATCTTGCCCATCTCTCGGGTCATCAGGCGGGCGATCTCTTCCTTCCGCGCCACCAGGAGGTCTCCGGCGCGCTTGAGGATCTCCCCGCGTTCGGGAACGGGGATGGCCTTCCACTTTGGGAAGGCGCGTCGGGCCGCCGCCACGGCTTCGTCGACGTCCTCTTTGCCGGACTTCGGGAAGATCCCAATGACCTCCTCCCAATTGGCCGGGTTTCGATCCTCGAAGGTCTCGCCGCTCTTCGCGTCGACCCACTTGCCCGCGATGAAGTTCTGGTACCTCTTCGCCATAGTGTCCTCGCAGGTTTGCCCAACCCCTTAATTTTGAAGCCGCTTATTTTAGCAAAACCCCCGCTGAAAGTCAAGGTCATTCCCGGAAGCGAAGCCAAGGGAATCCCCGCGATCGGAGGGGGTGGCCCGGGAGGCTTTGGGACCCCTTGGACCGACATCGCACGATTGACCCCCATGGGCCAAAGTACCCGCACTGCTACGGGGAAGACGGGCGTTTACCGGAGAAGCCCCCTTCCCGGCGACCGTCGAGGCAGCTCGGCGGAAGAAAGAAAAAGCCCGGCGAGGTGTGCCGGGCCTTCGGCGTCGACTCGTCCCGCCTCTGCCATCAGGACTGGATGCCCACCAAGTAGCCGAAGCGCTGGGTGAACTCCTGTGGGGTCATCTTGGCCACGGCAGCGAGCTTGGCCAATTGCTCCGGATCCTCGAAATCCTCGCGTTCCAGGCGGATCATGTAGTTCCTGGCGACTTGGTAGGACTCGGTGGTGACGTCCACCATGCGGACCCGCGTCTTGCCCGTCGCCGGATCGATCATGTCCTCGAAGCGGATCGGCATGAGTTTTCCGGCATCGACGCAGATGAGGGCTCCTCCCTTGTCGCCCGGAGGCAGATTCAGCAGGTAGCGCACGGCGCTGTAGCCGAGGTCGCGGGTGTACTCCTGGTCGAACGGGATGGGAGGGGCCGAGCGCAGTTCATATCCAATGCTGATCTCCACGATCTGGAGCTTCTCATTGCGCTCGCGGAAGCGGCGTTCCAGTTCGAGCTTCAGCACCTTGCCCAGCTCCACCTCCGCCAGACGGACGTTCCCGAAGTCGTCGTATTCCAGGACCATGCCGGGGATCTTGGCCAGCTCCTCTTTGCTGAAGTGTTCCGCAATGCCCTCGGCGATGACGCAGAGGCCGTCGTCGCGTCCGCGCGCCTTGCGCTTGATGATGGAGCCCTCGATCACGTCGCAGACTTCCTTGATCGTGATCTGCTTCTTGCCGAATTCCTCCGCAATGACCGTGAGGGTGGCCCCTGCCGCTTTGCCGATGCCCAGGGCCAAGTGTCCTGCCTTCCGGCCCATGGAGACCACGATGTACCATCGATTGGTGGTGCGGCTATCCTCCATCAGGTTCCGCACCAATTGCGCGCCGAGGTGACGTGCCGTCTGATATCCGAAGGTGGGGATATTGCCGGGGAGAGGGAGGTCGTTGTCGATCGTCTTCGGGACGTGGGCGATCTTCACCCGCGTGTCCGGATGCGAGGCCAAGACGCTGGCCGCGTAGGCGGTATCGTCTCCGCCAATGGTGATCAAGTAGTCGAGCCCCAGCTGGTGAAGGGATTCCACCGTCCGCTTGAGCCGCTCGGGAGTCTTGGTGGGGTTGGCGCGCGAGGTCCTCAGGATGGAGCCACCCTCGAAATGAATGCGAGACACATCCTCGATGGCCAGAGGACGAATATGGGTGATATCCCCTTGTTCCAGCCACTTGTATCCGTCCAGGATCCCGATGACCTCCAGCCCGTTCTCGATCGCCTCAATGGTGGCGGCGCTGATGACGCCGTTGATCCCGGGGGCCGGCCCACCCCCGACCAGGATGCCAAGACGTCCTTTCGGAACCTTTGCCATCGCTTCAGGCCTCCTTACGTCATCCTTCCACTGACCACCTGTTGACCCATGCCAACTGTCCGAAGCTACGAATTACCCCCAGCGCATGGACTTCTTACCCTTGCACTGGGGGCGACTCCCTTCTGTCGCACACGGCGGGGAACAATTGGCCCTGCCGAGGATCGAACCCCGCCGTTGAAAACCGGCGGTAATGTAACGAATCCTTCCCCCAAATGCAAGGCCCACCAAGAGGATAGGTCCTCGCAAGGGATTGCTTGTTGCACGGCCCGGCACGGAACCCGAAACGGGGGCTGGTGCGTAGTGCATCTCGGTTCCACGTCCTCTTCGTGGACTTCGCACTGCCCACACGGCCGGAAGCCGCAATCCAGCCGCGCGGCGAAGAGTGGCCTCTTCCCCCTGTTTTTGAGGGAGATCGTCGGACTGCACAGTTCATTGCGCAGGGGGAAGGTGTGCCCGTCGGCCGGTTCGGTGAGCCAATCCGAGATCCGCCAGTCACCGAAGGAGGTGGTGCCATGAGGTACGTGCAGTTGGGACGTTCCGGCCTGAGGGTAAGTCGCCTATGCCTGGGGACCATGAACTTTGGGCTTTACGTCTCCGAGCAGGAGGCCTTCCGCATCCTTGATCGGGCTTTGGAGCTCGGTGTGAATCTGATCGACACAGCGAACACCTACGGCGGGAGCTCAGGTCTGGGGCGCGCGGAGGAGATGATCGGGAAGTGGCTGAGTCAGGGGGGAGGACGGCGAGAACGCATCGTACTGGCAACCAAGGTCTACACTCCGGTCGGAGACGGTCCGAACGACCGGGGTCTCTCGGCCTATCACATTCGGCGGGCATGCGAGGATAGCCTGCGCAGACTGCAAACGGATCACATTGACTTGTATCAGATGCACCATGTCGACCGGTCCGTGCCTTGGGAGGAGATCTGGCAGGCGATGGAGCAACTCGTGCGGGAAGGGAAGGTCATCTATGTGGGGAGTAGCAACTTCGCGGCATGGCAGATCGCCGTGGCTCAGTGTGAGGCACAAAAGCGGAACCTCTTAGGATTGATTTCGGAGCAAAGCCTCTACAACCTGACCAACCGAATGGTGGAGCTGGAGGTGATACCCGCCTGCCAAGCACTTGGGATTGGCTTCCTGGCGTACAGCCCGCTCGCGGCGGGATTGCTTGCCGGCTCGTCGCACGCCAGCCCCGAAGGTCGCAGGGCGCGGGAACGCCGGTTCGAGTCCTCCCTGAGGCTGAGGGAGAAAGTCCTGCGTTACGAGGAGCTATGTCGCCAGGTGGGGGAGGAACCGGCTTGTGTGGCCCTGGCTTGGCTCCTACACCGGCCGGGCGTCACCGCGCCGGTCATCGGTCCCCGGACGGTGGAGCAGCTGGAGCAATCGATGCGGGCGCTTGAGCTTCAGCTGTGCAAAGAGGTGCTCCACGAGCTGGACGAGATCTGGCCCGGCCCGGGTGGACCGGCACCGGAGGCGTACGCGTGGTGAGGAAAACGCGGGATGGTTCCTTCTCCTTGAATCATCGGAAGGAATCCTGCGTCTCCATCGCGAGACCTGCGAAAAGGGGCGCGCACACTGAGGCTCAGCTATTGGTATAGCTTTCCTAAAATCCGCTTGACACGTTCGGTGGCGTCTGGTAGATTTGAGCGGCGTTGTGAGAGGTCAAGACGAGACGGGAAGGAGGTGGTGCGCGGGAGAGATTTGTCGCACGTGGGGGTCTGAAGGCAGAAGGACGGGGTTGAAGGCGGCAACCAAGCTGCGGAGGCGTCTATGAGGCAAGCAGCGCGTGCAGTAGGCCTTTGGACCGTGGGGTTGATCCTGTGCTTGAGCGGCATGGCATGGGCTCAGGCCCCGTCGGCGGCGATCACGGTGGAGGCGATGAGCCCGGGCGAAATTGCCCAACAGGGTCTCACTACCCCGCCTTCGACGGGGTTGAGGGTCGTGGGGAAGGGTGAACTGGTCTACCTTTCGGGACGTGAGCTGACCGGCAAGACAGTGACCTCTTACTCTTGGTCTCTCTTGCGCGTTCCGGCAGGCTCGAGGGCTACGCTCAGCAGCACGGATACCCCAACGACCACCTTTGTCCCGGATACCACTGGGGAGTTCCTGATCCGGTTGGAGATCGCAACGGACGCGGGTCCGGCGGCGGATACGGTCAGTATCGTGGCAGCTCGTTACGTGGGGATCGGGATTCTGGGTGGTGCGACAGCCCATTTCCCTCAGTGCGGACTGGGATGCCACGCCGGGAAGGTCTCTCAGTGGCGGGAGACGAAGCACGCCGAGATCTTCACCTTGGGAATTGACGGCATCGCCAGCGACCACTATCAGAGCCGTTGCATCAGCTGTCATACGGTGGGCTACGATGTTTCCCCCACCGCCGACAATGGCGGCTTCGATGACGTAGCTCGTCAGCTCGGCTGGACCTTCCCGAGCCAGACCGTCCCTGGGAACTGGGATACCTTGGTGGCTCGCTATCCACAGCTGGCCCAGCTGGCCAACATTCAGTGCGAGAATTGCCATGGCCCGGGTAGCCTCCATGGGGGCAATCCCCAGGGGACTGATGTGACCATGGACGAAGGCGTCTGCGGGAAGTGCCACGATGCTCCTTCGCACCACATCAAGAGCTACCAGTGGAAACAGTCCCTTCATGCGGTGGGTGTGGCGTTCGCGGCTACGCGTGCCGAGTGTGCCGAGTGTCATTCGGCCTACGGATTCGTCCATGCCGTGGACAAGGACCTGCAATATCTGCGGCAAACCTTGGGCGAACCGCGCGTGACCTGCCAGGTGTGCCATGATCCCCATAGTGCGGAAAACCTTCACCAAGTCCGAACGGTCGCGGATGTGGTCCTCAAGAACGGGCACGTGATTTCCGAAGGCGGAGCGGGCAAGCTGTGCATGAACTGCCACAAGAGTCGTGAGGATGCTGTGACCTACGCGACGGCCTGGCATTCCCGCTTCGGTCCTCATCACGGCCCCCAGGCGGACGTGCTTGCGGGTACCAACGTGGTCACCTTCGGGCTTCACATCCCCAGTTCCAATCACCTGAAGGTGGTGGAAGAGGGTTGTGTGGGCTGCCACATGGCGCCGACCCCGGCTTCACCCAGCCCGGCGGCGAATCACCTGGGTGAGCACACCTTCGCCATGCATTGGGATGGCGGTGCGCCCGATAACCCGGCGGACGACGTGGACAATGTAACGGCTTGCCAGCATTGCCATGGGCCGATCCGGTCCTTCGCGGATCTCAAGGCCAAGGAGGACTATGATGGTGATGGCCAGATCGAGAGCGCCCAGGATGAGGTGAAGGGCTTGCTCGAAGCCGTGGCGATGCTATTGCCGCCCATCGGTTCGCCGGAGGTGGCACTGGAAGTGCGTCCGACGGTCAATCCCGGCTACACGCCCGTCCAACTGCAGGCCGCCTACAACTACCTGGTGGTGAAAGAGGACGGAAGCTACGGGATCCACAATTATCAGTTCGCCGTCAATTTGCTGCGCGCCAGCTATGCCGCCCTCACTACCGGCGACATCGGCGCGGGGAGGATCCTGTCGATCCGGGACGTGCCGAACGACAACGGGAAGCAGGTGCTGATCACCTGGACCCGGTTTGGCGGCGATGGCATTGGACCGATGCCCATTAAGTACTACATGATCTGGCGTCGGCCCGACCTCGCGGGAAAGACGGCGACGACCCAGAAGGGCGGGCGCGTCTACGAGTCGCTCGAGCTGGTGCGGCCGGAGCAGATCAAGCCGGAGGAGGGCGCGGTCGTCCTGATTGATGGGGAGCCGTGGATCTTTGCTGGCTACGTGCCCGCGGCGGCCATGGAACAGTACGCGGCCGTGGCTCCTACCCTCTTCGATTCGACGAAGACGGGCGGAATGCATTGGTCCGTCTTCAGGATATCCGGGCATACGGATATCCCGGGCGTGTACGCCATGAGCGCGCCGGACAGCGGCTACTCGGTGGACAACCTGGTGCCCAACACGCCGACCAACATCGTGGCGACGGTGACCTCGCAGGGCGTGGAACTGAAGTGGGCCGAGCCGGTGGATGAAGATTTCCGCTACTTCGCCATCTACCGGAGCACGACGCCCGGCTTCGATCCCAGGGCATCCCGACCGATCGCCACTACGACCGAGGCGAAGTACCTGGATCCGGATGTCGTCGCCGGCACCACGTACTATTACCGCGTCTCCGCATTCGACTTCTCCGGAAATGAGAGCCGTTACTCGGAGGAGTGCGTAGTGCTGGTATCTGGGGTTACTGGGAGCACCGGCGGCCGCGTGCCCACGGACTTCGTCCTGGAGCAGAACTACCCGAATCCCTTCAACCCGAGCACGGAGATCGTCTTCGGATTGCCGAGGCCGGAACAGGTCACCGTAACGGTGTACTCGATGCAGGGCCATCCGATCCGGACGCTGGTGCAAGGCCGAATGGCGGCTGGTTATCACCGCGTGTCCTGGGACGGGCGCGATGACGCCGGCGAGCTGGTGAGCGCCGGCACGTACATCTACCGCCTCGAGGCTGGCAATCTGCGCTTGAGCAAGAAGATGATCTTCCTGAAGTGACCCCCAGCTGTTCAAGCGGGTGGAGCCGGACCGGGACCCTTGGGGTCCCGGTTTTTTGTTCCTGGCTGCTGCGGTTTGTCCCCGGAATCCACCGGGAGAAGCGGCTTGCTTTTGTACGGCTCGATGGCTAACTTCGGCCAGCGATGGGGGAGCAGGCTGTGAAGGCGGATTGGAGACTGGGAGTTGAGCCATGCGCATCGAAAGGGCGATCGTAGCCGGGATAGCGTTGTTCCTGACGGCATCCGGGTGCGGAAAGGGATCGGAAGGCGGCAACGGCAAGGCGGAGACGCGCTGTGAGACGCTCACGAGCAACCAGATTGAGGAGATCATCGCCAAGGCCAATGCCGCGCCCCTCGAACCGGTACGCCCCAACGAGTTCGCGGTGATTGAGACGGATTTCGGGAATCTGGTGGTCCAGTTTTTCCCGGATAAGGCTCCGCTGCACACGCAGTACTTCAAGCGGCTGGCGAATGTCGGTTTCTACGACTGTACCCTGTTCCACCGGGTACAGAAGGACTTCGTCATCCAAGGGGGTGACATCCTGAGCCGGGATGCCGACCCCAGCAATGACGGCACGGGCAGCGCTGGCTATCGTATTCCGGCCGAGTTCAACGACATCCCGCACGATAGGGGGATCCTGTCCATGGCGCGCGGCAGGGATCCCAACAGCGCGGGGACACAATTCTTCATCTGCCTCAAGCGACTCCCCTTCCTGGACGGGCAGTACACCGTGTTTGGGAAGGTGGTGGAAGGCCTCGAGGTCCTGGACAAGATCGCCGCAGTGGAGACGACGCAGCAGCCGCGCATGCAGGAGAAGAGCCGGCCCGTGAAGCCCGTGTACATCCGTCGCATTCGAATGATCACAAGATGAAGCTGGGGCGAAGTTTCCTGCTGACCCTCGGGATTGGGCTGGTGGCGGCTGCGGCCAGCTGGTCCGCACCCGGAGAAAGCGGCCGATACTGGGTCTTTTTTCGAGACAAAGGCCCCCCGGGTCTCTTGAAGCGCTCGGTGGAGGCTGTTCGGGAGGAGCTGGGGGAGAGGACTCTGCTGCGGCGAAGCAAGGTTTTGCCTCCGGAAGAGCTGGTGGACGGTTCGGATCTCCCGCTCTGGGAGCCGTATCTGGAGCGCCTCGCAGAAGCGGGGGCCAGGGTGGTGGTCGTTTCGCGCTGGCTCAACGCCGCGAGCGTGGCAGCGGATTCGTCCGCGCTGGCGGAGATTGAGCGGCTTCCTTTCGTCCTGCGGATCCAGCCGGTCCGTCGTTGGCTGCGGAGCGAACCTACGGAGGAGTGGCAAGCTCCGCGGGTTGCCCTTCGACCCGAGGGGCTGCGGTACGACTACGGTCTGTCGTACAATCAGGTGGCCATGCTTCGCGTGCCGGAGCTGCACGCATGGGGCATTCAGGGCGGAGGGATCATCGTCGGCCTGTTGGACGCCGGCTACGAGTGGAGGAGCCATCAAGCTCTCCAGAGGGCCATGGTCCTCGGCGAGTGGGACTTCATTTGGAATGATCCCGTAACCTCGGACCAGGCGGGACAGGACTACCCCGGGCAAGCTGCCCACGGCACGGAGACCTTCTCCGTAATCGCAGGCTTCCAGCCCGGGAGCCTCATCGGACCGGCGTTCGGAGCGTTCTTTTACCTCGCCAAGACGGAGCGAGTGACGGATCTGCAGGGGAACGACTTCGAGCAGCCGATCGAGGAGGACTACTGGGTGGCAGGCTTGGAGTGGCTGGAGCGGAACGGGGTGGACATCGTATCCACCTCGTTGGGCTACAGCGACTGGTACACGCCGGCGGATATGGATGGGAACACGGCCGTGGTCACCGTGGCTGCGGATCTCGCGGTGAAGAAGGGGGTTTTCGTGGCCGCTTCCGCCGGGAATATGGGCAACAGGGTTTGGCGGATCGTCACCGCTCCGGCCGACGGGGACAGCGTCGTGGCCGTAGGCGCGGTCCGCCCGGACGGGCTGATCGTAGGTTTCAGCTCCCATGGGCCGACGGCGGATGGTCGCATCAAGCCGGACGTGGTAGCCCAGGGCGTGGGGGTGTACGTGGCGGCCCCGGGCACAAGCTCCGGTTACCTCTTCGCACAGGGGACGTCTTTCTCCTGCCCCCTGGTGGCCGGAGTTGCAGCGCTAGTGCTTTCTGCCCACCCGGAGCTAGGCCCAATTCAGCTGCGGGAGGCTCTGCGACAGACAGCGAGCCAGGCTTCCCATCCCGATACGCTGTACGGGTGGGGGATCGTCGACGCCGTGGAGGCGGCCCTGTACTTCGGCCCCGTGTTCAGCAACGTGCCCTCCATCAGGATCCTGGGAGATTCGCGACTCGAAATCCGAACCCATGCCGTTTCCAAGCACGGATTCGTGCCGGGGAGCCTGCATCTGCATTATCGGGTGAAAGGGGAGCCTGAGCAAAGTGTAATGATGACTCCATCTGACACCTCCAATCAGTACCTCGCACGGATCGGCCCCTTTCCGCGGGGGACGGAGGTGAGATTCTGGTTCACGGCGGTGGATTCCGCGCGGGGCGCGGTGAGCTTTCCTCGTGTCTTTTCGCACTTTTTCAGCTACATTGTGGGCCAGGACCGGATCAGTCCTCCGTGGCTGGAGCCCCCGGAAGAGTTTGCGCTGCGCGGTTGCTTTCCCAATCCATTCCGGCAGTGGACGCGGATCTCGTTCGACCTGCCGGATGCAGCGCGGGTTACCCTTCAGGTCTACGACGTTCGCGGGCGCCTGATCTGTTCACTCTTGGAAGGTCAGATCGTGCCCGCTGGGCGGCATGGGTTTGAGTGGCGTGCCGTGGATCAGGACGGCCGACCGGTGAGCCCGGGCGTGTACCTGGTCCGCCTCCGGATCGAGCAGCGGGAATACCATAGCAAGATTGTCCTGGTCCGCTGAAACGACACCTCGCTTGCTCTCAATAGGGGAGTGGGGGCGTGGGCAGTTTCGGAGCTTTCTACAATCGGCCTTCGAGGTGAGGGAGATGCGCACGGTATTCACGCGGCTGTTTGGGCAATCGCCCTTCGGTCGAATTGGCGAGCACATGGATCGGGTGCAGCAGTGTGTGGACTTCGTGCCGCGGATGATCGATCTGCTCATCCAGGGGGAATTTGACGAGCTCGAGCAGATGGCCAAGCAGGTTTTCAAACTGGAGCACGATGCTGACATCGTCAAGGGGGAAATCCGCGATCACCTGCCCAAGAGCATTTTCCTTCCAGTGGATCGTGCGGATCTGTTGACCTACCTTAAGGAGCAGGATGCCATCGCGGACGCGGTCGAAGACCTGGCTGTTGTGCTGACCATCCGGGCGATCCGGGTTCCGGAGCCCTTGCAGGAGGATCTGCGAGCCTTTGCGGCGCGGTCGGTGGACGCATGCCGCCTCGCCGGACGCCTAGTGCGAGACATCGGCACCATCCTCATCTCCGGGTTCGGACAGTCGGATGTGGAGCAGGTTCTGGAAAAGGTGGCCAACCTGGGGATCATCGAGTGGGAGACGGACAAGATGCAACAGAAGCTGGTCAAGAAGTTGTTCCAGGTCGAACCCCAGCCTGATCCTCTCAACACTATCTTTCTGATGAAGGTCTTCGAGCAGATTGATACGCTCGCTGATCATGCCGAGAACCTGGGGGATCTCATCCGCATGATGGTGTCCAAAGGGTGAGGGGGGACAGGCGCCTGGACTCCCTGAGATTGGATTTCGCCAGAGCCGGTGAGCTTTGGCTCGGGCCGACGGGGGTGGCTCGGGCAAGGAGGTTGCGCTTCACCTCCGGCTCGGAGCGCCTGGGAAGTGGTTGGGAGCTCGGGTTGGGCCCGGGCATCAACAAACAACGGAGGGATTGAGAAGCGATGGAGTTTTCGCGGCTGGCCCTTCTGGCAACAGCCATCGCGGCTGGCCTGTACATGGCGTGGAATATCGGAGCCAACGACGTGGCCAATTCGATGGCCACGGCGGTAGGCGCCAAGGCCATCTCTCTGAGGCAGGCGGTGCTGATTGCGGCGGTTCTGGAGTTTTCCGGGGCCTTTTTCGTCGGCAGTCACGTGACGAAGACCATCGCCGTGGGTCTGGTCCGGAGCGAGGCGCTCTCTGACCCGCGCACGCTGATGCTGGGCTCCGTGTCCGCGGTCTTGGCGGCAGGCCTTTGGGTGTTCCTGGCTACGTGGAAGGAGATGCCCGTCAGTACCACCCACTCCATCGTCGGGGCGATGGTCGGGTTCGGCTTTCTCCTTGGAGGCGTGCGGGGTGTCGTCTGGGGTACCGTAGGCAAGGTGGTGCTTAGCTGGATCGTCTCCCCCATGATGGGGGCCATGCTTTCCTACTTCATCTTCAAGATCATCGTGCGTTCCATCTTTTCCGCGGACGATCCCGTGGGGCGCGGCCAACGGCTGGCGCCCTTTTTTGTGATGGCCGCTGCGTGGATCATCGTTGCCTCCCTTCTGGCAAAAACGCCCTTCGGCAAGAAGGTGTCCGATTGGACCGGCGTCGAGGTGACGCTGGGGAGGGCGATGTTCGTGGGTTTCGTGGCCGGTGTGTTGTCGGCCCTTTTCTCGGCGCTCTATTTCTACCTCCGGGTGCGAGCTGGGCGGGGTGGCTATGCGGATGTGGAGATGCTCTTTCGGCGCTTGCAAGTCTTGACCTCCTGTTATGTGGCTTTCGCGCATGGGGCCAATGATGTGGCCAATGCGGTGGGGCCGGTGGCCACGTTCTACACGATCTTCCGCGAGGGGAGCGTCGGAAGGTTTGTCGAGGTGCCGCCGGCTCTTCTGGCCCTGGGGGGCTTCGGGATCAGCCTGGGCATCGCAACCTGGGGCTACAAGGTGATCAACACGCTGGGTAGCAAGATCACCGTGCTCACCAATACCCGCGGTTTCTCCGTGGACATGGCAGTGGCGACGACGGTGCTGCTCGCCTCGAAGTTTGGGATGCCCATCTCCACCACTCACACGGCCGTGGGTGCGGTGATCGGGGTGGGATTGGCTCGAGGCATTGACGCCCTGAACTTGGATGTGTTGTGGAGCATCGGGCTTTCCTGGCTCCTGACCGTGCCCGTGGCGGCCCTTTCCAGCGTGTTGATCTACGCCATCCTGACGGTGTTTTTCTGATTGCGGGGTGGAGTTCGTCCCAAGGGGTTAGCGAGTTACCAGCAGGGCTACCGACTCAATGTGGGCAGTGTGGGGGAACATGTCTACCGGGCAGACGCGCTCCACGCGGTAGGAGCTGGCCAGGTGGGCGAGGTCCCGTGCCTGGGTGGCCGGATTGCAGGACACGTAGACGATGCGCTTGGCCCCAAGGGAGGGCAGGCGTATCAGTGCCCGCGGATGTACTCCATCCCGAGGCGGATCGAGGATGAGCACGTCGGGCTTTCCGTGCTCCCGGATGAAGCCCTGAGGATCCCTGAGGAGAACGCTCACATCTCCGGCCACGAAGCGACAGTTCCCGGCGCCGTTCCGTTCCGCGTTCCTCCAGGCGTCGGCGACGGCGTCTTCCACCAACTCGATTCCGATGACCTCGCGCGCTTGCCTCGATACGAACAGCGAGATGGACCCGGTGCCGCAGTACAGGTCGAACACCTTTTCGCGGCCCGTCAGATCGGCGAACTCCAGCACCCTCTGGTAGAGCCGCTCCGCCTGGAGTGTGTTCGTCTGAAAGAAAGAATTGGCGGAGATCTCGAAGACGAAGGGCCCCAGCCTCTCCTCGATAGTCGTTTTCCCCCACACCAGTTCCTCCCGTTCCCCGAAGGCTACCCCGCCCTTGCCAGTGTTGATGTTGTTCACGACGGAATGCAGGCCGGGAAGGGCTTGGAGGAGCTGCGGCACAAGGGCCGATAGGAGTTCGACCCGCGGCTCCGTAGTGACGAGGTTCACCATCCATTGGCCCGTGCGGACGCCTCGCCGCAATACGAGGAAGCGCCAGAAACCCTCGTGCGTGCGGTTGGAATAGGCGGGAAGGCCGCTGGTCCTGGCGAACTCCCTCACAATCTGCAGCACTGCCTGCGTTTCGGGAGCTTGCAAGTAGCAGGTTTGCAGGTCGACGACCTCGTCGAAGCTCCCTCGCCGATGGAGACCGAGGAACAGAGAAGGGCTCGGTTCGCTCGGAAGAGAAGATCCTCGGTCGGAGAAGGAGAACTCCATCTTGTTCCGGTAGAAAAACGGCTCGGGCGAAAGGAGGGGCTCTTCCACCGGCGGCGACTCAAGCCCTCCGATGCGCTTCAAGAGGTCCCTGATCTGCTGCACCTTGTACTCGACCTGCTTCTCGTAGGTCATGTTCTGCAGTTTGCAGCCGCCACAGCTGCCAAAGTGTGGGCAGACAGGCTCGACTTCGAAGGGCGAGCGTTCGAGAACCTCCGTTGCGGCGGCTTCGGCGTATTGGCGCTTTCTCTTCTGGACCACGGCGCGCACACGCTGGCCCGGGATCGCCCCGTCCACGAAGACCACAAGGCCATCGAGGCGGGCGATCCCTCGTCCGCCGAAGGCGAGGTCATCGATCTTGAGCTCCACTGTAGATCCGAGGGGGAGTCCGTTCCTCACCGATCGCCCTCCGGGACAGGGGGACCTTCGGGGGCGATGGAGAGTCTTCTCGCCCCGGCCCAGCCGTCCTGAAAGCCGCGTCGACTCAATTCGGAGACGGTGACCCCTTCCGAGGGGGAGGCATGGACGAACAGTCCTCTCCCCACGTACACGCCCACGTGATCGGGCTCTCGCGAGGCGGGGCGTGACCGGAAGAACACGAGGTCACCCACCTTGAGCTCGTGCCTTTCGACCGGTTTCCCGACCCGGTAAAGCTCCGCCACGCTATGTGGCAACTCCAGACCGAGGGCTGCTCCGTAGACCGCCACCACTAATCCGGAGCAGTCCACGCCTGCGGGGGAAGTGCCGCCCCAGACGTACGGAGAGCCAAGGTATCGCCTCAGCTCCAGGGCCAGACGGGTTTGCCAAGTGGGTAGCCTCTTGGAGGGGCTCGATGGGACGGTCCTCTCGGGGGGTGGCTCGGAGCGAGCGAATCTTGGCTCCGGCTGAAGGGCGGCGCACCCCGCGATGCAGGGGGCGGCGGCGAGGAGGGCAAGCCTAATCCACCGGAACTGCATGGGCTGCATCCTGCAAGATACCTACTCGTTCGGGATGTGTGCCTTGGAAGGCGAGTCGAAGGGCATCTTCCAGTCCGCTTGCCGACTCAAGACCCAGCCGCGCGAGCCACTCCCGCGGCAGGTTGCTTACGAGGATCACCCGGTAGGCCCGGGCGTGCAGGAGGAGGGACAGGGCCGTGTTCCCGTTGAGGATGAATTCCCTGCGCAGCTGCCGGTAGAGCTCCTCCGGGGAGGAGTACTGCAGGCAGCGATCCAATCCCCAGCTGCCCGCCCCGCCGCTGCACTCCGCTGCGAAGATCAAGGTGCCGCCGGGCTCGAGGAAGCGGCAGGCATTGAGGAGGCCTTTGTGCGCCTGCACGAGATTGACGTCGTGCGGATGGCCCCCGGCGCTGGCAATGACCAGGGGGAACCGCGCCGGAATGCTCACCGTGGCGCGGGAGAGCAGCCAGCGCACGGCTTCGCGATGACAAGCCAGGAGGTCGCCAGACCAGCAGGCAACCAGATGGCGCTGCGGATCGAGCACCGTCTGAAGGGCGAAGTCCACCGTCACGAACTTCAGGGAATCGAGGAGATCCAGGTAGACGGGATTGTCCTCGAGATTGCCGCTCCGACAGGCGGGGTGAAGTCCGAGGCCATTGGGATCGAGCGTAAGGCTGTGATTCTCCAGGATGGTTTCCAAGGCAGCGCAACCCGGGTTGATCAGCTTCGGCCCACCTCCGAAACCAGCGAAGTAATGGAACCAGACGGCACCGGTCACGATTAGCCGTTCTGCCTTCACGACCGCCTTGTTGAGCGTCACCGGCGTTCCGCGCTCCGTGTGACCGAGATGGACGTTGTCGTCGGGGTTCTGACAGTCGTGGGCAATGACGCGGACGCGCGAATACACATCCTTCCCGACGAGCAGACGCAATTCCCCCGCACTTGGCGGAGAATGGCTCCCGCAGGCGACAAGCACGGTGATGTCCCTGTCGGACACGCCGCACTCGTTGAGGAGATCGAGAAGGATCGGCAGGTACACCTCCTGACCAGCCACGCGGGTCGCATCGGGAATGACGATCGTCGTGCGCTCCCCACGATGAACGATCTCCTGGAGGGCTGGACTCCCGAGGGGTCGGGCCAAAGCTTGCCGTACGAGCTCGGCAGCGTCGGTTTCGGGGGCAAGCTGCGGTGGAGATATCTCCTCCACATTGAGGTTGCTACTGAGATTCGCCCGCAGGCGCGATCGTCCGTACGGCAACTCCAGGCGCATCTGACCTCCGGATAGATCCCTCGCATGCTTGCCGGGGCGAAGATACCAAGCCGTCCCCAAAAATCAAACCGAATCGCGGCAAAGCGCCGATCCGAGCCCGCGGGAGAGCATGTCATCCTCCCCTTGTTTCTAAAGACTGCTCTGCCTACCTTCGATCGGAAGCCGGGAGGAGAGCAAGAGGAGGGATTCCCCCGCGATGTTTTGGCTGAGGCGGTGCAAGCGCGGTCGACGGATTGTCGCCCGACCTATTCGCCGGACAGCGCTGATCAGGTCCGTGTTGGCCTGCGCCTTGATCCTCTACGTGCTGGTGCGGGTCCACCCGGCCGAGCTTATGAGAGCCGTGAGAGGCGGGCAGCCTTTCCCCTTGCTCTCGCTTGTCGGACTAGCGGCTATCAGTTTCCTCCTGCAGATGTTGAAATGGAGGATGGTCCTGCGATTCGCCTGGCCGGATGCCTCGACCATGGAGGCTCTGAGCTCCCTCGCTGCAGGTCTTTCCCTCGGCATTGCCACACCGGCCCGCGTGGGTGAGTTGGGGCGCGCCTGGTTCTTGCCAGGGAGGGATGTTGCCGTCGCAACTGGATTGGTTCTCTTGGACCGGACCTACGCGTTGGGCACCGTGTTGGCTCTGGGTTACCTCGGGGCGTTGTCGCTGAACCTGGAGCCGGCGGCTAGGGGCTGGTGGCCGGTGGTGGGCTTGGCGTTGGTCGGCGCGCTGCTGGCGCCCCGAGCTCTCCGGAAGCTCGGGCGGTGGCTGGCACGGAGATTCCTTCAGTTGCGCGGACTGGAAGAAGCTGCGGGTCTCTTGGGTTTTTGGCAGGCATTGCGCCTCGTCGGGGCCAATCTCGCCTGCACCCTGTTCCTCGCTTTCGAGTTTACGGTGGCGGTGCGAAGCTTCTCGGCGGTTCACTGGATCCCAGGCCTTTGGGCCGGCTTGGCCACGCTGGCGGCCAAAGCGGCTATCCCGCTTTCCATTGGGGACATCGGTGTCCGGGAGACGGCAGCGGTCTTGCTCTACCACAAAGCGGGGGCTGCGCCAGCGGGGGCTCTTTCGGGCGCCCTGTGCCTCTACGTACTGAACGTCGCTCTGCCGGCTCTTTTAGGGCTGCGGTGGGTGAGCCGTCGGCGAGCTGCGGTATCTCCCGAAAAGCTCCCGATGGCGCAGGAGGTCGAATGAACGATTCTGCTGGAGGCAAGGCGGAGGGGAATTGGTGAGTGTCCGGAAGGCGAAGCTCGAGGCGCATGCCAAGATCAATTTGGGGCTGAAGATTTGTGGTCGACGAGCTGACGGCTACCACGAGATCAGCACTATCTATCAGGAGATCGATCTGGCGGATGAACTGGAATTCGAGGTGGAGCCGAGCCCTGGTCCGGTGAGGCTGGAGGTCGAAGGAGCAGATCTGCCTACGGACGAGACGAACTTGGTGCTGCGAGCGGCCGCAGAATTGGCCAGGCGCCGTCCCGGAGGTAGCTGGCGAACGAGGGTCCGTCTGGTGAAGCGTGTCCCGGTGGGCGGGGGATTGGGTGGGGGCAGCAGCGACGCAGCAGCAACCCTTCTCGCCCTCGATGCGCTCTGGGATCTCCATTTGTCCCGGGCCGAGATGTGGACCATCGCGCGGGGCATCGGTGCGGACGTCCCTTTCTTCTTGACGGGGGGAACTGCTTTGGCCTCCGGCATCGGTGACGTACTGGAACCTGTTTGCCAGTGGGAGGATCCGGTCGGGGTGCTCGTAGTGCCTGAGGTACAAGTGTCCACCCGATGGGCCTACTCGCAGGTCAAAATCGGCTTGACAAAGAGGAGGGGATGTGGTAAATTTCGCAGCTTCCTGAGGTTGCGTCCCCGTCTCGCGGAGTGGGGGCGGTGGTTGGAGAATGACTTTGAGGCCGTGGTCCTCCGGGCGTACCCGGAGATCGGGGAGCTGATGAGGCTGCTGGAACAAGGGGGTGCGGAATTCGCCCGGATGTCGGGGAGCGGGGCGTGCCTCTTCGGGCTATTCTCCGTACCGGAGCAAGCCGTTAGGGCTGCGGAGAAGGTAGGGTCTCGAGCAAGGGTTGTGCAGTTCCGATTTGTTCGAGGTTCAAGCCAAGGACCCGAGGCCACCGACGTCGGCTGAGTGGCGTCCCTCGCGACGGAGAACGGGCAGCCCAGCGAGAGCAGGGCGGAACGACCCCAGGGCAGGCAGGACGGGAGGAGGGGCAACGCCCACGCGCGATTGAAGACTGGGGCGTGGCCAAGCGGTAAGGCACGGGGTTTTGGTCCCCGCATTCGGAGGTTCGAATCCTCCCGCCCCAGCCAGTGGTGGAGATGAGGGTGGCGAAAACCAGCGGGGTTTTCGTCATTTTTTGTGTCACTAAGGGCAGAGGCTCCAGCTCGTGGTTGAACAGCAGGAGCAACTCAGAATGGGGACGAATATCAAGATCTTCTCGGGAAACGCTAACCGGCCGCTGGCTGAGCAGATCGCGAAGGCGTACGGTATCCCGCTGGGTGCTACCGAGCACAAGAAATTCCAGGACGGCGAGCTTTGGGTGAAGTACAACGAAAACGTCCGGGGAGCGGATGTCTTCTTGGTCCAACCGACCAATTCGCCCTCGGACAATCTCATCGAGCTGCTGATCATGGTGGATGCTGCGCGTCGAGCCTCGGCAGAACGGATTACAGCCGTCATCCCGTATTTCGGCTATGCGCGCCAAGACCGTAAGGACCAGCCCCGCGTATCCATCACGGCCAAGCTGGTGGCGAACCTGCTCACCACGGCTGGGGCGGATCGGGTTCTGACGATGGACTTGCACGCTCCCCAGATCCAGGGCTTCTTCGACATCCCGCTCGATCATCTGTACTCGTCCACCATCTTTTGCGACTACTTCCGGCGCAAGAAGATTCCCGATCTTGTGGTGATGGCCCCCGACGTGGGGGGGATCCGAATGGCGCGGGCTTACGCTAAGCGGCTGGAGGCCCCGCTGGCGGTGGTGGACAAGCGGCGGCCGGCAGCCAATCAAGCGAAGGCTGTGAATGTCATCGGAGAGGTGGATGGCCGCAACGTGCTGATCGTGGATGACCTGGTGGATACGGGCGGAACGCTGGTGGAGGCCGTCCAGGCGATTAAGAAGAAAGGGGCCAAGAAGATTTACGCCGCCTGCACCCACGCCATCCTTTCCGGCAAAGCGGCGGAGAGGATCCAGGCATGCGAGGAGCTGGAGGAGTTGGCCGTGACCGACACGGTGTGGATACCGGAGGAGAAACGCGTGCCGAAGTTGCAGATTCTCACCGTGGCTAACCTCTTCGCCGAGGCCATCCGGAGGATCCACAACAATGAAAGCATAAGTATTCTTTTCGATTGATCCGTTGGCTAAGATTGGGTGGACAGCATGGACAATGCGGTTCTGAATCTCGAGCGGCGGGAGCTCGGCACCAAGGGCAAACTCAACGCGTACCGGCGGGCGGGGAAAGTGCCCGGAATCCTCTACGGGGCGCACGAGGAGCCCACTCCCATTGTAGTGGAGGAGAAGGAGCTGCAAGCGGCTCTTTCCAGCGGCCACACGGTTTTTGATGCCAAGTTGGGGCGCAGTAGCAAGCGGGTCGTCCTCCGCGAGGTTCAGAGGGACCCGGTGCACGGGCGCCTTCTCCATGTGGATCTGTTGGCTCTCACTGCGGGGGAGAAGCTGACCCTCACCGTCCCTCTGGTGCTGGTGGGTGTTCCCCGGGGCGTGAAGGAGCACGGAGGCACCTTGCTCCAGGAGATCCACGAAGTGGAGATCGAGTGCCTCCCCGCCAACATCCCGGAGCGGATCGAGGTGGACGTGTCTCATCTGGACGTCGGGCAGTCCCTACACATCTCGGATGTCAAGCAGCAGCACGTCACCCTCCTTGCGCCGCCCGATACCCTCGTGGCTCACGTGGTGGCGCCGCGCGTGGCGGCGGAGGCTGAGGGCGAAATCGCTGAGGCCCCAGCAGCTGCCCCCGAGGCGGAGCAATCCTGAGCCTAGCGTGCCCTGGGATCGGGGTGGGTCCGGAGCGGATTCCACATGAGGCGTTGGCTTGTCGTGGGTCTTGGGAATCCCGGCGAACGCTATCTCCGGACCCGACACAATCTGGGCTTTCGGGTTGTGGATCGGGCTGCGGAAAGGTGGCGGGTGGGCTTCGTAAGGCGGGGAACGGCGTTGGAAAGCTGCTGGCTCGAACCTCCCGGGTGCGGCGATGCAATGGTGAAGCTTCTGAAGCCCTTGACCTACATGAACCGCAGCGGAATTGCCGTCCGGGAGGCGGTAGCGAAAGAGGGCCTGGAAGCGCAGGAGGTGCTCGTGGTATGCGATGACGTTTCCCTCCCATTCGGCAAGCTGCGCCTCCGTCTGAAGGGGAGCGACGGCGGGCACAATGGACTCGCCTCCGTCATCGCGGAACTTGGCACTCAAGCTTTCCCCAGGCTCCGAATTGGCATCGGGAATCAATTCCCGCAGGGAGGGCTGATCGACTACGTGTTGTCCCCATTCAACCCGGAGGAAGAGGAGCGGCTGCCGGAGGTTGTGGAAAGGGCAGTCGACGCCATTACTTCTTTCGCGTGCGAGGGAGCCGAGAAGGCGATGGCGCGGTTCAACAGGTAGCACCGCTCTTCCGGGTGGCGTCGGAGGAACGAGGGGGGAGGAACTGAATCGACCGTGATCTCGCCGGGGATTCGTGGCCGGGCACGGAGGCGCGAACCGGCCGGCGGGAGCGGTGAGAAAAGGCACCGTCACGGAAAAGGAGGAGTCACGTGCTTCGAGCTTACGAGACAACGTTCGTCATTGATTCGCTCCTTCGAGCCGAGGAGCTCGAGGAGACCATCCGGAGATACGTGAAGTTCATCTCCGACAATGGGGGTGAGGTTCGGCGGGTGGAGAAGTGGGGCAAGCGCAGGCTGGCCTATGAGATTCGCAAACGCCAGTACGGTTACTACGTGTACGTGCGTTTCGACGGTCCGCCTGCCATCGTGGCCGCGCTGGAGAGGGAATACCGCCTGGACGAAAACATCCTGCGGTATCTCACGATCCATCTGTCGAAGGCGGCGCTCGAGAAAGAGCGACAGTTGGCAGAGCAGGGAGGAGTCAAGGAGGCGGCCGGGGCTTCGGAAGTGCAGGAGAGCCACGGCATGGCCCCGGAGGCACAGGGAGAGGCTCTGGCCGCTCCTGAGGAAGAGGTCCCGGATCTTGACCAGCCGTCCGACTCCGACGAGCTTGACGAGGAGAAGTAATCGGCCCGGGAAGAGTCGGACCTGTGGGAGGGACGGTGCAGGAAATGGGGAACACTCGTCTTCCGGACATCAACACGGTCCTAATTGCCGGCACTGTGCTCCGTGAGCCGGAGATCATGCAGACGGAAGATGGTAGGCTGGTAGGGCGGTTTCGCATCCACAGCGTGCGCAAGTTCCGCGACAATGCGGGGCAGTTTCGCGAGAATCGGTGCGAGGTGGATGTCGTCGTTCAGCAAAGGCTTGCGGAGCTTTGCCAGCGAAATCTCAGGGCGGGTAGCCCGGTCTTGTTGGATGGCGAGCTTCTCTCTCAGGGGAATCCTGAGGAGGGGAATCGAGGGACGCTGGAGATCCGAGCACGCCGGGTGCAATTCTTGGAGCGAATGCTGAGGCCGCACACCGGCGAGGCGGAGACGAGCGACAAGACGATGATGGTTCCTCCGGAAACAGCGGATCTGGAGGAACAGGCTCCGACCGAGTTCGACTTCGGTTACCGAGAGCTTGAGCTTTGAGCGAACGGTGGAAACGAGGGAAGAGGCATGCTACGACGAAGGAGGATTTGTCGCTTCTGCGAAGAGGGCGAGATCTACATCGACTATAAGGATGAGCGGAAATTGCGGCGGTTCATCACGGAGCAAGGGAAAATCATCCCCCGAAGGACGTCGGGGACCTGCGCCCGGCACCAGAGGCAACTGAAACTGGCCATCAAGCGGGCGCGGCATTTGGCCCTCCTACCTTTCGTCGCGGAACTTTCACGATAGGCGAGGTGAGTCATGCGGGTTATTCTCCGGCAGGAGGTGGAAAAACTGGGCGGGCCGGGCAAGATCGTGGACGTGAGTGACGGCTACGCCCGGAACTATCTCATCCCGCGAGGCCTGGCCATGCCGGCCACGCCCGCCAATCTTCGGATGTTGGAGGAGGAAAAGAAGCGCGAGAGCCTGCGAGCGAATCGCGAGAAAAGGGCTGCGCAGCGGCTGGCGGAGAAGTTGAATGGGGTGTCGGTGACGGCCACAGTCTCCGTCGGCGAGGATGACAGGGTGTTCGGGGCGGTGACGTCGCAGATGATCGCCGAGCTATTGCAACAAAAGGGATTCGAGATCGATCGCCGCAAGATCATGCTCGAAGAGCCGCTCAAGGCGCTCGGCATCTATGACGTCCCCATCAAGCTTCACCCGGAGGTGGAGGCCAAGATCAAGGTCTGGGTAGTGCGCGAATAGCACATCTCGGAGAGGTTGCAACGGCAGGGGCGGGTGATCCCGCCTTTTTTGTTTTGGGAAGACAAGTGTGTCGCTGCCTCCACCGAGGCCTGGAAGGGGCGAGGAGCGCCGGGAAATATCTGTTGACAAAGAGCGGGTCGGCTGTTAAATTGGCCTACGAGGTTCGGAGGTGTACGCACGCAGAAAGGTGCCCTCATGGAGGGAGGGAAGAATCGGCGCAACAAACTGGACAAGGTCCGTGAGGAGATCGAGTGGCGCTTGACGCTCGGCGTGCTCTCGGGGATGATGGACGAAGCGGTGGCGGAGGTTTGGAAGCGGGCAGTGGACGAGCTCAAGGACGGAGATCTGCAGGATCTGATTCTCACGACCCGGGGTTTGTCGGAGGCCGAAAGCTGGAGAGCCACGATCCGCTTCATCATGTCCCGCAATTACCCGTTCCGTGAGTTCATCCTTTACGAGACGGACGAAGAGTTCAAGCGCCGGTTGGGGATCCGCGACGGGGAAGCCTTCTGACCGGTTCCCACTCGATCCTCGGGGGCGACGAACCAAGGGGCCAAGACCAGCGTTGCGTGGGAGGAGCGGGGATGGAGCGCACCTTTCCGCAATGTCTCAAATGCTCGCTGGGGGTTCTGGTACCACTCTCCGACTACGGCCGTGAAGGAGCGTCCATTCTGTACAAAGCGTGGGTGTGCACCAATCCCGAGTGTGGCTTTCACCTTCGTATCGATAACGGCGAGATCACGGCGGGTGAGTCCATCCCTCGCACCTCGCGAGGGAAATGAGGCGTTGCCGTTAGCCTCGTTCTGGGCTTTTGCAAGAGGGTAAGGGGTTCCGCGTGAGCCTTTTACCCTTTTTCGTTGCCTGCTTCGGGGAGGGGGAGGCCGTGGGCGGGGCTCCAGATGACGAGCTGCAAGATGGGTGGCGCACGAGGATCGGCTGTGCAAAAGTCTGCTGAAAAACGATCCCGATCGTGGCAGCACTTGCCGGCTGCGGGGATTCGGAATCTGCGCGTGAAATTGATCGCCCTGGCGATGGCGTTTTTCCTCTGGTTCTACGTGGTCACAGAGAGCACGTACCAGTACGAGCTGGAGATCCCGATCCGGGTGACGAATCTTGCCCCCGACCGAATGATGCTGGACGAGCTGCCGCCGCGAGCGCTGGTCCGTGTGGAAGGCTCTGGGAAGGCGCTGATCGGCTTGATGGTCGGGCGTGATGTCTGGCTCGCCGCGGATCTTTCGGGTGTGACCCGGGGTAAGACCTGGCGACCCAAGGTGGCAGATGTGGCCTTGGGACGTTGGGCCGGTCAGATCCGGGTGGTGGAAGTCGTGAGTCCCGAGACCCTTCGTGTCGAGCTCGATCTGGTCGCGGAGGACCGCCTCCCGGTGAAAGGGCAGGTCGAGATCCGACCGGCTCCGGGATATACCTTGCTGGCCGGAGTCGAGACGCGCCCGGAGAGCGTCCTTGTGCGGGGGCCAAGATCCGTCGTCAGGCGAATGGGGGGCGTGAGCACGGTCCGACGCACGTACCAGGACGTTCGGAAGGATGTGCTCGTGGACGTCCCCTTGGATCCTCCGGCGCGCGTCTCCGTGGTGCCCAGTCGAGTCCGGGTGATCGCCAGGGTGGACAAGCTGATGGAGCGAACGCTCGTGCAACTTCCGGTGACGGTCGAGAATGTGCCGCCGGGCACGCGCGGGGTCGCGATGCCTCCGGAAGTGAGTGTAACGGTTCGCGGAGCCATGAGCCGAGTTGTGGAATTGAATCCGGGAGCCGTACGGCCCTTTGTGGATTACAGCTCGCCCGTCCCGGGTTCGATGAGCGAGTACGTCGTGCGGGTTTCGGCCCCGCCAGGAATCCAGGTTGAGAAGGTGGAGCCGACCGAGATCCGCGTCCTGCTGGAACGCCTCCGTCGATGACCAGGAGAACCCCGGAGATCGGCCGTGATCGTTCTGGGAATCGAAACCTCCTGTGATGAGACCTCGGCGGCCTTGTACAGTGAGCAAGGCTTGCTGGCTCACGCCGTGCACTACCAGGCTGTGCACGAGGAATACGGCGGGGTCGTCCCCGAGTTCGCCAGTCGGGCGCATATGCGGACGTTGATCCCGACCATCCGCTACGTGATTCGGCGAGCGGGGCTTTCCTTCCGAGACCTGGGGGCTGTGGCCGTCACGTACGGGCCCGGACTCGTGGGGAGCCTGATTGTCGGGCTCAATGTGGCCAAAGGGCTGGCGGTGGCCTTGCGGCTCCCCCTGGTGGGGATCAATCACATCGAAGGCCACATCTTCGCCAACTTCCTGGAGGAGCCGTTTCCGGAACTGCCCGGCGTGTGTCTTGTGGTCAGCGGGGGGCATACGCAATTGGTCCTTGTCCGGAGGCTTGGGGACTATCGGGTGCTCGGCAGGACTCGGGACGATGCGGCAGGGGAAGCCTTTGACAAGGTGGCCCGGATCCTCGGTCTGGGCTATCCCGGAGGGCCGGCCATCGAGGCAGCCGCAGCGGCCGGACAGGAGAACGCGGTGTCTTTTCCGCGTGGTCTCATGGAGAACTCGTACGACTTCAGTTTCAGCGGTCTGAAGACGGCCGTCCTCTACTACCATCGGGCTCTGTCGCCGCAAGAACGGGAGAAACGCCTCGCCGATGTGGCCGCGAGCTTTCAGAAAGCGGTGGTGGATGTGTTGGTGGCGAAGGCTTTGCGCGCGTGTCAGGAGTTTGGGGTGCGGTCCCTCTCGGTGGTGGGAGGGGTTGCACGGAACCGAAGGCTTCGGCGGGCGCTCGAGGAGCTCGCCGCGGAGACAGGCATCCCCGTATTCGTCCCGAAACCTGAGTTCTGTACCGATAACGCCGCCATGATCGCACGCGCAGGCTTTTTCCACCTCCTGCACGGCGTTCGATCCGATTTGCGTCTCGCCCCGGCTCCATCTCTGAACCTCGATAGCCGCTACTTACCGACGGACTGACGAAGCCGCCACCGGGCTGGTGAAGGATGCGCCTGGAAACGCTCAACTTTGGACCCCCAGTCTTCGTGCTCCTGCTGGTGGCGGGGCTGAGTTTCGCTTTGGTCGCCTGGCACTACCGGAGCTCGAACCCTCCCGTAAAAAAGCGCCTACGAATTGCCCTGGCCTCACTCCGCACGGCGGCGCTGTTGTGCCTGTTGCTGGCCTTCGCTGACCCGGCTATCCAATGGGTTCGCACCCAGCGCGTGAGGCCCCTGGTGGGGGTATTCCTCGACGCCTCCCGGAGTATGGCGGTGTCGGACGGGGGTGCGCCGCGAACAAGCGTGATGACCCAGTGGTGGCGGCGCGTCGCCGACGACCTCCGCGAGCATGCGCGACTTTCCACGCATGCCTTCGGGGTGCATGTACGGAGAGTTTCACCGCAAGACACCATCCCATCCACCGAGGAGGGGACCGACCTATCCGTCCCGTTCCGGTTCGCCTTGGACAGCCTCCGGCAGGAATCCCCGGCGGCTATTCTGATCCTGACGGACGGCAGGCACACCTTCGGTCCGGATCCGCTCCGTTGGGCAGTTCGTTCGCCATGCCCAGTTTTCATCGCCGTCATTGGCGACACCGCTCAGGCTCCCGATATGGCCGTGCTGGACGCAAGCGCGCCCGAGGTGGCCTACGCCGGCAAGCCTTTCCCTGTGCGTCTGGGTGTGAGGAAGATCGGGGGCATGGCGTATGGCGGCGAGATCCGCGTCACGGAGGATGGAGCCAGGTTGGTCGGGAGACCTCTGCGCCTCGAGGCAGCGGAAAGCGAGTGGTGGGGCACGCTGGAGGTCGTCGTTTCCAAGCCGGGGGTCGTTCACTTGCGGGCAGAGGTGACGCCCGCCGCCGGCGAAGTAAATGTGGAGAACAATGGCGCTGGGCTGTTTGTCCGCGTCCTACCCGCGCGGAAGAAAGTGCTCCTCGCCGCGAGGGAGCCGGGACCGGATTTCGGCTTCCTGCGCAGGTCGTTGGCCGTTGACTCCACCGTCGATCTCGCGGTAGCTTGTTTCTTGGGGCGGCGCTGGCTAGTGGAGGATCCGAGTGGCATGATGGCGGGAGAAGCGGATCTCGTGATCTTTTTGGATCTTCCTTCCCGGCTGGTGCAAAGAAATGGCACTTGGGAGCGCCTTCGCCAAGCGGCGAATCGGTCCCGGCGCTTGCTAATCTTTGCCGGACCGCAGTTTGACCCGGAGACGGCGAGGCAGCTTTTTTCGGCAGGATCGCAAGAGTTCGTCCGCAGAGGACAGGCGACGACGGTATATTGTTTTCCGGCTACGGGGGCGGAATTCCACCCGTTGGTCCGTTTCTCGGACTTCGAGGCGGAGACGCGCCAGGCATGGCAACAGTTGCCACCCGTGATGTGGTGGGGCTGGGCGTTTCAATCGGGCGGGAAGGTGGTTCTGGTTGGTCGCGCCGCCACCGGCGACACCGTCGCTGTGGCTTCCGTCGCCGAAGTGGCCGGGCATGAGGTGGCGTTGTTCAGCATCACCGGTTTCTGGCGGTGGGGACTCACGCCTCTTGCCTTCGCGAAGGACGTCGAGCTGTTCCGATCTTTCGTGCGGAACGTGACCAACTGGCCCTACTCGAGTTCGGGGAGCGAACTGCTGCGGGTGGAGACAGCAAGGAGCGTGTTCGACGGGACCGAACCCATCCGCTTCCGCGCATTCGCGCAGGATGAGGCGCATAATCCCGTGCGTCAGGCCCGTGTGAGCCTCGAGGTGCACGGAAGGCAGACGGACCTGCGGATGGAGCTCGAACCCGTGGCCGACGGGGTATACGAAGGAAGTATCCCGGCATTGCCAGAGGGACGATACCGGTTCCGGGCCGTTGCGAGCGTGGGCGAGCGCGAACTGGGGTCTTCGGAAGGCGAATTTGCAGTGCGCGGGTACACCCCTGAGCTATCCGACCCTAGGGCGTCTGCACAGCTGGCGGAGGGGATAGCCCGGGCCACAGGCGGGATCGCGCGTCTCTACGCCGAGGCCCAGCAGGTGGTTGATTCTCTTGAGGCATGGCTTCGCTCTCCTAGGTGGGCTAATCTTACCGCGGAGCGAAGGTTCACTTGGAATGCGCGGGAATCCTTGTGGATGCTGGGCATTGCCGGGTTCGCTCTCGTACTCGAGTGGGTGCTCCGCAGGCGAAATGGCCTCTTGTAGGTAACTGGGTGAAGGTTTGGGGGAGGATTCTCCTTGCTTCTCAGTCCGGGGGTTGTAAATTACGTTTTTGCTAGGCGGGCGATTGCCTTCTTGTAAGTCCAGGACGGCTCCCCGCCCGGTGTGTATCCCTCCTTGAAAACGGCGATCCGGAGAGCGAAGGGGGAGGACTCTTGTCCCGCCCAGCCCACGGAGGTCCACGATGCGGACGCGGTTGGCTCTGGCGGTGGTAGCTATGCTGTTTTTGGTCGAGGGGGGTGGCGCGCAGACGACCATGTACGGGGGGCGCGGGATGTCCCGTGTGCGGAGCGCGCGGACGGTGGGTTCCGGCAATCTCTACCTGTCTGCCTACACGCTCCACTATGTGGAGAAGGTGAATGAATCTTTGGCCAAAGACCACACGCTCCGTCTCGCCTTGACCTTCGGGTTGTCGAATCTCCTGGAGCTGAGCGCGAGCGTGACGCCCTATCAGGATACCCAGGAGGGGATTTGGGGTCCGCCGGGGGATAGCGAGCTGGGCCTGAAGTTCTGCTACCCGTACAGCCCGGACTGGCTTCAGCTTGGGATCCATGCGCTGGCTTCGTTCCCGACCGGGGCTAAACACCCGGTCCCGTATGAGCCCTATTCCTCCGGCAAGCTTGGCTGGGCGATGCTCGGCCTCCTGACTCTCGACCTCCGAGAGCACTCGCCTTTCATCCCCTTCCAGCTCAATTTGAACGCCGGCTACATGGATCACGATGTCAGAGACCGATACTTTGAGGATCGGAAGGACCAGGCGCTTGTCGGGGCGGGGATCAAGTTCCCGGTCAAGGGCAGCGTACTCTACCTCGAATACACGGCCGAGATCTTCCTGAATAATCCGGAGGTGCCGTTCGAGAAAAACTCCATGCGCCTGACGCCGGGCTTCAAGTTTGTTGGCCCGTGGAATCTGATTTACGACATTGCCGTCGACGTGCTGCTTACGGATGAGCGTTCGCCCGGAGGTCGCGATCCCTTCGTGCGCGACTACGCGGATTGGAAACTGATTCTCGGTGTGACCTACCCCTTCTCCCTGTTGCGCTACGTGAAGCAGGAGCGACAGCTTGAGCAGAGACGGGCGCTCGAGGGGATGGAGGAGATTCGGGCAAAGCGAGAGGAGGCGGCTAAGGCGCTTGAGGAGCTCCGGAAGCGCCTTGAGCAGGAGAGAAAGCCGCAACCGGAGTAAATCGGCGCACGCTGGGAACCGGAACCATGCCCTCGCCTCGCTATTGGAGAATCGCCGCGGCCTTTTCCCTTCTCTTGGCCTCGGCCCCCGCGGGCGCGCAGGAGGAGGTTCTTCACGAGCTGGAGTTAATCGCCGATGACCTGCTCAATAGCGCGATCACCTCATACACCAGCGGCCAGTACTGGGACTGCGCGCGCGATCTCATCGTGCTCTTCGAGTTTCACCCGCGCTACAGTCGTCTCGATGTGGCAGAGGTGCTTCTGGGCAATGCCCTCTTCGAACTCGAGCTTTACGAGGCAGCTCAAGGGACTTTCCGGCACGCATTGGATCATTTCCCGGAGAGGCCGACGGCCGGTGCGGCACTGTTCGGTCTGGAAAGGGTGGCCTACAAGCTGGGCCAGCACGCGGAGGCGCTCGGTCGTTTTGAGCAGCTCAAGCGCCGTGTCAGTCCCGGAAGCAAGCTGCTCGAGGGCGGGTCCTACTATGCCGGGTTGACGCTGCTGGAAATGGAGGATTTCGACAATGCCTTGAGGACGCTCGCCGAAGTCAGTCCGCGAAGTCCTTACTACGGCTACGCGCTTTACGCGGCAGCCTTGGCTTGCCTGCGGAAGCACGACCTCGAGAACGCCTTGAAGATCCTGGAGCGGCTTTCGGCTCTCCCCATCACCGGAGAGGAAAGCCGAGCGATTGTGGGAGAAGGCCGCCTAACGCTTGGGTATATCTACTATGAGCTTGGCTACTACGACCGGGCCATGAACCGATTCTGGGCCGTCTATCCGGATCATGCGAAGCGGCAGGAGGCCCTGCTGGGGTACGCGTGGGCCGCCTACAAGGCGCGGAACTACCGCGAAACGATCCGTGGTTGCACGGACCTGGTGACAGGCTTCCCGGAAACTCGATACATGGAGGAAGCCCTTTTCCTCCTCGGTCAGGCGCTCATGGATGACCGACGCTACGACGAGGCGATCCGGGTCTTCGACAAACTCATCGACCTTTGCGGCGACGGCCGCGGGCAGATTCGAGAGGAAGATCGCGAGACCCTCGCCCGTCTGCGGAAGTCGTTGGAGAATCTGCGACTAAGGCTCCTGGTACTCGAGTCGAGGCTGCTGCAGGTGCTTCCGGGGACGAACTCCGCTGAGGCGGTGGGTGGCCTGAAAGATCGGCTGAAGCAGATCCGGGAGCGCAGGACAAGGATGTTGCGCGAGATCGAACAGGAGCGCTCGGAGATCGACCTGGTGAATCGACAAATAGAACTGCTCCAGTGGCAGTTTGAGCGGCTGGAGGGAGCCCCGAATTGGAAGGCCTACGCGGAGTACGCGCGCGCCCGTTCGCTGTTCTTGAAGAGCAAGTCCTGAGACGATGAACCTTTCCTCGCTGACAATCTCGAGACGGGTCCGGCTTCTGCCGAAGGCGCGCCACAGGGCCGTCTCCTGGGTGGGGCTTTCCCTGATTCTGGGCTGCACTTCCATGGCCTGGGCCCAAGAAGGGGCGAGGGTGGACACTCTGCGCATCGATACCCTGGATCGGGGGGCAGTGGAACGCACCATCCAGCTTTGCCTTGATGTCCTGCGCCGGTATCCCGATTCCGAGTTTGCCCCAACGTTGATGTTCCAGGTCATGCAGCTGTACGCCCGGGCGGCGGAACTGGACTACAGCGTGGCCATGGCCCGCTACGAGCGGGAGTTGGCGGAATACGAAGCCCGCAAGTCCGGCCAGGAGCCCCAGGCTCCCCGCATCGATCTCTCCAAGGCCATTGATGTCGGCGAGACGCTACTCCGGACCTTCCCTACCATCCCATTTCGTGCCAAGGTGATTTACAGCCTGGCTCTATGCTACCAGAAGCAGGACCTGGGGGAGGCGTATCTCCGTTCACTGGAAAGGCTCGTCTCGGAGTGCCCGGAAGATCCCTTTGTCCCCGAGGCCTATTTCCGCATCGGCGAGTACCACTTCGATCACGAGCAATACGCCGAAAGTATTCGTGCCTACAGCCAGCTCCTCAAGTACTGGGAGAGCCCCTATTTCGACATGGCCATTTACAAGCTAGCCTGGGCCTATTTCAATCTCGGCGAATACTCGCAAGCCATCAGCAGCTTCGTCTACCTCATTGACGACCTGGACACGGTCGAACGCTCCAATCCACAGTTCGCAGGCCGTAGCCGGATCGACCTCCGGCAGGAGGCGATGCAATACATTGCCATCAGCTTCTCCGAGTACGGCGGCGTGAGCAAGGCCAAGCAGTTCTTCACCGAAGTCGCTCCAAGACCGTGGGCCGGGGAGGTGTTTCTGCGTCTGGGGAAGATCTATTTTGCGCGCAGCGACTTTGGAGAGGCGGCCAGATCTTTCCGCACCTTCCTTGCCCTGTTCCCCGAAGACCCGCGCGCCATCGATGCGGCGGTGGAAGTGGTCCGTTGCCAGGAGGCTGCCGGCGATTTGGTGAATGCCGACCGAGCGAGGGAAGACCTCCTGGAATCCTTCAATCCCTCGACGGCTTGGTACAATCGGCTTGCGGCGAACTGGAAGGCCCACGCCGATAGCGTCCTGGAGAAGACGTTTCTGGCGCTGGGCAATAACCTCGTGGTCGCTGCACGGGAGAGCCGCCAGGCCGAGCAGTACCAGAAAGCCATCGCCGTGTACAAGCGTTTTCTGCAATTCTATCCCAAAGGCCCTGAAGCCGATCGGGTCCGATTCCTGATCGGGGAGGTGTTCTACGAATCGGGACAGGTTCGTCAGGCGGCTGAGGCCTACCGGGATTGCTTCCTTTCGGTATCGGAAAAGGAGTACGCCGAGAAGGCCGCCTTCAATAGGGTTTTCTGCTGGGACGAGTTGCGCTCCAAGTCGCCGAGCTTCGATAGCGTCGCTACCCGGCTCGAGGGGTTTCTCGGCGACACCACCGTCAGCTTTCGCGCACCGAACGAAGCCACGGCCGAGTTGCTGCGGGCCTGCCACGAGTTCTGCAGGGCCTTCCCTGCATCGGACAAGTGGCCTTCCGTCATGATGAAGCTGGGCGGCACGCTTTTCGAGTTGGGCGACTACAGCTGGGCGGAGAACGTCTACCGGGTTGTGCTCTCCCGGGAGGTCCCGGCCGATGTCCGCGCCAAAGCGCTGGCCATGGCCGGCCAATGTCGCTACCGTATGGAGGATTACCAGGGGACGGAGCGGTGGTACGACCAGCTCGTCGCCACCTTTCCGGACAGCGAACAGCTCCGCACCCTGGCCGCCAGGATGAAGGCCTCGGCCCGATACAAGCAAGGCCTGGAGCTGAAGGAGAAGGGGCAAGCAGAGGAATCGGCTCGTCTCTTCGCCGCGGCGGCCGAGATCTCACCGGATGAGCAGCTGGCGGCAGTGAGCCTCTTCGAGGCGGGGGCCCAATACGAAAAGGCGGGTCGAGCAGATTGGGCGATCCAGCAGTACGATCTGCTGTGTTCTCGCTTCCCGAAGTCCCAGTTTGCCGACGAGGGATTGTACCGCTCCAGCCTGTTGCGAGAAAGCTTGGGCGACTGGAAGGAGGCGGCTCAGGGCTACCTTCGCCTCGCGGCCGAGTACCCGGAGTCCCGTTTCGCCCGCCATGCCCTCTTCCTCGCGGGCTCCTGCATGGAGAACGGGCAGGTTCCAGACGAAGCGGCCCAGATCTACGAACGGTACCTTGCTCGCTTCGGCTCACAGGATCCGGATGAGTATTTGGAGTGCCTGGTGCGCCTGGCGGAGATCCGAAGACAGGCTCGGGACTTCGCTTCGGCTCGCCGGCTTCTTGAGCAGGCGATCGAGTCCTTCAACCGTTTCCGCATGAATCTGCAGCCGGTGGATGAGTACGTGGCGGCCAAGGCTCAGTTCTTGATCGGGGAGATCAGCTTCGAAGAGTACGCAGCTGTGGGTCTCGTGCCGCCATTGGACCGTTCTCTGCGACAAAAGCAAGCCAAGTTCGCCGAGGTGCTTCGGGCATATACGGAAGCGGCTAAGTATCGAGTGGCGGAGTGGACTTCGGCTTCCACCTGCCGCATCGGGGAAGCGTTTGAGGAACTTGCCCGCTCCCTGTGGGAGAGCCCGTTACCCGAGGATCTCACCCCGGAGCAGCGGGAAGTTTACCTGAGCAGGCTCTCGGAACAGGTTCGGCCTCTCAAGGAGAAGGCGTACGAGGCCCATCGCCGGAACCTCCGTCTCGCCGAAGAAGCTGGTCTGGTGAATGATTGGATCAGTCGGAGTCGGGCCCACATGGAACGTTTGGCCCTGGAGCTTGGTTTGCCCAGCACCTCCGAGGCCTCCCCGGCCGATAGCGCGCTCGCGGGCCGAGAGAATGAGAAAATCCTGCCGAAAGAGGGGATCCGATGAGGGCGAGATTCGCTCGTCTTTGCCTACTCACTTTGGCGATGGGATGGAGCCTGATGGCCCACACGGCCCAGGGGCAGGAGCCAACTACCCCTCAGGAGCCTGCCCCTCGGGTCAGCCGAGAAGTGATCCGGGTTTTTCTGGACCGGATCGAAGTGGTGGGGCGCGTGGACAAACCCCAGGCGATTTTCATTATCCCTGGGAAGAACCCCGAGGTGGAGGGGATCCGGATCGATCGGATGTTCTTCCGGGAAATCTTCCGGAAGGTGGAATACCCGACGGGTGTGCTCCGTCGTTCGGAGGAAGTGGTGCGGAAGGAGTATATCTTGTGGTGAACGTGCGGACCGAGGCGTTGGACCTGATCGGCAAGAGGAGGTGAACCCTTGCAGTACATTCATGACGCATTCGTGCACGGCGGCTCGGTGATGTACCTGATCCTGCTCACGCTTGTGGCGGGCATCGCCATCGCGGTGGAACGCTTCATGTACATCAGCCTGCGGAACCGCATCGACGCAGGCACCTTCGTGGCGAAAGTCATCGAGCTGGTCCGGAAGGGCAATGTCAACATGGCGATGGAGTATTGCCGGCGTTCGAAAGCCGCTCTTCCTCGCATCGTGCTGGCGGGACTGGAGAACTACGAGGGTTCCACGCGCGACATTCAGAACGCGCTGGAACTGGCAGCACTGACGGAGATACCGAAGCTGGAGAAGCGAACCCCCTACCTCTCCATGATCGCCAATGTGGCCACGCTACTGGGTCTGCTCGGGACGATTTTCGGATTGATCCAGTCCTTCCAGGCAGTGGCTCAGGCGGAGGCAAGCCAGAAGGCCGCCCTCCTCTCCGCGGGCATTTCGATGGCCATGAACACCACCGCCTTCGGCTTGCTTGTGGCCATCCCTTGCCTCATCGTGTACTCTGTTCTGCAAGAGCAGACGAGCGCCATCATCGATGAGATTAACGAGAATGTGGCCCGGGTCTATCAGGGCCTCGTGGCGATCAAGGAAGGGGAGTCGGTGGTATGAACCTGCGTGCGGTGCGCGAGCGGAAGGAGGCTCTCCGCCGGGATGCGGAGATCAACGTCACTCCCGTGCTGAATCTCTTCCTGATCGTCATCCCGTTCTTGCTGCTCACGGCGGTCTTCGTTCGGATCGCGATCGTGGATCTGTCCCTCCCGAGCCTCGCCAGAAGGGGGGAGGGCCAGTCGACGCCCGCACCCCAGCGCATCGTGCTGAACATGCTGACGATTGACGAGGAGGGTTTCCAGCTGAAGAGTACCGGGATGGAGTTCCCCCGCCTCCCGCGGACGGCCAGCGGGTTTGACTATGACGCGCTGGCCAGGCAGCTGCGGCAGGTCAAGGCTCGCTACGCGGAGAGCGAAGATGTGATCATCGCCCCCGCAAGCACCATCCCGTACGAGGTGATCATCCACGTCATGGACACCTGTCGCGACAATGGATTCCCCAATATCTCCATTTCGGGGTGAAATGATGGCTTACTTGCGGTTGACAGAGGATAAGTCAGATGGGGGACTGAATCTGCCGCGTCCCCGACGCCGCCTGCGGGGGACCATCTCCCTGCGTCTGACCTCCATGATCGACATGTTCACCATCCTTCTTGTCTTCCTGCTGAAGAGCTTCTCCGCGGAGGGCGAGATCATGACGGTGGCTCGGGATCTCCGGCTTCCGGAATCCACCGCCCAGAAGCCACCGCAAACCGCCAGCATCATTGCCATCACGCAGGATTGGATCTTGCTGGATGGCAATCGGATCATCACCACCCGCGAGGTCCTCGAGGGCAAAGGCGCCATCGTGCGTCCTCTCCAGGAGGAATTGATCCGCCTGCGCAAGCTGACGGAGGGCATTGCCCAGATCTCGCGAGGGCTGGAGTTCACGGGGAACGTGGTCATCCAGGGAGACAAGACCATTCCCTTTGAGGTGCTGAGGAAGATCATGTACACCTGTGGCAGTGTTGGATACAACAACATGCTGCTGGCCGTTACGCGCAAGGAGTGATTACAGGAGAGATGGCCATCCGGAGCGATCACGTTCTACGACTCCGAGTCTACCAGGACGCCACGGTACGGGAGCACCTGATTCCGCCGGGTAAGTGCTTCACCTACGGGCGGGACGCGGGGAATGACCTCGTCGTCCTGGCGGCAAGCGCGCCCAAGAGCCGCAATCTGGTGGAATCGGACGGCAGGCGCTATTTCCTCATCCTACCCAAGGAGGCGAAAGGAGAGGAGCGCGTCGGCGACTCGGCCTTGAGGATCGAGGATCTGATCCGCCACGGCTTGCTGCATCGGAGCCGCGACGGGTATCGGCTTCCGATCTGGAGTGGCAAGAGCGGGAAGCTGGAGCTCGATGGCTTCCGCGTGGAATTCGACTTCGTTGCCCCGCCGCCGGAACTCGTGGCTCTACCGGACTACTCCTGGCGTCGCCGGTTCCTTCGGGCGGTTGTGGAGGACCCGGCGCTGAAGCTGAGTTTCGTCGTCCTGCTGGTCGTGAGCCTCGCGTGGGTGAAGCACGTGACGGGCCTCCAGTTCCCGGAGCGGCCGATGGTCGAACTGGAGCAGGTGCCGCAGCGCTTCGCCAAGTTCATTCCTCGCCCCATGCGTCGGGAACCGGAGGTGAGGAGCGAGTTGTCCGGCGGAACGACATCCGGCACTGAGCGAAGCGCGGGGGGCGAGAGAAAGTCCGAGGCTGGCTCCAGTACGGGCTCGAGAGAAGGTGGTGCCTCCGTGGTGGTCCAGAGGGGGATCCTGGGTCTGATCGGAGGGTCGGGGGAAAGCGGCTCGAGCAGCTCAGTCATCGATTTCCTCGTGGGGCAGGGCTTGGTGAAGGACTTGGATCAGGTGCTCGCCGAGTCCGGCGAGCTTCAGGTCGGTCGGCCTGAGGGCCGGCCCGGGGGCAGCTCCTCACTCGACGACCTGTTCTCATTGGACAATTTGGCGAAGGTCGACGTCGATCAGGCGGTCGGGGAGGCAGCCTCGAGCTTCGGCGGGGTACAACTGAAGAAAGAGGGACTGGTGGAGCTGGACCGGGCCGCGGAGGTTTCGGGCTCGCAGGAAGCCATTGGTCAGCGCGGCGAGGAGCAGCTGCGAAGCGTTATCCTCGCGAACCGGGGGAGGATCGAGTACGTCTACAATAAGTACTTGCGCACGAACCCGACTCTTGCCGGGAAACTGCTCCTGGAAATCACCATCGAGCCCGACGGCACTGTGTCCGACGTGCGCGTACTGGAGAATACGCTTGGGGACATCGCCTTCGTGAACGAGATCCTGGGCATCGTGAGGCGTTGGCGCTTCCCACCCATTGCGAAGGGGGTAGTCGTGGTCACTTACCCGATGATCTTCTACCGCGCCGGGTAGCCTGTTCCCGCCCACGCGGCCTGTCTCCTCGCAATTCGCCGTCGAGTTCCTTCTGCGAATCGAGGGAGCGGGACGTTCGGTTTGCGCCGCCTAGCTTCCCCGGTGCCGGACTGTTGCGCCGTCCCGCGGGCTCGGAACGACGGGAAACGGCAATGCCGAGGGAAGCTCGCCCGGGCTCCAGTTTGTGACTCTCCCGCGCCGGAAGGCAGACCTCCGGATCCCAGGAGCGGTCCACACGGGCAGGGCGGTTCGGCGGTCAGGGCAGCTCGATGTCGAGCGCGCTCAACACGTCCGCGATAGGGTTGTAGATGGTGCTTTGATCGGATCCAGCGAAGAGGAGTCCGACCGCCCGACGACTGGATGACTCAACGAGCAAGGAGCCTGAGTCACCCGGTGCCGACATGTTTCCGGTGACGATCTGCCCTTCGAACAAGGCGGTTCCCGCGGCCCCGTAGCTGACCCGGACCGTCGCGTCGATCACGTCGACGGTGCCGGTGGAGACGGCCGTGGTGCGGCCGCTCTTGGTGACCTGCATCCCGAGGGAGGGGGCAACTGTGCCGTGCACCTCGCCCAGCCCCAGGATTGCGTCGGAGATGGCATCGTCGGCGATCGGCAGGGCGACGGCGGCGTCGACCCGATTGGCCTGCTGAGCGATCACGGCCTGCAGGCGCCACTTCGATCCCACCAGCTTGGCAAGCCGGTTCGCCACTCGCACCACTGCCAACGCCGTAGGGCACACGCCGCCGTTCCCGCCGCCTCCGCCCTCGAAAGAGATTCGGACGAAGCGGAGTAGCTCTGCCAGGCGATCCTGCGGGTGGTGACCCCCGTCGGCGGGCCCAGGCTGGAGGATCGGGTCTCCCGGCGAGGCATCGTTGCTATTGGCCAGGACGTGGTTGTTGGAGAGGATGAGGCGGCTGCCGCTGGCCCGATCTCGTACCACAGCCCCAAAGGTGCCGGCGGTGATGGCCCAATGGCCGATGCTCACCCCGGGAGGCGCCGGCCGCCAGCGATCGGTACGGCTTTGCTGGGCCACGATCTTGCCCACTTCCTTCACATCGGTGGTCACGCCCTGGATGACCTCGGGGACCAGATCCTCCGGCGCCAGCTCTTCCTTAGGGAGCTTCTTCTCCACGAGCACCACCAAGCAAAGCTCTTCGGTCCTCTGTCCCCCTTTCTCTTTGAACCCGATGCCGACGCCCACCACATTGGCCTTGCGCAGCAATTCGGCCCGTACCCGAGCCTGCACCGCCCGGATTTGCTCTTGTGTTGCCACGATCTTCCTCCTCGCGGCCTGTTGGACCGCCTCCTCTTGATCTGCCCTCCGGACCGCGAGCGAAAGCGCGAAGTACGGCCCCCCTCGCGAAGGCCCGTCCTAGCTTGAAGGAAGGGGCTTCGGTCGGGAACGCGCCCCGGAAGGCCGTCGGTGGTAATGTAGACATAATGCTCTCCCGTTGCAAGGGGAGACCTCCCGATGACCCGGCACGGCGGCGCGTCCGTGGGGAATGGGGATATCAGCCGTAGACACAACGACCTACGGCCATGGGGGGCGGGCCTTTTCAGCTTGCATTTGTAGGGGTTGGGGGTTAAATTGGAACGATCCGTAGAGGGCGGGTTGGAGGCATGGGCAGGGTAATTGCCATTGCGAATCAGAAGGGCGGCGTCGGCAAGACGACGACGGCGGTGAATCTTTCCGCTTGCCTCGCGGTGGCGGAGCACCGCACCCTGCTCGTCGACATCGATCCACAGGCCAATTCCACCAGCGGGCTGGGCTTCGACCCCAAGAAGGTGAAGAACAGCATCTACGAGGTGCTGGTGCAGGGGATAGATCCGTCCACGGCGATCCTTCGTACCGAGCTGGAATACTTACATCTTCTTCCTTCGACCATTCGGCTGGTGGGAGCTGAGATCGAGCTTGTCAGCGCCATTTCCCGAGAAAGTATCCTCCGCCAGGCGTTGAAGGACATCCGTAAGGATTATCAGTTCGTACTGGTCGATTGTCCCCCTTCCCTCGGGCTACTGACGCTGAATGCTCTGACCGCTGCTGATTCTGTCCTGATTCCGATCCAGTGCGAGTATTACGCTCTGGAAGGGCTGGGTCAACTGCTGAACACCATCCGGCTGGTTCAACGTCACCTGAATCCGGCGCTGGAGATCGAAGGCGTCCTGCTCACCATGTACGATGGTCGATTGAATCTCTCCCGGCAAGTGGCGGACGAAGTGCGCCGGTACTTCGAGGACAAGGTGTTCCAGACGGTGATCCACCGCAATGTCCGGTTGAGCGAGGCCCCCAGTTTCGGCAAGCCGATCATCTTGTACGACGCCGTATCCGCGGGGGCGGAGAACTACATGAGCTTAGCGGAGGAGATCCTCCTCAATGGCCAGCGGCAAGCATCGAACAGCCTTGGGTAAGGGCCTGGCCGCTTTGCTGCCGGACATCGGGCCTGAGGACAGCGATCGATTGGACAAGCTGACCGAGATCGAGATCGATCTCATCGAGCCCAATCCCTTCCAGCCGCGCACCCACTTTGATCCGGAGGGGTTGGAGGAGCTGAAGCGGTCCATTGCGGAGAAGGGGGTGATACAGCCGATCACCGTGCGGCGGCGGGACGGGGGATACCAACTGATCGCGGGGGAGAGGCGATTGCGCGCGGCGAAGGGCCTGGGGCTCCAGCGGATCCCGGCCTACGTCCTCGATGTGGAGAGCGAGGAGGAGATGCTGGAGCTTTCCATCGTCGAGAACATCCACCGGGAGGATCTCAACCCGATGGAGCTGGCCCGGGGTTACCAGCGCCTCATCGAGCAATGCGGCTTGACACAGGAGGAGGTGGCGCAGAAGGTAGGGAAGGATCGCGCCACGATCGCCAATTTTCTCCGGCTCCTCAAGCTGCCCCGCGCCATCCAGGAGAGCCTGGAGAAGGGCGAGGTATCGATGGGGCATGCGCGGGCCCTGATTAGTCTCGAGGATGAGAGGCTGCAACTGGCCATTTGGCGGCGGGCGGTGAGGGAAGCTCTTTCGGTCCGCCGCGTGGAGGAGCTTGTACGGCAAGCGACGCGGCGGGCGCCGGACAAGACCACGCAGACCCCCAAGCCTCTTTCCCCCGAGCTGGCCGAGGCCGAGAATCGGCTCCGCCGCCTGCTGGCCACGCAGGTCCGAATCCATCCGGGGAAGCGGGGCGGGAAGATTGAGATCGAGTACTACTCCGATGCGGATCTGGACCGCATCCTGGAGCTGATCGAGAACGGCGCGGCAAGGTGATGAGAAAGACCGGCGGAAAACGGAAGCAAGTCGGCTACCACATCCTCCTGATACCGGATGATGATCGGCCTCCCTTCAGCCTGCACCTGGGTCCGCAGCGGATCCGGCTGCTCAAGATTGTTGGGGCTATCCTGTGTGCTCACGTCCTATTGGGGGCGGCGTTGTACGTGGTGGCGGGACATCAGTGGCGGCAAAACTCCCGCCTCCGACAGGAGAACGAGGCGCTGAGGGGGGAGGTGAAGCGCATCGAGAAGGTGGCTGCGGAATTTGAACGGCTGGAGGAGGCCCACCGGAAGATCCGAGCCCTGCTCGGCCTCGAGCGGGAGGGTGGACAGCTGCCGCAGGTCGGAATGGGTGCGAGGACCGGAGAGGGGATTCCGCCGCTCTCCTTCCTCGACAATCCGGGGAGCAGCGCCGCGACGGCGATTGTGGGCCCGGCTACGCTGAGTCTTCTGACGGAGCGCAGCTCCGAAGCTCAGTTCCTCGCTGCCAGTTTGCCCACGCAGCTCCCGGTCGAGGGGATCCTGACGGCGGATTTCGACCCGGTGGGACAGGGACACTTTGGGATTGACATTGCCGCGCGGCGGGGGAGCGTAGTTCGGGCAGCGGGAGCGGGCCTGGTTGTCTTCGCGGGGTGGACCCCGGAGCTGGGCAATCTCCTCATCATCTACCACGGACGCGGCCTTTTCAGCTACTACGGGCACAACGGGCGGCTCCTGAAGTCGGCAAGAACCTGGGTGCGGAAAGGAGAGCCCATCGCGCTGGTGGGGAGCTCGGGGGAGAGCTCTGGTCCGCACCTTCATTTCGAGATCTGGCTCGACGGCAAGCCTTGCGACCCGAAGTCCTATCTCATGGCCTTCGCGCGTCCGTCGGAGGGAGGGCAGGCGGAGTCGAGATGATAGGTTGGAATGGGTTTGTGTAGTGCTTCGGATCTGCATGCAGAGGTGAGGGAGAAATGGCCAAACGGGAAGAGGGAACGATGACGACGCCTGGCGAACTGAATTCCATCGTCGGCAAAGGGTCTGTTCTTGAGGGAAATTTCGAGGTGCAGAGCAGCGTTCGCATCGATGGCCGGGTGAAGGGCAACGTGAAGAGCGGAGATACCCTGATCGTCGGCAAGGACGGGGAAGTCGAGGGGGAGATCACGGCCAAGAACGTGGTGATCGGCGGGCGCGTGAACGGGAAGATCGATGCTACGGGCCGCGTGGTGTTGGAGTCGACGGCCGTGTTTACAGGCGATTTGAAGACGGGGAGGCTGGTCATCGACGAAGGGGCCGTTTTCAATGGACAGTGCAGCATGAAGGAGGCCCAGCCTGCGCAGGGGGTCTCGGCAGCGGCCAAGAAGCCGGAGTGAGCGGAGCCGAGGCCAGGGGAGTGGAACCTCGACGCTGAGGCGAGCGTTCTCAGCCTCAAAGTCCCGCGCGAAATGGACTACCGAGCCTTTCGGCAGGTTGCGCCGTATTTGGATCTGGGGTTTCGCCTGGCCCTGATGGTGGTCCTGGGCTTGTACGGGGGGTACAAGCTGGACCGGAGGCTCGGGGTGCTTCCCCTCTTTACCATCATCGGAAGTCTCCTTGGCATGGGGGGTGGGATGTACAGCATTTATCGAACGGTGTACGGCCGAAAGAAATAGCAATCCGAAAGGCTTGCGGGTTTGATCTCGCGGCTATTGATCTCGGCGTTGGTCTTGGCACTGGGGTTCGGCATCGTGATCCTGGAAGAGGAGGGATTTGCGGGGCCCCAGTTCATTAGCGCATTCTTCGGGATCGGATTGAGCCTGGCGACGATCCTCGCCGGATATTTGATGAATCGCTGGGCCTTCGGGAGATCGCGCCGGGTATTCATGGGGGTTGTGGTTGGCGGGATGATCGGCCGGTTGGTCGTGGTGAGCCTGATTCTGGTCTGGGTGACGTTGAATCTGCGCATTCCGCTGCTAACGTTTTTCGTGAGCCTGTCGATAAGCTACCTGACTTTCCAGATCATCGAAGCGTGGTCGATCCACCGAGGTCTCCAGAAAGGAAAGATCTGACCAGGAGGGCAGACGTTGGCACTGGGCCTGGGGTGGGAAGGATTCCGACTGTGGGCAGAAGAAGCTGCGGAACATGGCGAAGAAGGGGGAGCCGGCTTCATCCTTGAAGAAGTGACCGACCATGTGCTCATCCCCCTCCCGAAGGTCCTCGGGATCGATCTTTCCATCACCAAGCACGTGCTCATGGTCTGGATTGCGGCGGCGTTGCTCATCGCGCTTTTCGCCGTGGCGCGTCGGCGTTCGGGCACGGTCTCGAAGTACCTGGCCAACTTCTTCGAGGCAGTGGTCGTATTTCTGCGAGACGACGTGCTGAAGCCCTACATTGGGCACGATGCCGACCGTTTTGCCCCCTATCTTTTCACGGTATTCTTCTTCATCTTGACCATGAACCTGTTAGGCTTGGTGCCAATGGGCGCCACCGCTACCTCGAACCTGAGCGTAACGGCGACGCTAGCCGTTATGACTTTTCTGATCGGGCAGGGGGCGGCGTTGTTGCGGAAGGGACCGCTGGGCTACTTGCGCAACTTTGTGCCGCCTGGCATACCCGCCTTTGTGGTACCCATCCTTTTCATTGCCGAGATCATGGGTCTATTCACCAAGCACTTCGCTCTGGCGATCCGACTCTTTGCAAATATGGTGGCCGATCACTTGGTGGTATTCACCCTGCTTGGTCTGATCTTCATCTTTCGCAGCGTGCTGATCGCCTTCGTGTCGGTGCCGGCAGCAGCTGCCATTGAGCTTCTGGCGGTTCTCATCGCCTTCATTCAGGCGTACATTTTCACCATGCTTTCGGCGGTGTTCATCGGGCTGGCGTTGGCCGAGGAACACTGAGCCGAAGGGGTTGAGCGGTTGTTTGCAGCGGGATTGGGTGTACTGGAACCAAGAGCCAAACGAGGAGGTCGACATGTGGTCGCTGGCATTCGCGTACTTGGCGGCGGGATTGGGGGCGGGACTGGCAACCTTTGGAGGTGCTTTCGGAATCGGCCGTCTGGCTAGTGCGGCCATGGATGGCACGGCGCGTCAGCCGGAGGCGGCGGGCGACATCCGCGGCATGATGATCCTGACGGCGGCCATGATCGAAGGTGTGGCTCTCTTCTCCGTGATCGTGTGCGTGCTGCTGGTGTTCCTGGCCAAGGCCGCCTGAGAATGAGGTCAGCGCCATGCTTCTAAACGTGAATCCGGGGCTCGTCATCTACACCGTCCTTACATTCCTGCTCCTGCTTTTCATCCTCAAGAAGCTAGCCTGGAAGCCTATTCTGGGGGCACTGGAGGAGCGGGAGCGCCGGATTCAGGAGAGCCTGGAGAGTGCCGAGAGAGCCCGGAGGCAATCCGAGGAGCTCTTGGCTCAGCAGCAGCAGGTCTTGGAGGAGGCTCGGACGCAGGCTCAGGTGATTCTGGAGCAAAGCCGGAAGACTGCCGAGGCAATGCGTCAGGAGATCCTGGCCAATGCCCGCCGTGAGGCTGAACAAATGCTGGAGAAGGCCCGGCGGGAGATCGCGCTGAGTCGAGACAAGGCGATCGACGAGATCCGGAAGACGGCCGTGGATCTCTCCCTTGCCGTGGCCACCAAGGTTATCCGCAAGTCGTTGGGAGCGGAAGATCATAAGCGCCTGGTGGAAGAGGCCATCGAAGAGATGAAGGAGCTGTCGTGAGGGCGATCGGCCTGGCGAGACGATATGCTCGCGCTCTCCTCGAAGCGGCGGCGAAGAAGGGGGTAATGGAGGAGGTGGGCCAAGAATTCGATCTCTTCTTGGCCGTGCTCGATCGGGAGCCGAAGCTCCGCTTCCTCCTGCTTTCCCCGGAAGTATCTCGGGATCGGAAGCAGGAGATCTTGCGCCAGATAGCCCAGGGGTGGATGTCGGAGCTGTTCCTCCGCTTCCTGCTGGTTCTGACCAATGCGCGTCGTGAGGCGCTAGTACGCGATATCCGAGGAGAGTACGAGCGCCTCATGGACCGTAAGCTGGGGCGGGTGCGGGCGGAAACGGTGACCGCGGTGCCCCTGGAGGAAGAAGTGGCAGAGGCGTTGCGGAGGCGCATGTCCGCAATCTTGGGTAGTGAGGTGGCGCTCCGCTCCCGCGTGGATCCGGAGATCCTCGGCGGGCTTGTGGTTCGCGTGGATGGCAAGGTCTTCGATGCCAGCCTGCGCCGCCGACTGGAGCGGCTGCGCCAGGAGCTGCTCTCGACTCAACTGCCTGTGGAGGCGAACCTAGAGGTGCGGAATGCAGATCAGACCGGATGAAATTACCAAGATCATCCGCCAACAGATTGAGGCCTTCGAGCAAGTCGCCGAAATGGAGGAGGTCGGCGAGGTCATCCAGGTGGGCGATGGGATCGCTCGCGTGTACGGATTGGAAGGCGTCATGGCGAGCGAGCTCGTCGAGTTCCCCAACGGCGTGATGGGGATGGCCCTCAATTTGGAGGAGGATAACGTCGGATGCGTGCTGTTCGGACCGGACCGGCTGGTGAAGGAGGGGGACATTGTGCGCCGGACCGGTCGTATCCTACAAGTCCCGGTGGGCGAGGAGTTGATCGGCCGCGTGGTCGATCCCCTCGGCCGGCCGCTGGACGGCAAGGGGCCGATTCAGGCGAAGCAGTTCAGCCCGGTGGAACGCAAAGCCCCCGGCGTGGTTTATCGCCAGCCGGTGAAGGAGCCGCTGCAGACGGGGCTAAAGGCCATCGACTCCATGATCCCGATCGGCAGAGGTCAGCGGGAGCTGATCATCGGGGACCGCCAGACGGGCAAGACGGCCATCGCCATCGATACGATCATCAACCAGAAGGGGCAGGATGTGGTTTGCATCTACGTGGCGATTGGCCAGAAAGGCTCCACCATCGCGCGGGTGGTGAAGACGCTGGAAGATTACGGGGCCATGGAGCACACCATCGTGGTGGCCTGCACGGCGGAAGATCCGGCCCCGCTCCTTTTCATCGCCCCGTATGCGGGGGCAGCGATGGGTGAGTACTTCCGCGATACGGGCCGGCACGCACTTGCCGTGTACGATGACCTTTCCAAGCACGCCTGGGCCTACCGACAGATGTCCCTGCTTCTGCGCAGACCTCCTGGCCGGGAGGCCTATCCGGGGGACATCTTCTATCTGCACTCCCGGCTCTTGGAGCGGGCGGCGAAGCTTTCCGATCGCTACGGCGGCGGGTCCCTGACGGCTCTTCCCATCATTGAGACCCAGGCGGGCGACTATTCCGCCTACATACCCACCAACGTCATCAGCATCACGGACGGGCAGATCTATCTGGAGCCCTCGCTCTTCTACGCAGGGCAGAGACCGGCGATCAACGTTGGCATCTCGGTTTCGAGGGTCGGTGGGAACGCCCAGATCAAGGCCATGAAGCAGGTGGCGGGGCGCTTGCGTCTGGACATGGCTCAGTATCGCGAGTTGGAGGCCTTCGCCAAGTTCGGGTCGGATTTGGACAAAGCCACCCTGGCGCAGATCCGGCGGGGCCAGCGGATGGTGGAAGTCCTGAAGCAAGATCAGTACGAACCCCTCCCAGTGGAGAAGCAAGTGGCCTACATTTTCCTCGGGATTCACGGTTATCTGGATTCCGTGCCGGTGGAGAAGGTGAGGCCGCTGGAGAAGGAATACTACCGGTTCCTGGAGACAACGCATCCCGACATTCTGCGAGAGATCGCGGAAAAGAAAGAGATCTCGCCGGAGCTGGAGAAGCGCATGCATGAAGCGTGCGCGGAGTTCATTCGGACCTTTGGGGAATCGTAAGCGATGGCTTCCCTTCGCGACATTCGGCGGCGGATCGCGAGCGTACGCAGTACGCAGCAAATCACCAAAGCGATGAAGATGGTGGCCGCGGCGAAACTGCGACGCGCTCAGGAGCGGCTTTGGGCCGCGCGCCCCTACTCCTATCGGATGATCCAAGTTCTGGGGAGCGTCTGCGCCCGCGTGGACCGTTCCCTTCACCCCCTCTTGGCGGAGCGAGAGCCGCGGCGAGTGGGGATTGTTGCCGTGGCCGGCGACCGCGGACTTTGCGGGAGCTTCAATACCAACATCCTGCGGCGGGCTCATCAGGAGATCGCCGCCCATGGAGAGCGGGTGATTGGGGTCATTGCAGTGGGGAAGAAGGTACGGGATCACTTCGCCAAGCAGCCGATCCCTGTGATCGGTAGCTATGCGGGGTTTTTTGACGAGCTAGCCTTCTCCCATGCGGTGGCCATCGCAAGTCTGATCAAAGAGAAGTTCCTCGCGGAAGAGCTGGACCACGTGTACGTGGTGTACAACGAGTTCAAATCGGCGGTGCAGCAGAGGATCGTCGTGGAGCAGCTCCTCCCGATCCAACCGGCGCTTCCGGAGATCGAAAAGCATCCCGTTGAGTATCTCTTTGAGCCCAGTCCGCAGGCGATCCTCGATCCGCTTCTGGATCGCTATCTCAATATCCGGATCTGGCACATCCTGTTGGAGTCGTACGCTGCGGAGCAGGGTGCGCGCATGACGGCCATGGACGCGGCCACGGAGAACGCGGAGGAGATGATCCAGAATCTGATCCTCCATTACAACAAGGCGCGCCAGGCTTCCATCACGAAGGAACTGATCGAAATCGTCAGCGGTGCTGAGGCATTGAAAGCCTGAAGCGAACGGGGTAGCTTCCGATGAGCGTTGGGAAGATTGTGCAGATTATCGGCCCGGTTGTGGACGTTCGGTTTGAGGACAGCCGCCTGCCCGATATCCTGAACGCATTGGAGGTGATCCGGCAGGACGGCTCGCGTCTCGTCCTCGAGGTGGCGCAACACCTCGGCGAGGACACGGCCCGGTGTGTGGCCATGGACTCCACGGACGGCTTGGTGCGGGGGATGGAGGTGCGCGACACGGGTGAGCCGATCAGCATGCCCGTCGGACCGGAGACCCTCGGTCGGCTGATGAACCTGATTGGGGAACCCATTGACGAGCTTGGACCGGTCGAGGCCAAGCAGCGAATGCCCATCCATCGGGAGCCGCCGCCCCTCGAGGAGATGAGCACCAGTTACGAGATGTTCGAGACCGGCATCAAGGTCATCGACCTCGTCGAGCCCTACGTGAAGGGGGGCAAGGTCGGGCTTTTCGGCGGGGCCGGTGTTGGCAAAACGGTCCTCATCATGGAGCTGATCAACAACGTGGCCAAGTATCACGGCGGCGTGTCCGTATTCGGCGGCGTTGGGGAACGGACGCGCGAGGGGAATGACCTCTGGCTGGAGATGATCGGCTCCGGGGTGATCAATTACGGTCCGCGGGCCAAGGAATTCATTCGCACCCGTGACCCGAAGGATGTGGATTTCAACGCGCTGCGCCAATCTCGTATCGCCCTCGTTTTCGGGCAGATGAATGAGCCCCCCGGCGCGCGCATGCGGGTTGGCCTGTCGGCTTTGACCATCGCGGAATACTTCCGGGACGTGGAAGGAAAGGACGTTCTACTGTTCATCGACAACATCTTCCGGTTCACCCAGGCTGGCTCCGAAGTATCGGCCCTTCTTGGGCGAATGCCCTCCGCCGTAGGGTACCAGCCCACATTGGCCACGGAAATGGGGCAGCTGCAGGAGAGGATCGCTTCGACCAAACGCGGGTCCATCACTTCCGTCCAGGCCATCTACGTACCGGCCGACGACATCACCGACCCGGCTCCGGCCACGACCTTCGCTCATTTGGACGCCACGACGGTGCTCTCGCGCCAGATCGCCGAGCTCGGGATTTACCCGGCCGTGGATCCCTTGGATTCGACCTCGCGGATCCTCGACCCCCGCATCGTGGGGGAAGAACACTACTACGTTGCGCGTACGGTGCAGCAGATCCTGCAACGATACAAGGATCTCCAGGACATCATCGCCATCTTGGGCATGGACGAGCTTTCGGACGAAGACAAATTGATCGTGGCGCGCGCCCGCAAGATCCAGCGCTTCCTCTCGCAACCTTTCCATGTGGCGGAGGAGTTCACCGGTCAGCCCGGCAAGTACGTGCCTCTGGAAGAGACCATCCGTGGCTTCAAGGGGATCATTGAGGGCCAGTACGACGATCTCCCGGAACAGGCCTTCTACATGGTGGGCACGATTGACGAGGCGATCGAGAAGGCCAAGCGGCTCAGGAGCGAATAGGGATCTGACGGGATGGCCGAGCGAAAGCATTTCCAGCTGGAGATTGTGACCCCACAGGGGATGGTTTTCTCCGACCAGGTGGAGTCGGTGGTCGCCCCCGCCATCGACGGCTACTTCGGTGTGCTGGCGGGACACATCCCGCTGATGACGGCTCTGCGGGTCGGGGAAATCCGGGTGCGCCGTCGGGGGGAGGTCATTCGGTTTGCCACCTCCGGGGGATTTGCGGAAGTCTTGCCTACGCGGATGATCATCCTGGCGGAGACGGCCGAGGAGGCCAGCAAGATCGACGTGGCACGGGCGATGGCGGCCAGGGAGCGGGCCCTGAAGCGCCTGCGGGAGCGGGGCCCGGACGTCGACGTGGAGCGGGCAAGGGCCGCCCTCTCCCGCGCCATTAACCGCCTGCGCGTAGCGGGCCAGGGGGTGACCGGCTGGGCATAGGGGGAGCTTGCACGGCGAGGAGCGTGGGGCTTCGCTGTTCGCCCGTCGCCATCGTATCAGCCTGAAACGAAAACCCGCGAAAAGGATCCGCCGAGGAGACTCCATAGCTTCGGTGCCACGCCACGGAACGGGCATCTGTGTGGTGCAGTCTTTGCACCGCGCAGCTTGCGGATTGGCCCGAGGGAGGGCTACGCTCCCCCCTCGACGATGAGCTGAACGAACGGGCTAGCCCGCATAGTTCAGAGCAACTCAGCCCCTCTCGGAGGTGGCAGCGATGTATCGGCGCAGGTGGCGTCGCATCTTGGTGGCGATGGCTTTGCTGTCGGTGGCGAACTCCCTGTGGGCCCAGGGCGGAGGTTCCACCCGGGTGGTAGAAGAGTTCACCGGCCCGTGGCCGTCCCCCAGCTGGGCGGCGGGTGAGGAGTATATCGTGATTCCGCCCGGCGAGCTCCAGAATACGGAGACCGATTTAACCTGGCGGCACCTGGTGGTCTACCGCGATCTTCCCAACGCTCAGGTCGTGTCGATCGTTTGGGGACGTTACGTCGAGGGCACGAATTCCGGGAGCGGGGCCGGGGCAGTGGCCATGGGGCTGAACGCGAACACAACCACGGCTGATGGATACGCCGTGCTCAAGCGAGAAGAAGGGCTCGAGCTGTACCGAATCCACGGGGGCGATTTCGACGGGCCCCCACTGGACCGCGTGGCGCAGCCCATTCACGCAACTCTCCCCGGGGCAGGGGACACGACGCGCGTCGTTTTCCGGAATGAGCGGAATGGCTACTGCTTCGATGTGTATGTCAATGGCGAGTATGATGGGACCCTGCGCGACACGCGAAAGGTGGTCCCCCTTTCGTCCACCTACTATGCCGGGTTGGTGCTCTTCGGGCTTGCGGATGGGATCAATAACGTGGGGGCCGTGATTGTCGAGAAGATTACGGATTCCACGCCTCCGGCTAGGGTAACGGATCTCCAAGCCGATGCCGAAAGCCCGTTCTCCGCGCGCCTCAGGTGGACGGCTCCCGCTGATTTCGGCGGAGTGAATCGAGCCGCGTACGGGTATGACATCCGGTATTCGTCGGTCCCCATTGACGCGCAGAATTTCACCTCCGCCACGCCCGCTTTTGGGGCTTCGGAGGTCGTGCCGGCCGAGCCAGGGGCGACGCAGGAATTCGTCGTCTACGGCCTCTCGCCTGCCGCAACCTACTACTTCGCCCTCCGCAGCATGGACGCTTCAGGGAACGTTTCCCAGGTGTCGCCCTCGGTTTCGGTCTCGCTTCCGCCCAAGCCCGACCGATGGATCTATGCCAATGACTTCTCCGGCCCGTCCCTGGATGCGGATTGGTCGATCCCCGCAGGTTTTGAGCTTCAAAATGGCGAACTGCGGAACGGGGGTTCTGAGCCCGCGCTCGCCGTATGGTTTGGAGAGACAGATCCGGTGAGAATCTCACTCCGATGGGGCGGGCTTGTAAACCAGGAGGGTGTGAGGGCGGGCGGACTCGCTTTGATGCTCGACAGCCCCGCGACAAGAGCCAACGGATACCTCCTTGCTCATCAGGGGGATGCAGTGAGGCTCTTTGCGATCGAGCAAGGGCATGTGGGCGCTCAAGCGTTGGCCGAGGCGCCGACGCGCTCCGGGAGTATCCCCGGGCCCGGGGAGCTCATCGAGGTGGAGATTCTGGGGGATGCCGATGGGACCCATTTCCTGCTGTACAGGAACGGGGTGGTCGACGCTGTTGTGCATGAGCCGACGGGTACCAGACCAGCAGCGAGCCAATACTACGCGGGAGTCGTGGTCGCGCCGGGTGTCGCAGGGGCCATTTCGGAGTTTGCGGCCGAGATCCGAACTAACGTTCCCGCGGCCCTGGAACTCGTGGGTGGCGATGGCCAGGCCGGCACGGTGATGTCGTTATTGCCGCGGCCGCTGGCCGTCCGTGTGATGGGTAGTCAGGGTGTACCTGTTCCCGGGACAATGGTCGATTTCCGTGTCGCGGCCGGGAGCGGCCAGCTCTCGATCGATAGCCTGGCCATCGATGGGCATTATTTCCTCGAGGCAGAGCAGGCCAAAGCCAGAGGGGCGGTGCTGTTCGTCGATGACCCCGCTGCCTCGGGAGGCAAGGCCGCCGTGAACCAAGGCGAGAGCCGGAGCTACCTGGACTTCCCCATTTACATCGGCGTACCTGCCACTTACGAGGTGTGGATTCGCTATCTCGCCCCGAACCAGAGCTCCAATAGCCTCCTCGGCTTCCAAGTGGACGGGGGGGACACGATTCGGGTGGGGGGCCAGGACTGGGATCTCCCGTTGGCCAGTTCGTACAGTTGGGCTGCGGCCAGCGGATTGGGTCTGAATCTGCAGCGCGGGCCTCACAGCTTGCGCATCCTGTTCCGGGACGCCGGTTTCCGGCTGGACAAACTTCTTCTGAACCGCGACCCCGACTACCAGCCGGAGGGAATGGGACAGTCTGCCTCCTCCCCTTCCAATCTTGCGGATGAGAACGGCGTGGCCTGGAGCCGCCTGACGCTGGGGACGACCGCGGGGCCGGTTCGAGTTGTCGCCAAGATCCCCGGCGTGGATAGCTTGGTGTTCTCGGAGGAAGCCTTCCCCGGACCGGCCGCCGTCCTGGAGATCGCCTCGGGGGACGGACAGCATGGGCTATTCGGTACGACTCTCCCGGAATCGCTGACGGTGCGGGTGACGGATGCCTACGGGAATCCCGTACGGGGGGTTCGGGTCGTCTTCGCCGTGGAGGTGGGGAATGGGTCGGTCTCGCCCGAATCTGCGGAAAGCGATGCCTCCGGACTGGCTCGTTGCCTGTGGACGCTTGGGGAGGACACGACCTACCAGGTCGTGCGTGCGACAAGCCCGAGCGTGCCTGGGCAGGTGATCAGATTTGTGGCGGAGGCCGGGGAAACCACACCGACCGCGCTTCTGGAGGTGGGCGGGAATGGTCAGAGCGGCGTCGTGAACCGGCCGCTCCCCGATTCCTTGAAGGTACGGGTGCTGGACAATGCGGGTTTCCCGGTTCCCGACCATCCGGTCGCGTTCTGGATCCGTTCGGGTGGGGGGACCCTCAACGGGGAAGGCCGGGAGGCACAGGTTCGCACGAATGCCCAGGGGGTGGCCGCCGTCCAGCTTGTGCTCCCCACAGCAGCCGGGCTCGTGGAGGTCTGGGCGCGATCGTTCTGGGATGGTCGTCCGCTACAGGGATCGCCGGTCGTTTTCAGGGCCACCGGCTTGCCGGATGTTCCGTACCGCCTTGTCATCTACTCCGGCGAGAACCAGTCAGGACTGGCGGGCGAGGAGCTTCCGGAACCCCTTGTGGTTCAGGTGCAGGACCAGTACGGGAATGGATGTCAAGGGCATCCTGTCCGCTTCGAGGTGGTCAATGGCGGAGGCACGGTGAATGGCCACGCGAGCACCGAGGTGTCCACCGACGAGCAGGGATTGGCCAGCGTGCGTTTTGCGCTGGGGCCCCGTGCGTGGATACTCAACAAGGTGCAGGTCTCGGCGCAGTATCAAGGCACGAACCTCCGGGGCTCGCCAGTCTACTTCGAGGCGATGGCAGTCGCCGGAGAGGCGAGCCTGGTCTACGTGTCCGGTGATTCGCAGCGGGCCACGGTGGGCACTCGCCTTCCCGAGCCCCTGGTAGTGAGAGTCCTGGATGAGATGGGGAACCCGGCCATCGGCTTTCAGGTGGCTTTCGAGGTCAAGGCCGGTGGGGGGCAACTGGATCACGCGACGGTCTATACAGATAGCCTGGGCTTCGCCAGGGCATGGCTCACCGTGGGCACGGTCGCCGGCGAATTCAATCAAGTCGTGTGGGCCTCGGCCGAATGGGCAGGATCGCCGCTGAGCGGCTCTCCCTACGTGTTCCGGGCCAGTGCGTTGCCGGATGTCGCAAGCCAACTCTCGAAGGAGGGTGGCGACCAACAAACGGGCCAGGTGGGTACGACGCTTCCGCAGCCATTTGTCGTAAGGGTGCGGGATCGCTATGGGAATCCGGTGCCGGATCATCCTGTGCTCTTTGAGGTAGTGGAAGGGGGAGGGAGTTTCCAGGGATGGCCGACGGCGGAGGTGAGGACCGGCAACGACGGGGTGGCGCGAGTGTTTTTCAGCTTGGGGCCCACCCCTGGACCGAACTCCAACAAAGTCCGGGCTCGCTCCTGGCATGGTGGGGTGGAGATTCAGGGTAGCCCGGTGGAGTTCGTCGCGTCCTCGGTAGTTGGCGAGCCGCGCAAGCTGGTGGAGGTGAGCGGGAATCATCAGGTCGGGAGGGCCGGAACTGACCTCAGCCAACCCTTCGTAGCCAAGGTCACTGACCGCCTGGGTAATGCCATCTCGGGATACCTGGTGAGTTTGCGCGTCGTGGCCGGGGGCGGGAGCATCGGAGGGGCCACGGAGCTGGATCTGGCCACGAACGCGCGGGGCGAAGTCCAGGCTACCCTCACCCTCGGCCCGGTTGCTGGTGTCGACAACAATGTCGTTGAGGTCGTGGCTCCCAATTTGGAAGGGTCGCCTCTGCGGTTTGTGGCGAGCGCGCTTCCGGGGGATCCGTACGAGCTCACAAAGGTATCTGGGGATGGCCAGAGCGCACCGGCTGGTTTGCCCTTGCCTTGGCCATTCGTAGTTCGGGTGAGGGACCGTTTCGGAAATCCGGTCGCTGGGGTTCCGGTTACGTACGTAGTGGTGGCCGGGGGAGGCACGTTCAACGGAGCGTCGGTTCTCCAGGTCGTCACCGATGACAGCGGTCGAGCGTCTGCCCTGTACACGATGGGTCCTCAACCTGGCGAAGGCAATAACGTCGTCGAGGCGCGGGCAAGCTTCCGCGGGCAGCAGCTCATCGGAAGTCCCGTGCGTTTCGTGTGTTCTGGCCTTCTCGGCCCACCCGCTCGGCTGGTGTACGTGAGCGGGGATAGCCAGGTCGGGGTGGTGAATAGCCCGCTGCTCCTGCCCTTCAAGGTGCGAGTGACGGACGCCGCGGGGAATGTGATCGAAGGCCATCCGGTGGAATTTCGGGTAGTGGCCGGGGGTGGGACGCTCGAGGAGAGCGGACTTCCCGTGGCGACGCGGTTCACGAACCGCGAGGGCATTTGCCAGGTTCGGCTGAGGCTCGGGAACGTCACGGGTGTGAATGCCCATGTGGTGGAGGCGCGTTCGTACCGTTCCGGTCAGGAGCTCGACGGGTCGCCCGTCGTGTTCCGGGCTTCGGCGAGGGCGAGCGACGCGGCGCGGCTGGTTTGCGTCTCGGGCAACGGACAGACGGGCACAGTGGGAAAGATGCTTCCCCTGCCGCTCCGAGTGCGGGTGACGGACGTCTACGGGAATGGCGTCGCCGCCCATCCGGTGACCTTCCGCGTCACCTCGGGGGGCGGCACTCTGGATGGCGGGCAGGACGCCTTGGTCGTGAAGGCCACCGATTCCGGAGGGTACGCCGAGTGCTGGTTCACGCTCGGGACAAGAGCGGGACAGAACAATCACCGGGTCGAGGCGTTGTCGAGCAGCGGGGTCGGCCCGCTGGAGGGATCCCCTGTGGTGTTCATGGCTGGGGCAGGACCGGACCGGCCCGATCCCGACAGCAGTTCGGTCTGGGTTGAGCGGGAGTCGGCCCCTGCGGATGGTCAGACGGCTGTGGGAGTGATTGCCCGTCTCGTGGATCGCTTTGGGAACCCCACCCCGGGCAAGGCGGTCACGTTTGAGGCAACCGGCGGGGGTCATCAAATCCAGCAACCTTCCTTGCCCTCGGATGCGAACGGCGAGGTTCGAGGAAGCATCGTCTCCGTCGAGGCGGGCGTGAAGACGATCTCGGCGCGGATTGTCAGCGACCAAATCGATGTGCGCCGCACCGCCAAGGTGATCTTCACCGCCCTTTCGGCGGCCCGGATCGTCCTCCACAGCGGCAATGACCAGACGCGCAACGCCGGGACGATCCTCGCGGAAAGTCTGGCCGTCCGCATTGAGGATCGCAATGGGAATCCGGTTGCCAACTATCCCGTGACTTTCGTCTTGACCAAGGGGAACGGCTGGTTCCTGGAGCCTCAGCCGGTCCGCTCCAATTCCGAGGGTATTGCTGCCGCTCACTACGTCCTCAGCAACAGGGTCGGGACGGATTTCGTTGAGGCCCGCGCGGAGGGATTGACCGGCTCTCCGATTGTCTTCCGGTTGAACGCGGTGGCTGGGGTCCCAGCGGTTCTCCAACGGATCTCCGGTGATGGCCAGCAGGGCGTCGTGGACCAGTGGGCTCCTCATCCGTTGCGGGTCCGCGTCGTCGACGCCAGCGGCAATCCGGTCTGGGGCGTGCCGGTTCGGTATTCCGTGCCTACGGGAGGAGTCGCTTACCCGGTTGTCGACAGTACCGATGCTTGGGGGATCGCCGAGGCTCGTTTCCGGTATGGTCGACAGTCGGGCATGTATCAGGTCCTGGCCGAGGTGACCGGGATCGGCAACAGAGCCAGCTTCACCCTTCAGGCGAGCCCCGATCAGGCCGCCCGATTGGTGGTCATTTCGGGAGCTCAGCAGGAAGGGACGGTGGGGCTTACGCTTCCCCAGCCCATCGCGGTTCGGGTGGAGGATCGGTTTGGAAATGGGGTTAGCGGGGTACCTGTGTCCTTCCGGGTCGTGTCCGGAGGGGGGCTGTTATCGGCCACCGGACCCCGTCCGACGGACTCGCAAGGATTGGCCAGCGTGAGCTGGACACTGGGCACGAAGGCGGGGAACCAGCTGGCCAAAGCGGAGGCCGACGAGCTGGAAGGTTCCCCTGCGTTCTTCATGGCGCTCGCCAGGCCGGGGGCGCCTGAAAGCCTGGCCGCCTATTCGGGGAACAATCAGCGCGGGGAGGCGGGAAAGGAATTGAGTCTGCCGATCGAGGCCATCGTTCTGGACCGGTACGGCAACGGAGTCCCGGGGATCGCCGTCACCTTTGTCTCCGTGGACGGCAGAAGTCAGATCCTCGGGAGCGAACCGGTGGACACAGACCAGAGAGGAGTGGCCTCCGCCCGTTGGGTTCTTGCGCCTCAGCCGGGGCCGAATACCGCCTGGGCCATCCGCGTGGGACTGCGGGGCTCTCCCACGGAGTTTCGCGCCGTCGGGGAGAACAATCGGTACCCCGTGATCCTCGCACCGAGCGACACCGCCATTCGGGAGGAACAAAGGATCGAGTTCGTCGTGTCGGCCTACGACCCGGATGGCGGGACGGTGCGTCTCGGGGTGGCTGGGCTCCCGAGGGGCGCGTATTTCGACAGCCTGAACACCGGCCGCTTCTCCTGGACGCCGGATCGCGCCTCAGCCGGTATCTACCGCATCCGTTTCAGCGCTCGCGACGATGAAGGCGGAGTCGCATACAAGTTCACCACCGTGCGGGTGAAGAACCAGAATCGGCCGCCGGATATTGCGTCCTTCAAGCCTACCACGAGGACCCTGGCGGTCACCTACCCAGACACCATCCGCTTCTCGGTCTCTGCCACGGATCTCGACGGGGATTCAGTCCGGTTCCGGTGGTACGTGGATCGCGGTTCGAGCCGCAGCCTCACGTCGTCGACCTCCGCTTACCTGTTCGTCAGCCAGCGGCACGATCCGGGTAGCTTGGTAGTGGAATGCCTCGTCTTCGACGATGAAGATACGGTCAAGGTGAGCTGGCAGGTCACCGTGTTCAGCGCCGTGGAGCTGGAATCCTTTGCCGCGGAGTCCGTGCCGTTTGAGGGCGTGCGTCTCGTTTGGAGAACCGCCCGCCAGAACGGGGTGCTGGGTTTCAACATCCTCCGGGCGGAAGGGGAGGATTCCGACTACTGCCTGCTCAATCGGGCGTTGCTGCCTGTCCGAGAAGACCGCCTGTACACCTACCTCGATCCCTCTGCGGAGCCGGGAAGGGTCTATTTCTACCGGCTCGAGGATGTGGATGCTTCCGGCCGGAAGACGCTGCACGAGCCGCTCCGGGTCAGCGTGACGCTGCCGCAGCGCTTCGTCCTGCATCCCAACTACCCCAATCCCTTCAATCCGCTCACCCGGCTGCGGCTGGAGATTCCCCGCGCCGAGCGCGTTCGTGTCGAGATCTTCGATGTGCGCGGGCGGCGCGTTCGGGTCCTGGAGGATCGCACTCTTGAGCCGGGCTACCACGAACTCCTCTGGGACGGAAGAGACGAGGCTGGGACCGACATGCCCTCCGGGGTCTATTACTGCCGGGCGGTGTACGGCCGAGAGGTTTCCGTTCGCAAGATGCTTCTCCTGCGTTGAGGTAGCTGCTGCCTTTGGGGGCGCGAGTCTCACCGTGAGAGCGGGATTTCCCGCAGGCGGGATCCAGCTAGCGCGAGGGTGAGCTTCCCACGACCCCGAGCGGGTTCTCAGAGGATCCGTAACGCTACCCCACTTGTCACCCGGGGATTCTTCGGCGCATCGAAACACAGCGAGTTGATCGTTCCGCATCCGGGAGTTGGCCGTTGTTTTTGCCGCGGCGGGCTGGTATATTGCCTTTCGAATTCGAGCGCAGCCCGCGACGAAAAGAGCTTGTCGGCCTGCCCGGAGAACCCCAATTCCTGCGTGCATGACGTCAAGCGAGAGGGAGGTCACTGAATGGAAGAGGTGATCATCATCGGTTCTGGTCCGGCTGGTTTGACTGCTGCCATCTACGCCGCGAGGGCGCGCCTCAACCCACTGGTGATCGCCGGCAATGAGCCGGGTGGGCAGGTGACGCTGACGAATGAGATTGAGAACTTCCCGGGCTTCCCGGACGGAATCAGCGGGATGGAGATGTACGGTCTGTTCCAGCGGCAAGCGGAAAGGTTCGGTGCGCGCATCGAGCCAGACATCGTCGAGGCCGTGGATCTGAAGGTACGGCCGTTCGTCGTCAAGACGACGAGCAGCGTGTACGAGACGAAGAGTCTCATCATCGCGACGGGCAGTGCGCCGCGGAGGCTCAACGTGCCCGGTGAGAAGGAGTTCACCGGAAGGGGCGTCAGCTACTGCGCCACCTGCGACGGCTTTTTCTTCCAGGATCAACACGTGGCCGTCATCGGCGGCGGGGATAGCGCGTTGGACGAGGGGCTGTTTCTCACGCGATTCGCGTCGAGAGTGACGATCATCCATCGGCGCGACCAGCTCCGCGCTAGCAAGATCCTGCAGGAACGAGCCTTCAAAAATCGGAAGGTCGAATTCATCTGGGACACCGTGGTGGAGGAGATCCTGGGCGAAGAGGCTGTCAAGGGCCTCCGGCTTCGCAATGTGAAGACCGGGCAGACGAGCCAGCTGGATGTGAGCGGTGTCTTTGTCTTCATTGGCCATGTGCCGAATACCTCGCTCTTCGAAGGGCAACTGGAACTAGACGCCAATGGCTACATCGTGACCGATCGGTACACAAGGACGAGCCTGCCCGGCGTCTTCGCCTGTGGCGACGTGCAGGATCCCCGGTATCGACAGGCGATCACAGCCGCGGGTACCGGAGCCATGGCGGCGATCGAGGCGGAGCGCTATCTTGCGGAGCTTTCCGCGGAGGCTCCGGCAGCGACGGGTTGACGAGTATGCTCGGGAAGAACAGTCAATCGGTGAGCTGTACGGCAGTTGAGCTTCGGGGAGGTTGAGATGCCATGGGCGGCAATGCCGCAGTGGGTCTTCTGCGCAAGCTGCCAAGCGTGGACTTCATCCTGAGTCGACCGCTTGCGGCCGCGCTCCTCGAGCGCTTCCCGCGAGGGGAAGTGGTGGAAAGGATCCGCGGGGAGCTCGATCAGTTGCGGGAGGCCATCCTCAAAGGAGAGTTCCAGTCGGATTTCCTGGCGCGGGAGGTTCTGGCCGATGAGATTCTGTCGCGGACTCGAAATGCTCTGGAAGGGTCTCTGCGCCCGGGGTTCCGGCGCGTGATCAACGCGACGGGCATCATCCTGCACACGAACCTGGGTCGCGCTCCCCTGCCCGGTCCGGCTCGCCGCAGCCTTCTGAACGTGGCTGGCTACTGCACCTTGGAAATCGACCTTGAGAAGGGGGAGAGAGGCGACCGGCTTTCTCCCGTGGAGGATTTGCTCCGCCGCCTCACAGGAGCTGAGGCGGCTGCGGTCGTCAACAACAATGCTGCGGCCGTCCTCCTCGCGCTGAATACCTTGGCGAAGGGTCGGGAGGTCATCGTATCCCGAGGGCAGCTCATCGAGATTGGCGGTTCCTTTCGCTTGCCGGAGGTGATGGAGCGGAGCGGAGCGATCATGGTGGAGGTGGGTACGACGAACAAGACCCGCGCCTCGGACTACGCCGCGGCCATCACGGAAAGGACCGCTGCCATCCTCGTGGCCCATCCTTCCAACTACCGCGTGCTTGGGTTCACCGAGGAGCCGGAGTTGGGAGAGGTGGCGGAAATCGCCAATCGGCACCGCATTCCCCTCATTCACGATCTTGGGGGTGGAATTCTGATTCCCTTCGAGAATTACGGTTTACCGCATGAACCCCTGGTGCAAGACTCGCTGCGCGCTGGAGCTCACGTGGTCACCTTCAGCGGCGACAAGGTGATTGGTGGGCCGCAGTCCGGGATCATCGTGGGTCGCCGAGAGTACGTGGACCGAATGCGACGCAATCCCCTCATGCGCGCCCTCCGTTGCGACAAGCTCATCCTGGCGGCTTTGGAAAGCACCCTGCAGCTTTTCCGCGACGAACGTTGGCTCCGCCACGAGCATCCCGTCTTTCGCATGCTCACCGAGCCGGTCAGCGAGACGGAGGCGCGGGCCCAGCGCTTCGCGCAGCGACTCAGGGGCGTCTGCCCCTCGGCCACGATGGAAGTGGTGGACTCCTCCGCCGAAGCGGGAAGCGGAACTCTGCCCCTCCAGCCGATCCCGAGCAAAGCGATTCGCCTGCGCCAGCCCGGCGGTTCGGCGGAAGATCTGGCCCGGCGCCTGCGTCTCTCGGAGCCCCCGGTTATTCCCTACGTGAAAGAGGGATGGGTATACCTTGACTTCCGGACCATCGCGGAGGAGGAACTGGAGGATCTCCTCGAGGTGCTGAAAGGAGCGTTGGCCGCCTGAGGTTTGGCACACGGGTTTCCCCCTGAGCCGGCTAGGGCGATTGCATTGTCCGTTGACGCCGCACCTCGTAGAAGAGGAGAGCGGCTGCAACCGAAGCGTTGAGGGAGGGAACTCGGCCGAACATGGGAATTCGGACCGAAAAGTCGCAGGTTTCCAGCAGCAGGCGACGGATTCCCTTATCTTCCCCGCCGATGACGACGGCCACAGGCCCGGTGAGGCGGCTGCGCCAGAGTTCCTGACCGCCTTCGGGCACGGCCGCCACCAGCCAGAGGCCTCGCTCTCGCAATTCCACTGCGGCACGCACAAGGTTCGTAACCCGGATCACGGGGACATGGGCGAAGGCTCCGGCCGAAGCCTTCGCCACAGCTGGGGTGAGGCCCGTTGCCCGGTGCTTCGGGATGACCACCCCGTGAACCCCTGCGGCGTCCGCGCAGCGCAGGATCGCCCCGAGGTTACGCGGATCCTCGATGGAATCCAGCAGGGCAAAGAACGGCGGCTCTCCCGCGCGTTCGGCCCGGCGGAAGCCTTCCTCGAGATCCGCGTAGGAAGCCGGCCCGCAAAGGGCGACGATGCCCTGATGGTGGGCTTTTCCCGCAAGGCGGCTGAGCTCGTCGGCGGTAGCCGAACGGACGGGGATGCCCCGCGCGGAGCAGGCTTCGATCACCCGCTGAATGCGCTCGTCGGCGCGCGCCACCGACGTCAGAACTTCTCGCACCGGCCATCCTGCCCGGATGACCTCCAGCACCGGATTGCGTCCCGGGACAACGATCGTCTCAGACGCCGTGGGGTCTCTCCGGTTCATGCCTAGGGGCCCAAAACGGTCTCCGAGCCTTGCTCGGGCGGAAGGACAACCTTGCGTTTCGCAATCGACCCGCCCGGGCCGAGGATGTATTCCGCGTAGAGGTAGTAGTCGCGGTCGCCCCCGCACCGGGGAGCGCTGCGGTGGAATTCGTACGCCACCCCGCGGTCGTAGTAGTACCAGGTCTCCGTCCAGAACGGATCCGTGCCCTGAACCACCCTTTCGTCCGGGGGACCGTACCGGTTGCGGATCTCCTCGCGATCGTCACGCCCCTTGCAGGAGACTGCGGAAAGCAGGCACAGCGCGACCAGGAGCACGATCCGAGACGCTCGGAAGTGTCGGGAGACGGAATCGATTCGCAGCCAATTCCTCTTCGCCATCGCCCCGCTTCTCCTCCTTGCCTGCGGCCGACGGAGAGCCTCGGCAAGTGCAAAGACTCCACTCCTCACCTGTGCCCGACGACTCAAAGGATCACCGGCACCCGCTCCACAAGCTCCACTGCTTCCGGCGAGACCTTTGCTCGATAGGCGATGGCTTCGACACCTGCAGCCACCGCCCGACGGAGGGTCCGGCCGTAGGTAGGATCAATGCTGTCCGCTGGGCGTAGAGCCAACCCATCCTCCCTCTGGATGAGGAAGAACATGACCGCCCGGTGCCCCTGTTTCACACGCTCCTCGAGTTCGCGGAGGTGCCGGCTTCCCCTGCTGGTGACCGCGTCTGGGAAAAAGGCGGTCTCTTCCTCCACCATGGTCACGTTCTTGATTTCCAGGAAGCAGAGCTTTTCCCCTTTGCGGAGGAGAAGGTCGACGCGGGAGTGTTCGCCCATGCGAGCCTCCCGGCGATCGAGGGACCAGCCGCGGAACTCCGGCAACCAATGGGCTTCGATTGCCAAAGCGAGCAGCCGGTTGGGGAGGAGGGTGTTGATACCCACCCAGACGCCGTTGGAGAGCACCAGCTCCCACGTCCAAGCCGTCTTGCGCCGCGGACTAGTGCTCCAGGAGAGAAGAACCTCACTTCCCGGCTCGCCGGCTGTTCGGAGCGATCCGGTATTCGGACAGTACGCCACCACCTCGCTTCCGTCCGCCAACTGGATGTCAGCCAGAAAGCGACGGTGGCGCCGCAGCAGTCGACCCTCCTGGAGGGGCGGCAGCTCTATTCTGGGCCTCGATTGAAGAATAGGATCTCCTCGAGCGATTTCTTCTCTTTTGGTTTCGCACCCGAATGCGCCGGGTACCCCACAGCCAAGAAGCACACTAGCCGGTAGGAGCGTGGGATGCCCAGCACCTTCCGCGCTTTCTTCTCGTGAAACCATCCGATCCAGCAGGTGCCCAGACCCAGCTCGTGAGCCTGCAGGACGAAATGCTCGCCCGCGATCCCGACGTCGATCAGGTAGTAGTTAGTCCCCTGGACCTGGGCCCCGAGGCGATTGGCGAGGAGATCGAGCTTGGCGAGGATGGCTACAAGGACCGGCGCCTTCGCGGCCCAGCGGGTGGGACGGTAGATGCCGCTGAAGGCTTCCTCCGCAAGCTTGGACTTCAACTCGGGATCGTCCACGATCACAAACCGCCACGGCTGTACATTCTCCGCCGAAGGAGCATGCCGGGCGGCCTCCACGCACGCGATCAGTTTCTCCCGCTCCACCGGGCGATCCGCAAATTTCCGCACGCTCCTCCGCGTCCGCACCAGCTGGAGAAAAGGGGACGCCGGGATCTCCGCCCCTAAGCCAATCGCGGAGGACTTGGTCTCCTCCGCCCGGTCCACATCGAGGTCGTCCACCGTTTTCCTCCGCAAGCTCCGTCCCAGGCCATCTCCGATTCCATCTTAGGAGTGCCTCGGGACAAATGCAAGGGTCATCGCCAGGGCTCGGACCAGCGCACCCTTTGCGCTTGCGAAACAATGGCAAAAGCTCTAAATTGGCCCGGCCTTCGAATTCCGCGCCGGACCTGGGCGTACCCGGAGCTATCCGAGGGAGGGAGAGTAAAGACGCGAGGTAGCGGCCATGCCGGCTCGGAGGCAGGAGAAGCCGAGCTTGTCGCAAGCGGAGAAGGATCGAGCTACGGCCATTTTGGCGCGACTGGAGGCGGCGTATCCCGACGCTCGAGTGGAACTGGAGTTCTCCAACCCATTCGAACTGCTTGTAGCCACGATTCTCGCGGCCCAGTGCACTGACCGACGGGTCAATCAGGTGACCCGGACCCTTTTCCAGAAGTATCGTGCCCCGGAAGACTACCTTCGTGTTCCTCTGCGCGAATTGGAGGAGGACATCCGACCGACCGGCTTTTTCCGGAACAAGGCGAAGGCGATCCAGGCCTGTTGCCGGAAACTGGTGGAGGAGTTCGGCGGACAGGTTCCAACAGAGCTGGACGCCTTGGCTTCGTTGCCCGGCGTCGGTCGCAAGACGGCGAGCATTGTCCTCGGGAACGCGGCCGGCCAGCAAACCATTGCCGTCGACACGCACGTGAAGCGCGTGTCCCGTCGCCTTGGGCTGACGGCTTCGAACAACCCATTGCGGATCGAGCGGGACCTGAGCGAGCTGATCCCGAAAGACCGCTGGACACGCGCCACTAACGTCTTGGTTTTCCACGGACGGTACACCTGCAAGGCCCGAAATCCGGACTGCGGGCGCTGTCCCGTGGCGGATCTCTGCAGTTCTCCGGACAAGAAACCCGGGGGTTCAGTGACGGAGGGAGGGTCTCCATGAAACGAATCCTGGTCGTGGATGACGAGGAGGACATCCTGGGGCTTTTGTCGGAGCTCCTGCAGCGGTGGGGGTTTGAAGCAGACACCGTAACCAACGGCAGGGAGGCGCTGGAGAGGTTCCATGGGCGGGACTTCGATCTCGTTTTGACGGACCTGAAGATGCCGGACATGGACGGGCTGGAACTGCTGCGGAGGATCCGGGAAGAAAACCCGCGCGTTCCGGTCTTGATGCTGACGGGCTTCCCGACGGTTGATTCGGCAGTCCAGGCGATCCAGGAAGGAGCTTACGACTACCTGATCAAGCCGATCAATCCGGAGGAATTGCGTTTCCGCATTCAGAAGGCGTTGGCCCAGAGTGAGCAGATGCGCTCCCTCGGTTTTCTGAAAGGCCTGAACTGGGCGCTACTGATTTCCATCCCCGTCTGGCTCCTATTGGGGATCCTCCTCGCCAAGACCCTGCGTTGAGCCGGATCGACCGAGGAGTGCGTGGACAGCGCGGGACGGAGCTACGAATCCGCGGGGCACGGTTCCATTTCACGGAGTCAGCATGGATCCCATGACGCGAGACGGAAACGAGACAGAGGCCTGGTCCCTTGATCGCCTGTTGAGCGAGTACGAGATTTCCTTCGAGACGCTACTCCGGGTTTTGGTGCGCAAAGGTCTGGTGCACCCCAGCGAACTGGCGCAGGAAGAGCAGGCCCGGAGGGAGAGGCTCCGTCTTCAGGAAGAATCCTACCGTCGCTCGACGGCGGCTCGGCTGCCCGATGTCGGAGTCCAGGATGTGCCGTACCGCAAGCCGCGGAGCTGGCTCAAGCGCCAGATGGCCAAACGCCGTTGGACCCGTCGTCTTGGCACCTGGCTCTTCGGCTGGAAATGGAAGAAGGTGTATCACCACCGGCACTCGCTACCGACTGGACCAGAGGCATGACTTCCGCGCACGTGGGGCCTGGAGCAAGAGGGGGGAAGGTCGCTCACGGCCTGAGATGGCTGGCGGCCGTCTCTGCTACGATTCTCAGCAATCTTGTCCCCAGCTTGTGTCCCGCGCAGCAGTTCCCCCGTCCCGTGGGCTACGTGAATGATTTCGCCCAGGTGATCCCCGAGGAGTGGGAAGCTAAGATTGAGGCGATTTGCACAGAACTCGAGCAGAAAACCGGTGCCGAGATCGCCGTGGTCACAGTCGGGACGATCGGGGACGAGGATTATCGCGAGTACGCCAATCGGCTCTTCGAGGCGTGGGGGATTGGTAAGAAAGGAAAAGATAACGGTGTGCTTCTCTTCGACGCGGTGAAGGAGCGGAAGTTCTGGATCGAGATCGGATATGGGCTCGAGCCCGTTATCAACGATGCGCGCGCAGGTGATACCTTCCGCCAAGTGATCCGACCACTGTTGCGCGAAGACCGCTACGGGGAAGCATTGTACAACGGGGTGCTCGAGATCGCGAGGATCATCGCCGAAGCGGAGGGGGTGAAGCTTCAGCCGAGGGATGTTGTCGGAATATCCCCGCCCCGCGAAACGGGAGCCTCCGGGACCCGGGGACTCCCTCTCCCGGAGATCCTGATTCTTCTCCTCCTGCTCTCCTTCATCGGGTTCGGCCTTGGCTCGGGGCGGCGTCGGTTTCGCTCGCTGGGTCCGTGGTGGTGGGGTTGGGGCTCGGGTGGCGGTTTCGGTGGCGGCTTTGGCGGCGGCGGATTTGGTGGCGGCTTCGGCGGTTTTGGCGGCGGTGCGAGCGGGGGAGGAGGGGCGGGCGGAGGATACTGAGAGCGCCGTGCCGAAGGTTCCGCCTTCGGGCAGAGGAGCTGCCGCGGGGATTGCAGCATGTCGGCATTCATGGAGGATGGGCGGCAATTCACGCTTCGGGGAAGGTCATGGCCAAAGTAGCGAGAGATCCCGAGCGGATCGCCAAAATGGTGGTGGAAGATCTTCGTGGCGTCTTCGGAGAGGGGCTTTTGCTTGTCGCCCTCTACGGGAGCGCAGCACGGGGTGAATACGCGCCCGGCCGGTCCGACATCAACTTGTTTGTCGTCGTCGATTCGCTAGATGAGGATCGCCTGAAGCCGCTGATTCGCTTCCTCCCGCGGTGGCGGAGATGGCGGGTCCGCTTGCCCCGGATCGTGAGCTGGAAGTACGTGGAGAGGAGCCTGGATGCCTTCCCCTTGGAGTTCCTGAGCATCAAGCTGTTCCACAAGTCGGTGTACGGGCAGGATTTCCTCAGCGATCTGGCCATCCCGGAGGATCATCTCCGCCTTCAGTGTGAGAGAGAGCTGAAGGGCAAGGTGCTCCACCTCCAGGAGCTGTACCTGCTGAGCGCGGGAAAGCGCTCCCGCATGGAGCAGCTGATCCGAGCGTCATTGCCGACATTCGCCACTGTGTTCGAAGGACTTGCCTATCTGAAAGGGGAGGTTCCCCCGAGGGAACGTGCGGAGTTATTCCGCAAGGTGGCCGGTCTCTTCGGCTTGCAGGCGGAGGTCTTCGAGCGTCTTCTCGCTGTGCGAAGCGGCCGTCTGAAACTGAGGCCGGCCGAGCTCGACGCTCTGTGCCGGGAGTACGTGCGGCAGATCCGCATCTTGAGCGAATGGGTGGACCAAATGGAGTAGGCACGCAGGCTGGAGACGTGTCGGGCGGGTGGCTGTAGTCCGAGTTCCGGCGCTCCAGTGAATCTGTGCTGAACCAGGGAGGTGCGACGATGGGTAGATCGGCTCGGGTTTTGGTGGGCGTCCTTGTCGGCTTGCTCGTTCTCCTCGTCCTATTCCTGGTGTCGGTGAAGAACACCTACAACCGGCTTGTGGTCCTGGACGAGCAGGTGAAGACGCAATGGGCTCAGGTGCAGACGGTGCTCCAGCGGCGAATGGATTTGATCCCGAATCTCGTGGAGACCGTGAAGGGATATGCCAGCTTCGAGCGGCAGACTCTGGAGGCTGTGATTCAGGCGCGGGCCAACGCAACGCGGCCTGAACTAAACGTGGAGGGCCTCATCGACAATCCCGAGGCCATGAGCCAGTACCTCCAGGCGCAGAACGCCTTGAGCCAGGCGCTGGGGCGCTTGCTGGTTGTGGTGGAGCGTTACCCGGAGCTCCGCGCCAACGAGAGCTTCATCCGGCTCCAGGATGAGCTGGCAGGGACGGAGAACCGCATCGCGGTGGAACGGCGCCGATACAATGATGCGGTCCGACAGTACAATCAGACGTTGCGGAGCTTCCCCACCGTCCTGTTTGCTGGGGCTCTGGGATTCCGGTCCCGGCCGTACTTCGAGGCGCCGGCGGAGGCGCAGCAGGCTCCGCGCGTGGACTTCGGCACGCGGCGGTAGCGTTAGGGGTTGAGAAACGGGATGGGAGAACGCGACGCAGAGCGGAGGATGGGCGGATGCCAGCGAGTGTTCTGATCATCGTCGCGTTGGTCGCTTTCGGTTTGGCGTATCGGTTCTACGGGGGCATGTTGGCCCGGAGACTGGACCTATCCAACGATCGGCCCACACCGGCCCACGCCCAGTACGATGGGGTGGACTACGTTCCGGCGAAGAGGCCGGTGTTATTGGGCCACCATTTCGCCAGCATCGCAGGGGCGGGGCCGATCTTGGGCCCCGTGATCGCGTCGGCTTTCGGGTGGGTGCCCGTGTACCTGTGGATCGTTCTCGGGGCGATTTTCGTGGGGGGCGTGCACGATTTCGGGTCACTAGTGGCTTCGATCCGGAATCGGGGGAAGAGCATTGGGGAAATTGTGGAGACCCAGGTGGGTCAGCTGGGCAAAGGTCTGTTCCTGGTGTTCTGTTGGTTCACGCTAATCCTGGTGGTGGCTGTCTTCACTCGCATCGTCGCCACGACTTTTGTGCAGCAACCCGAGGTGGCGACCGCGTCGATGTTCTTCGTGGGGCTGGCAGTGCTGTTCGGACTGGCTCTCTACCAGGCGAAGATGCCGCTGGTCCCCGCTACGATGGTCGGTGTCGTCCTACTTGGCTTTGGGATCTGGCTCGGTCAAGTGGCTCCTCTGCGGCTCTCGTATGAAATGTGGACTTTGATTCTTCTCGTCTATGTTTTCCTGGCCTCCGTTACCCCGGTTTGGATCCTCCTGCAGCCGCGGGACTACCTGAACTCCTACTTGCTGTATGCCCTCCTACTGGGAGGATTGCTCGGGACGTTCTTCGCCGCTCCTCGCATCGGGATGCCGGTGTTCACGCAATGGAAGGTGGGAATCGGACCCCTCTTCCCGATCCTTTTTGTGACGGTAGCCTGCGGGGCGATCTCCGGCTTCCATTCTCTCGTATCTTCTGGCACGACCGCGAAGCAACTGGACAAGGAGCGCGACGCCGTGACGGTGGGTTACGGGGCGATGCTGATCGAGGGCGTGCTGGCGGTGCTTTCCATTGTGGGAGCGGCGAGCCTTGCGCCAGGCCGATTTGGGGAGCTCTACCAGCAGGGTGCCTTCGCTACGATCTTCGCTGAGAGTGTGGGGAGCTTCATGGCCCGCATTCCCCTCCTCGGGATCTCGGTGGCGGCCGCGGCCAGTTTCGCGGGGCTTGGGGTTTCTGCTTTTGTGCTCACTTCGCTGGATACGGCCACTCGTCTGGCGCGCTTCGCCTTCCAGGAATTCTTCGAGCTCGGCGGTCTTTCCAGGTACCGGATCCTTCGGGATCGCTTCGTCGGCTCGGCCATCACCGTCGGGGGGGCGTGGGTACTTCTGCAGAGCGGCACCGCACATGCCCTTTGGCCTCTCTTTGGATCGGCGAATCAGATGTTGGCCTCCCTGGCGCTCCTCGCCGTGACTCTGTGGTTGCGGAGCCTTGGGATCCGTTACGGGGTCACGCTGGTGCCGATGATCTTCATGTTCGCCGTGACCCTCACCGCGCTCGGTCTCCTGGTGGGGCTGAATTTGGAAAGGGGCCAATACCTCCTGTTCGGCGTGGGTTGCTTGCTGTTCCTTGTGGCCCTAATGATCGCTGTGGAGGCGACGCGTTCGCTGCGTCGGGCTCCCGTGGAGCATGCCGCAAGCAAGTGAAGGAGCGGGCCGGTTGGCCCTGAGGTCCGTGGCCGGCTGCGCGGAGGTCCTGGGGGTCCGAGCGGGGGAGTGATTGAAAGCGGGGGCTTGTTTCCGTACCCGGCAACGAGAACACGTGCCAGCCTGAGAACGGGTGCGATGGAGGGAGGGACGGGCGATGGTGCGCTCCGGGAAGCGGATTGTGAGCCTGTTTGGGGGACCGATTCTGTTCCTGGCTGTTCTTCTGGCCTGGCGCCCCGAGGCCTTGCCTTTTCCGGCGCAGGCCACGCTGGCCACCACCCTGTTGATGGTCTGGTGGTGGGTGACCGAAGCGATTCCGATCCCCGCTACCTCGTTGTTACCCCTTCTCTTGTTCCCGCTCTTGGGGGTCATGCCCCTCAGACAGGCGGGAGCTTCGTACGGGGATCCGAACATCTTTCTCTTCATGGGGGGCTTCTTCGTGGCATTGGCGATGGAGAGGTGGGGTCTTCATCGGCGCATCGCCCTGCGCATTGTGCGCACGGTGGGTACCAGCCCCCGCCGGGTATTGCTGGGACTAATGGTGGCCACCGCCTTCCTGTCCATGTGGATTTCCAATACGGCCACAGCTCTGATGATGCTCCCAATCGGCCTGGCCGTGATCCGGCATGTGGAGGAGTTTTCCCGCGCCGGCTCCATCGAGGATGATCCCGCCTTCAAGACGTCTTTGATGCTGGGGATCGCTTACGCGGCCAGCATCGGCGGAATCGGAACGCTGATCGGGACGCCGCCGAACATCGTATTTGCGGCGTCGGTTCGGAAGCTGTTCCCGAGGGCGGTAGAAATCGGATTCGTGCAGTGGTTGTCGGTGGGACTACCCCTGGTGGTGGTTTTCGTTCCGCTCGCGTGGTTTCTGCTCGCGTACGTGACTGTGCCGGTCCGCCTGCGCGAAATCCCGGGCGGCCGGGAGCTGGTCGAACAGCAACTCCGCTCGCTCGGCCCCATGGGTCGCGGGGAACGCGGGGTTCTGATCGTGTTTCTCCTAATGGCCTTTGGGTGGATCTGGAGGGGCGACATCAATCTGGGTCAATTCACCATCCCCGGATGGGCCACGCTTTTGGGCTTGGGCGACCGAGTCCACGACGCCACCGTGGCTCTGGCCGCCGCTTTGCTCTTGTTCCTCATCCGGGTCGAGGGCAAGGCCCTGCTGGACTGGGATACGGCGGTGCGGATTCCGTGGGGGATCTTGCTGCTCTTCGGAGGCGGGATTGCACTCGCCGATGGCTTTGCCACCACGGGCCTGGCGCGCTGGATCGGCGAGCAGCTCGCCAAGCTGGGCGATGTGCCCGGCCCGGTAATGGTGGTTTTGACCGCCGCCCTGCTGGTCGTACTCACGGAGTTCACCTCCAACACGGCCATTGCGGCGATCTTCATGCCCATTCTCGCCAGCACCGCGCTGGCCATCGGTGAGGACCCTCTTCTTCTGATGGTCGTAGGCACGGTGGCGGTCAGCCTCGCCTTCATGTTGCCGGTGGCGACGCCCCCCAATGCCATCGTCTTTGCTTCCGGCTACGTGCGGATGGGTGAGATGCTGCGCGCGGGGATTGCCCTCGACCTGGCGGGGATCCTCGTTGTAGTTGGGTTGATGTACACCCTCGGGCTGCGTGCCTTCCACATCGTGCCAGGGGTTCTGCCCGCTTGGGCAAGGTAGATCCGCGCTTCGGACTCCGCCGGAATTGGGCGGCGGGTGCGGTTTGGGATTGCTTGTTGGCCCTTTTTTGGCTAACTTCGGCCGCTTGCGGGGCAAGCACGGCTTCGGAGATTCTCCGGAAGCGCGGGGTGAGAGTTCAAGACGGCGCGGGCCTGGCGCGTTCCCGGCGGAGAGCAGCGAGGGCAGAATCATTGAGGTCAGGCGATGACGAACACGCGATTCCTCGGGAGGATTCATCATCCGGCGATCGGCGTCCGCATTCCAGAGATCTTCCTCGAAGGGATTCTTCGGGCTTGTCTCAAGCGGAACACGGCCACGGGCCTAATGCTATCCTTCGGGCGAGAGACCGCGCCCCAGGCAGTGATCGACGCGCCTCCGGGACAGTACGAGATCACACTGGGTCACACCGGCACTTCCATCCGACACTATCAGACGGCGTGTGCCGAAGCCGCAGCTGACAAGGGTGTGGTGGTGGAGATCGAGGCGGATCACCTCATCATCATCGGCTCCGCGACCCGGGCCGTGCAGCGTATTGCGGGCGTTCATCACGATGCGCACATCAGCGAGGCGGAGCTGGAGAAGTCCCTCGCCTACAATCGAATGGCCATCGCCGAAGCGGCCCAGACCGGGAAGGTGAACTTCTTCACCACGGATACCAGTGATCTCTTCCGACCCGGCGTCGATCATCTGGCGGAAGCGGACCTCACCGCCCTCTTCGAAAAGGCTTTCCCAGCTGCGGAACGGGCGGCACTGATGGACCGCTATGCCGATCAGACCTTCTCCTTCACCACCGTCGATGGGGCGTCTTTCAGCATCCGATTCGATCGGCAGGACGTCATGCGCCTCGCCACCAAGTACCAGAAGAGCGTCGAGATCAACGCGAGGCTCTACCGGGAAATCGCAGACCTGCTGGGCAGGCCTTTCGGCTTCGAGATTTCCCTGGATGAGACACCGGAAGAGACGGAGGAAAAGGACTTCCTCTGGTACTTGCTCGAGTGGAAGCGGCGGGGGTTGCCCTGCGACTACGTGGCACCCAACATCGGATTCCACAAGCGAGCGGATTACGAAGGGGACCGCGACGAGCTGCGGAAGAAGGTGGCCCGGCTTCACGCCATCGCTTTGGGCGTCAGCGGAACCCTGCTGTCTTTCCATTCCGGCAGCGGAAGCACCCCCTATTCGGGGAAAGGACCGGGCACCTACGAAGCGCTTCTGGCGGCAACGGGCAGTCGCTTGAAGTACAAGATCTCCGGAGTTTACTACGAGCTGCTGATGGAGCTCTTGGCGTTCTATCCTGCAGGGACGCGACCCCGACGGATTTACGAGGCGATTTTCACCGATGTGAGGGACTACTGTTCGGAGGTCCTGGAGAAGAACTTGCCGCTCGCTTCGGAGCTTCTTCGGAGGCAGATGGAGCAATACAAGCGCGATGTCGCGGAGGGACGCGATCCCTTCGATCCACGGCACGACTTCTTCCGCTTCTACAGCTATCTGGGTCTAGCCTTCCGCGATGACCAGAATCGCCGGAAACACCGGATCGCTCTGGTGGAGCTGGCCGAGTCGGACCGGGAGTTCTCGGAGCGCTTCAACGAGGAATGCGAGGCGTTGACCCTCCGCCTCATCGACGGGTTGCACTTCGAGAATAACCTCGAATGAAGGCGATGGGCGGGGGTGTGAAGGGTCGAGTCGGCCATGGGTTGGAAGCGGATTCGGGTGCGGATAACGCCCCCTCGGCGAGGCGAGGTCGGACCCGGTGGACCCCTCGGCTTGATCAAGCTTCCGGAGGTGGGAGGATGAGACGAAACGTGCTGGCCCTCATTGCGACGTTGGCCCTTCTCGGACCGTCTTCGGGCGTGGGGCAGACGCCCGTGCGCAGCTGGCTGGTGTCGGGGGGATTCGAAGGCGCAACGCCGGAATCCATGCTGGATACTCGCTACTTCCCCGAGGAGCCCGCGCTCGTGCCTCGCGTGGGTGAGGCTGTTCCTCCGGGTGCTTCCCCTTGGCAGGTGGTTGAGGCGGACGAGCGGGGAGCCGTGAACCTTCTCCGAGTTCCATTGCCCCGGTACCAGTCCTGCGTGGTCTATGCGGTCAGCTACCTCTACCATGCGGTGGCCACAGACGCTCTCCTGCTCGTGGGAAGCGATGACGGCGTGGCCGTGTGGTTCAATGGGCAAAGGGTGCTGCGACGGCCTGTGCATCGCGGGCTGAGGCTTGATCGGGACACGGTCCAGGTCCGCCTCGAACAAGGATGGAATCACCTCGTGCTCAAGGTGTTCAACGGCAGCGGCGGATTTGGATATGCGGTTCGTTTCGCCGACCGTTCCGGTCAGCCCCTCCCGGAGCTGTTCTCCGTGGCCGAGCCTCCGGCAGAGCTCGCTGCGGGGAAGTCGGTTGCACCGGTAGCAGTGGTGAAAGCAGCTTTCGTCCCGAGGGCGGCTCTGACCCGGAGGGGACTGGAGACGGGGCTGGAGCTTTCGGTGGAACTGGCCACGCTCCTGCCGGAGCTCCAGCCGGGTACGGCGGACTTGCTCGTGGGCGGCCAGAAAGTGCGAAGCCTGCCATTGAAGGCGCAGCTTCGCAACGAGATTTCCTTCCAGCTGGACCAGGGGCTGGTGCGTCGGGTCGTCGGGCAGGGCGAGAAGCTTTCCCTTGAGGTGCTCCTTGCCGGAAAGAAAGCCGAGCGGAGCTTTTCCATTGACCCATTGACTTTCTTGGTGGACCTGTTTTCCCAGCCCGGGCTGAGCCCCGAATTGCAGGCCAGGGGGAACATGTTCACCCAGGTGCGGGAGAATCTGAAGTGGGCGGAGGTCTTCTCGGACGCGTTCCGTGCGCCCGATGCTGCGTTCTGGCGCGACCTCAGCCTCGCCCTGCTGGATGGCGATCTGGGCCGGTTCGATCGGATGCTGCAAGAGAAGGCGCGCTTGTACGAGCCGCTGGCTCGGGAGCTCAAGCAGAACACGATCCACTTGGCGGGCAATGCCCACATCGACATGGCCTGGCTTTGGCGCTACGATCCGGAGACGATCGAGGTGTGCCGCAGCACCTTCGCCTCGGCGCTGAATTTCGCACGCGAGTATCCCGACTTCGTCTACGTGCAAAGTCAGGCCCAGGCCTACTGGTGGATGGAGCAGCGCTACCCGGAGCTCTTCGAAGAGATCCGCCGCGCCTACCAACAGGGCCACTGGGAGATCGTGGGCGGAATGTGGGTTGAGCCGGACCTCAATCTCCCCTCCGGAGAGGCGCTGGCGCGGCAGATCCTGTACGGGAAGCGTTACTTCCTGCAGAAGTTTGGGGCCGACGTCGTGGTCGGCTACAATCCTGATACCTTCGGCTACTGTTGGACCCTCCCGCAGCTCTACCGAAAGGCGGGCTTCAAGTATTTCATCACGCAGAAGCTGCGCTGGAACGACACAACCCCATGGGAGCACGATGCCTTTTGGTGGGAGGCCCCGGACGGCTCTCGCGTCCTCGCCCTGATCCCCTACGGCTACACCCACGATGCCGATCCCAATGCCATGGCGCAGGAGTTCAAGCGATTCCAGAAGATCACCGGCCTGCGGGATCATCTGGTCCTCTATGGAGTTGGCAATCACGGCGGAGGGCCGACGCGGGAGAATTTGGCCCGGATCCGATATGCGCAAAGCCTCGACGTGTATCCCACCGTCCGGCACGATCCCATCGAAGCGACCATGGAGCGGATCGAGCAGGATCCCACCTCCCGTAGCCTTCCGGTGATCCGAGACGAGCTCTATCTGCAATACCATCGTGGCACCTACACGACGCACGCCTCCATCAAGAAGCGCAACCGCCGCTCCGAGATCCTGCTGGAGGAAGCGGAGAAACTGGCGGTCGTCTCCGGAATCCCATACCCGGCTGACGAGTTGTGGGAGTGCTGGCGGCGAGTCCTGCTGAATCAGTTCCACGATATTCTTCCGGGCTCCGCGATCCCCCCCGTTTACGAAGATGCCCATCGCGACTACGATTTCGTCGAGAAGTCGGGAAAGGCGATTGTGGAGCGGGCCTTGGGTGCCTTGGCTTCCAAGGCGAATACGGAGGGCTCAGGGATCCCGGTGCTGGTATTCAACCCGCTTTCCTGGACACGGACCGACGTGGTGAGCGTGGAGGATTCGCGTTTGGTGCGGCTCGGACGGGTGGTGGACGCAAGCGGGAAGCCGGTCCTGAGCCAGATCGTCGGCCAGAAACTACTCTTCCTGGCGGAGGATGTCCCGGCCCTCGGGTACAAAGTATTCTGGGTTCGTCCGGGCGGTCCGCTTTCCGCGCGGACGGGACTGCAGGTGACATCCACCGTGCTCGAGAACCGGAAGCTCCGTGTCGAGATCAATCCCAAGAACGGGAACGTGCGTCGCATTTACGACAAGGCGGCGGGGAAGGAGGTTCTCAGCCCCGGAACCGAAGGCAATGTGCTTCAGGCTCTTGGCGATCTGCCGGACGTGTACGACGCCTGGAACATCAAATACACGGGGGAGAAGTGGCTCGTGGAGGATGTGGAGAAGATCGAGGTGGTGGATCGCGGACCGCTGCGCGCCAGCATCCGAGTGGTCCGGAAGTGGCGGGATTCGCGCTTCGATCAGCTCTACGTGCTCTACGCCCATTCCCCACGCCTCGACGTGGAGACCCGCGCGGCCTGGCATGCCGAACACATCCTCCTCAAGGCCCTTTTCCCGATGAACGTGCAGACCGAGGCTGCCGTCTTCGAGATCCCTTACGGCACGATCGCCCGGCCCACTCGCCCAAAGACTGCGGCGGAGAAGGCGAAATTTGAGGTCTCCGGACACAAGTTCGTGGACATGTCCGATGGCCGCTGGGGTGTGGCCCTCCTGAACGATTGCAAGTACGGGTTTGACGTGCGGGGCGACAGCCTCCGCATCACGCTCCTGCGGTCGCCGCGTACTCCTCATCCGATTGACGCCGGACCAGACTACGTCCCGCCTCTGGCGGATCAAGGTTGGCATGAGTTCACCTACTCCATCTACCCGCATCGGGGCGGCTTCGTGGAAGGTGGGGTAGCCAGAGAGGGATACCAGCTGAACTACCCAATGCTCGTCCATGTCACCGACGCCCATCGGGGTTCACTTCCCGCGGCTTTCGGCTACATCGATGATCTTCCGGAGAACGTGATCCTGACAGTGGCGAAGAAGGCGGAGGATTCGCGACACTGGGTTCTCCGGGCCTACGAGCTGGCCGGACGGAACACGAGCTTCCGTCTACGCTGGCGACTTCCGTTTGTGGCCGGCTGGGAAGCCGATCTCCTGGAGCACGCGCGGGTGAAACTGCCTCAGGAGGGAGATGCCCTGACGGTGGCCATTTCGCCCTACGAGATCAAGACCATCTTGCTGGAGCGATCCGCAGAATGATCCGGATTTCGCCATCAGCGGGAACACGCAGCGCGGTCGAATGGGGCACAGGATGACGCCCATCGTGGAAGCGGAGTCCATCCCGGTACAACCCTTGCTGCCGGGCCCGATCTACGAGGAAGCTTGGCGGGCCACGGAGGGGAAGCGCTTCTCGGCGGGGATTTGGTATTTCATCTCGCCAATGGGCGACCGGTTCGGTCGGCAGATGAATCCGGAATCCGTCCGGCCAGAGGTGGCGGTCGAATTCCTGTACCGCATCGGGGTGAAGGCGGTGAGCTTCCACTACCCTCGGGAGTTCGGTCCTGACAACGAGGAGGCGTGGAGAGCCCTGCTGACCGAGCGGAAGATGGGCATCACCTCGATCGCGGCGGATGTTTTCAGCGACAAGGTTTTTCGTTTCGGGGGGCCGGCCTCCCACATGGAAGAGATCCGTGAGCTTTCCACCCGGTTGAAGATCGAGGCGCAACTCCTCTGCGCCAAATACGGATGCGCCTTTCAGACGGATTGGGCCGGCCGAGACGGATTTGAGGGGTATCTCCTCTACGAACCGGAAGTGCAGTGGGAATGGACACGCCAGCACTACGTTCGGATCCTGCGGTCGGTGGAAGGACGGGTAGGGATTGCCATCGAATTCAAGCCCTATGATGCTCCGGAACACGCCGTCATCAAGACGGTCGAGGACGCGCTCGCCATGTGTGAAGAGGTGGAAAGCGCGATCCGCGACCAGATCGTGACCGAAGTGCGCCAGGAGCTAGGTCCTGAAACCCCAACCCAACGTTTTGCCGAGGAGGTGGCTCGACGCTGGCAACCCTACGAGAACCGGATGGGGGTTAATATCGAAGATGCGCACGTCTACCTCGCCGGGCGCAAGGTGAGCGAGGCCGTCCGGAAGTGCCTGCGGCGCGGGAGGCTTTTCCTGCGTCACGAGAATGATTCGGAAGGGCGTATCGACAATGATCTGCTCTTTGGGAGCGTCCACTTCTGGGATGCCCTGGAGTCTTCGCTCCTTCTGCGCGAGGCGAGCTGGAACGGGGTTCACGAGCCGGATCTCTTCCCGCAGCGCGACGATCCGCTGAAGGCCTACGTCGCCTGCGTGAACGCCATCAATTTCTTCGACGCGCTGGCGGTCAAGCTCCTCGAAGGCGAAGGCCCGGAACGGCTGCAGTCGCTCCGGAGGAGCAAGAGAGCGAGCGAGCTGCACGATCTCTTGACCCGGGTAGTGGCGGGTGGCGTCGACTACCCGCGCATCGACCTAACGGTCGTGGACCGATTTCGGAGGGAAATGGGGATTGCCTGATCGGCAGGCGAAGGAGAGGGATCGCGCATGAATCACCGATGGTTCTCCGTGGTGCTGGTAAGTGTGGGACTGGTCACGACGGGCTGCGAAAAGCTGACGGATCCCCTGACCGTCGCACGCATCGGAAACGTGCGGATCACGCTCGGCGAATTCCGCGATCATTACCGCATCGGAAGAGACCCGGAGGCCCTCCGGGCGGTGCCCATGGAGAGCCGGCGCACGCATCTGGAGCGGATGCTGGAAGCTCGCCTCAAATACCTGGAGGCCAAACGGCTCGGGTTGGACCAGGACTCCCTCTACGCGCTGCGCTTTCGCGAAGTCCGAGATCGGGCGGTCATGGAGGAGATGATGCGGGAGAAGATCCTCTACCGCCTCATTCCGGAGCGCGACGTGAGACAATGGTACAAGTACTCGGGGACGGCCGTCAAGGTGAAGACGATTTCCTTCTACACGGGGGAGAGGGATCGCCCGAAGGAGGTCTTGGCCAAAGGGGCTCTTGCCTGGCAAGTTTACGACCGTCTGCGGCGGGGGGAGCCGTTCGATAGCCTGGTGGTGCGGTACAGCGATGACCCGGGGGAGCGCAAGTCCGCAGGTAACCCCCGGTGGATTCGGTGGGGAAGCGCGAGTCCGCAGCTATGCCGGGAGCTATTCGCTCTGGAGAAGGGCCGATTCAGTCGTCCCATCCGTTCGGAAAGCGGTTTTGCCATCTATCAAATCGTCGAGAAGAATCGGGTCGAGGAGCAGCCCTTGCGGCTCATCCGATTCGAGGTACTGTCGCAGATGCGCAACGTCAGCCCGTACCGTGAGCGAATCGATGCCGAAGTGGAACGTTTCATCCAGCAGGTGGCGAGCCTCTATCATTACAAGGAGGACGAATTCGCCTGGAATTACCTTTCGGGTTTGATGAAGATCCGCAAGGCTGCCATGATGTCGGGGCAGGTGACAGAGGGCAGCGACCAGTTCGAGATTGTGCCTCTCGACCATTACCGACATGCCCTTTGCCGCTGGGACGGAGATAGTCTGACCATCGGAGAGGTGATCGACTACGTGCGGCGGAATGGTGGCAGGACGCCACCGGATTTCACCGACGAAAAGACCCGCCGCTCCTGGATCGAGGGGATCGCTCGGCGCAAGTTGCTCTCCCACCATGCCTACCAGCTCGGTTATGCCACAGATCCCGAGGTCTTAGAACAGCTGCGAAACTACGAGCTGCGGGTGTTGCCCACAGTGCTCGAGAATCGGCTTGTCCGGGAGAAGGTCGACATTACGGAGGAGCAGGCGCGGCAGTTTTTCGAGTCCCACCGAGACCAGTTCAAGCTTCCGGCTGCTAGGCTGGTTCGGGAGATTCTGATCGGGAACTACGACGTTGCCGAGGAGGTGGCGCGGCGAGCCAAGGCCGGCGAGGATTTCGTGAAGTTGGTGCGCGAGTTCAACGAGCGTCGTTCCACGAAAGACTCGGACGGGCTGCTCGGATGGCTTTCGGAGGGAGCCTTCGGGGAGCTGGGCACGCAAGCCGTCAGGATGCGGAAAGGCGAGATCGCCGGTCCGATTCCCGTCGGCAACAAGTGGTCGGTGATCCGCATCGAAGATGAGCAGCCCGAACGGCTGAAGACCTTTGAGGAGGCGAGGACTCAGGTGATGGATCGGGCGCGCGCCGACGCTCAGCTCCGCCTGGCCAGGGAACTGTCCGAGAATCTGCGAAAGCGCTACCGCCCCGTAATCTACGAGAGGGCCCTTGCCCGCGCGTTCCCCTTGCCCAAGTGAATTGGCTTGGAGCGGCTTCGGAATGCCGGCGCGCGGGTCGTGTCTCTTGGCCGTTGTAGAGCCGATTATTCCCTGCCCGAGGCTTTGCGGAATTCCAGCACTTCGAGGCGAGCATCTCCGGCCTCGGGGTGAAGAGCGCCGGCCCAGCCTTGCCAGAGGGTGATGTGGGCGGCGCTGAAGGTGTCTACCTCGCCCGTAGTCGGATCTGCGGGGATCCAGCCGGTTTCCGGACTCAGCCAGGCTTCGATCCAATTGTGCTGGCCGAAGCGCCCGCCCACGTAAAGAAGCCCGCCAGCGATGCGAGCGGGGATGCCCATGGCCCGGAGCAGTGCAATGGCGAGATAGGACTGGGGACCACAGTCGCCGCGGCGGGTCCGCAGACAGGTTAGCGCATCGCTCCCGGTGATCTCGTACCGGATGTTGGCGTGGATCCAGCCGCAGACGCTCCGCAGCGCCTCCAGCGCGCTCGTGCAGCTGCGTCGGAGGGAGTCGGCGAGCGAGACGATTTCCTCCTGGTCGATCGGGGTCATGGGCTCCGCCTTCAGCCAGCGCCCAAGTTCCCGCTGTTCCTCGGGACGCGGCCAACGTCCCGCAGGGGGAGCCGTGAGCATCCGAATCGTGAAGATCCCGTCGTAAGTGGCCCTGCCCTCGGAGAACCGGCATTCGCCCTGGAAGCCTTGCCAAGGAGTATCCCGGGTGGGTTCCCCGAAAGCTAAGATGTCCAGCTTCGCTTGCAGTCTCAGATACTCCAGCCGTCTCCAGTCGCCGAGATCCGCGTAGGTGCGGATGTACAGGCGGTCAATCAACCGCTGTAGGAGGCGGTGGAGGTCAAGCTCACGGAGGGATTCTCGGGACCGCTGGGACGTGTCGTGCAGCGCCTCTGCGAACTGGGCTGGAACGGTCCATCGGAGGAGAAGGCCGTCCGTCTCGCGGACCCAGAATTGCATGGACGGGCCGGCGTCGGAAGTCGCCTCGATCTTGCGGCAGGAGACCTTCGGTTCCCCGGAGAGGGAGAGGGTGTCCATGCCGCCTTTTCGCAGCGTGAGATGGAAGACCTGCGGCGTGCGGAGCAGGATCTGAGGGACGAGAAACGGGTACCTGCTCGAGTCGCAGCCGCTGCGGTGGAAATGCCAAAGGAGCAGCTGGTAGTGGTCCAGGCAGAAGTTGTTGTCGAGGAGGAAGGTGTTTCGTTCCAGGGGGATGCGCAGGGTATGCTCTCCGAGCCCCGCGGCGCGCACAGACGCCACGGCGGAGTCCGCACGCATCGCGACGCGAATCGTCGCCTGTTCCTCGCCGTTGGCCTGCATGACGAGATGGTAGCGGCGAGGCAGGAAACTGGCCGTCTCGCTCACGAGCTCGCCACGGAGCTCAAGCTCTGTAACCTGGTCGCCTTGACGCAACCGGAAGGAGACGAGAGAACGGGTCCGTAGCGAATCCGCATCGAAGTTCGCCTCGTAGCGCGCCGTCCCGACGTCTTGACCGAGCAAGCGGAGGACGTACGTTTCTGCGTCGCTGCTGTTGTCGAAGCCGTCTACTCGCCCTCCGAGAGCGATGAGCAGCGAGAATGCCAGAAGCTGCCGCATATGTCCCTCCCTAAACCGGAATGGCCTTGATGTCCGCGACAATATACCTGTCCTCTCGCCGTCGCGCAAGGGAATGCCGGACGTAGCGGGAGCCTGTCCAACATCAGCCCGTAGAGGGTGAGGCAGGTCAGGTGCATGTTCTAGCGAAGGGCAGGGCGGGGAAAAACGCCTTGACAATCAGGGGGGATTCTGCTATTTTGGCTTTTGATTTTTCGCGGATTCCAGCGTGCTCGAGACGAGGGGGATGTGGCATCCCGTCGTTTCCTCGATGAGGCAGGCAAGATCGGTCGAGAAGAGGCGAGGACATCCGTGGCGGGCCCTGAGCCGTTGATCTTCGAGATCTCGGGACGAGGCAAAAGCGGTGTGAAGCTGCCCGAGCCCGACGTCCCGTGCCAGCCGCTGGAAGAGCTCCTTCCGCCAGATGCACTCCGCGACGAGCTCCCTCTGCTCCCCGAAGTGACTGAACCTGAGGCGGTGCGGCACTTCGTCCGACTTTCCGCGCTGAACTACCACGTGGACAAGGGTCTCTACCCTCTCGGGTCCTGCACCATGAAATACAACCCCAAGGTGAACGAGGCCCTGGCCAGGCTGCCCGGATTCGAGAGCTTGCATCCTTTCCAGCCGGAGAGAACGGTGCAGGGGGCCCTCCAGCTGATGGCGGAGCTGGGGGCATATCTGTGTGAGATCGCAGGGCTGGCTGGGGTGAGCTTGCAGCCTGCGGCGGGAGCCCACGGCGAGCTCACCGGGTTGATGATGATCCGAGCCTATCATGAGCACCGAGGTCGGCCGCGAAAGTACGTGTTAGTGCCCGACTCCGCCCACGGCACGAACCCGGCGAGCGTGACGATCTCGGGTTACGAAGCGGTGCAGGTCCGTTCGAACGAGCATGGCCGAGTGGACCTGGATGACCTCCGCCGGAAAGCCAATGAGGAGACGGCGGCGCTCATGCTCACCAATCCCAACACGCTGGGGATTTTCGAGGTGGAGGTCGAGGAGATCCGGCGGATTCTCGATTCCGTCGGTGCCCTGTTCTACATGGACGGGGCGAACCTCAATGCCCTTCTCGGAGTCGTCCGCCCCGGCGATTTCGGCGTGGATGTGCTTCACTTCAACCTCCACAAGACCTTTTCCACACCCCATGGAGGAGGAGGGCCGGGCGCTGGTCCCGTGGGGGTTTCGGAGAGGTTGGTGCCGTTTCTCCCGAAGCCCATCGTGCGCAAGGCGGAAGACGGGTATCATTTCGACTGGCACCGGCCCCAATCAGTGGGGCGGGTCCTTGCCTTCTGGGGCCATTTCCTGGTGATGGTGCGCGCGTACACGTACATCCGGATGCTGGGGCCGGAGGGTCTGCGGCAGATTGCCGAGACTGCCGTGCTTAATGCCAACTATCTGCTTTCGCGGCTCCGAGGGGCGTTCGACGTGCCGTATTCTGAGCGGCCCATGCACGAATTCGTCTTGTCCGGGGACCGGCAGAAACAGAAGGGAGTAAAGACCTTGGACATGGCGAAGCGGCTCCTGGACCTTGGCTTCCATGCGCCCACCATCTACTTCCCGCTGATTGTGCATGAGGCCCTGATGGTCGAGCCCACAGAGACGGAATCGAAGCGCACGCTGGACGAGTTCGCGGAAGCCATGCTCCAGGTGGCGAGGGAAGCCGAGGAGGACCCGGATCGTCTGCGCTCGGCGCCTCAGAGCACTCCCGTGGGTCGCCTGGACGAGGCTAGGGCCTCGCGGGAATTGAATGTCCGCTATGAATGGGGCAGGGCCGGATGACTCCGGCATCGGGCAATCAAAGTCTCCCAGGGGTAGCTCAGGACGAGGACAGCTGGCGCGGGACGGGTACGAGCAAGGAAGTGATGACCGATCAGCAGAGCCGGGATGGCAAGAAGTTCCGCATCCTCGTTGTGGATGATGTCGCGGTGAACGTGCAGCTGCAGCGCGCATACCTGGAAGCTGCAGGGTACGAGGTCCTGGAGGCGTTGGACGGCCTGGAAGCATTGGAAGTGGTGCGCAAAGAAAGGCCGGACCTCATCCTCCTGGACGTGATGATGCCCAACATGAATGGGTTCGAGGTCTGCGAGCGACTCAAGGGCGATCCCTCCACGCAGTTCATCCCCATCGTGATGATCACCGCGCTGAACGACACCTCGGATCGCATCCGAGGAATTGAGGCTGGCGCCGACGACTTCCTCACAAAGCCGTTCAACAAGTACGAGCTGCTGGCAAGGGTCCGCTCTCTCCTCCGGGTGAAACAGCTGCACGACGAGCTTGAGGAAAAGCTCCGCGAGCTCGAGCAGGCCCGGAAGGAACTGCAGGAGCTGGCGGTCACGGATGGCCTGACAGGGCTCTACAACTACCGGTACTTCCGAGAGCGTCTCCAGAACGAGGTGGACCGGGCAGAAAGGCACCAGCTGGATCTGTCCTTGGTCATGATGGATCTGGATTACTTCAAGCAGTACAATGACCGGAACGGGCATCCGGCTGGGGATGAGGTATTGCGGGCGTTGGGCGAGCTTCTGCGCAGGAACCTCCGGAAGGTCGATGTGGCTGCACGGTATGGCGGGGAGGAGTTCGCCCTGATCCTGGTGGAGACCAACGGGCCAAATGCCTGCGTGGTGGCGGAGAAACTCCGGCGCTTGGTGGAAGAGTACGAGTTTCCGTTCCGCGAGAATCAGCCCGGAGGGAGGATCACCATCAGCGCGGGGGTCGCCGCCTACCCGGACGACGGGACCAGCGCCGAGGCGCTGATCAGCGCAGCGGATACCTACCTGTACCAGGCCAAGCAGCGGGGCCGGAACCGCGTGGTCGCGCGCGGCGAGCTCGGCGCGGAGGCCGCAAAGGCCGTGTCCAGGGGCGGCGATTGAAGCCCGCAGGTGGGCGTTCTTAGCCGGGGGCAGGCCGCTCGCGCGGCGCGGAACCGGCCCAGTTCATCGGAGGGGAGGCGGGTATGCCCCGCGAGGTGATAGGCTCCTCGGTTTTCCGGAGGATTCTCGGATGGGGGATTGGAGGTGCGGTCCTTCCCCTCACGCTTCTCGTGCTGTATCAGGCCGCGCATGGGGGATTGAGCTTCGGGAGCGTCTGGCTGTTTTACCTCGCGGCCGTGGTAATGGCCGCCGCCGCTGCGTATTTCGTGGCCAGGAGTGTCGTCCTTCCCCTCAAGGCTCTGGAACAGGGAGCGCGGGAGATCGCCCGGGGGCAATTTCATCACCGAATCCCGGTGCGATCCACGGGCGAATTTGCCAATCTCGCGCGCCTTTTCAACTACATGACCACGGAACTTGAGCGCCTCAATGAGCTGAACATTAGCAAGATCATCACGGAGAGGAATAAGAACGAGGCCATCCTTCGCAATCTCGCCGATGGCGTCATCGTGACGGATCTCCACGGGAACGTGATGGCGATCGGAGCGGAGCTGGAGAGGTGGTTGGGCGTCCGCAGCGAGGAGGTCCGGGGGAAAGCGCTCTCCGAGCTGTGGAATAACCGCCAGTTGCTCCGGCTCATCCAGCGGGTGGCGCGTTCCGGAGAGGCGAGGGCTTCGTCGGTGGAGCTCGTGGACAGGGTCGGCGGAGGACTGAGCTACCGAACCTTCGAGTGCAAGGCGGCCCCCGTGTTGACGGCCTCCAATGAGAAGATCGGCGTGGTGACCATCATCCGCGACGTGACGCGGGAGCGGGAGGTGGACCGGCTGAAGACGGAGCTGGTCTCGATGGTCGCTCACGAGCTACGCTCTCCCCTCACCTCCATCCGCGGATTCTCCGAACTCTTGATGAGCCCGGACTCTGATCCCCAGCGCGTGCGGGAATTCGCCTCCGTCATCCACGAAGAGGCCGTACGCCTCACGGACCTCGTGAACAAGTTCCTGGACATTTCCCGCCTGGAGAGCGGTAGACTTCAGCCCAAATGGGAAACAGTCGATTTGGCCGAAGTGGTGACCACCGTGGTGGCCAACCACGCGACCTTGGCGGAGCAGAAGGGTATCCGCGTTCACTGGGAGTACCGCGACAACCTCCCCCCCATCGAAGCCGACCGACAATTGCTCACCCAACTCGTGCTCAATCTCTACACGAATGCCATCAAGTACAGCCCCTCCGGGCGACAGGTTTGGTTGGATGTGAAAAGGCACGGATCGGAACTTGTGCTTACCATCCGCGACGAGGGGGTCGGGATCCCGAAGAAAGACCTGCCGCACATCTTCCGGAAGTTCTACCGCGCCTCCAACGTGAATCTGGCGGAGGATGGGTCGCAGGGTTCGGGTTTGGGACTGGCATTGGTGGCTCGCGTCGTGGAGCTCCACGGCGGCAGGATCCGCGTGAAGAGCGAGGAAGGCAAAGGGACGACGTTCCGGGTGTACTTGCCGCTGGAACCAAGGGGCAACCTGAAGCTCTCGGAGGCCGACGGCGAAGGCGTTTCCGCTTTCGGTGGCACGGAGAGAATCGATGGCCGATAAGGGCTACATCCTCCTCGTGGACGATGATGACAATATGGGCTTGATCGCGCGTCGGGTCTTCACCCGGGCCGGTTTCCGTTTCGAGGTGGTCAAGACGGGACAGGAGGCGCTGGAGTTTCTCCGCACCCGCTCGCCCGACCTCGTCATGCTGGATTACATGCTGCCCGACATGAACGGCGAGGAATTCCTGCGCCATTACCAGGAGCTTGGGCCGGGCCGCCCTCCGATCGTGATGCTCACCTGCCGCGCCGACAAGAATGATCGAATTGAGGATTACTTCAGCCTGGGTCTTTCCGCGTTTCTGGTGAAGCCCTTTGGCCACCGCGAGCTGGTTGCGGTGGTGGAGAACCTGATCCAGCGGGCACGGATGGATCGACGTGGAATCTCCGCGGATCTTCGCCTCCAGAGAGGGCCGCAGCGAGAGCTCGTGGAGGACCTGCAACTCACAGCCCAATCGCTCGAGGCTCTCGCTCGCAGTCTCCTGGCCGGTGGCGATGGGGAGCTTTCCGAGCGGCAGAGGCTGACGGTGTCGGCCATCTACAACGGGTGCCGCCGGCTCCAGAAACTCCTTGGGGAGCTGGTGAACCCCGCCGATTCGAACCGTACTCCCGCGGAGCAAATGGAGCTTCACGGATGAGGTGGCTTCGGGTCCTCCTTGTGAACCCCAACCCAGAGCATGCGAAGTTGGCGGCAAAGGCTCTGGAGCGCCATTTCCCGGGCACCCGCGTGCAGAGTTGCCTCCGAGCCCAAGAGGCGCTGGATTTGCTCAACGGGCGCAGCTTCCATCTGATCCTGGCCGAGCACTCCCCGCCGGAGGTCGACGCCCTTTCCTTGCTCCGTGAGATTCGGTCCAACGGCCGTTTGCTGCCGCTGGTGGTGACCTCTGGGCCCACAACTCGCGAGGAGGTCTCGCGAGCGAAGGCAGAAGGTGTTGCGGAGTGGATTGTCCGGAACCCCGATTTCTACGCAGCTTTGCCTCATGTCGTGCAACGGATCCTGGAGGTGAGTTCGCTGGAAAGGCAGCTTGAGGACTGGCAGCACCGGTATTCCGAGCTGCTCCGGCACACGACGGACGCGATTTTCTTCCTGGACCTGCGGGGACGATTCATCAGCTGCAACGGGCCAGCCGAAGAACTCCTCGGGATCCCTGCCGCGGAACTGGAGGGGGACTCCTTCGAGAACTTCCTCTCCCCGGAGCGTCGGGAGTCCATCCTCGCCTTGCTCCGCCAGCGGACGCGGAAGAATTTCCGGCTCCAGGGTTTCGAGGCGGAGGCTGTTCGGCCCGATGGCGCACGTGTGCCGATTGAGATCAATGCCTGGCCGATCCTGCGGAGAGGGCGAGCGGCTGGATATCAGGTTCAGGTGAGGGAGATCAGCGAGCGAAAGGCGGCCCTGGAGCGCGAGCGGGAACTCCGCCTGCGCCTCCAGGCAACGGTGGACAAGCTCGAGCGGAAGACCATCGAGCTGGAGGAGAGCCAGCGCCTCCAGTCTCAGTTCATCAGCAACGTGAGCCATGAATTCCGAACCCCCCTCAACGGGATCATGGGCTACGCCGAGCTTCTGCGGGATGGTTTTTACGGAGATCTCACGTCCGAGCAACGTGAGGTGCTCCAAAACATCATCTCCTGCGGGAGGCACCTACTCGAGCTGGTGAACGAGATCCTCGACTTGGCCAAGATCCAATCCCATCAGCTGAAGCTGCTATTGGAACCCTGCACGCCGAAGGATATCATTGAGCCGGTGGCCGGCACGATCCGGCCGCTGGTGCAGGAAAAAGGGCTGGAGTTACGGATTGGCCCCTGCGGGGAGTGGCCTCTGATCTTGTGCGACCTTCAGCGAGTCTACCAGGTCATGCTGAACCTCGCCGGCAATGCCGTGAAGTTCACCGATCGGGGTTTCGTAGAACTGGGGGCCATTCCTCGGGGAGCCTACGTAGAGTTCTACGTGCGCGATACGGGGGTCGGGATCCCGAAGGACAAGCAGGAGGTCATCTTCCGGCAATTCGTGCAGCTGGATGGTTCGATGTCGCGCAAACACGGGGGATTGGGGATCGGGTTGAGCCTGTCGAGGCAGTTGGTGGAATTGCATGGGGGCGAGATCGGGGTCGAGAGCGAGGAGGGTGCGGGGAGCCGCTTCTACTTCACTATCCCGGTCTACGGGGAGACGATGCTCGAGGGATCCGGTGAGGGAAGCGGATTGAGGTGGCCAGGCGCAGAGCGGGAGAACTATGACACCGCCGGGGAGACAAATGGCTGAGGTTCCTGGGGCGCTGCCCTTCCCCGTCGGCGAAAAGGTTTGGCCCGACGAAGTAGCGCGGGCTGTGGAGAAGGAGGAGGCCGCTCGGGCGAGGCGGGAAGAGGGCGTAGTGCTCGTGGTGGACGACGACCCGGATGTACAGATCATCCTGGAAAAGACCCTCACTGCCGCGGGATACGAGGTCCGAAAGGCCTTCGATGGCGAGCCGGCTCTGCAGATGATCCTTCAGGACCCGCCGGACCTCATCATTCTGGATGAGATGATGCCCGGGATGACGGGCAAGGAGCTTCTCCAGGAGCTCGACCGGCGGGGCGTAATCCGGGAACATCGCGTTGTGGTGGTTGTCCTGACTGCGAAGCCGGAGCCCGCGGTGGACAGGGCTTGGTACCTCGGCATGGGGGCGGCGGCGGTCCTGCTGAAGCCCTTCGGCCACCGGGAGATACGGATCATCGTCGACAATCTGCTGGCCATCCGGCGGATGGGCGAGCGGGTGAGTCAGCTGGAGGCTCAGGCCCTTCGCTCGGAGCGTCGCTACCGCAGCTTGATCGAGAGTGCCAATGACCTGATCTTCACCCTCGATCCGTCCGGGAGGTTGGTGTTTGCCAACGCCTCTTTCGAGAGGGTCACCGGTTTCGGACGGGAAGATTGGCTCGGGAAGCCCCTGGCCGAGCTGGTGATCGCTCCGGATCGCAACGCCTGCCGCGAGGCGCTGCGGCGGTGTCTTGGTGGGCGACCGGAGCTCTTCGAAGCCCGCATCGGACGGCTCGATGGGAGGGTGGCCCTTCTTTCCGTCCATGTCAGCCCGCTGCGGGAAGAGGAGGGGGTGATCGGCGTTGTTGGGGTGGCCCGCGACATCACGGACTGGCGAAAGCTGGAGGATCAGATCCGAGAGCTGAATGAGTTCACCCAGACGATCCTCCGCACCCTTGGCTCCGGGCTCATCACTGTGGATGACGCGAGGCGCATCACCTTCGCCAACGAAGTGGCTGGCCAAATCGTGGGGTGGGGGGAAGAAGAGTTGGTCGGCCGTTCCATCGATGAGGTCTTCCCGCAGGTCGGTGATCAGATCCTGCCACCTGAGCTCCTTCGGGATGGCGGCTCGCTGGCGAGCCGGGAGGTGTCGTACACGCGTCCGGACGGAAGGCGCATTTACATCGGCTATTCGGTTACTTGCCGCAGGGCGGAGGGCGATCGCCGCGTGGCTGCAGTTCTGACGTTCCGCGACATCACCGATGTCAAAGAGATGCAGGCGCAGGTCCTGCGGATGGACCGACTGGCCTCTCTGGGCGTGCTGGCCTCTGGGATTGCCCACGAGATCCGTAACCCACTCGGCGGGATCAAAATGATGGCGCAGTCGCTGCAGGAGGAGATCCCGGAGGGAGATCCCAAGAGGGAATACGTGGACCGGATCATCCGGCAGGTGAACCGGCTGGATGAGCTCATCCGCGTCTTCTCCTCGTATGCCCGTCCTCGGCAACCAGTGAAGCGTGCCGAGCGGTTGCCGGAGATCGTGGGGGAGGTTCGCGCGCTGCTGGACAAACGGTTCCGCACGCGCGGGGTGGAGTTCCGGGAGCAGTACGCGGACCCCTTGCCGGATGTGTACGTGGACTTCTATCTCATGCAGCAGGTGTTCATGAATCTATTTCTGAACGCGTTGGATGCCATGCCCGAGGGGGGTGTGCTGACAGTTCGAGCCGAGGCGGTGAACACGACTTTGCACGCCGTCGACCGCCGACGCAGGACGCGACTCCGGCCCGTACGTGGGCTCTTCGTCCGCGTAGAGGTGGAAGACACAGGGAAGGGGATCCCCGAAGAAATCCTGGAGAACATCTTCGATCCCTTCTTCACCACGAAACCTCAGGGCATGGGCCTGGGGTTGTCGATCGTGCACCGCATCGTGGAGGAGCACGGCGGTGAGATCTCGGTGACCAGCCGGGTGGGAATTGGGACTCGTTTCACCCTGCTCGTGCCGACTCGGGAGCTTGAGGTATGAGAGGAACGATCCTCATCATTGAGGACGAGGAGCCGGTACGCTGGGCCCTGCGCGACATGCTCGTGCGCCGTGGCTATTCGGTGCGCACCGCCGAATCCGGCGAGGAGGGGATTCGCTTGGCCCAGCAAGAGATCATGGACCTGGTGCTTCTAGACGTGCGCCTTCCGGGGATGGGCGGACTGGAGGTGCTCGAGCGTCTGCGACAGGAGGATCCGGATCTACCCGTCATCATGATCACTGCCTATGAGGATGTGGAGCCCGTGATCCGGGCGATGAAGCTCGGCGCCTGCGACTACTTCATCAAGACGGTGGACCGGGACGTCCTGCTCCACGCGATCGAGAGGGCCCTGGAGACCAACATGCTGAAGCGGGAGGTGGCCCGGCTGAAGGCGGAAAGGCTAACTCGGGCCGAGACGGGGCTCCTCGGTGTGAGCCGCGCTATCCGGGAGGTGCGCCAGCTCATCCGCATGGTGGCTGCCACCCCCCGAACCTCCGTGCTCATTCAGGGGGAGAGCGGCACCGGCAAGGAACTGGTGGCCGATGCGATCCACGCGATGAGTTCTCGGGCCGACAAGCCCTTGGTGAAGATCAATTGCGCCGCCATCCCGGAAAACCTCCTCGAAAGCGAACTCTTCGGGTACGAACGCGGTGCTTTCACCGACGCGAAGAAATCCAAGAAGGGGCTGTTCGAGATCGCGGACGGCGGAAGCCTTTTCCTCGACGAGGTCAGCAGCATGAAGCTTTCCCTCCAGCCGAAACTCCTCCGTGTGCTGGAAACCAACGTGTTCCGCCGGGTTGGAGGGGTGACCGATGTGCGGGTCGACGTGCGGGTGATCGCCGCCACGAACCGCAACCTGTGGGAATGCGTGAGGGAGGGGAGCTTCCGCGAGGATCTGTACTACCGGCTTAAGGTGATGGAGATCAACATCCCGCCCCTGCGGGAGAGGAAGGAGGATATCCTGCCTCTGGCCAAGTTCTTCCTGGAGAGCTTGAACCGGGAATTCGGCAAGAACATCGAGGGGATCTCCAAACAGGCCGAGGAGCTCTTACTGTCGTACAGCTGGCCGGGGAATGTACGAGAGCTGCGGAACGTTATGGAACGGGCGGCGATCCTTTGCACTTCCTCAACGATCGAACCGAAGCACCTGCCCCTGGAGTTGCGGCAGCGAGAGAGCCAGGTTGCCGTACCCGCGGACCTCGGCGACAATCCCAACGACGATTCTCTGGAGGCGGCTGAGAAACGTCACATCCTGAAGGTCTTGGAAAAGACGGGAGGCAATAAGTCCAAGGCGGCTCGTCTGCTGAACATTTCCCGCTCGACCCTGCGCGAGAAGCTGCGGCAGTACGGCATCCCGTAAGCGAGCCATTGATGCCTGCGGGGTGGATCGGTCGGGGCTGGGGCGGGCGTGCCGGGGAGATGACCAACGGAAGGGAAGCAGCTACGTTAGCAGGCGCGCGGAGTGGGGTGGAGCCGGAGAGACGACATGGTACGAATTCCGGAGCGCTTCGCCAGCATCATTGTGGACGATGAGTGGCTGGTGCGGGCCGAGCTCCAACGGATGCTCCGCCAATTTCCGGAGATCGAAGTGGTGGGCGAGGCGGAGAACGTGGCGCAGGCGGTTCAGCTCGTCAAGGAGAAGCGCCCGGACGTGATCTTCTTGGACATCCAGATGCCGGGGGAAACCGGCTTCGATCTCCTCGAGAAGATCGACGTGCAAGCCAAGGTCATCTTCATCACCGCGTACGATCAATATGCCTTGCGCGCCTTCGAGGTCAACGCGCTGGACTATCTCTTGAAGCCGGTGACGCCGGAACGCCTCGCCAAGGCGATCCAGCGCCTCCGCACGCGCCAGCCGGGAGCGGCCTCCCCTCGAGCCGGCCTCAACTACGATGACGTGATTTACTTGCTCGTCAGCGGATCCCCCCGATTCGTGAAAATCGCTAACATCAAGTGTATCCTTGCCGCGGGGAACTATTCCTACCTCGTCTACGGCGATCGACGACCTGAGCTTGTCCCCAAAACGCTCAGCCAGTGGGAAGAAATCTTGCCGAAGTCCCATTTTGTGCGCGTTCACCGCTCCGCGATTGTGAATTTTGAGTACGTCCGCGATATCAAGAAGGGCAAGAACTACAATTATCAGCTCTTCCTCCAAGGCTTGGAAAAGCCTCTCACCCTGAGCCGACGCTACGCGACTCGGCTTAAGAAGCACCTGCTGTGGTGAGCGTGCGGACCCCGGTGGATCCCCCCACGGAGTGGCAGCTCCTGCTCTCAGCTTTCCCCGCTTAGGCTCCCGCCTCCTGTTCCTTGCGTTCGGCGAGGTGACGAGCGACATCGGAACGACGGTAGCGGATGCGGATCCGCGCATGGACCCAGCCGTCCTGCTCGTAAAGCCGGAAGGAGTAGCGGTTCTTGAACATGATTTCGAGCCGCTGGCGGATGTTTTCGAGGGAAGTCCCGTGGAGCGCAGGCTCACCGTTCGGTTCTCTCTCGCGCGGGGAATGGAGACGGCCGGTGTTGGACACATCGATGGATAACACCCCTTTCCGATAGCGGACTACCACGGCCACCCGGAGCGGGAGGGGGCCGGTCCTCATCCCATACCGGATGGCGTTCTCCACCAGCGGCTGGAAGGTGAAAGCCGGGATGAGGCACGAGCGGGCAGCATCGTCGACCTCGAAAGTGACCTCCAACGAGTCGCGGTAGCGGATCTTCTCGATGTGCAAGTAGCTGTTGAGAGCCTTGAGCTCCTCGTCCAGCGATGCGTAGAGCTTGTTGAAATTCATCAGCGTGTAGCGGAAAAACTCGGACAGCTCGGTGATCATCTGCCAGGCCCGGTCCTTGTCGATGTGAATCATCGAGCGGATGGAATTGTGGGCGTTGAAGAGGAAGTGGGGATTCATCTGGTAGCGCAGCAATTTCAACTGCGCCTCGTTGGCCAAGGCCATCGCCTTGAGGGCGTTTCGCTTCTGCTTCTGGTAGTCCATGAAGTGATACACAACCATTCCTGCCACCAGAAGGAGCAGCAAGCGGAACCAGAGAGTCTGCCAGAACGGCGGCAGGATACGAATACGGATGGCCACCCCCTGCTCATTCCAACGACCGTCGTTGTTCGCAGCCTTCACGCGGAAGGTGTAGGTTCCTGGATTGAGGTTGGTGTACACCGCGAACCGTCGGTTGCCCGCTTGAATCCAATCCTGGTCGAAGCCCTCCATCTTGTACGCATATCTATTCTGCTCGCTGTTGGCGTAGTTGAGGGCGGCGAACTCGAAGGAGAAGACGGAGTGCCGGTATGAGAGCACCAGCGTGTTTGTCTGGCTAATGTGGGCCTTGAGAATGGGATCCTGGCCGCCAATGGGGACCGGTCGGTTGAAGATCCGGAAATCGGTGATGACCACCGGGGGAATGTAGGTATTCTCCCGGATGCTGTCCGGATGGAAGATGGTCACCCCGTTGATTCCGCCGAAAAGCATCTCCCCTTTGCGGGTCCGACAGTAGGCATTGTAGTTGAATTGATCGCTCTGTAGCCCTGCCTCGCGGCCGTAGTTCTTGAACTCGCCCGTCCGCAGGTTGAAGCGGGAAATGCCGTTTGTGGTGCTGAGCCAGAGGGAACCGTGCTCATCAGGCAAAATGCCGTAGATGGTGTTGCTGGGAAGACCGTCTTTGCGCGTGTAGTTTCGGATCTCCCCCCGCTCCGGATCGAAACTGAAAAGGCCTGCTCCTACGGTTCCGAACCAGAGCTTCCCTTGGCGGTCCTCCACGATGCACCTCGTATCGACATTGCCGACCGCCTCGCCCAGCAAGAACGTCCGGATCGTCCGTCGGGACTTCTCAATGCAGGCGATCCGGTTTTCCCCCGAGCCTATCCAGATGAGCCCGCGGTGATCCTGATAGAGGGCCAGCACGTTCGCGAAGCCCGGGATGGTGTCGTTCGGGAGCACATGCTCGATCCGATCTCCCCCACGGCGGATGCAGTCGAGCCCTCCGCCGTACGTGCCGACCCAGATGTCACCGTCGCGGTCTTCCAGAAGGGCCATGACGTGCTTGGCGGAAAGGCCCGGCCTGTCCGGGCCTCCCTGTAGATAGTGCTTGAACCTCCTGCGCGTGGGGTCCAGCACGTTGAGGCCCCCGCCGTAGGTACCGATCCAGATATTCCCGCGCCGGTCCTCCAGAAGGACTTTGATGTTGTTGACTGTGAGGCTATTGGGATTGCCCGGATCTCGCGTGTAATACGTGAACAGGCCGGTCCCGCGGTTCAGGTAGTTGAGACCACCGTGCTCCGTGCCGAACCAGAGGTTCCCATTGTGGTCCTCCAGGATGGCGTAGACTGTACCGTCATTCAGGCAGTATCGATTGTTGGCCTCCGCGCGGTAGTGGTAAAAAGGCAGATCATAGCTCAGGTAGCTCACACCCCCGCGGGTGCCGATCCAAAGGTCTCCCTTCCTGTCCTTGTAAATGACGAGCACCGAGTTGTGGGCGAGACTGGAAGGATCGCTCGGATTGTGACCGTAGCGGATGAAGCGTCCCGTGCGGCGATCGAAGCGATAGAGTCCACTGCGATTTCCCACCCACAGATTCCCGCGGCCATCGTCCAGAATCGCCCGGATGGTAGTGCTCTCGGGGTTGTTGGGGGCCGGATGAAACCTGCGGAAACGGAAGGTCTTGCGATCGAGCAGGTTGAGCCCCCCGTTGGCCGTTCCGATCCAGAGGTTACCTTCTGAGTCCTCGTGAATCGAGTGCACGGCATCGTCGCCGATGCTGTAGGGATCGCCTTCCTTGTGGCGAAAGAAGGTGAAGCGTCCGGTCTCCCGATCGAACAGGGCCAAACCGCAACGTGTCGTCCCCACCCAGAAATGGCCCTGACTATCCTCCAGTAGGACAGTGACCTCGTTCTGCCCGTCCTCATTTCCACAGGGGAGCAGGTAATGGATGGCCCGTCCGCTGTCGGGTTCGAACAGGTCGACGCCCTTCTCGGTTCCCAACCACAGACGGCCCAGGCGATCCTCGACGATGGCATTTACATTGTTCCCGCTCAGGGGAATCGGTGAGGTGGGTTCTGCGTCGAAGTGGACGAAGCTCTCCGTGCCGCGGTCGTAGAGATTGAGGCCACCGCCCTCGGTGCCGATCCACAACCGCCCGCGCCGGTCTTCCAAGATGCAGCGGATGAGATTGGCAGAGATGCTCCCGGGAGAGTCCCGATCCCACTGGAAAGCCGTGAACTGGTACGCATCGAAGCGGTTCAAGCCCTCGTTGGTACCAAACCAGAGGAATCCCTGGCTATCCTGATAGATGCAGTTCACTTTGCTGTGGGAGAGACCATCCTCGACGGAGAAGTTCCGAAAGTGGGGGCTCGGCTCTTGACCCAGTGCGGGGGCCATGAAGCTCAGGGTGAGTAGGATCGCCCCGACGGGCGAGGCTCTGTTGGCCGCCATGGCCGCACCCTCCGTGGCATAAACCCGTATTTAGCCACCCCGGGAAGGTAAGCAACGCCGGGCCCCCTGTCAATCCCTTTGTGGCCCTTCGGGCGCCAGGGCTCGGTCCGCGCCCATGCCGGACCTCGGGAGGCAGGGGGACTTCCCCTCGGGGTCTGCGAGGCACAAGAAAGTGCCGTTTGCAGGCCCCATTTGCCGCTCACACTCCCATTTTGCCGCTCACACAATCCCTCTTGCTTGCGTCGAGGGGAGGATTAAGCTTAAATTTGACCAGTTGCAGAGCGCGCGCACGCGATACCAAGTGGGGAAGCGCGGGGTGGTAACAGGTTCTCAGTGGACCGGCTTACCAAGGCAAGAGGCAGCCGAATGAAGCGGCGGACTTCCAATTCCTTCGCGGCCGTTGTGGAGGGTAGGGAAATGCCCGTGGCGTGGAAGAGGCGAGGGTTCGGGCTGTTTCTTCTTGTAGCCGTGTTGGCCGGTTTTCCCTGGCTGACGGCTCAGGCCCAAAACGTCGGGAAGATCGCCGGGTCTGTCCGCGATGCGCAGACAGGGGAGCCGTTACCGGGGGCCAACGTGGTGATCGTCGGGAGCACCATGGGGGCAGCGGCGGATGAGCAAGGCGACTACTTCATCCTGAGCGTGCCACCGGGCCGATACGAGGTCCGCGCCTCGATGATCGGGTATGAGACGGTCACCGTCGTGAACGTCATCGTCAATGCGGGCAAGACCACTCGCGTGGACTTCCAGCTTCCGCAGAAAGTGCTTGAGATGCGGGAAGTAGTGATCCAGGCGGTCCGGCCCGATGTCGAGCGCGACAAGACCTCGACGAGCGCCGTCCTCCGGTTCGACGAAGTGGAGATGTTGCCCGGCGTGAGGAATATCGGGGATGTCATCAACCTCACCGCGGATGTGGTGGACGGTCACTTCCGGGGTGGGCGGACCGGAGAAGAGTACTACATTCTCCAAGGCCTGGGGATTGTAAACCCCCTGGACCGCTCGGCCGCATTTCTCCCCATCATGAGTGCCGTGGAGGAGGTGGAGGTCATCACCAGCGGTTTCGGGGCGCAGTACGGAAACGCCCAGTCCGGCGTGGTGAACATCTCCATGAAGGAGGGGGACCGACGCAACTGGCGCACTCGGGTCGAGCTCCGGGCGAGGGCGCCGGGGCGGAAACACTTCGGCCCGAGCGTCTACGATCCCAATGCGAATCCCTACTTGCAGCTTCTCCTGCAGGACATCACATGGCTACGCGGCGATCCCAGTTCCGATCTCCGGCAGCCATACTACGGCTCGATGGGCTCCGGTTTGACGAGCTACTTCCGCGGCGACACGCTGGTCCAGGTGGCGGTTGCCAAGGCGTTGTGGTTGCAGAGCCGGAGGGACATCGGCCGCGAATATGGAAACGAGGTCGATCATCTCGTGGAGCTCGCCACAGGTGGGCCGATTAACAACTGGATGCGGATGTTCGTAGCTCTGCGGGCCGACCGGGAATGGCCCGTGTTCCCCACGGAGCAGCCGAACGTAGAATACCAGGCAATGGGGAACGTGGTCAGTGATCTGGGAACGTCTTCCACGCTCCGCCTGAGCGGCGGGATTTCGCATCAGCGGACGAACGTATTCCCCGGTTCAAACAGCGTGAGTGGTTACCAGCGCTGGCTCTGGGATCGGATTACGGGCATCCAGCAAAGAAAGCGGGTCAACGCCCAGCTGGGCATGCGGTTCACGAAGATGTTCAGCGCCAGTGCCTACCTCGAGCTCAAACTGAATTCTCTGTTCACCAACAATTACCAGGGCTCCACGCCGGTGCCGAATACCCTACCGGAGTCCGTGGACGTGAACTGGGTTGTGGGGACGATCGCTTTCCCCAATAACAATTCGCCGGACATGCTGAACTACCAGCTTGGGTACGACAATTTCCTCCATCAGAAGACGCGAACGATCTCCTTCGAAGGCAGCCTCAACGACCAGATCACCAAGTCTCATCTTTTGAGCGCTGGCGTGCAGGTGAATACCTACCGGATCGATGTGAACAACTTCCTCGGGATTCGCTCGACCCGTCAGGTGGAACAGTACAAGGCGCATCCCTTCGAGGCTGCGGCCTACGTCCAGGACAAGATGGAGTTCGAGGGGATGATCGCCAACGTGGGACTGCGATTCGACCTCTGGTACGCGGGCAAGGAGTATTACACCGATCTTTACACCCCCTTCGGGGATCCGGATTCCACCGGGCGCTTCCATCCCGCGAAAGGGAAGACCGAGAAGGCGCCGATGTATACCCGCCTTCAGCCGCGCATCGGCATCTCGTTCCCGGTCTCCGTAGGCACTGTCTTTCACTTGAACTACGGGGCGTTCATGCAACGGCCGGCCTTTCAGTACATCGTTTCGCAGCGCCTGGGTCAGCGGCTGAACGACCCGGTCATCCTCGGGAACCCGAAGCTGGAGCCGGAGACCACCAATAGCTATGATGTGGGCGTGGTGCAGTCCCTGGGAAATGGCTTCACTCTGGATGTGAGCGGCTACTACAAGGATGTGAAGCACCTGGTGGAGCAGGCCAACTTCGTGGACCAGAGGGCCGGCTACACGGTGAGCAGCTACTTCAACCTCGACTACGCGGACATTCGGGGCTTCCGCATCATGTTGAGCAAGCGGAGAGGGGCCTTGACCGGCTCGATCAATTACCAGTACGGCTACGCCACCGGGAAGAGCGCGACGGCGACAGCCGCCACGCCGATCTTCAACCGGGACACCAGCAACGTGGTGACCACCGATCTCACCAATGTGCCCACCCGGGATATCATCCTGGACTTCGACCGGACGCACAATGTGGTCATTGCCCTCTCCTACAACACGGGCAAGGAGTTCGGACCGCGCCTTCTTGGGAGGAGGCCTTTGTCGGATGTCAATGTCTCCATCTACTCAACCATCCGCAGCGGCCGACCCTATACCTCCCCCTTCGACATCCGGTTGATCAACACAAAACGGGCTCCGGCCGAGTACAACACCGACTTGCGGGTGACCAAGAGCCTGCGCAGGTTTCTGGGCACGCAAGCCCGCATTTACTGCGAAGTTTACAACCTTTTCAACAACAAGATCCTGAACTACGACTATCTCTTCCAGAGGCCCACGGCCACAAACCCGAATCTCCCGCTCCAGTATTATGAGCGGTACCCGATTGACGACAAACAGAACGGGGTCCGCTACTGGTGGGACAAGGGCAGGCAGGGCCCCTTCAGCATCGATCAGTCCTTCTTGATCTACGAGAATCAACCCCGGTCCTTCCAGTTCGGCATCGTGTTCGAGTTCTGAGGAGCCTGACCTATGCTGCGGAAGATCAGTCCTGTGGTTTTGACCCTGCAAGCTCTCCTGTTGGGCCTGAGCGGAGTGGCGATGGCCCAGCAGCGAGATTGGCGCGTCCACACGCGGGGGATGCTGCATCAGACGGTGTTCAACACGGGGGAACTGGGCCGAGCCTACAGTGCGGGGGGCACCGTCCAGCCGGGGATGCCTTCGCTGGAGTGGCCCCCCTATTCGAGCATGATCTTGGATCGGCGGAACTACCCGGGCCAGCACAACTCCTTCGGGAGCGGCATCTGGTTGGCCGGGACGCGTCCCAGCGGGAGGAAGTATGCCTTTTGCGGAGCCGTCTCCAATCCCAACGGGGAATCGGTGCCGGTGGTGGGTGTGTACAGCGTTCCCATCCGCATCGAGCGGAAGGAGAACTATCCCGTTCTGGCCACGGGGGAGTTGAATCCCGCGTACAATCCCGACGAAGCGGAGGAGATCATCATCTCCGAGTGGGACACCCCCGTGGGGATCCGGGTGACCCGCACCAGCCGGGCCTGGAGCTTCCCTGGCTACGACAGCTTCATCATCTACGAGTACGAGTTTAAGAATGTGAGCAGCGACACCATCTCGGATCTGTTCATCACCTTCGCCTGTTCCTTTGCCCCCTCCATGTTCGGTTATCAACGAAATCACGGGAATTGGACGGAAAGCGCGTTCCGGGGGCAGCCCCCTGCAGGGCTGGGCGATCATTTCGCCCGCTTCGACCTCAGACGCTGGCTGAGCTACAATCACGAGCGGGATGGACTGCCGGACCCGGTGTTCTTCGAGGAGTGGTCCAAGCCGGGCGATCGGGGCGGGCTGAATTCCCCCCAAGCTGTGGGCATTATGGTGCTCCACTACGACTACGAGCATCTGAGCCGACGCGATCAGACCAAGCAGGTCTTCCTGGCCACCACCGACAGCGCCGGGATGTGGGACGAGAACGGGAAGGCCAAGCAGCCCTTCCTTCTCCGCTACGAGAACGGTAACCTCCCCGAGACCAAGATCAGCACCTGGATGGATCCGACCCTGCAGCGGAAGACGGCCATCTGGCAAGGGACGAAGGATTCGACCATCTTCTGCCAGCAGTTCGATGCGAGCCTGTGGCCTTACTGGAAGGGCCGGACGAAGGGGTCGGTCAATCTCTCCTGGTGGCAGCCGGTCAACCGGGCGTACGGCTTCTACCCCTATCGCTTGCCCCCAGGGGAGACGATCCATTTCGCGGTGGCGGAAGTTGTGGGTTATGGCCCGGGGGTAGCCTCGGACAGCATCTACAAGGACCTGGGAGGAAACATCCGGGCCGGGGTGGACGCCGGGTTCTACTTCCACCCCGTGCCCAGCTGGTACAAGCGGCTTCACTATGACTACCTGGGTACCAAGGACTACATCGGCAGCGACTACCTCCAGCATCATCCCCTGCCGTGGTACGTGACGCCGGGAGTGGTGTCCATCCGCGACGTGGCGGACCGGGCCATTCAAATGTACACCGGACGCCCGCTCATGAAGTACGACACCCTCCAATACAAGCCAGAAGAGGCTCCTCCCAGGGGACGCTACGACACGGTGCCCATCCCCTTCCCGGCTCCAGCCATCCGTGTGGAAGACACGCACGGCGCGGCCAACCGCATCGTCTGGGGACCGGAGGTCGAAGGCTTCTCCTGCCCGCGCCTCCGCGCTCCTTTGCATCACTATTTGGTCCTGCGGGCTCCTCATCCCCTTGGCCCGTGGACAGTGATCGACTCGGTAGGCATCCGGGATCCGAGGTATTTCAAGAACGGCGAGTACTCCGTGTTGGACCCCTACAGCGATCTCGGGGAGAACGTGGCGTACGCCGTGGTCTCCGTGGACGAGCTCGGCGGGAAGAGCGGCATGACGAACCTCACCCTTCACGAGACCCAGGCTCCTCCTGCCCAGAGACTGGGTAAGGTGTACGTGGTGCCCAACCCCCTGATTGTGACCAGCGGCCTGACCGGCTCGGATCCGGGCGGTGAGATTGGGGACCGGATCCAGTTCATGGGGCTCACGAAGCGTTGCGTGATCCGCATCTTCTCGTACACCGGGCAGCTGGTCATGACCATCCGGCATGAGCGGGAGACCTTCGGCAATCCCTGGTATCAGCTGAGCGTCAACAATCAGCTGATTGCCTCGGGCGTGTACTACTTCGTGGTCGAAGACCTCGACACCGGCGATCGTTCCAGTGGCAAATTCGTGGTGATCCATTGAAGGGGATGGAACGGTGGGAATGAACATCCGTCGATGGGCGAAAAAGGCGCTGCTGCCGTTTGCGCTCCTGTGTTGGCAAGTGGCGCTACCTGCCATGGCGCAGAAGGTGGGCAGTACCTCCATGCAGTTCCTCAAAGTGATCCCCTCTGCACGGGGGGCGGGTCTCGGCGAGGCCTATTCCGTGTGGGCCTGCGGTTCGGAGGCTGTGTTCTGGAACCCCGCCGGCCTTTCGAAGCTCGAGGGCACGGAATTCTTCACCACCTACGTGGATTGGCTCTTCGACGCGCAGCAAGGGGCCCTGGCTCTTGCCACCCCCCTGCGCGGAGTCGGGGCGCTGGGGTTCCAGCTGCAGTACGTCGATTTCGGCGAGTTCGAGGAGACGAGCAACGCTCGGCCCTACATCAATGACCCGGATCATCCCGGCTTCACGGGGAGGACCTTTCGCCCCTTCGGGGCTGTGCTGGGGGTATCCTACGCCCGGGAATTGACGGACAAGTTCTCCGTCGGGATCGGGATGAAATACGCCTACCAGTCCCTGTTCAGTGAGAGAGAAGTGACGGCAATGGTGAGGCAGGGGGTCTACGAGCAGGTGAAGACGTGGGCCGGGGGGCTCCTTTTCGACTTCGGGATTCGCTACAACACCGGTTACCGGACGATCCACATCGGATCATCGGTGCAGAACTTCGGCGCCAACGTGAAGTTTGCGAAGGAGTCTCATCCAGTGCCGCTCTTGTTCCGATTCGGTGTGGGTGCCGATCTCCTCGGCCCGAACGCGCTTCTCCTGCCCAACCACGAGGAGCACCGGCTTGGGATGGTATTCGACATCTTCCATCCGAACGACTACGATCAGCAGATGCATCTGGGGGTGGAGTACGAATTCCGGGGCCTTCTGGCGCTGCGGGCAGGGTACAAGTTCAATTACGACTACGACGGCCTCACCCTTGGGGCGGGGATCAAGTACTCCGTCGATGGCTTGCGGATGAGGCTCGACTGGAGCTACGGTGACATGGGGACGTACCTGGGCAATGTGCAGCGGATCAGCGTGGGAATGACTCTGCCATGAAACACCTGAAGATCATCCTCAGCGGGCTTCTGATCTTGGTGGCGCAGGAGGTGAAGGCGCAGGGCTACGGGGGACCTCTCACCTTCCAAGGAGTGAATCACACCGAACTTCACTCCGTTGTGGCGCGCGGGATGGGTGGCATCGCGTTTCGTGGCACGCCGGATGCGGCCTCCATGTTCAACCAGCCGGCTGCGTTGGAGAGGATACGGGGTCTGCAACTCTCGGTGGCGGGCTGGTGGTTCTCGGAACGGCTTGAACAGGAACAGAACTACGCCCCGGTGAGGTATTACCCGAACCTGAGCCTGCTTCTTGAAGGGCTCACAGGGAAGATCCCGGAACCCAATCCGAACCTGCCGGGGTTCACTCCCGCGGACACCGTGCAGCGGCCGTACGATGACATCGGTCCGAATTGGACGCACTCGGACAACTGGCAAAGGCCCCTTCACCTGATGATGGCGATGCCGGTCACCCTCGGCCAGCTCAATCTGGCAGCGGGAGCTGGGGTTGTGGCGCATGCCGATTTGCACCACTACTACCAGAACAACAATGTGCTGTATCCCTCCATTCTCTCCCAAAGGCCCTTGCCTACCCCTCGACCCACGGATGACAATCCGCTGCCCGTGCAGTGGTATCAGACGACGCGCTCGCGCGAGGGGGCCATCTGGGGGTACGGATTTGCTCTGGCTGGCACCTGGGACGACAAACCCGTTGCCTTCGGCGTCAGTGGGTTGCTGCTCAGGGGCAGCAGCGACGATTTCGAACAGCAGGTTGGAAGAGGCAGGCTCACGTTCTTTTCCAACGCCTTCCGGGCCGATTCCGCCGGATGGCGCCTCACCCGGACCGGGAGCTCGGATTTTCGCGGGTACGAACTGAATATCGGGGCCGTACTGAGCGGACGGCACGTGAGCTTGGGCCTCTCCGTGAAACCCCCTTCCGAGATCAAGCGGAGCTACCGCACCGAGCAGATTTCGTTGCCCCAAAACCTACCCGCAGAGCTCCAGTCCGCTCTTTTGGGCATGCCAATGGACGGGGAAGATCGGTTGAGGTTGCCGTGGCGCGGGACGGTGGCGCTCTCTGTGGTTCCTAAGGAGAGGCTGGTTCTCGCGTTCGAATACGAGGTGAGGCCGTACAAGTCGGCAAAATACGTGGATGCGAGGGGGATAGAGAGTTCGCCCTGGCTGTCGAGCTCTCCCTTCCGGGTTGGGGTTGAGTGCGGCGTGACCCCCTGGCTCACCCTCCGGGGCGGGATGCGCAGCGAGGCGGAGGTATTCGAGCCGGAAGGCAATCACCTTCCGGGGGAGCCGGCGACCTACACGGCGTACGCCCTCGGGTTGGGGATTGCGAGGAGCGGATTCCGCTTCGACCTGGCTTTGGAACATTGGGAGTTCAAGTACCAGGATATTTGGTCCAGCGCAATCAGCAAGAATGTGCAGAAAGGGCTGGTTGTGCTCGGGCAGGTGACGTACGAGTTGGCGAGCCAGCGGTGAGCTTGGGGAAAGGCTGTTCTCCCGCGGGGGAAGGGCAACGAATCGAAACGGGGAGGAATGCCATGAGACGCTTTGCGAACGGGTTCGTGATCTTTGCGGCGGTGACCGTGGCCAGCGCCGCTTTCGGGCAGGCCGTGGGAGACTTTCGCACGCGGGCCACGGGCGATTGGAGCAATCCGCAAATCTGGCAGCGATTCAACGGCTCCACGTGGGTGGCCACCGCTACGCCACCGACAGGCGCCGAGACCATCACCGTTCAGAGCACCGATTCCGTCTATGTGAATGTGCCGGTCTCGATCACGGGACGATTGGTGAACCAGGGGGCCATCGGAGGGGATGGAAACATCACGATTGCCAACGGCGGGATCTACCAGCACGATCGCGACGGAGGACGAATCCCCACGATCAACTGGGAAGATGGCTCGACCCTGCTCATGACCGGCACAAAGAACACCGCACCGGGGAACCGAAACCAGAGTTATTACCACATCGTGTTCGATACCCCTTCCCTGTCCTCGAATCAGAACATGGCCCTCAATGGCGTGACAATCCGCGGTAACATTCGTGTTGTCAATACGGGTTACGCCCGCTGGTATCTCACTACGGCGCCGGCCGCGGACAGCTCGATCGTCACGATTCGGGGCGATGTAATTGTCGAGAGCGGGGCGTTTGCAGTTCAAGGGACGAGCAATGCCCAAACGAAGTTTGTGGTCCATCACTACGGCAACATCGTTGTGACCGGCGGGAACTTCTCCATCAGCCGGGGCTCGCAGCCGGGCGGAACGACGACCTGGTACCTGTACGAAGGGAATTTCTCGATGTCCAATGCCACGACGCAAAGCTCCACCCAAACGCCTGGCGGGGCCCGATTCGTCTTCGCCAAGGCCGGAACGCAGCGTCTGGAGCTGGGCGAGGGGAACACGATTACTGCACTGCCCATCGAAGTGAAGAGCGGGACCACTCTGGACATGGGAATGAGCCGTCTGGCGGGAAGCGGGATTTTCGTTCTCAACCCGGGCGCTACGCTCCTGACGGCCCTCCCGGGCGGGGTGGCCGAGATCTTCGCGAATGTTACGGGGAACGTGACGCTGGCCGAGGGAGCGAGTTTCGGTTTCAATGGCACGAGTCCGCAGATCACGAGCACCCGGATGCCCACGGTGGTGGGCGATCTCATCATCAACAATCCGGCAGGGGTGACACTGTCCCAGCCCACGACGATCAACGGCGTTCTCCGCCTGATCGCGGGCGAGTTCGACAATACGATTCCCTTCACCTTGGGTCCCGGCGCGTCCATATCGTTCGAAGGCGGAACCCTGAAGGTACCGTTGGGCATCAGCGCACGACGCTCCGATGTGCCGAGGGATTTCTTCGTATCGCAGAACCATCCCAACCCGTTCAACCCTGTGACCACGATCCGCTTTGGTCTGCCTTCGGCCAGTCAGGTCCGGGTGGAGGTGTGGAACCTCCGAGGGGAGAAGGTGGCGACTCTCCTCGATGGCCGGAAGGAAGCGGGGACGCACGAGGTCGTGTTCGACGCGAAGGGCCTTCCTTCGGGTGTGTATCTCTACTGGGTGGAGGCCGGAAGTCAGGTGCATGTGGGGAAGATGCTGCTTCAGAAATGAGCGGCGACGGTGCAACGGGGGGTGAGTGAATCGGTGCGAGCTTAACTTACGGAGGTGGCTGTCATGAAGACCAGAGCGTTATGGGTCTGGGCCGCTGTCCTTCTCGGCTTGGCCACACAGGTCGCAGCCCAACAGGCGGGGGACTATCGCTCGGCCGCGACGGGGAACTGGAGCGCTGCATCCACCTGGGAGACCTTCGATGGGACGCAATGGGTACCGGCCACTGCAGCTCCCTCCGGCGCGGAAAACATCACCGTGCTCGGGAGCCACGTGGTGACCGTCGACGTCCCCGTGGAGATCAGGGGCTACGTGAAGGTGCAGGACACGGGGGAGCTTGCGGTGGGCGCGGGAGGCTCGCTGACTTTCCTCGCCGGCAGCACCTACGAGCATGCGCGCAACGGCGGCAATATCCCGTCGGCCACCTGGGGCGAGGGGTCCACGTGCTTGCTCACGGGGATCACAAATCAGGCGCCGGGCAATCGCGGCCAGGACTACTGGCACCTGGTGATCAACACTCCCGGTCTCAGCTCGAACCTGGATCTGAACCTGGGCGGCAAGACCATCCACGGTGACGTTACCGTATTGAGCACCGGTAGTATGCGCTGGCGTCTGATCGGAGGAACTTCGGGCACGATCACCATCCTGGGCGATGTGGTCGTGAAGGCGGGGCAACTGGAGACGCAGGGTACATCGAGCGCCACGCAGGTTGAGGTGCACCACTACGGCAATGTGCGTGTCACCGGCGGGGCCTTCTCGGTCAGCCGGGGAAGCCAAGGCGGACAAAGCGGGACAGGGTACACGAAGTGGTACCTGCATCAGGGCGATTTCCTGATGTCCAACGCCACTACCCAGAATTCGAACCCCTGGCGCGCCACCTTCATTTTTGCGAAGGTCGGCGGTGTGCAGAACCTCCAGCTGGAGAACGTGACCTTCGGGAGTGGCGGATTGCCCGTGCAGGTGGATAGCGGCGTCACGCTGAACATGGGTCTCTCCAAGCTCGGAGGGGACGGGAAGTTCGTGCTCTCCCCCGGGGCGACGCTGCAGACGGCCTTGCCGGGAGGACTGAATGAGGCCATCGCTACGACGGGAACCGTGGTTCTCAGCAAGCGGGCGCACTACACGTTCAACGGTACCGAGGCACAAGTGCCGGGCACTTTGTTGCCGGATTCGGTGGGTGTCTTGACCATCGCGAATCCGCAAGGCGTGACCTTCGGCGACACGGTCTGGGCGCAGCAGCTTGCGGTGACTGCGGGCTCGCTGATGCGGATCGACAGCCTCGGGTACGTCGCGGTGGATACCGGCGCGGTCGAGGGCACCGTCTGGAACAAAGGGGTCCTGACGACGCCCGACACGTTGTTCTTCGCGACGGGTTCTGTGTACGAGCACGCCCGCGATGCAGGGAGCGTCCCCACGGGGATCTGGGCTGAGGGTTCCACTTTCATCCTGTCCGGTACGGTGCAGGATGCGCCAGCCAACCGGAATCAAAACTTCTACAATGTGGTCTTCAATACGCCACGGCTCGGCCGCAACCGCGACATGGGCTGGAAGGGGATCACAATCGGGGGCAGCATCCGCGTGGTTAACACAGGTTCCTACCGCTGGCAGATGAGCTCGGTGGCCGCTAACGATACGGCCGTGATCACCGTGCTTGGCGACGTGATTGTGGAGGGCGGCCAGTTCTCGGTGCAGGGCACGAGCACCGGAGCCACCACCTTCATTGTGCACCACTACGGCAATGTGGTGGTGACGGGCGGGAACTTCTCCATTGCTCGGGGATCGCAAGGCGGTACGGGGACGACCACTTGGTACCTGCACCAGGGCGATTTCCTGATGTCCAATGCGATCACCCAGAATTCCAACCCGACTCCTGGCAATGCCAAGTTCGTGTTCATGAAGCCCGGTGTGCAGAGGCTGGTCCTCGGGGAGGGGAACACTATCCAGAATCTGCCGATTGAGGTCCGGGCGGGGACGACGCTCGATGTGGGCACAAGCGTGCTGGCCGGGAACGGCATCTTTGTGCTGCAGGATGGTGCGACACTGGCGACGGCCCATCCCGGTGGGGTAGCGGGCTTCCTGGGGACGGTTCCGGAGGCGGCGGTCACGCTAAGTTCTGCGGCGAACTACACGTTCAACGGGACGGAAGCCCAGGTGACGAGTACGCGGATGCCCGCGGTGGTAAACGACCTCACCATCGACAACCCAGCTGGGGTTGCCCTTTCTCAGGAGACGACCGTCAATGGCGTTCTGCGGCTCGTGTCGGGTGAGTTTGATAACACCGTTCCCTTCCGGCTCGGCCCCAGTGGGAGTATCGTTGTAGTGGGCGGAACGCTGAAGGTGCCGCTTGTGGCGGCGGAATATCGCGCCGTGCGGAGCGGCAATTGGAGTTCGGCGTCCACGTGGGAGGCTTTCCTCTTCGATCGCTGGATCGGGGCGCTTGTGCCGCCCACCGGCAAGGAGAAAATCACGGTGGGCGGTTCAGATACCGTCCGGGTGGACGTTCCGGTCGAGGTGTATGGGTACGTGAAGGTCCAGGGAGGCGGCGTGATCGAGGTGACCAGTGGGAGTTTGACCTTTGCGGATAGCAGCGTGTACGAGCACGCGCGCGACGCGGGGAGCATCCCGACGGCCACCTGGGCGGAGGGCTCCACGCTGCTCCTGACGGGGACCGTGAACGACGCCCCGGCCAACCGCAATCAGAATTTCCACCACGTCATCTTCAACACCCCGAATCTCGCCAAGAATCGAGACATGGGATGGGATGGCGTCACCATTGGCGGGAACATCCGGGTGGTGAACACGGGCCAGTACCGCTGGCAGATGAGCAGCGCTGCGGCCGGGGATACCTCGATCATCACCGTGCTTGGCGATGTGATCGTCGAGGGGGGTCAGTTCTCGGTGCAGGGGACCAGCAATGCCCAGACGGTGTTCCTGGTGCATCACTACGGCAATGTGGTCGTGACGGGTGGGAACTTCTCCATCGCTCGCGGCTCGCAGGGGAACGGGTCCGGGAAGACCATCTGGTACCTGTACCAGGGCGACTTCTCCATGCAGAACGCGACCACCCAGAACTCCAATCCCACGGTGGGCAACGCGAAGTTCGTGTTCGCCAAGCCGGGGGTGCAGCACTTGACCCTCGGCGAGGGATGCAACATCCTGAATTTGCCCATTGAGGTGGGTAGCGGGACCACGCTGGACGTAGGCAAGAGCGTTCTGGCGGGACAAGGGATGTTCGTGCTGAATGAGGGGGCGACGCTGGCGCTGGCCCATCCTCAGGGAGTGGCCGGCTTTCTGGGGAGCCTGCCGAGCAATGTGGTCACCCTGAGCACCGGCGCGAACTTCACCTTCAACGGGACGGAGCGCCAAGTGACGAGCCCGGCGATGCCCACGGTGGTGAATGACCTGACCATTGCGAATCCCGCGGGCGTGGAGCTCTCGCAGGGCACGACGATCAACGGCGTGCTGCGTCTCGTGGCGGGTGAGTTTGACAACACCATTCCCTTCGCTCTCGGGCCAAGTGCTCGGATTTCCTACGAGGGTGGGACGCTGAAGGTGCCGCTTGTCGCGAGCGAGTACCGCTCCGTGGCGACAGGGAACTGGAGTGCAGCCTCCACCTGGGAAGGCCTGGTGGGCGACCGCTGGTTGGCTATGCCTACGGCTCCGACGGGCTCGGAGAGGATCACGGTGCGGGGCACGGATACGGTTCGGGTGGACCTGCCGCTCGAGATCCGAGGCTACCTGCGCGTCGAGGAGTCCGGCGTGGTGGAGGTGACGACTGGCTCGCTGACTTTCGCGGCGGGGAGCACATATGAGCATGCCCGCGACGGTGGCAGCATCCCAACAGCCACCTGGGCGGAGGGCTCCACGCTCCTGATGACTGGCACCGTCGAGAACGTCCCGGCCAATACGAATCAGAATTTCTACCACGTCGTGTTCAACACGCCGAACCTGAGCAAGAATCGGGACATGGGCTGGGACGGCGTGACGATTGGCGGGGACATCCGTGTGGTCAATACGGGGCTGGGCCGTTGGTATCTGACCACGGCTGCTGCGGGAGATACCTCTGTAGTCACCATTCGCGGAGATGTGATCGTGGAGGGAGGCGCCTTCGCGGTGCAAGGCACGAGCAACGCGTTGACCACCTTCATCGTCCATCACTACGGGAACATCCGGGTGACCGGAGGGAACTTCTCCATCTCCCGCGGCTCGCAGGGCAACGGGAGTGGCACGACGACGTGGTACCTCTACGAAGGGGATTTCTCCATGTCGAATGCCACGACCCAAAACTCCAACCCCACGCCAGGCAATGCCAAGTTCGTTTTCGCCAAGCCCGGCGTGCAGAAGTTGACCCTCGGCGAGGGCAACAATATCCAGAAGCTGCCGATTGAGGTGAGCTCGGGAACGACGCTCGACGTTGGGACCAGCGTGCTGGCGGGGAATGACATCTTCGTGCTCAGGGACGGCGCCACTCTGGCCACCGCTCACGCCGACGGTGTGGCTGGTTTCCTGGGTTCGTTGCCGGCGTCCATGGTCTCGCTGAGTTCGGCGGCAAACTACGTTTTCAACGGCTCGGTTCGCCAGGTGACCAGCACCCGCATGCCTTCCGTGGTCAATGATCTGACGATCAACAATCCGGCGGGTGTTGTGCTCTCCCAGCCCACCACGATCAACGGCGTGCTCCATTTGGTGGCGGGGGAATTCGACAACACCATCCCCTTCACGCTGGGTCCCAACGGAAGGGTGTCCTACGAAGGGGGCACGCTGAAGGTCCCGCTTGCTGTGGCCGGGTCAGGGACAGACGTGCCGAGCGAGTTCGCGCTACTCCAGAACTACCCGAATCCGTTCAATGCTTCGACCACCATCCGCTATCGCCTCCCGGCGAACGTCCAGGTGGTGCTCAAGGTGTACGATGTGACGGGCCGCGAGGTGAGCGAGCTGGTGAACACCAAGCAGGGTCCGGGGGAGTTCACGGTTTCCTGGAATGCGTCGGACTTGCCAAGCGGCATCTACTACTGCCGGATCACGGCCGGCAACTTTACCGCGATGAAGAAGATGATCCTGATGAAGTGACCGCCCTCGCCTGATCAGCTGACCTGACGGTGAGCACCCGGCCGGCGAGGAGCCGGCCGGGTGTTTTTTTGCCGGATGGAGGAGCAAGATCAGTGTGAGGCTTCACGGCAGGTGACCCATTGCAGGCCGCACAGTGGGGGGCGTTGGGGGACCAAGTCAGGCTGCGCCCTGGGCGGTCCAGGGCGAGTGCGCGAAGACCTACTCCATCGTCGGATTGCTGTGAGTGACAAGGCTTGCAGCGGTTGCGGGGGGCCGGCTTTCCGTTTTCCTGCGCCATTCTACCCTAGTGGTTGAGACTCGAGTCCTTCGGGATATGGCGGCTCGCATAGTTATTTTGCCGCTCGCCATTTTCTTATTGCGGTGGGATGGGAGACTCGCTACATAATAGTAAATACTAACGCGATATGTGCGCTGGACCGATGCTGAGGAGCGCGCCAAGGGGGACAGGAGTGTGGGCGATGAAGGTAGAGGCTTCGAGCACGGAGGTCTGAAATGAGCGGTCTAAGATGTGTTGCCTGGAAGTTAGCAGTCGCCGGGTTGCTTCTGCTGGTGGGCAGCGCCGTGGGGATGGGTCAGCCCCGGGGTAAGATCGTAGGCAGGGTGGTGGATCAGAGTGGCAATCCCCTGCCTGCGGTGAACGTGGTGGTCGTCGGGACTCCGTATGGCGCGGCCACGGATCTCGAGGGCTACTATGCCATCGTGAATGTGCCGCCGGGCGTGTACGAGCTCCGCGCCTCGATGATCGGATACGCAACGGTCGTGAAGCGGCAAGTGGAGGTGAATATCGAGCAGGTGACCCATCTGGATTTCGTCCTCCAGGAACAGGTCATCGAGGGGCAAGAGGTAGTCGTCGTCGCGGAGAGAGACGTGCTCCACCGGGAAATCTCCAACACCCAATTGGTGGTGGAAGCCGCGGACATCCTGCAGACGGCGGGCGTGCGCACGGTGTCGCAATTCATGGGGACCCAAGCCGGGGTCACAGACGAGCGGTATCTCACGATTCGAGGCGGATCCCCGGACCAAACCGGGACCTTGGTGGATGGGATGGCTTTCGTCAATCCGCGTTTGGGCAAAGCGGAGACCACCATCCCGGTCAGTGCAATCGAGCAAATCTCGCTGCAAGCCGGGGGATTCAGCGCGGAGTACGGGAACTTCCGCTCGGGCATCCTGAATGTGGTGACCAAGGCTGGGAGCCGGGATCGCTACCACGGCACCGTCAACCTTTCGAAAAACAAGGCCCACATGAAGCGGTTCGGTAAGTCCCTTTATGATCCCACCAACTGGGGATTGCGGCCGTACATGGATCCCCTGATTGCCTTTGTGGGAACGGATCAGGGGTGGCTCCAGGTGACCGGGGGAGACACGAAGGAGGCGGATTACCTCCGGCAGCAGCACGAGACCTTCCAGGGGTGGAACAAGTTGGCCGAGAACTACAACAAGAACAAGCCTCCCGCCCAGCAAGTGACCCCGATGGACTTGTACCTCTGGTCGGCCTGGATGCACATGGCCATCCCCGATTTTGCAGCTCTCGAACGGCTGTACCCGCAGTACACGGTGAATGATCCGGAGTGGGGAAAGAAAAAGAAAGCCATCATCCAGCACGCCCACGAACCCGAGGGCTCCGATCCGGACTGGGACGTGGACGTGGGCTTCGGTGGACCGGTTCCACTGATCGGGCGCTACCTCGGGAATGCCACTTTCTACGTTGCCAATAAGACCAATTTCTTCACCTACGTCCAGCCCGTGATGCGAAAGGGAGAGTATACGTCGACCACGATGGCGGCGCTGAGGTCCAATCTCTCGAGTCGGATAACTCTCAGGCTGAACGGGACCTATCGGAAGGTCGACGGGACCCAGGCCGCTTTCCCCTCGGACGGAGCCATCTTGGACATCGAGCGGGGCGGTGACACGATGCCGATCAACAACCTGGGTCTGTATTACAACGCGGGCGGCGCCGGGGTCGCTCAATATTGGTGGCATCCCACGTTTTGGCAGCCCAAGTACCAGCGGGTCTACTTGGCGGGTGCCACCATGAATTACGTGGTAAGCCCCACCACCTTCTGGGACCTCACTTTGTCCTACTACCGCCAGAAAGATTACTACCATCCGAAAGAGACCCGGAACCATACGCCGATCATTCACTTTGGCCCTGTCTGGGTCGATGAGATGCCGTATGGCATCGTTTTCAAGCCGGACACAGTCCGCTACGATCCGAGCGATCCGTCGAAGTTTTTCGCTCACAATGAGTACGAGGCGCCGTACGGACTCAGCCGACGCTTCTCTTCGAAGACTGGCGAATTCCACGAGAACTCTATCACCAAGGCTGTGAGCCTGAAATGGGATCTGAGCAGCCAGCTGAACCGGTACCACTTCCTCAAGTCGGGTGTGGAGTTCCGGTATCATGACATCAACAACTGGAACTGGCGCTGGTGGGAGGGCCACGACACCATCTACGAGATGAAAGACCGGCGCAGGCCCTGGTGGCTGGGGTTGTACGTTCAGGATCAGATCTCTATCCAGGGCATGGAGGCTCGTTTGGGCTTGCGCTTTGATTACTACAGCACCGGTGGAGGGCTGTGGCCGACAGGGGATCCGTACAACAAGGCGGCCTTCACGAAGGGGAGCGAGGCCAATAACCTGCAGCAACTGCGGCACGACCTGGAGACGAAGAACGTGGTGTGGACCCGTTGGAACCGGATCAATTCGGAGACGGGTGGACAGCTACTGAAGAAGACCAAGAACTACTACGCCGTCAGCCCGCGATTGGGCATTTCCTTCCCGGTGACCGAGCGTTCGAAGTTCTTCTTCAACTACGGCCACTTCCGCTCGCCCGTCGCCTACCCGCAGCTGTTCATGTACAAGATGCGATTCTTCAAGCAGGGGATGTATGAACTCGGGAATCCGAATCTTGAGCCCCCGAGGACCATCGCCTACGAGCTGGGCGTGGCCTACAACCTCCTCGACCAGTACCTGATCGAGCTGAGCACCTACTACAAAGACGTCACGGGCGAGCCGTCGCCGGTCAATTACGTGAGCATCGACGGTTCGGTTTCGTACACGAGCTACCTCAATAATCGCTGGGAAAATGACCAAGGGTTCGAGCTGCGGATCACGAAGCGTTACGGCGATTTCCTGACGGGGTGGGTGAACTTCTGGTACGTGATCGACAAGAACGGATACGCCGGCCGCCGGACCGCTTACCAGGACGAGGCTCGGAACAAGGAAGCGACGGCCTATTACGCAGGAGAGGAGAACACGCCGCAGCTCCTACCCCGTCTGAATGCGAACATCTCCTTCCACACGCCGGCCAACTGGGGTCCGCAGTTTCTCGGCCAGCGTTGGCTTGCCAACTGGTTGCTGACCACGACCTTCCAGTGGCGCCGTGGGGCGGCTTTCACGCACAACCCGGCGGGAATCCGCCATTTGCAGAACAACCTGCGCTGGCCAGATTACTACATGGTGGATATGAAAGTATCCAAGGGAATCCGGATCGCGGGGGTCTACGCCAGTCTCTACCTGGATGTGAAGAACGTATTCAACCTCAAAGTCAACCTCATGAGCGAGGGCTGGTGTTTCCGGAACGCTCAGGATCGGCAGAATTACCTCAACTCTCTGCACCTGCCAATGTACAGCTCGCCGGAGTACGACAAGTTGCGTCAGCAGAACCCCGGGCTCTTCCAGCCGGGCAACGATAAGGTTGGCGACCTCCGCTCCAAGGACAAGCGGTACATCAACGACCCAGATCTGGCCGATCTCTTCCTGTACGGATATCCCAGAGATGTCTGGTTCGGGATCGAGATCAATTTCTGAAAACGTCCCGTTGGGTGCGTAGCGAGTGGAATGCAAGGGCCTGAGGGACGAAGAGTTTGAAACCGAAGGAGGCGGAGAGCATGAGAACCTCCACTTTCCGGATGGCGAAACAGGGAAAGGTGATGGCGTATCTGCTCCTGGCCAGTTTCTGCGCCGGAGGGCATGACGCTTGGGCCGGAGCAACGGGGATCATGAAAGTCAATCGGCTCTGGGCAGGGATCCTCGAAGACGGTGGCGTTGGGGGATTCAATTACTACGGCGCCTGGTTCCCCGCCGACTACAACTGTCAGGGACCCAGCATGGAGGACGGACCTTGCGTGACCGGATCGTCCATCCTCATGGCGACTACGAACTGGACAGACCCGAACGGCAAGCTACTGGCGAAAACGGTGATCAGGCCCGTGGACGTATACCCCACCTGGAGCGTCATCGATCCCTTGAAGAACTACCTCCGGTGGGGATATCCGGGGGTGACGGTGGACTTCCAGCCGGTGACGTATGAAAACTGGGCCACGGTGGACCCGACGAAGATGATCGGCACCTGCGATCAGGTGGCCTACGTCACGACGAAGAATGCGCTCGGGGTCGAAATCCAGCGGAAGATATTCGCCTGGAGCCAGACCTACCACGACAACTACATTGTTGTCGACGCGGTGCTCACGAACCGAAGTGGCAAAACACTCACCGATTTCTGGGTCGCAATCCACTTGGGCCATTACTATTGGCGGAAGGCCAAGGGCCAGAATCCCCCGATCCCGACACAGGATCAGGTGGATGCGAACATGGCTTGGCACCACTACTACGGTGCCCGGCCGGGCGACAGCCTTCGCATCTTCTACATGTACCATGCGGACGATCCGAACCGCGCCGGGGACCAGATGGGGGGTCCGGTGGCATCCCAAGACGGACGTCTTCAGCATAGCGACATGCTGTTCGTCACCATCCTGCATGCCTCCGGTGCTCCTTTCACTTCTCCCAGGGACGATGTGGACGACCCGCTCCAGCCCCGCGTCACAACCGTCTACTCGGAGCCGGCGGCTGGGATCGAAGCCCTGTGGGGCGGGTCAGACGCCTCGGGACGCGAGCTAATCTACGACGTACTCTCCGGTCAGTATGCTCCGGCTTTCAGCCCGGCAATGGATGGTGTCTACCCCGGAACGTTCCATCGCGCGAACAACGACGAGCAGAACAATCCGAACTTCAGCAACCTCGGCTGGGGTTTTAGCCTTTCCGCCATCTGGAACCGGAGTGTGATGTCCTTCGGACCGTACAATTTCAAGGACGGAGAATCGCTCCACTTCGTCTGGGCGAGCGGTTTCTGCAGCCTGGGGCCGGAAAAGGAGAAGGAGATCGGCGAGAAGTGGCTCAAAGGTACACTTCAGGACCCGCCGGGTCTTCCGCATCCGCAGAAGGGCTTTTTCCCTGAGCGCTTCGCTTTTCCACCGGATGCGCGGCCGATCGACCTCATCAAAGACCGGTGGATCAGTACGGTGATCGACTCCGTTCACAAGTCTGCCTCGAGGATCAAGTGGAATTTCCTTCGGAACTGGCAGGTGCCCGGGGCCCCGCCTCCTCCGACCTTTGAGGTGACCGGCTACGGGGACGGAGTGGAGATCAAGTGGTCCGACCCGGAGGCGGAAGCCTTGCCCGATTTCGATGGATACAGGATCATGCGGCGGGTGGGACGTCAGGACACCGTATTCTTCCAGCAGGTGCATCGGGTTCCCGGGTCGGAGAAGGCAAGCGTGCACACCTGGAAGGATACCAACGTCCTCTTCGGGGCTTCGTATTACTACTACGTGCAGGCCGGGCGGAAGATCGCTTCCACGGACCTGAATGCCTCCCCTGGGGAGCGAGGGAAGACGGTTTGGAGCGGCCGGCTCTTCGCGCCGACCACGGTCCCGGTCCATCCTCCGAGGCCGTCTCAGTCGGAGCTCAGTAAGATTCGGATCTGCCCGAACCCCTACAACATCAAGGACCCGCTGGTTTACGACTACGGGTGGGACGACGACCGCGGGGTGATGTTCTTCAACCTGCCGCCGGAGGTGACCATCAAGATCTTCACGGAAAGCGGCGACCTAGTGAAGACAATCCACCACAAGCCGGCTACCCGCACGGGTTCGCTCACTTGGGACATGCTGACGGATAACCAGCAAGCCATCTCCAGCGGCGTGTACATCATCGTGTTCCAGACGCCGCAAGGAGAAATCAGCTATCAAAAGCTCCTGGTTGTGCGATAACGTCGGCAAGCGACGGGAGGTAAAGTGATGAGACGATCTCTCGTTGTCCTCGCACTGCTTGCGATCAGCGGTTTTGCCGCGAGGGAGGCTGCGGCGCAGATTGATGTGCCTGGCGTAGGGCTTAAGAAGACAGCTCAGTCCACGATGAACTTCCTCAAAGTGGGCGTGGTGCCGAACGCTGTCTCTCTGGGTGATGCGTACACGGCTGTGGGCAAGGGGGTGGAAGCCCTGTTTTACAATCCGGCAGGGCTGTCGGAGGTGGAGGGCAAGGCTGAAGTCTTCGTCGGGTTCACCAAATGGATAGCGGACATCAATTACTTCGCGGCCGGGGCGTCGTGGAGCTTGGGCAACGTCGGCGCAGTGGGGGTGAGCTTCGTATCGGTGGACTATGGGGACATCATCGGCACCAGGCTGGTCCCGGCAAGCGAAATCGGCACCGACGTGCTCGGCTACCGTGAGACAGGGCCCCTGAGCAACGTGGGCGCCTACGCCCTCGGCTTGGGCTTTTCCCGCTCGATTACGGACGTGTTCACAATGGGGGCACAGGTGAAAGTGGCCTACCAGTCCCTGGGACAAAGTGTCCTCGCGTCCGGTACGAAAACGAACGAAATGACTAAGCTTGCCTTCGACATGGGCGTGAAGTACTACACGCCGATTCGCAGTTTTCGCTTTGGGATGTCGATACGGAATTTTTCGTCTTCGGTGAAGTACGAAGAGATCACAACCCACCTGCCGCTCACGTTCGCGGTGGGGTGTGCAGCGGACCTCGCAGATTTCCTCAAGAAAGCTTGGGACCGTAAGGACGTCCTGTTAGCCTCCTTCGAATTCACGCATCCCAACGACTATTCCGAGAGAGTTCACTTCGGATTGCGCTACAACTTCATGAATCTGCTCGCTCTCAACCTCGGCTACGTTACCAACCACGACCTGTGCGGTTTCTCTGCTGGCTTCAGCGTGACAGGGAAGGCCTTGGGGGCGGTCGCGGAATTGTCCTACAGTTATTCGGACGTGGCCATTTTCGATGATTTGAGCCGGATCAGCCTGCGCCTCCGGTTCTGAGAGAGGCCCCTGACCGGTGCGGTGACGGGGGAGCCGGCCTCGCCTATTCGATGTTGTCGTGGCACCAGTAGGCTCGCGGGGGAGGACGGGGGGGGAGCGAGCTCGCCGAGCTCATGCGGGGCGGAGGGAGCGGCGCGGCGGAAGACGAAGCAGAGAGCGCAAGACGGATCGGAGCTTTTCCCACCCTCTTCGAGCGATGCGATTTGTCCGGCTTGCCTTGCGCGGGGGCTTGCCGTTCCTTCGGGCGGGCAGCAGCTCGGCCACCAACTTGCGCCGGCGGAAGCCCGGTCTGATTGACGTTTGAGGGTGAGTGCTTGCCGCTTAGATAATTCTATTGCCGCTCAAACCCTTTCCCTTGCACGGAGGGCTGTAGGGGGCCAGATTCCTACCGGAACCATCGGAGTGGCGCGTGAAGAGGCAACGTTACAGCGCGGTGATCGTCGACGACGAATGGTTGATACGCTCGGAGCTGCGCATGTTGCTTGGAAACTTCCCCAGCATTAAGGTCGTGGGCGAGGCGGGAAGCGTACGAGAAGCCGCTGAGGTGATCCGCCGCACACGCCCTGACGTCGTCTTCTTGGACATCCAGATGCCTGGCGGCTCCGGGTTCCAGCTTTTCGACCTGGTGGAGTTCGACTTCGAAGTGGTCTTTGTGACTGCCTATCCGCAGTATCGAGATGAAGCGCTGCGGTACCGGCCCCGCGGGTACCTGCTCAAGCCCGTGAGCGTTCGCGACTTGTCGGAAGTGATCGAAGGACTTGACAAAGGTCCGGGGAAGCCATGAGGATGGAGGGATCCTGCGTGAAGGCCTGCGCTTTCGCGGTGATGTGGTTCATGCCCCTGTTGTGCCTGGCACAGGGGAGCATCCGCGGCACGGTGAGGGACTCAGTCACGGCTGAGCCCCTGGTTGGGGCCAACGTGTTCCTGGTGGGCACAGGATTCGGTAGCTCGACCAATCTCGAGGGCGAATACCTCATCACGAAGGTCCCAGAAGGGAGCTACACCCTTCGGGTGTCGTTCATCGGCTACAAGGCCAAGGATATCCCGGTGAGGGTCCAGGATGCTCAGGTGCTGCGGGTTGACGTCCGGCTCGCCCCGGATGTGCTTCAGGGCAAGCCTGTGATCGTCACGGTTCAGGCTGTGGGGCAAGCTGCGGCCATCAACCGACAAATCACGGCCAATACGATTGTGAATGTAGTTTCCGAGGAGAGGATCCAGGAGCTTCCCGACGCAAATGCCGCAGAGGCGCTGGGGCGGCTGCCCGGGGTTTCCATCCGAAGATCAGGCGGCGAGGCGAACAAGATTGTCCTTCGAGGCCTGAGCGACAAGTACTCGGCGGTGATGATCGACGGCGTGCGGATGGCAGCGACCGATGCCGACGCGCGCGGACTTGACCTCAGCACAATCTCGCAGGGCTCTCTGGCCGGGATCGAACTCTACAAAGCGCTGACTCCGGACAAGGACGCGGATGCCATCGCGGGGAGCGTCAACTTCGTCACCAAGAAAGCGCCCGCAGAGCTTTTGTTCCGTGTGGACGGAAAGGGCTCCTACAATCACCTGAAGCGCACCTTCGATCAGTACGACTGGGTCTTGCGATATGGGCAACGCTTTTTCCGGGGGATCCTCGGAGCCCAAGTTTCGGCGAATCTGGAGAGGAGAGACCGCAGCAAGGAGAACGTCAGCCTCGATTACGAGCTTCGCGCCATAGCCAGCGGCAAAGATTATCAGATCACCAATTTCACGCTCAACTACACGGACGAGCTGAGGCACCGCCGGGGGATGAGCGTGCTGTTCGATCTCGATACCCCGGACGGCGGGACCATCCGGCTCAATAACATCTGGAATCAGACCGAGCGGAAATTCGTCGAGTACCAGCGGAACTATCCCACCACTGGGGAGGAGATGTACTACTCCGCCCGGGACCGGGAACAGGAGATCGTCACCTACACGGGTTCGATCACCGGGGACAATTACCTCTTCGGTTTCAACGCCAATTGGGGCGCAGCCTACGCGAACTCCCGATCCCGTTTCCCCTTCGACTATGAGATCGACTTCACCGAACCGTCCGTTACGGACGCGCAGGGCAATCCCCTTTCCCACATGCGTCCCGTTCCGGATTCGATTCTGCACGGTCCCCCGGAGCTCATCATCCCCTATGCCCTGAACAATTTCCGGATGGCGTACTTGTACACGGCCTACTACCGCGGCGAGAAGAACAACGAGACGGAGCGCACCGTCTTCTTGAATCTGGCACGACAGTATGGCCTGGGCAACGTGATCTCGGGGGAATGGAAGCTTGGGGGAAAGTACCGGGATCGGGCCAGGGAGCGGTCGCGCTCCGAGCTGTTCTCCCCATACTACAACGAGGCTTTCGCTCAGTATGTCAAGAGGCCCGACGGCCAGATCGTTCCGAAGGATTTCGCGGGGACCCGGTTTGCTAATTTGGAGAGGGCCGGCGACCGGATCCTCATGACGAATTTCCTCGACAGGGTTCCAGTGCGGCGCGACGTGTTCGGCAAGTACAGCCTCTATCCCCTTTTCAATCGCGACGCCATCCGCCAGTGGTGGGACCTCAATCGGAACGGCTACCAGGACCCGCAGGGTAGAAACCCAGAGTACGAGCGGAATCTGGAGCCAGACGCCTTAGACTATGACATCACGGAGCGCATCTCCTCCTTGTACATCATGCACACGCTGCGGGCCGGTCAGAGGCTCGTCTTCATTGCCGGCGTCAGGATGGAACACGAGGACAATGATTACTTGTCGCGCTACTCGAAGGGGACGTTGAGCGGGTTTCCTGTACCCACAGGCATGATCCGCGACACGACGGCCACACATCGGGAAACCATGTGGCTTCCCAATTTCCACCTGACGGTCCGCCCCTTGTCCTTCGCCAGTCTCCGTTTTGCTGCGTACAAGGCCATCGCCCGTCCGGACTTCAACTACCGCCTGGCGAGCGTGGTGACGAAGGCCCGGAGCACCTTTTTCCCCGGCAATAACCTCCATGTGGGCAATACGGGTCTCAAGGCGGCCAAGGCCTGGAATTTCGAGGTCAATACCTCCCTGTACGGCAACAAGATTGGGCTTCTTTCGGTGTCCCTCTTCTACAAGGATATTCAGGGCATGTTCCACTACATCGACGGCTTGCCATTCGTGGGACAAAGGGCGCTGGACAGCCTCGGCATCAAGCTGCGCAATCCCTTCGGGATGAACGAGTTCGTCCTGTACTACCCGTACAATTCGACAAAGCCGACGGTGGTCAAAGGGATTGAGTTGGAGCATCAGACAAACCTGCGTTTCCTGCCGGGGTTACTCAGCAATCTGGTCCTCAACTACAACTTCTCGATCGTGCGTTCCTACACGTACATCCCTACCGTGCGCGTGGAGAGCTACGAGGTCATCGTTCCGCCTTTGCCCTTCCCCGTCAAGAAGACGCGCTACGTACATGAGGAAAGAAGGCAGAAGCTGGAGGGCCAGCCCGAATTCTTCGGCAACTTCGCCGTCGGGTACGATCTCGGAGGGTTCTCGCTACGGGTGTCGGTTTTCCACCAAGGACGATTCAACCGGACGTTCTCTTCCGACGGTCGCAGCGACGTGGTTCAAAACGCCTACACCCGCTGGGATGTAGCTCTCAAGCAGCAGATCACGCAGAACGTCGCTCTCGTGATCAATCTCAACAACATCACGAATACCCACGAAGGGACCTCGATCCTGAACCGAGTTGAACATTGGGACCTCCTGAGCACGGATGAGATCTACGGCTTTTCCGCCGACGCCGGACTTCGGTTCACATTCTAAGCCATGATCATGTTCCCCGGGGACTTGAACAGGGGGTGGTACCGTGTTCGGAGAAGAAGTTCGGTGTGAACAAAGCCTGTAGGGAGGTAGCCTATGCGAACGTGGAGGCTATGGCAGGTACTGGCAGGGATGGCCTTGCTCTACCCAGCGTGCCTGCTCGCGCAGGATGAGCTGGTCATCCCCCCGACGGACGGGACGACCTTCCTCAATAAGCAGATCGAGGAGGACGCCAGTCGGCCGCCGGGACGGGTGTACGTGCTGAGGCGGAACGGCTACTATCTCTGGAATGCGATCCTGACCAACAGCGGCTGGGTTTTGCGGATCAAAGCGGAGGAGGGACCGGGGCAGAAGCCCGTGATCTATCTCATTGCGGATCCAGCCACAGGGACGTTCCCGCAGCATTTCATCGAGATGGGCGAGGACGTCTACTTGAAGGACATCATCATGGTCGGCTTCATCGAATCCATGGAGGGGCAAATCGCGAACAATCCGCCTCGCCTGATCCGGTCCCGCGCGGCTGGCTTCGACCTTGTCCTGGACGGCTGCATCCTGACGCAATCGCGGGGGGAACACATTCGCCTGGAGCAGGCCACCCGGGTTGTGAAGATCACCAACTGTATCTTCGCGAACATGGGCGACCTCGGGCTCTCGAACCTCGGGGCGGGAAAACCGATCGACTTCCGGGGCACGTCCTGTGATTCGGCGATCTTCATCAACAACACCTTCGTGAACTTCCACGACCGGGTGGTCCGGCATCGTTCGAGTTCGGCGGCCCTGAATTACTTCATCTTCGACCACAACACCGTTGTCAACTCGCTGGGTTTCCACGGGACGCTGGTTCTGGGCTGGCTGGGGCGCGAATGCCGAATCACGAACAACCTATTCGTGGACCATTTCATCGCCGGCGCTGACACGGATCGTACGCGGCAATCGGAGTTTGAAGAGCCGGGCGAGTGGGATCCTCGCAATGGGCTAGGCAGGATGGCCTGGGTCCTTTCTGTGCCCAACGACACCACCCACTGGGTCGTGAAGGGGAACTACTACAGCGTGAGCCCGGAGGTGCAGGCGTTCTACGATCGGCATGCGGCTGAGGGTGTCCTCGGCGAAGGTCCAGCCCTCACGCACCACATCTGCCGACGTCTGGGCGCCGATTCGGCCACAGCCTTCATAAAGGAGTTGATCGAGCTGGCCAATCGGCCGCGCCCGATGGTGAACATGGCCGAGTGGTACCGGGATCCCAACGGAGGCAACAAAACTAAGAACACCCCGACGCCCAAGTGGGTCCGAGAGCTACACGACTACGACCGGCGGCCGTGGCAGTATTTCGCCGACACGCTGGACTGCAGCTACTCCACCTCCACCGCTGCCTATACAGGGGCGATGGGTGGATTCCCCGCTGGCGACCTCAATTGGTTCCCCAGCAAGAAGGCGGAATGGGAAGTCTGGGTGACTGGCGTCGAGCAGAACCCGACGGCTCCCCAGGAGTTCGCCCTGTACCAGAATTACCCGAACCCCTTCAATCCGAGCACGAAGATCCGCTTCCGCCTGGAGCGTCCTGAGCAGGTCCTGTTGGCTGTCCACGACCTCCGGGGTCATTGCGTGCGCATACTGATCTCCGGACGAATGGAAGCGGGTTACCACGAGGTGCCTTTCAACGGCTCGGGACTGGCAAGCGGCGTCTACGTCTACAAGCTGCGGGCCGGAAACCAGGAGAAAGCAGGGAAGATGGTCCTCGTACGGTGATCCGGCGCCGTCGAGGGCGCGTTGGCCCAAGCGTTTGAATGGCTGTGTTGCGGGGGTGAATGGATCGTCGTTGTGACTGGCCCCAGCCACCCCCTCGAGGAACAGGGACCGGAGACCAGGGGAAAACGGCGCGTCCCGCGTGTGCCGCAAAGCGGTCTCCGGTCCTCTCCCGGGGGGGAAAGTCCGTACGGCCTACCCCTGGATCCGGGAACGCTTGTTCGGTGGAATAAGGTGCGCGAGAGTTCTTGTTGCATACGGACGAGCAATCGGGGAGATCTCTCCGGGCTAGCGTAGGTGGAGGCCCCTTGTTGCGCGGTGGCATTCAGTCTGAGCTTTCGGCGCACGAAGCGGAAAGGGTCTTCTCCTGCGCGGAGCATCGTGCGGCTTGCGCTGGCGGGCCAAGACTCGTATATTTTGTGCACAGGACGAGGAAAGTAGGTTAGGCGAATGGGAGAGAGGATGCGTACGATGGGTTGTTGCTCCCAGATCATGGCATGGAACCTACTTTGGGCCTGCGCTTGTCTGTGTTGTGCTTCGGCCCGGCGGGCTGGTGGGCTGTCGCAGTGTAGCTAAGGATCGCGATCCTCCCCGTGTACAGCCCACCCGCCGAAGGCAGGTGGGCTTTTTGTTTTGGGTTCCGACGGGCGGACTTTCGGAGGTGCCAATGGGCAGGATCTTCTCGGGAATCGAAGATACCATCGGCCGTACCCCGCTTGTGCGTCTGCGCAGAATGGCTCCCGAAGGGGGAGCTGAGGTTCTGGTGAAGCTGGAATCCTTCAATCCGATGGCTTCGGTCAAGGATCGGATTGCGGTCTCCATGGTGCGAGACGCCCTCGCGAAGGGCGTCCTGCGACCTGGCGGGACCTTGATTGAGCCCACCTCCGGGAATACGGGCATTGGGCTGGCGTTCGTTGCGGCCGCTCTCGGGCTCCGTTTCATTGCAACCATGCCCGAGCACATGTCCGTGGAAAGGCGGAAACTGATGCGGGCGTTCGGCGCGGAGATCGTCCTCACTCCGGCCGAGCAAGGCATGCGAGGGGCCATCCAGAAAGCGAAGGAACTCCAGGCCGAGATCCCCGGCTCCGTGATCCTGGACCAGTTCGCCAACCCCGCCAATCCGGCCATCCATGAGAAGACAACAGGCCCGGAGATCTGGGAGGACACCGGGGGAAAGCTGGACGCTTTTGTGGCCGGGGTTGGCACGGGTGGCACGGTGACCGGCGTTTCTCGCTTCTTGAAGCCGAGGTTGCCGAGGCTGAAGGTGTTCGCCGTGGAGCCGGAGCGTTCGCCGGTTCTTTCGGGAGGGCAGCCCGGCCCGCATGCAATCCAGGGCATCGGGGCCGGATTCGTCCCACCCGTTCTCGAAAGGGAGTGGATTGACGAGGTCGTGCGAGTGAGAGATGAGGATGCCTTCGCCACGGCACGGCGCCTTGCGCGGGAGGAGGGTATCCTGGTGGGGATAAGCTCCGGCGCCGTCCTTTGGGCTGCTTTGGAGGTGGCGTCGAGGCCGGAATTTGCGGGAAAAAGGGTCGTAGCGGTCTTGCCCGACAGCGGGGAACGCTACCTCTCCACGGAACTATTCGCGTACTCTGAGCAGGGAGGTCCGGAAGATGATCCTGGTGGATGAGATTCGCTCAGCGTTCAAATACGATCCTGCGGCGCGGAATGTCCTGGAAGTGATTCTGGCCTATCCGGGCATTCACGCCATCTGGATGCATCGCATCGCTCATTTTCTCTGGAGGCTTCGGATACCGGTATTGCCGCGCTTGGTCTCCCATCTCACCCGATGGCTCACCGGGATCGAGATTCACCCCGGGGCGAAGATCGGGCGTGGCGTCTTCATCGACCATGGCGCAGGGGTGGTGATTGGCGAGACGGCCGAGGTGGGAGACGAATGCGTCTTGTATCAAGGGGTGACGCTGGGCGGCACCAGTTTCAGCAAAGGCAAGCGGCACCCCACTCTGGAGGACCACGTGGTGGTAGGAGCCGGGGCCAAGATTCTCGGAAATATTCGTATCGGCAGTCACAGCCGGATCGGGGCGAATGCGGTCGTGCTGAAGTCGGTGCCACCCCACTCCGTGGTCGTGGGAGTGCCCGGGCGCATCAAGAAGATCGCCGGCAAGGAGCCGGAACCCCTGGAGCACGATAAGATTCCCGATCCCATTGCGGAGGAATTGGCCCGGGCGTACCGACGGATCGAAGAGCTGGAACGGCAGGTGGAGGAACTGCGTCGACTTTGGGTCGACGAGCGCGTGCGGTAGCCACGGGGCCGCCAAGAGGGGCTCACCCTCCGAGCCGGGCTCGGCGCTCGCAATCGGTTCGGGCGCCGGATGCCGCTTGTTTTTTCCCTCGGCTCAAGGTAAATTGACCGGCCGAAGCGAGCTCGGAGACCACCCGCGATTGCGTGGAGGAGTAATGGGGAGCACGTGTCCGAGTTGCGGGCGGGAGGTGATGACGGAAGGTGGCATCTGTCCTTTCTGCGGGGCGTCGCTGCCCGCGGCCAATGACCTGCGTGAGACCCTGCTACCGAAAGGCAGCCCTTGGGAACGGAGGGAAGAGCTGGGAGCCCTGAGGGCATACTGGCAGACGTGGAAGGCCGTCCTGACCTTCCCGGGGAGATTCTTCGCTAATCTCGAAGTACCCGGCGCATTGTGGGGCCCATTCCTGTTCGGGCTCATCACGGGCCTGGTCGGCAGTCTGATCAACATGATGTGGCAGGTGGCTCTTCTGGAGAGGAACCCGACTTTGCAATCGCTTCTCTCCAACCTCGATGCCCCCGCGAGCCGGGTTATTCCCGTGCTGGTGGCCTTGCTCCCCTTGGCAGTGAGCTTGCAGCTCTTCTTTCTGGCGGGTGTGTACCATGTGATGATCCTCCTGTTATCAGGAGGGGGGAAGGGCTTTTCGGGAACCTTCGGTGTGGTCTGCTACGCCGCGGCGCCAGATCTGTTCTACGCCGTGCCGTTCTGCGGAGGGATCGTGGCGGGCATCTGGTCGCTTTTCTTGACCATCGTGGGGTTGCGAGAGGTTCACCAGATTTCGGGGTCCAGGGCGGCGTTGGCGGTCCTGGTCCCGCTTCTCTCATGCATCATGGTGGGCTTGGTAGCGCTGTACCTCGCATGGTCGGCTCTGCTGTCCCTGTAGGCCGAGGATCGATGCTGCAGCCGAAGCCTTGAGAATGAGAGCAGATCTGGCCGGGAGGAACCTGGACGTCCCCTTCACCTACAGCGCCCTTACGGCAGCCGCGGTGCTGCTGGCGCGTTTGGTGGACGTTCGGGAGCTGACGCGAGCTTGGCTTTGTCCCTTCCGCGAGCTGACAGGGCTACCGTGTCCATTCTGCGGAGGCGTGCATGCCCTTTACTATCTCTCGCGGGGACAGTGGCGAGAGGCCGCGGCGGCCAATCCTCTGGTGTGCGTCCTGATCGGGGCATTACTGGTATCGCCGATGGCGGTTGTTCTTGTGCGAAAGGGGATGCGAGGAGGGAGCCGAAAGGAGGAGCGCCTGCCACGCCGCCTGGTCTGGATCGTTGTCGGCCTCGTGCTTGGCAATTGGGTCTACCTAACCCTGAAGCCTTGAACGGGGTTAGCGCGGTAGCGAGGCACGAAAATTGTGGCAGCCTTAACGGGGGAAAGAGCACTCGGTGAAGGTTCGGGCGATGACGCGTAGCGCGCGAAAGACGCGGGTAGGGCTCACCATCGAGAGGTACCGGGAGATCGAGCCGGCTATCATCTTGGGGCTGGTTCGACTCCTCGGGCTGGAGTTCGTGGAGGTCACGCGCTCTGTCTTCGACGATCTGGAGGGCGTGCGCGCGAAGGTGGGCGGACTGGAGTGCGGTTTCCACCTGCCCATTGTGTGCGAGGACGGCTGGGACTTCTCCACTCGGTCGGCAGCCGGGGAGATCGAGGCGCTGACCTCCCGGATTAATCGGCATAGGAAAGAGCTGCATTTGATCTACGCCATCTGTCATCCGCCGGAGCCAGGGGCGGATGGCCAGCTTGACCCGGAGGCAGTGCAGTTCCTCCTGGAGAACCTGCGTCGCCTGGAATTGCCCATTTACATCGAAAACATCCCCAGCCTGGCGATGGGCCGGTACCTCGAGTTCTTCCGTCAGGCTCAGGGGACGCTGGGGGATCAGGTAGCGGGGATGTGCTACGACGGGCCGCACTACTTGCTCGCGGGGGTGGATCCACTGCAGGCCCTAAGCCAGCTCGATGGTGAGATAGGCTGCGTACATCTGTCGGACTGCCGCGGCAAGGAAGACGATCATTTCCCCTTTGGCAAGGGCGGCGCCATGCCGATCGAAGCGATTCTCAGGGACTTGCGCTCGAGTCGTTTCCGCGGCGTGATCAACCTGGAGATCCGGCCGACGGACTTCCAGGATATCTTCCCAACGATCCGTAGCTATCTCGCCGTCCTGCGCGTCTTTCGGCCGGGGAAGTATGTTGCCGCGCGGGTGCGGGTGGCGCTTCTGTACCCACTGCTCAAGCGAGTGCTCAGCTGAGAAACGGCGGTTCTCCTGCTCTTCCTGGGAGCCGGATTGGGGAAGGTGATCGCCGCGTTGACCCCTTGGGATTCCCGTGTAGTTGCCGAAATTACAACTGAGCGTTGCGATTGAAGGAACGGAGTTGTATCTTTTTGGCACAACCTCCCGGGTGGACCAAGGGAAAAGCAGCTTCGAGAAGGGGCGGCAAGATGACGGGTCCGATGTACACGATCCTCGTGGTGGACGACGACAAGAACATCTGCAAGATGATCGAGATCACCTTGCAGAAGGAAAAGTGCTACGAGGTCTTGACCGCCCTCAGCGGGGAGTCCTGTCTCAGGCAGATCCGCGAGAACAAGGTGGACCTGGTTTTGCTGGACATCCAGATGCCGGGCATCGATGGCATCGAGACCCTGCGGCGCATCAAGGAGGAAGACCCCGGCATCCAGGTCGTGATGATGTCGGCGCACGGGACCATCGAGAGGGCGGTCCAGTCGATGAAGCTGGGGGCCTACGACTTCCTCACCAAGCCCTTCGGTTCGGAGCGCCTGCTGGTGACGGTGAAGAATGCCCTTCTGGCCGGAAGCCTCAAGCGCGAGGTGGAAGAGCTTCGCTCCGAGCTCCGGGGTCGGTACCAGTTTGACAACATCATCGGGCAGAGCGGCGCTATCCAGGAAGTGAAGAAGGCCATCGCCCGCGTACTGGATAGCAATGTAACCGTGTTGATCACGGGGGAAAGTGGTACCGGCAAGGAGCTCGTGGCTCGGGCCATCCACTACAATGGCCGCCGCAAGAATCGGCCTTTCGTCGCGGTGAACTGCTCGGCGCTTCCGGAGTCGCTCCTGGAGAGTGAGCTTTTTGGGCACGAGAAAGGGGCCTTCACGGGAGCCACGCAGCGTCGCATCGGGAAGTTCGAGCAGGCCAATGGCGGCACGATCTTCTTGGATGAGATCGGTCTCATGAGTCCCTCGACGCAGGCGAAGATCCTCCGGGTCTTGCAGGAGCGGGAGTTCGAGCGCGTGGGGGGCAATGAGCTGGTTCGGGTGGATGTGCGGATCATCTCCGCCACCAATCGGAATCTGGAAGAGGCCATGAAGAAGGGGGAATTCCGCGAGGATCTCTATTACCGCATCTCCGTGTTCCCCATCCACCTGCCGCCGCTTCGCGAGCGGAAGGAGGACATCCCCCTCCTGGCCGCGCATTTCCTGAAGAAGTACTCTGAGCAAGAGGGCAAGCAGGTGGATAGCATCAGCCCAGATGCCCTGGAACTGATGATGGCCTACAATTGGCCGGGGAACGTTCGGGAGCTCGAGAACGCCATCGAGCGAGCGGTCGTGCTTGCTACGACGCACGAAATCACGCCCAAGGAGCTACCTGCCTCGGTGCGAGCGCTCGGCGAGAAGCGGATCTACGAGTCGGACCAGACCCTCTCCAGTTGGATCGAAAAGCTGGAAGAGCAAGCCCTGCGGCAGGCTCTACTCGAGTGCGAGGGGAACATCTCTGAGACGGCGCGCAGGCTGGGAATCGGCAGGGCAACCATTTACCGAAAAGCCAAGAAATACGGCCTTCCCATCGGGAAGCAGTGAGGCTACCAGACTCGGCAGTCTGACCGAGGGCCCAGCAAGGGCGGAATGGGAACTAGCGGGATCGCGCACGGAAGGGGTACTCGCCGTCGGAACGGAAAGCCGTCCTCACGGGAACGAACGGACCGGTCATAGGCGCAGAGCTTCCTGATTCCAGGGAACGGAGAAGCGCTGCGGGGAAGGGTGGCGGAGACTTTTCCGTTCTCGCGGGGAGGGGCACGAAGGGGCGGCTCGTACGGGGGTGAGCGAGCGCGGCCTTTTCCAGCCCCGAAGGGGGGGAGTTCAGCATCTGTGACCGGAGGCGACGGTGTAGCGGCGCAGGCCGATCGACCGGGGCGTGAGGGATGGGGAACTTCGGTCTGAAGGGAGAGGAGATCTACGAGCTGCTGCGGAAGGTGGTCAGCGGAAGCTTTTCCGAGCGCGAGCTGATCCAGCTTGTGAATCTCTTCCAGGAGATCTCGCTCAGCTACCTGCGTTACCTCCAGATCCTCGGGCGGCGGATCGGAGGCGGCGAACCGGACCAGCTCTCGGAGCTGGAAAACATCGCCTTGGACTGCGTCGCTCCTCTCTTCCGTCGAGACAGACAGGGCCGGTTTGTGATCCTGCGCGCCTATTTCGGGGAGGATCTGAAAGGCTACGATCCCGAGCGGCCGCTGGAGATTCTTGCGGACGTCCGGCGCCTGGTGGTGAAGAAAACCAAGCAGGAGCTATCCCGGATTTTTCGGGAGCGCGATCCGGAAGGCGCCAGGCTGTTGCGAAACATCCGGGTGGCCGTCCGCACCTCGAAGGACCTGCACATCTTCCGTGAAGCCGGCAAAGACTGGCTGTGTTGGCGATGCGATGCGGTGGCGGAGCTGAACCTTGAGCTGGGCGCGCTTGCGGGGGACCGGGAGACCGTCCACGCCGCTCCGAGGAGCGGGGGATTACGGCGCGACCTGCCGCTCATCCCAGCGGCCGAACTCCGCGCTCGCTTCCTCTCCGTCCACTCGGCTAACGACCCTGTGCCGATCTCTCTACGAAAGATGTTGGAAATCGTAGGGGAGTCGCCCGAGTATCAGAATTGCATTCCCGTGGACATGGCCGCCTGGGTAATGCGCGAGGTTCACGCCCGCCTTCTTCATGCCCACATGCGCGAGGAGGCGCGGACGGGAGGTCCCTTCGAGCACGTCCAGAATCGCGAGATCGGCGAGGCTGTGGCCGCCGTCGACGCTCTCTTGTGGGAGAAATTGAAACGCTACGTCTGGCGTCAGAAGCTCCCGCCGAAGGTGGCGGAAGCCTACCGCTGCGCCTTACGGGACGTGATCCAGGATGAACTCGATCCGCACCAGCGGCTGAGCTATTACCGCCAGCTGAAGCATTACCTGCCCGATCTGGACTATCTGGAATACCGCAACCGGCACCGCTCCATCTTCGAATACCTGGCGAAGCTGGGACGCCAGGAACTCGCTCAGCGCCTGCGACACTTGATCTGAGCGGCGCCGGGATGATGGGCGCTCCCGACTAACCCCGCCGTGTTCCCATCCCCTCTTTATCGCCTTCCGGTTTCCCTTCCCGCAGATCGCACGGAGAAGCCCAACCGAATCTTGCTTCGGAGGAGATTCTTTTCCGGGCTGAGGCTCGTTTGCGCGTAGATAAGAGATGCGCCAGGATGGGTGAAGCGAGTCGGGTTCCCAGCGTGCGGGTCGCTATGCCAGTTCGAAGCCGGATTCAGGATCTGTGTCCAAGGGCGAAGGTGCTCGAATCCTACGTGCTGCAACAGCTGGGAAGGCAAGAGGCGGCTGCCGTCCGCGCACATGTGCTCCGATGCCCGCGGTGTTCCCGCGTGCTCGTGCGGTTGCTCATCTTCTACGACCTTCTGTTGGAGCGCCTCTCTCAACCGATCGCCGAGGAGGCTCTGAGGGCGGGGTTGGGATTGATGGGCTGCCGATTTGCTGTCTCGCGCCTCCGATTCCGCCGGGCGGGATCCCTTGAGGCAAGGAACGGGGGATATCTTTTCGTGAGATCCAACAACGGGTCGGAGGGTCAGCCGGCCGGTCCGAATGGTGGGGACGAAATCATCCTGAGCGTCTTCACGCTGAACGATGGCCGTGGGTACTTGACTTACCTTCTAAAGACGCAAGGCAGGGTGCAAGCCAAGAGCCTGGCCCTTCCCGGCTCACAGGTCCGGCTGGTTCTGGATGCCCAGAGGTTGCTCACAGTTCCACCCGATGTGGTCCGAATGCTCCAAGCGGCCCCCGCCATCCTCCTGGAGATGACCTCGCAGGATGACCCGAGCGCCTGAGGGCAAAGAGGGGATTCTCAGGCCTCGACCCCTCCGTCCGTTCTCGTCCCGAGCCTAGGTTCCGCTACTCGCGCTACCGCGACGACGAGAGAGACGGAAGCGCGACCTTCACACAGGGTCGCTCCCATTAGCCGATGGTCGGTGAAGAACGTTGGGCGGCCGAAACTCCCGCCTTGATGGTTCCCGTCTTCGTCTCCTGCGTTCAAAAGGTTGCCCGTCGAAGATTCCAATTGTGGGGCATGCATCGACTCCCTATCTTTGAAAGCGTCCCATGGAGCGACGGGAAGGAGTCAGAGGAGGAGACGCGTGCGGGAAAGGTCTCTGGGGATAGCGATCCTCGGTGCCGGGAGCGTGGCGGAGAAACATGCCCAGGCTCTGGCTCAACTACCCGGGTTTGAGCTCAAGGCCGTCTGGAGGAGGGATCGCGCCAAGGGGGAAGCCTTCGCCAGTCGGCACGGCACGGAATTCGTGCCGGAGGTGGAGGCGATTCTGCGAAGAGGCGACATCGACGTTGTGGACATCACTGCGCCTCCGGCTTTGCACCATCAGCTCGGGGTACTCGCGGCGCAGCACGGGAAGCATGTGGTGGTGGAGAAGCCGGTCGATGCGAGCCTGGAGGGGGCGGACGAGCTCATCCGCTCTTGCCGGGAGGCGGGCGTGCGTCTGGCGGTGATCAGCCAGTACCGTTTCACGGATGGCGCACGCTTTGTCCATCAGGCTCTGCGCGAAGGCGCTCTGGGCGAGGTGTTCCAGGCCGATGCCTACGTCAAGTGGTACCGGCCGCAGTCGTACTACGACCAGGACGCCTGGCGGGGCACTCCGGATATTGAAGGGGGCGGGGTGCTGATCAATCAGGCGATCCATTTCATCGACTTGTTGCTGTGGTGGTTGGGGCCTGTGAAGCGACTCGTCGGGCAGACGCGGACCGTCGCCCACGAGATCCCGGTTGAGGATCACGCCGTGGCGGTGCTGGAGTTCGCATGCGGGGCACTTGGCGTGCTCGAGGCATCCACGGCCACGTGGCCCGGATTCCCAGCTCGACTGGAACTTCACGGCCGGAAGGGGAGCGCCCGTTTTGAAGGCGACGGACTGGTGCTCTGGGAGGTGCAGGACTATCCGAAGAAGCCTCCGCTGGTGGAAGCTCGCCTTTCCGGATCTCGCGAAGCCATGGCCATCGATGTCGAGCCTTTCCGGCGGCAGTTTGAGGACATCTACCTGGCGATCACACAGGATCGCAATCCGTTGGTCACCGGGGAGGAGGCGAGGAGAGCCCTCGAGGTGGTGCTGGCCGTTTATCGCTCGTCGAAAACTGGGGTAGCGGTGGATTTCCCTTGGCAGGCTCAGCCCTGACGGCTTGGGCCTTCGGGCGAGGCCGCAGCCGGCATCATGCGAGGGATGTTCTCCTCGAACGGCGGGTAGATGACGCCGCGTTCGGTGACGATGGCCCGAATGAGGGATGCGGGAGTCACGTCGAAAGCGGGGTTGTAGGCGCGCACCGCCGGAGGGGCGATAGGGAAGCCAAAAGGCTGCGTCACCTCGCGGGGGTCACGCTCTTCAATAGGGATCTCCTCGCCCCGAGTCACCGCAAGATCGAAAGTGGAGGTGGGAGCTACGACGTAAAAGGGCACACCGTGTTCCCTCGCGAGGAGGGCGAGGTTGTAGGTGCCGATCTTATTGGCCACGTCTCCATTGCGGGCGATGCGATCGGCGCCGACGAGCACGGCATCCACCCGCTGTCGGGCCATCACGAACGCGGCGGCATTGTCGCAAATGAGCGTCACCTCCACGCCCGCTCGTGTCAACTCCCAGGCGGTCAGACGTGCCCCTTGCAAGAGGGGGCGCGTTTCATCGACGAAGACTCTCACTCTCTTGCCGGCTTGAATAGCGGCGTAGATCACTCCCACAGCAGTCCCGAGCTCGGCCGTGGCCAAGGCCCCCGCATTGCAATGGGTGATCACGGTGCATTCCTCGGGCAAGAGGGCGGCTCCATGCTCCGCCATTCGCCGGCAGGCAAGGCTCTCCTCCTCCCAAATTCGGTTTGCCTCGGTTTCCAGCGCCCGGAGGAGCGAGACCTTGCCTTCATCGGCGTGCTTGGCCGCTGTGGCCCGCATGCGCTCCAGCGCCCAGAAGAGATTTCTGGCCGTGGGTCGCGTGGAGGAGAGTTCGGCTGCGGCCTCCTCCACGGCCTGGATCAGGGATGAGCGGGTCTGGCTTGCGGAGCGCCGGAGCCCGAGGACCACGCCGTATGCAGCCGCAATGCCGATGGCGGGGGCGCCCCGCACCCGCAACGTCCGTATGGCTTCAGCCACTCCCTGTACCGTGCGGAGCTCGCGGTATACGATGGACGTCGGGAGCCGGGTCTGATCGAGGATCAAGAGAGCATCGCCAAGCCAATACATCGGGCGTACGGGTTTCCGCGGCATCTCTCACTCACTCCGCAATGAAACGCGCAAGCACGTCGAGGATCTTCTCGGAGGCGCCGGTGTGGGACTGCACGACCTCCAGCGCTGCCCTGGCCATCTTTTCCCGGAGCTGGGGCTCGGTCACGAGGCGGAAGAAGGCTTCCTGAGCTTCTTGCGCATTGTGGACCACCGTGGCGGCGCCGCGCTTCACCAGAAGGCGTGCATCGGGTGAGTTATGATAGCGGGGTCCGATGACGACTGGTTTGGCGTGAGCGGCCGGCTCCAGCACGGAATGGACGCCAGGGCCGAAACTCCCGCCGACGTAGGCGACCTGTCCGAGCGCGTACAGATTGGCCAAGAGTCCCACAGAGTCCACCACCAGGATGTCCCACGGATCCACCGGGGATTCCCGCCAGCGGGAAAGAGCAAGGCAGCGCAAGTTGTGGCGCTCGAAGTAGTCGAAGATCTCCAGTAGGTGGCCTTCGCTCGGTTCGTGCGGACAAACGATGGCCCGGGCGCCCAGTCTGTCCACGCAGTGGACCACGGCGGGGAAGACCACGTCTTCGTCGGAGGGCCAGGTGCTTCCCAGCACAATCAGATCCACGTTCTTGAACGACGGGTGAGTGGACAGATCACGGATGCGTTCCAGCTCGCGCGCCCTCCGCACCACCTGGTCGTAACGGGTGTCGCCCGAGACTTGTACGGGAACATTGGGAACGAGCTTGCGCAGGATTTGGGCCTGTTCTTCGGACACCGCGCAGATGGTGGTGAATGGTTGCAAGAGGATTCGGTCGACAATGCGCTGCCATGCACCGCGTTTATTGTGGCTCGGGTTCACCGACGCATCCACGAGGAGGGCGGGGATTCCCCGCCGCCGGAGCGCAACCACGTGATTGGGCCAAATGTCGTGGCGGATCACGATCCCCGCGCTTGGCCGGATGAGCGAGATGAAGCGCCGCGCGTTCCGCGGAGAGTCAAACGGCAGGTAGGAGATGAAGTCGATGTACTTCACCTCCCCCGCATGCTCATATCCCGACGGGGAGAAGAAGGTGACGATCACTTTCACTTCGGGCCAGCGTTCCTTGGCCAGGGCCGCAATGGGCTTGGCCTGCTCGAATTCCCCGAGGCTGGAGACATGGATCCACAGTCGCGGTTCGTCTCCGAGGGTGGAGGCGAAGGACTCAATGCGGGAGAAGAGGCCTTTCCTCCCGATGATCCCGCGCCTGACTTTCCGATGGAACAGGCCAAGTACGTGGAAGCCCACGTACAGCAGCGGCACCCCCAGCAGATTATACAGCGCCATCCAGCCGCTCATCCCAGCCGCCCGGTTTCGAAGTGCCGCGGGATGGGGAATGGGCGCCTGAAGGCTCTACGCTGGCCGATGTCGGACCGCGCCGCACTGCTCTTCGTGATCACCCGAGGACCCTCAGCGCTTTGGTGCGCCCTGGATGGCGGTCAGTTCCGGTAGGGTTTGAGTTTCGCGTAGTCCTTGCCGAGAATGACAGTCACATCCAGAGCTTTGGACTCGTTCAATTCCGCGAGCACTTCGGTGTTCTCCACCCCCAGTGCAGAAGCCACCTTCTGGGCGTTCTGCAGGTCCATGGACCGGCGGTCGATGACCAGGGTCTTGCGCACGTTGAAGTCCTGGTAGTTGCCGAAATTGACGACGTCGAACCCCTTGTTCCGCAGGTAGTCGGTGACCTCCTTGGCGAGGCCTGGCTTACCGCAGCCGTTCAGCACCTCGACCTTGAGGCTGTCCTCCGCTTGAAGCGAGGCGGATGGCGGCTTTCCGTGGGAGAAGAAGCGGGACAGGAGGGAGGCGATGAGCACGATGTTCACCGCGGCGAGTACCCAAATGACCCCCGTGAGGAGGTTGCTACGGATCCCCTTATTTCCCGCGGAAGGACGCGGCCTCACCCGCGTAAGCGCGCGCTTTCCCCTCACACTCCGGCGAACCGGCGCCATTTCTCCCTCCCACAGTTTCCCGGTAGATCACCTTGCCCTTGGTGGCTCTTCGCTTCTCTCTGGCTCACCTACAAGAAAAGCGTGCGAGGTGGGACCGCACGCCTTGTCTCTTCGCTCCGTTCCACGAAGCCCTGCCATCGATGGCTCGCTCGCCCCCTGGAGACGGCAGTTTCTCATTCCCGTTCGTCGAAGACCGGCCCCCAGGAATAGGGATACATCCCATACGGGTCTCTCACTGCATAGGGCAGGGCATTGTACTGGAAATGGAGGGTGGTGTTCTTGAATGGGCGGTACAGCACTTCCGCCCGTGACACGAAGGCCCGGCTACCCACGAAAGGCGAACCCATGTTCCCAAAAGGCTGGTGCAAGAGTCCGAGCTGGAGCTGGGCCACCAGCTTCGGGGAGAATTGGTACATCATCGTATTGAGGTACAAGCCCTGAGAATAGGTGTGACCGGCGTACGATCCCACGGCGAGGGTGTAGCTTTGCCGCATCTGGAATCGAGAAGGATCCAGACGGAGAAGGCCGATGAGGTTCCACGCGGATGCCGGCTGACTCAGCTGCTGCCTAACGGTGGCTTGCGGCTGGTTCTTGAGTTGGGCCATCCCCAGGCCCGGGAAAACCAAAGCCGCGACGAGAATCAAGCCAAGAACCCGCTTCATCGTTCCACCTCCATCCACGATCGCCGCAGTGAATTCGCTCAGCTAATAAAATGATTTCCCCGCTGAAAGTCAACCTCGAATTTCGGCGGCCGGCACGTCCAGCACCATGTTGTCGATCAGACGAGCGTTCCCAATCCACACGGCGAGGGCGATCATCACCTTGCCCTCCAGGCGGCTCACTTCTTCTAGTGTGTCCGGGTTGACGATGGCCACGTAATCGATGCGGCTGCTCGGCACCGAGGTCAGGATCTGCTCCATTTCCTGACGGAGAGCTTGCGGATTGCGCTCTCCAAGCTCGATGAGCTGCTTGGCCCGGCACAAGGAGCGGTAGAGAACCAGCGCGTCCTGGCGCTCCTGGGGATTCAGGTACGTGTTCCGGGAGCTCATGGCAAGACCATCCGGCTCCCGAATGATTGGCGCTACCACGATCTCCACATCAAAGTTCAGGTCGCGGACCATCTGCTGGATGACGCGAGCCTGTTGCGCATCCTTCTGACCGAAGACGGCCAGGTGCGGCTTGACGAGATTGAACAGTTTAGCTACTACCGTGGTGACCCCGCGGAAGTGCCCAGGACGCGAGGCCCCGCACAGGGGTTCGGTCAGCTTCTGCACCTCGACGTACGTGTAGTACGGCTGCGGGTACATCTCCTCCACCCTGGGATGGAAGACGATGTCCACGCCTTCCTGCTCCAGCAGCTGGAGATCGCGGGGCAAGTCGCGAGGGTAGCGGGCATAATCCTCATTGGGGCCGAACTGGGTGGGATTGACGAAAATGCTCACCACGACCACATCGGCGTGCTGGCGCGCGATCCGGACCAGGCTCAAGTGCCCCTCGTGCAGGTAGCCCATTGTGGGCACAAACCCGATGCGTTTCCCCGCGAGTCGGAGGCTCTCCGCTTCCGATTGCATCTCTCGAAGGCTTTCGATCACTCGCACTGGCATGAGGGTCGTTGCTCCCGCTCATCTTCCCTTTTCGTCGCGGACCTCCTGCTGCGCGCCTGTTGACTTCGGGTGCGGAGGCTCCGCAGTTACGGAGATCGGCCCGCTTCCGCACCCTCGACCCGGCTCAGTAGCTTTCTTCCTCCGACGGGAAATTGCCCTGCCTCACGTCCTCCACGTACCGCCGGCAACTGTCCCGGATGAGGGTGGCCAGTTCGGCGTACCGTCGGACGAACTTCGGGCGGAAACGCTCGAAGAGGCCAAGCGCATCGTGGGTCACCAGGATCTGGCCGTCGCAATGGGGGCCGGCTCCAATTCCAATGGTCGGTACGTTGAGCTTCTGCGTAATCTCCCGAGCCACGGCGGAAGGGATTTTCTCGAGTACGATGGCGAATGCTCCCGCCTCTTCCAGGGCGATGGCATCTTCCAGAAGCTCGTGGCTTTCCTCCCTCGATTTACCGCGGACGCCGTAGCCGCCGAACTTGTGGATCGACTGGGGGGTGAGGCCCAGGTGCCCCATTACCGGGATTCCGCTTTGTACCAGCCTGCGCACAGTCTCGCACAGGATCTTGCCGCCCTCCAGTTTCACCGCCTCCGCGCCGCCCTCTTTCAGCAGGCGCCCTGCGTTGCGCAAAGCCTCTTCGGGACTGATTTGGTAGCTCAGGAAGGGCATATCCGCCACCAAGAGCGCTCGTTTGATGCCGCGGCGGACCGCCTTGGTGTGATAGAGAACCTCGTCGAGCGTCACGGGGAGGGTGTTGTCGTGTCCTTGGATAACCATTCCCAACGAGTCGCCCACCAGTAGGAGGTCGACGCCCGCCTCATCCAGAAGCTGGGCGAAGAGGGCATCGTAGGCAGTCAGGGCGGCGATCTTCTGTCCCTGACGCTTCATGTCCACCAGTCTCGGTACCGTGACCTTCGTCTCGGGCATCTCTGCACCTGGCTGCGCGGCTATCGTTCGCTGGCAAAGCCAGCGTCGAAGGGTCCGACTGCACGCGGCAGGCCGCCTCTCGGGACTCCCCGTTCAGGACTGGAGGCGGGTCGCGATGATCCCTCCGCCTACCACGACTTCGCCGTCGTAGAACACCACCGACTGTCCCGGGGTGATGGCCGCCTGCGGTTCCTCGAACTCCACCACGACCGAGTCGCCGTCTTCTCGGGGACGGATCTTCGCCCAGGCCCCGCGGTCCCGATAGCGAGTCTTGACCCAAACGCGCATGGGCTCCTCGAGCGCGGGGATCGCGATCCAGTTCGTGCTTTCCGCGATGAGTCCAGAGGCGAGAAGAGCCTCCCGTTCCCCGACGACGATGCGGTTTTCTTCGGGCCGGATGTCTACCACGTAGGCGGGTTTCCCCATGGCGATCCCAAGCCCTCGGCGCTGACCCACCGTGAAATTGACGTAGCCGGAGTGTCGCCCCAGCACTCGGCCGGCAATGTCGACGATTTCCCCAGGTCTGGCGACTTGCGGGCCGAAGCGCTCTCGCAGGTAGCGCCGATAGTCGTTGTCCGGAATGAAGCAAATCTCCTGGCTTTCGGATTTGGTCGCCGTCGGCAAACCCAACCGGGCAGCCACTTGCCGCACCCGCGCCTTATTGAGTTCCCCGAGGGGGAGGATGGTGTACCGGAGCTGTTCCTGCCGCAGGGCCCAGAGCGCGTACGACTGGTCTTTCGAAGCGTCACGTGCTCGGAGGAGAAGATAGCGTTGCCGATCGGCGTCGTAGATCACACGAGCATAATGTCCGGTGGCAAAGTAGCTTGCTCCGAGGGCCAAGGCCTTCCTCAAAAGCGCCCGCCACTTGATTTGTGCGTTGCACAGAATGCACGGATTGGGGGTCCGGCCCCGAAGGTACTCCTGTTCGAAGTTGCGCACCACGTGGGACTCGAACTCGGCACGGACGTCCACCACGTAGTGAGGGAATCCGAGTTGGTCGGCCACAGCCCTGGCATCCTCAATATCCTCGAGGGAACAGCACGTGGACTCACCGCGCACATTGCCCCCCACACGCTCGTAATCCCACAGCTTCATCGTGAGGCCTACGACGCGGTAGCCGCGTTCCAGGAGCAGTGCCGCCGTGACGGAGCTGTCCACTCCGCCACTCATGGCGACCGCCACAAGCGGCTTTTCACGGTCCGTTTGGAACATCGCCTACCTGTGCCTCGCCGGAGTCGTTGCCCGCGACCTCCTCCAGCGTTTTACCGACGCGCTGGAGGTAGTCCGCGATGGCTGCGCGAAGAGCGTCCGCAGCGAGATTGGAGCAGTGCATTTTCTGCGGCGGCAAACCACCGAGAGCCTCGGCCACGGCCTTGTTGGAGACTTTCAGGGCCTCGCGGATCGATTGCCCCTTGACCATCTCGGTGACCATGCTGCTGGTGGCAATGGCGGCGCCGCAGCCGAACGTCTTGAATCTCGCGTCCACGATTCGATCGCCTTCGATCTTGAGGTAGAGGTGCATCACATCGCCGCAGACCGGGTTACCGACCCTGCCAACGCCGTCCGCGTCTTCGATCGTGCCGACGTTGCGCGGGTTCAGAAAATGATCGCGCACCTTCTCGCTGTACTCGAAATGGATTGTACCGCTCACCTCGACTCTGCCTCCGCCTTTCCCAGAAGGCCGAAGCCCCTCGTCGCCTCGGTCGGCGCTCCGGTAGGGAAGGCTTGCCGCCTCGCCCCGACCGAGGCCGCTGATCGTTACACCTCCAATGCGGACATCTGGCGCAATCGGGCCACGATCTCGGGAAGGATCTCCACAGTGTAGTCGATATCTTCTTCCGTGTTGGAACGGCCCAGGGAGAAACGCACCGCCGACTGCGCCAGTTCCGGAGGAATGCCCATGGCCGCCAGCACGTGGGAGGGCGACAGGGAGCCGGACGTGCACGCCGATCCGCTCGAAGCCGCCACCCCTTTGAGGTCGAGGCTCAGCAGGATCGACTCGCCTTCCACCCCCTCAAAGGAGACGTTCAGAGTCCCGGGCAAGCGCTCCGTGGGGTGACCGTTGAGGTGGACGCGCTCAATCCGCCTCCGGATTCCCTCCCACAGGCGATCTCGCAGACGGGTCAAACGCTGGCACTCCTCTTCCCGCTCGGCGAGAGCGAGCTCCACGGCTTTGGCGAAGCCCACGATGCCCGGCACATTCTCCGTGCCGGCCCGCCGATTCCGCTCATGTTCTCCTCCGTGCAGGAGCGGAAGGAAGCGGACCCCGCGGCGCACAAAAAGCGCCCCCACCCCCTTTGGGCCGTAGATCTTATGCGCGGAGAAGCTGGCCAGGTCGATGTTCATTTCCCGAACTTGGATCGGCAACTTGCAGAAGCTCTGGACCGCATCGGTGTGGAAGAGGATCCCGCGCTCGCGGCAAATGGCACCGATCCGAGCGATGGGGTTGACGGTCCCCACTTCATTGTTGGCGTGCATGACGGAGACGAGAATCGTGTCCTCCTCGATCGCTTCTTCCACGCTCTCCGGGCTGACCATGCCCGTCCTGTCCACCGGCAAGTACGTCACCCGGAACCCCTGCTTCTCGAGGAACTTGCAGGTCTCCAGGACTGCCTTGTGCTCCACCTTTGAGGTGATGATATGCCGGCCCTTCTCCCGTTGAGCCAAAGCCACGCCCTTGATGGCGGTATTGTCGGCTTCCGTGCCGCTACCGGTGAAAAGGACTTCCGAAGGTTCAGCGCCGATGGCCCTGGCGATCGTTTCCCGGGCTTCCTCGAGCGCGCGACGGGCTTCCCGCCCGAAGCTGTGCACACTGGAGGCATTCCCGAATCGCTCGGAAAAGTAGGGAAGCATGGCGGCCAATACTTCCTCCCGAACGGGAGTGGTGGCATTGTGATCCAGATAAACACGCCGCATTCGAAAAAACCTCCGCTTCGAGTCGCAATCTGCTCGACCTTATGGGACTGGAAATATCCGGCTTCCTTTAAATTTAGACAGGTGGTCAGAACAAAACAAGGCCTTCCCCCGCTTCGATGTTCTCGACCGCGCACCGGGACTCGGCACAGCCCCGAGTGGGACTCCCGTCGTGATGCGGAACGGTGCCGGGTGCCTTGTCTCGTGGTGGGGCCCGCTACACTCCGCCCATGCCCCCCGTCGGGAATCCCCAGTCCGCGACGAGTCTCCGGAATGAGCCGGCGAAGTCGTGATCTCCGTCCTCCGGGATGTACTCGCCCTCCGCGGTGAGACGGTACGGGCGGGGCTCAAACTCGCCTGTGGCCAACCGGCTCAAGGCCTGTCCGAGATATTGGACTTCATCGAGCGAATTGTAGAATCCCAGACTGACGCGCACGGCTCCCGGTGTGGGGATCGTCGTTCCCTCGCGTGACCGCTCCATGAGCTTTTCTTCCAAGCTCCGGTTCACACCCAGCAGGGCTTTGACGTAGGGCTGGGCGCAGAAGCATCCGTTGCGGACTCCAATCCCGAATTCGTAGGCCAGTACCGCCGCCAGCTTTGCGTGGTGCCAGCCTCTCAGGTTGAAACTGAATACCCCCAGCCGATCTGGGCCAGCGTCAAATTCGGCAGGACCGTAAAGATCAACTTCCGGGATGCTGCGGAGGATTTCCCAGGTGGCGCGTGCCAGTTCGTGCTCGTAGGCTTCCACGGCGGACATCCCTGTCGTCTGGAACCAGTGAATAGCGGCTGCCAGAGCGATGGCGCCAACCACGTTGGGAGAGCCCGCTTCTTCGCTCCACGGAGGGTCGGCATAAATCACCGAATCAGTCGACACCCTGAGGACGGTTCCACCCCCGATCTCGAAGGGCTCGATCTCCCGGAGTAGGTCACGGCGGGCTACGAGAGCTCCGGAGCCAAAGGGCGCGTACATCTTGTGGGCCGAGAAGGCCAGAAAGTCGATGTGACTGTCCTCCCGCCCGTCACCCTGCACGCGAATCGGCTTGTGAGGCGCCAGCTGGGCGGCATCGACGAAGATGTGGGCGCCGTGCCGGTGCGCTATGCGCGCGAGCTCGTGAATCGGTGTGACCAAGCCCGTGACGTTCGATGCACCGGTCACCGCCACCAGTCGGACCTGTCCCGAATGCTCGGAAAGCAGGTCCTCGAGGCGGTCGAATTCGGGGAAGCCGGAGGAATCCAGAGGAAGACGCAGCAGCCGAAAATGTCGACGCCAAGGGAGATCATTGGAGTGGTGTTCCATGAGGGTGGTGACGGCAAGTGCTTTGCTCTGACCCTGGCCCAAGCGCCAGGCCAGCTTGTTCACGGCCTCGGTGGTGTTTCGCACGAAGCTGGCTACGTATTCCTTGGGATCAGCGCCCACAAACTCGAGCACCCGGGCTCTGGCCTCCTCGTAGGCCCAGGTGGAGAGTTTGGACTTGAACCCCGTTCCCCGATGGATACTGGCATACCAGGGGAGGAAACGGACGACGGTTTCCAGGACGGGCTTGAGCACAGGAGTGGAGGAGGCATTGTCGAGATTGACGTAGGGTCGGTATCCACCCGCAAGGAGCGGCACTTGCATGTCCACCCCAATCACCTGATCGCGCCATGGGCTCTGGGATCTCATCGCTGCAGCTTCCCTCCGTTTGCTGGTTCGACTTCGTCCGAGTAGGGTACGAAAAGAAAAGGCCTGCGCCCCGAAAGGCGCAAGCCTTTCACCTCACCCCGCGACATCGCGCAACCCAGATTGTCCTTCTTACAGATGCAGGCGACGACCTCTCCGCTTCGAGAGCTCGGCTACGTCCAACTCCCGGATGATCCTCACTGCACGGAGCTCTGCGAATCCCACCACGCAAGATCGGGGTCGCCGGTGTGAACCTCCGCGCGAGCGAGGTTAAGCGCAGGAATCCGCTTTCCCGCTCTACGCATCATCTGCCTCTCCCGCGCGGGTGACTCGAGAACGAACGAGCCACCTCCCTCCTTTCTCGCCCGGATCCGTGGGCCCCGGACCCTTTTTCGCCGCGGCAGGCCACACTTCGAATCCTGGACTTGCGAGTTGGAGCTCAAAAGCCGGCAGTCAGTCCGAAGCGATTCACAGAGCCGATCTGCCCCAAGGAGGAGAAGGAATAGTCGAAGTGGTACTTGCGCCAGCGGAAGCCCACGCCGAGGGAGATTCCCGCGAGCTGGTCGGCCTCTGTTCCCACTTTCATCTGCCGCGACAGGGTACTGTACCCCCACCGGAGGAAGACCTGCGGTGTCACGGTGAACTCGCCGCCGATGGCCAGCTGGAAGTCGTCATCCACATACTTGAACGCTTCCACGGAGTACAGGAGCGGGAGGTGAGCCAGCCGTTTCGACCAGCCGAGGCGATAACAGAGCGGCAGTCGGTCCTTGATGTGGACGAACGGTGACAACACCTTGCCCACGTTCTGCACTGCCGCTCCGACATCGAGATCCTGAATCGGCGTGTGAAAGACCACCCCCGCGTCCAGAACCACCGCCTGGCTGCTGTAGGTATCGATGTAGCTGTGCACGTACTTGAGGTTCACTCCGGTCAGGAGTCCCGCCAGCACTCGCCGAGCGACGGTCTCGGAAACGACGATGGTTCCCGCGCCGAACGTGCGACCCGTAGGGAGCCCGGAGAGATCCGTTTCGTTGAATCGGCCGTAGCTCATGGCCGCGACGGTGAATTGCCCGCGCGCCAAACTCCCCAGGTCGTGGCTGTAGGCAAGGCAGCCCGAGGCGAAGTCAAGGACGTGGTTCATGAAGCTGGCTTGAAGCGTGTTGTCAGGAGCCTCTGCGGCGGCTGCGGGATTGCAGCTGGCCCCAGCCAGATCCCCCGGGACCGCTACGAAAGCTCCAGCCATCGCGGCAGGCCGGGGAGTCCACGTACTGCGGAGGAACTGGAATCCGACGGTGCCGCGGGAGCTCGCGGCCTGTACGGAAGTTGCCACGCAAACGGCAAGGAGAACTGATCCGCCCCGCGCGCGGAGCGAGCGCATCGCTCATCACCCCTGTGTGCGGAAACAACAAACGGACTCGGCTCCGCCGAAGTCCGCACCATCGAGCCAGCTGTCGGACTCGAACCGACGACCTGCTCATTACGAGTGAGCCGCTCTACCAACTGAGCTAAGCTGGCGTCCCGCCGGATTGCGAGCGAAATTTACTCACCGGGTCGGTCCCTCGCAAGTAGAAAATGCAGCGCAACCCTGCCTGACACCCCGGGTACGATTGGCTCTGACGTCATCGGATGGCCGCCGGAACCGGGCGCCTGGCTTCCGATCCACCCCCGAGTCCGGACCGTTCCTTTCGCCTGCTCGCGGCCACGGGCTGCGCCCCCGCTTACGACCTTCGCGGCTGCGTTTGCCGCTCCGGAGGTCGAATACCTTGCTTTGTTGCTGATTTCGGCTAAATTACTCGAAGCTTTGCTCCGCAGGCTGGGATGGGACGAGAGCTCATGAACTCAACTTGGATTGGTTCGAATGCGGAGATGATTCCCGATGGCAAGTGCAGGGCAATCCTGGTTGAAGTTCCTCGGCACCGCGGGGGCCCGGTTTGTGATGTTGAAGCAGCTCCGGGCTTCGGGGGGCCTTTGGGCGAAAATCGGGCAGACGCACCTCCTAATTGACCCCGGGCCGGGCACGCTGGTGAGAGCGTTGAGCAGCCGGCCTGCGCTGGACGCGAGTCAGCTTGCCGCAATCCTCCTTACGCACCGACACCTCGACCACGCGAACGATGTCAATGTGATGATCGAGGCCATGACCGAAGGCGGCTTCAAGCGGCGCGGCCAGCTCTTCGCCCCACGTGAGGCTTTGGAAGATGACCCCGTGGTCCTTCGGTACTCCCGTCAGTTCGTTCAGCAGATTCAGGTCCTCGAAGAGGGCGGGGACTACTCCGTAGGCGACCTCAAGGTGCGCACGCCTCTACGCCACGTACACGGCGCGGAGACCTACGGGCTTGTCCTTGAGGCTCCCGGCACGCCGAAAGTGGCCCTGATCGTCGACACGCGTTTTTTCGACGCCTTGCTGGAGGCCTATGCCGGAGCTGATGTGCTTGTAATCCATACCGTGCGCTACGATCGGGGCGACACCACCCCCGAGGAGATCTTGCACCTCAACGTTGTGGATGCCGAGCGGCTGATCCGGCACATCCGACCGAAGCTGGCGGTGCTCACCCACTTCGGCATGACGATGGTCCGCGCCAAACCTTGGGTGGTAGCGGAGGAGCTAAGCCAACGCACTGGCCTGCGGGTGGTGGCGGCTTCCGACGGGATGCGCCTCGACCTGGACTCCCTCAGCGCCACCTGAGATGAGCGCAGGTTGCTCCCAGCGTTTGTCGGCCCAGCAGACAACTCCCTACAGTCACGCCGAGATCGGGAAGAATGCGGCACACGGCCCGCGAAAAGGCGATCCTACTCACCGCGATTAGCAGCCTCCTCTGGGGATCTTCTTTTGTCGCAGTCAAGGTGGGGCTGCGGTACATGGACCCCGTCGGCTTCGCCTTCTGGCGGACGCTTGGCGCAGGGATTCTCCTGACGCTGCTGGTGTCCCGCGACGACTTGAGCTGGTACGTGGGGAATCAGAGGATCTGGCTCCTGGGCGTGCTCAATGGGGCGGCTTTCGCGGCCCAAAACATCGGGATGTTGCAAACGACAGCGAGCAAAGCCGCTTTCTACGTGAACCTCGGGTTCGCCGGGGTAGCCCTACTCTCCTGGCTCTTTCTCGGGGAGAACTTCGGAAGGGGGAAGATCCTGTCCCTCTTCCTCGCGGCGGTTGGGGTGGCAGGCCTCGCGACGGGATTCCGCAGGAGTGCCCTTTCGGGCGGTTCCCTGTTTGGCGACGCGCTGGTGATCGCCGCTGGCCTTCTCTGGGCAGGATATTTTGTCATGACCAAACGGCTCCTGCACGAGCCGGGCGTGAAAATCGTCCCCCTGACGGGTAGTGTTCTTCTGGCGACCGGCTTGCTCCTCTTGCCGGTCACGGCGGTCTTCGGCCGGTGGAGCGTCCGGGAGCCCTTGCTCGCCTCGACTGTGCTTGCCTACACGATGGTCTTTTGTTCGGCTATCCCGCTGGTTCTCTGGGCTCGAGGGTTGAAGGATCTCACCCCAACGGCTTCGGCGGTGATCCTACTGGCGGAGCCTGTGTTCGGGGCCCTGTTCGGATTTGCCCTCCTCGGAGAGAGGTTCAGCGCGGGAGAGGGTCTGGGCGCGATCCTCATCTTGTTGGCCATCGCCCTGTATTCAAGATCGGAAGCGAGGACAAATGATCGGTGACCTGCTCTTTGTCTGTGTCCGTTGCGGTTCGTTTCACGCTCTCAGGGAGACTCGGGAGGGAGCTGTTTGTGGCGAATGTGGCGCACGCTTCAGCCGCGAGGGGCATCAGATTCGTGTGGTCGAACAGGTCCGACCGGCCTGGGAGTGGTTCCACCAAGTGGAGGATCGGCTGGCTTCCGCGCCCGCAGGGGGAAAGCTTCCCTGGCTCGAAGAAGATGAACGCTTGCTCGCAGCCAGCGAGGAGGGAAGACTTTGGCGGACGAGCCAGACCCGGCCATTCACTGGCTTCCTGAACGAACGCACCCTCGTCGAGGAGCTTGTGCCGGACGGCAGCTGTCGCATCTACCTGACCGATCGCCGCTTCGCGGTCCAAAAGGGGGATGATCTCGAAGCCTTTCCGCTGGCTGAACTTCGCTGCGTGACCACGGACGCACGTCACTTCGTGTTCCGAAGAGCGGGTGAGACTGCCTGCTACCTTGAGTTCCCCTCCCAGTCCCCTCTCTTCTGGGAATTGATCTGCCGGAAGGCCATCGTCGACTATTGGGCCCGCCGGGGGCGCGAGGTGGTGGAGACCCAGCCCTGGGTGCGCTTCCGCGACCGGGAAAGGCCGGTGAAACGGTCTAACCTCTTGGCTGCGGGGGGAGCGACTTTGGCCCGTCCGCAGGACTCCAGGGCATACGAGGCCCTCCACTCGCTGATTCGCGCTGCGGTCCGTCCGCTGCTCCGATGGGGTTTCGGCCTGGAGGTAAGGGGTGTGGAGAGCCTGCCAAAAGATGGGGCTTTCTTGCTGGTCCTGAACCACGAAGGTTATCTGGATTCCTTCTTCGCTTTGGCTGCCTTGCCGGTCAAGATCGGCTTCCTGGCGAAGAACACGGAGTTCGAGGGAGCCTTCCGGGGTTTCGTGATGCGCTTGTTCCGATCCATCCCTGTGCACCGGCACCGCCCGGACCCGGTGGCGGTGGCCCACGCGGTTCGCCGGCTCCGGAACGGCGCCCCCGTGGCAATCTTCCCGGAAGGCGAGCGTACCTGGGATGGGCGGAGGCTTCCTCCCAAACGTACCGTGGTGAAGCTCTTGATGAGGGCGGGAGTGCCCATCGTCCCGTGCAGGATCGATGGTTCCTTCGCCGTGCTACCCCGCTGGGACCGAAGGCTTCAGCGCCGGAAGGTGACCCTGTGGGTTGGCCGGCCTTTCTTGATTCCGGAAAGTATAGGGAGCGTCGACGAGGCGCTGGAATTCGTGGGGAAGCGCATCGACGAGCTCGGGCGAAACGCGTGGCGTGAGGGATAATCATGATCGTCGCAGAGATCCCCGGTTTCCGGACGCTCGCCCTTTCCTACCTGGTCCTGGACGTGAACGGCACCTTGACGCTCGACGGAGAGTTGCTCGAGGGGGTGTCCGAGCGGATCGACACGCTCCGGGAAAAACTCAAGATCATCCTGCTCACGGCGGATACCTTGGGCCGTGCTCACGAAGTAGCCGAACGGCTGGGCGTGTCGTGCGAGAAGATCCCGCATCTGCAAGAGAGGGAGGCTAAAGAGCGCTTCGTGGCGCGGCTCGGCGCGGAGTCCGTCGTCGCCATGGGGAACGGGGCCAACGATGTCGGGATGCTGCGCAGCTCGGGACTCGGGATCGCGGTCCTCGGCCCGGAAGGAGCAAGCAGCGAAGCAGTGGCCGCCGCAGACGTCGTAGCTCCCGGGATTTGCACCGCCCTGGACCTCCTCATTCATCCGATGCGGTTGATTGCCACGCTCCGCCGCTGAGGTAGCCGGATCGGGTCGCCGGGGGAGAGCGTTTCCCCCGGGGGCCGGCAGACGGAGCAGCATTTCGCGAGGAGGCAGAAGTGCTGAATTACATTTGGCTTGGGCTAATGGCCATCGCCATTGTGGTGGGCGGGGCCTCCGGGAAGATCTCCCAGGTGACCAAGGCCGCTTTCGATTACTCCGGCACCGCGGTGGAGATCGCCTTGGGCCTGGTCGGCATCATGGCCTTGTGGCTCGGGATCATGCGCATTGCCGAGGAGGCCGGGATGGTCCGAGCGCTTGCCCGGCTGGTCCGTCCCATCGCAAGGCGGCTTTTCCCTGATGTGCCACCTGACCACCCGGCCATGGGGGCCATGGTCCTGAACATCGCGGCCAACTGGCTCGGGCTGGGCAATGCGGCCACCCCCCTCGGGCTCAAAGCCATGGAGGAGCTCCAGAAGCTCAATCCGGAGAAGGAGACGGCGACCAACGCGATGGTCATGTTCCTGGCGCTGAATACGGCCAGCATTACCCTCATCCCAGCCACCATGATCGCGATCCGGGCCCAGCTGGGTTCCTCCAATCCCACGGAGATCATTGGCACCACCATCTTCGCCTCCACCTGCGCGACCGTTGCTGCTGTGCTGGCGACCAGGTTCTTGGAGTACGCACAGCTGCAGGCCAGCGAGCGGAAATCGCGGCTCCTTGGACTGGGGAAGGCGATTCTGACGATCTTCGCCTTGGTCCTGCTGCTGGCGATCCTGAAATGGGCTGGAGTTCTGTCCCTCCTCTTCGGCTGGCTTACGGCGGACCTTTTCCGTCGGGTGATCTCCTTCGTGTCGGATTGGGCCATTCCGTCGCTTCTGTTTGCGATTCCGGTAGCCGCCGCCGCGAGGAGGGTGCGCGTGTACGAGGTATTCGTCGAGGGGGCGAAGGAGGGCTTCCAGATTGCGATTCGGATCATTCCTTTCCTCGTAGCGATCTTGGTGGCTATCGGGATGTTCCGCGGCTCCGGAGCCATGGATCTCTTTGTCCGAATTGTCTCCCCGCTCACGAATCTGATCGGTATGCCGGCTGAGGTACTGCCCGCTGCGCTGATGCGCCCGCTTTCCGGAAGCGGCACCCTCGGGATCGTCACCGAACTGATGAAGACCCACGGCCCGGATTCCTTCATCGGCCGCTTGGCATCTACCATTTACGGGTGCACGGAGACCACCTTCTACGTGATCGCCGTTTATTTCGGCAGCATCCAGGTGAAGAAGACGCGCCACGCCGTTCCTGCGGGTCTGGTGGGAGATTGCGCGGGGATCCTCGGCGCTTTGTTCATCTGCCGGGTGATGTTCGGCAAATGAAGGCGCTGACGGCCTGGGAGGGCGCGAGGCTGGGGCTAGCGGTACTTCTCCTCCAGCAGCCGGCGTGCGGCGTTCTGAGCCTCCGGCGTCGGGAGGTGGCCCAGCTGCTCGAATGCCTCGAGTTGAACCGCCGGGCTGGGGTCTGCCTCTGCAAGCCGGATCAGCAGGCTCACCGCGCGTGAATCTCGATGGGCGACCGCCCCGAGACCGCGGGTCACCGACACGCGCCAGCCCGGGTCAGGAGAAGCCAGTTCCTCCTCCAACACGCGCAGGTACACCTCGGAGCGGACCACCGCGGCGAGCGCTGCCAGGTCGATGGCCGGTCGGTGACTTCGGACGTAGGTGCGGAGCGCTCGTTCCGTTTCCTCCGGGCTGTGATGTTGGAGAGTTTCCAGGATGGAGGCGGCTCGCCTAACGTCCGTGTGGGGCTGGCTGAGTGTCTGGATGAACCGCTGGGGCGTCACGCCGCCGAGCCCCCTGGTGCGGAAGAGCCACAGGAAGGCCCGGTCCAGAGTCCCGTGATCGGAGTTGGCCATTACCTCGAAGATGTTGGGACTGATCTGGCGCCACTGCCGTTCGTCCGTTTCGGAGACGAGGTGGGCGAAAGCATGGATACAAGCGGCGGTGGTGTCCTGCACTACCGTTTGCAGAAGTCTCCGTAGCTTCGTTTGACTCCAGAAGCGCTCGCCCTGCGGCGTTCGCGTCAGGGTAGCCAGAGCACCGAGGCTTGCGATGCGATCCGCCGTCGTTCCTTGGAGAGCGATGCGGTAGAGGCTGTCCATATAGGCGACAGCTGCAGGGAAAGCCGCCATCTGGAGGATGGCTTGGGATCGGAGAGAGGGAGACTCATGACAGCAGGCGACGCGGTACAGCACCGGCAGCACCGCATCTGAGCGCGTTTCCGAGAGGGCCGGAAGGATTATCGCCAGGATTTCCGGGTCCCGCGCGTTCTCCGCAAGACGGAGTAGGGTCCCGGTCGCGGAGGGATGCCGGATCCCGCCGAGGGTCTGGATCGCAATCGCGCGAATCCGGAACGACGTGTCCGTGAGCGCGATGGCTTCCAACGGGGGTACCACTTGCGGATTCTGGAGTCGTCCGAGCCGTTCCACCAGGAGGACGCGCAGGTTCGGATCCGTCTCCTTTTCCAGCATATCGAGGAGAAGCGGCAAATCTTCCGCGCCGAAGCGCATGGCTGAAATGGCTGACCACCGCGCCTGGTTCTCGACCTGTGTCAGCCGCCGTGCAACGGGAGCTTCGGGAGGGATGCCTTTCTGCGAGGCCAGTGCGCGCAATCGCGCCTCAACGAGCGCGCGGAATTTGCCCTCCGGATAGCGATCCAAATACTCTCCGTACGATTGGAGTGCTTCCTCCACCTGGCCAAGTTGCTGCTGGCAGTAGCCCAGCCAGAAGAGCGCTTCTTCTCGGCGCCACGACTGGAAAGCCGTGTCCGTCCAGAGGGTTCGGTACAGCGCAGCAGCCTGGCGCCAATCCTGGCGATTGCGTGCCTCCTGAGCCTGGTAGAAAAGATCCCTCTGCTGCGCCCGGGCCGGCGGAAGCGAACTCGCCATCATCCCGATCGCGAGAAGGAGCGTTCGAAGGCAGGCATGGGAGGATTGTCGCATCGTGCCTTCCCTCAGTCCGGCTCCCTGAGATAAGCCTCTACGATCTCATGGGGCAGTTCGTCGCGCTGAGCAAAGGCCTGAAGGCGCGCGCGGGCCACAGCTACGCGCACCAGGAGGTCTTCCTCTTCCACGAAACGGCGGACACTTCCGAGCCTCTCCTTGGGGTCGGGGTCCCCGGCCGCCGCGGACAGCTCGAGGAGCGCCAGCTCCACGTCCGTGAGAAGCGGGGACAAGGGCGCGTGCGATGCGGTACCGGACCATTCGCCGCCGAGCTCTGCCGCCACGAAGCGCGACTTCAGGGGCAGATTCGGCTCCAGACCGGCATCAGCGGATGCGGCCGCTTGTGTGAGCACAGCGTGCGCCGCGCCCAGAAGTTCGGAGAGGTCGTAGCGAGGGGGCCTTGCTTGCTGAGTTCGCTCCACCGAAATCCGGCTCGCCCGCGATTCGCCCCGTCCCACCCAACGGGTGCCTCCTCCCTTCCACCAGTCGCTTGCCTTCAGGATGATGACGAAGGCGGCCGCGGCCGCGGCAAGTCCAACTCCCACCGGCCAGACCCTTTCCCACCAGTTGGCTACCCAGGTGCGGGCCGTTTCGGCAAAGCGCCGCCCGAGCGGCTCCGGCTTCGAGCGGATCCTCGACACGACCACCGCCCACAGGGCGTCCGAAGGCGAGGACGAGGCCAATCCCTTCCATTCCGCCTCGATTGCCTGGCCAAGCCTCACGACCTCGCGGCAATGTCGGCACTTGGCCAGATGCTCCTCGATGAGCTCTCGCTCCGGATCGCACGCCACCCCTGCCAGGTAGCGCCCCAGGAGCTCCTCGAACTCCTCGGAATGAAGAGTCTCCTCAGCCGGCTCTCCGAGCATGCGGGCTCTCCGCTCGAATCTCCGAACCATCTCACTGCACCCCGTGCTACGCCTGTTCCCTTTCCCGTGCAGCGGAGGGTGCCACCCCCGGAGGATGGCGACGGCCGAACTCTGGATAGTGCTTTGCCAGCCATCGAGCCAGTTTCGCCCTGGCCCGGAACACTCGGGACTTGACATTGGAAACGGAACACCCGAGGATCTCGCTGATCTGTTCGTAGGGGAGTTCCTCGATCACGCCCAGGACGAAAGCCGTCCGATAGATCTCCGGCAGTGCGCTCAATGCCTGCTGGAGGACGCGCTCGGTTTCTCTGTGCAGGACGTCTTCTTCCGGGTCGGAAGCCAGAGGGACTCGGGTGTCCTTTTCCCAGCCTGAATTCCCGTCCAGCGCAACGCAGTTACCGTTTCGGCGCGCATGCCTTCGCAAGAAGGAGACGGTCTCGTTCTTGGCAATGCTGAACAGCCACGTGGAGAAAGCACTTCGCTTCCCGAAAGATTTGAGCTGCCGGTACGCCTTGACGAAGACCTCCTGCAACACATCCTCAGCGTCCTGCTGGTTCCCCGTCATCCGAAGGATGAAAACGAATAACGGCTTCCGATAGGCCTGGTAGAGCTGGTAGAAAGCGGCCAGGTCGCCCTGCCTGGACCGCTCGATGATCTCTTGCTCATCGCCGAGGAGTTGCACCTGTACGCACCCATCAAGGCTCAGGCGAAATGGAAAGCATCTTTTCCCGCCGCCTGGCGCTGGGCCATCATTCCCTGCCACGGCAGTGAGACGCTCCACCGTGGACGTCGGTTGCATTTCCGGGTTCGGAAGGCGAGGGTCCAGGATGCAGCTCAGCCTGGGGGCCGTTTTTCCTGCCTCCGTCTCGCCATGGCGACCTTGTACAGCTCCCGAATGCGAAGGAACGCCCGCTCGTATCGGCCGCTCTTGAAGTCCGGGAAGCTCCAGGGGTAGGGGTAGTAGTGCCCCTTCTCGTAGTGGAGGGTGAGGTCGGCGTAGATGCCGTCGCGGAGATAGATCTTCTGCCCGCAGTATTTGGCCGACGCGAGGACCACCTTGTCGTAGTCCAGGTAGCCGGGGTCAAGATTGACCTTGCGGCGGCCGTCGACAGCAAGCTCGTCCTCGATGCGATTCGTGGTCAGCTTCACAGCCGGGAGTTCATCAGGTTGGATGAGGGTCGCGAAGGACCAGAAGCGCCTGACAATGCCCGTCCCCATCTCGGCGCAGTAATAATCGGTCACGTCGAAGGGGAAATCCGGGCTGGTCCAGTCCAGCGGGCCGAACTCCTGCTCGCAGAGCTTACGCGCCTGTTCGAGCTTCGCCTCGTCAGAGAACAGGACGCCGATGAACAACTTCACGGGTTTGGGCGGCTGGGGCTTCATCCGTTCTCCGGAACACGGAACAGGCCGTACTCGCGCTCCAGCCTCAAGTTCTCCTGTAAGGCGCGCGCGGCTTCCTCCACCAGCTCCGCGGGGATCCCGAAACGCATCTCGACGAAACGGGGCAAATCGCTCTTAACGCGGAGGGTCTGCTTGCCGTCGAAGGTCGTGCGCCGGAAATAGTCGTTGTGCAGGTACAGGAGGCCTTCTTCGGTGGTTATACTCAGACACAAGCCATGCATGGTCGGCCGGTAGAAGCTGTCCAACCAGTGGCGAAGGAACTCCTCCGGCGGGACTGGCCGGTCCTGAAAGCGGTAGCGCCACTTGCTTTCGACGCGGTTGAAGGTGTAAAGGTGGTAATGTTCATCCCTCGCGTCGAAGCGTACCTCGACCCCCGAAAAGGTGGTGTGATAGATACGGCGCTGGTCCTTGTCCAGAGCAAGCGGACGGTGCAGGAGATATCCCGGATCGACCAGGTACTTTCGCCCTGCCATCCACAGAACCAGCGCACAATGGGTGTTGTCGCCACTCCGCATATGCGCCATCACCGGATAGCAGGCAAATCCCACGCGCTCCAAGATGGTCTGCAGGGTGAACGTGAGGGAGAAGCAGGTACCCCCAAGGCGGAAGCGAAGGTGGTCCTCCACCACCTCGCAGGGCGTCCGGATTCGGTCGGGGTCCAGGAATTTCCGATTCAGCTTCAGGATCTTGCTGATGTTCTCGTAAGGGAAGCGGGAAAAACGGCGGAGGATTTCCTCGAGCATCCGCTCTTCGGGACGGCCTTCGCGGATGCGGGCGAACTTCAGAAACTCCGTTGCTGCGTCGTAGTGATCGGATGGTCTCAGGATCATCAAATTCTCCGCTCCCTCGTGCGTTTGCGCCGAGGGGAATTTACGGGGGTGGCGTTACTTTCGCAATGGCTTGTCCATCGAGGCGAGCCGTGGGGAGAGAACGGGTAACCGCCGACTCGAACCGAACAAGCTTCAAGTCCAGCTCGGGTTTCCGGGTGCGGTTAGCTCAGACGCCCGAGGCCGCAGCTAACGACTGCGCCGCAGGACGCGGAGAGGGGTCGGTGTCGTCCTCTGAGCGGTACGCCGGCTGAGTTTCCGTGTCCTGACCCTTAGGGTTGACACCTGTTGCTCGTGAGGGCGGAGAAAGCGGTTCCGGGGGCGCCGGGAGCTCCGCGCACGGCTTGGCGTCGGTTGTCCCCGGGGTTTGCAATTCGGGGGTCGGTTTCGTACTTTGGAATGATAGGAGAGGAGAATCCGGCGGAGGCAGGCGTGGCCGTGGCGGAGACGCAGGGAGATGTGCGGTACGTGGAAGTGGCGGTCCCCGCGCATACGGACCAGCTTTTCACCTACTCCGTGCCCGCCGAGCTTTCCGATCGCATCCGGCTGGGGCAGAGGGTATGGGTGCCCTTCGGTTCGCGTCGGATCACGGGGATTGTCGTGCGCGTGACCGATCGGACGGATCTCCCCCAAGAGCGGATCAAGGCTGTGGCCGACGTGCTGGACCTGGTTCCCAGTCTGACACCCGACCTGATCGAGCTGTGCTTGTGGATGCGAGACTATTACTTCTGCACCTTGGGCGAAGCCATTGCCACCGTCCTGCCAGCGGGGATGATGCACCGCACGCGCACCGTTTGCGAGCTCGTCAGGGAGCCGGCGGAACCGGAATGGGAGGAGCTGCGGAAGACGGCCCCGCTTCAGGCTGAGTTGCTGGAAAGGATCGTGTCCGACCATGTGCGCTCCGCTTCCGTCCTCGCCCGGAAGCTCCCGGGCAAGAGCGTGTACGCAGCGCTGGCACGTCTGGCGGAGAAAGGATTTTTGCGGCTTGCGATGGAATTCAGCCCGGGGAAGGCTTCCCCGCGCACCGAGCGTCTGGTGGAATTGGACCCCCTTCTCCGGGCAAATGGGAAATGCCAGGAAATCATCCGCACCCTCGAGAAGCGGGCTCCCAAACAGGCGGAGATCTTGTCGATCCTGGCCGAGCAAGAAGATCAGGTCCCGGTACGCACCCTTCTTTCGTACGCCAAGACTGGCCTCCAGACCCTCGCCCGAATGAGGGAGAAGGGATGGATTCGGCTCCGGCGGCGCACGGTGTACAGAGATCCCTATGCCGCTGAGGAGATCGAACCTCCGGAGGAGCTGACCCTCACGGATGAGCAACAGCGTGCTGTGGACCAGATCCGAGGGGCCATCGAAAGCGGCAGCTACGCGGCGTTTCTGCTCCACGGGGTCACGGGCAGTGGGAAGACGCAGGTGTACATTGAGGCCCTGAAAAAAGCTCGCGAACTCGGCAAGTCTGCCATCGTGCTGGTGCCCGAGATCGCCCTCACGCCGCAGATGGTGCGTCGCTTTCGCTCTCATTTCGGGGACGAGGTGGCGGTGCTCCATAGCCGTCTTTCCGAGGGCGAGCGCTTCGATGCCTGGCAGCTCCTCCGGCGCGGGCAAAAGTCCATCGCGCTCGGCCCCCGCTCCGCCCTCTTTGCCCCGCTGGAAAACCTGGGGATCATCGTAGTGGACGAAGAGCCCGAGATGAGCTACAAGCAGATGGACACAGCCCCGAGGTTCCACGCGAGAGACGTAGCCATCATGCGGGCGTACATGAACCAAGCGGTGATCGTGATGGGTTCGGCGACGCCATCGGTGGAGAGCTACTACAATGCCAGGATCGGCAAGTACACCTTGCTGGAACTCACGCGCAGGATCGACGAGATCCCGATGCCCAAGGTGGAACTGGTCAACATGACCCGAGAGCCCAGGCCCGACGGGAAGATGCCCGTCTTTTCCCGGCTGCTCAAAGAGAAAATCGAGGAGAAACTCCAAGCCGGAGAGCAGGTCATCCTTCTACAGAATCGACGGGGGTATGCGCCTTTGCTCGTGTGCAAGGAATGCGGGTTCGTGGAAACCTGCCGCAATTGCCACATTTCCCTCACCTATCATCTTGCCGGACACCGCTTGCGCTGCCACTACTGCAATTACTCGAAGACAGCACCCGAGGTGTGTCCCAAGTGCGGCGGCGTGAACCTCGTGTACAGGGGGAGAGGGACGCAGAGGGTGGAACAGGAAATTCGCTCCCTTTTCCCGCACGCACGGGTGGTGCGGATGGATCTGGACACCACAGTGCGCAAATGGTCGCACGACCGGATCCTCAGCGCCTTCGGTAGAGGGGAGTACGATATCCTGCTCGGCACGCAGATGGTGGCCAAGGGGCTAGACTTCCCGAATGTAACCCTCGTGGGCGTAGTTACGGCGGACTTCGGTCTCTTCTTCCCGGACTTCCGGGCGCCCGAACGCACCTTCCAGCTCCTCACCCAAGTGGCCGGCCGGGCTGGGCGGAAAGGCAAGCAAGGCGAAGTGGTGATCCAAACTTTCTCCCCTTGGCACTTCGCGCTGATCTGCGCAAGCCAACATGACTACCGGGCGTTCTACGAGCGGGAGATCCGAGAGCGTTACTCGCTTGGGTATCCGCCCTTCGGGAGGCTGATCGCGGTTCACTTCCGTGGGCGCAGTGCCGAAGAGACGAGCCGAGTGGCGCGGGATTTCGCCGGTCGGCTCCGGAAATTGGCCCACAACTTCACGGTGGTGGGCCCGAGCCCCGCGCCTCTTGGCCGATTGCGCGGCATGTATCGCTGGCAGCTCCTGACGCGGCAGTTGCGGAGGGTAGATCCCACGGCGGCCGAAATGCGCACCGCCGTCAAGACCGTGTACGAGGAGCTGGTCGAGGAGGCGCGGCGTCGCCACGTCTCCGTCGCCATCGACGTCGACCCGGTGTCCTTGATGTGAGTGTGATCCTTGGCACTTCCCACTCTGGAGCGGAACAGGTGTGGGCTCGCAAGACCATCGGCAGTGACTGGGAGGGACGAGGCTCGGACTTGGCCTTGTCTCTCCGCCTCGTACTGCTTCTGCTCTTTTTCGCTTGCGCCAGGCAGGGCTTCCCTCCGGGCGGGCCGGTGGACCGCCAGCCACCCCGGGTGCTGCGAACCTGGCCTGAGCCGGGCGCAACGCAAGTGCCGCTGGACGCCGAAATCGTCGTGGAGTTCAGCGAGAAGGTCCTCCGCGGGTCCGTGGAAGACGCTGTCTTTCTCTCTCCGGCACCCGAGGGCCCGCTTCGGTTGCGCTGGAAGGGGCGACGGCTTCACATCCGAGTACCAGGCGGACTACGTCCCGAGCGCACCTACGTGCTTACCTTGGGCGCCGGGATCCGGGACCTGAGGAATAACCCGATGCACTCATCCTATGCCCTGGCTTTCAGCACCGGGCAGCAGATCCACCGCGGGGGCGTCGAGGGAGTGGTGCTGCGGCAATGGAATCCCGCGCCGGGGGTCCTGGCCGCCGCCTACGACTTGGCCGAGGTCTCCCAGCCCGATCCGCGGAAGAACAGGGCGATGTATTTCACCCAGACCGGAGAGGGGGGACTCTTCCGGCTCGACTACCTGAAATGCTCCGTGTATCGCGTTTTCGTCTGGGAGGATCGCAACGCCAATCGTCTTTGGGACTGCGGCGAGGAGGCCATCGGGATTGGCTCCCGCGAGGTCGTGGTCACGCCCGATTCCGTCCTGCCACGCCTTCTTTTCCAACTGGTGCCGCTGGACACGCTCGCACCGCGATTGCTGGACGCCCGGTCGCCCGACCGCAGGCATGTGGTGATCCGGTCGAGTGAGAGGATCGATTCCGTGCGATCCCGGCTGAAGTTCGGATTGCGCCCAGCCGTGCCGATCCTGTTTTATCGCGATGACCTCTTCGGCGACCGGCTGCAGGTGGCGAGCTTCGCGGATCTTCCTCGCGAGCTCCGGCTCCGTGTGGAGGGTCTGGCGGATCGTTGGGGGAACACGACGGCTTCCGACTCCCTCGCGCTGACGGTCTCGGCCATGCCCGACACCTCGCGCCCACGCCTTGCCAAGGCTGCGCCCCAAGACAGTGCGCGCCGAGTCCGGCCGGACACCCCGATCGACCTGTGGTTTTCCGAGGCAATCGATACGGCAGCGGCAGACGGCGCGGTGGAGCTGGTCGGGCTCCAGCAGGGGTCGGTGCCCTGCGTCCGCATGTGGCTGACTCCCGCTCACCTCCGACTCACGCCACTTGCGCCCCTTCCCGGTAGCGCGGAGTACGTGATTCGGCTGCAGGGGCCCCAACTGCGCGACGTGTCGGGGAATGCTTTCTCGGACACGCTCGTGACGCTCCGCTTCTGGACCCTGAATCCCGACACGCTCACGGAAATCTGCGGGAGCGTCCTCGACGCAAAGCCCGGGGCGGAAGGCCCCGTGCACATCCTTGCGCTACGACCGGGCGAGGCGAACCCGGCGGCCGAGATCATCCTGCCCGGAGAGGGGCCGTATTGTCTCACAGGGTTGTTGCCCGGGCGCTACGTGCTTCTGGCGTTCCGCGACGAGGACGGCGATGGCACTTGGAGCCCCGGATGGCCTTGGCCCTTCCGGCCAGCGGAAAGATGTGCCGTGTATGCGGACACGGTGCGCGCCCGAGCCCGGTGGATCAACGAGGGGAACGATTTTCGATTGCCTTGAGGAGAGGGTCGGAACCGACGGCCATCGCCTCGGTGCGAAGCGCTGAACGGTGAAACGGAGGAAGAATTGGCAGCCAGCTTGTTCCAGTATCGCAATGGGGAGCTGTACTGCGAGGATGTCCCGCTGCGGCGCATTGCGCTCAGCGCAGGAACCCCCGCCTACGTCTACAGTGTGAACGGCGTGTTGGCCAATTTCCGTCAGTTCCAGCAGGCCTTTGACTCGAAGGATGCCCTTGTTTGCTACGCGCTGAAGGCCAATGCGAATCTGGAGCTGGTCGGTCGGCTGGCGGCGGAAGGCTGCGGCGCCGACATCGTCTCCGGAGGGGAACTCGTACTGGCCTTGAAGGCGGGTGTGCCGGCGGGGCGTGTTGTCTTCGCGGGTGTGGGGAAGAGGAACTGGGAGATCCGCCTGGCGCTCGAAGCTGGCATCCTCGCGCTGAATGTGGAGTCTCTGGAGGAGCTGAAGACCATTGCTGCCATCGCCGAGCGCGCTGCCGTCCGTGCCCCGGTGAGCTTGCGTCTCAACCCCGACGTGGACATCCACGGCCACCCGTATCTGACCACGGGGCGGAGGGTTGATAAGTTCGGCATTGGGCTTGATCAGATAGAGGAGGCGGTCCGATTCATCGATCGGACCAGGGCCCTGGAGCTTGTGGGTCTTCACTGCCATTTGGGGTCGCAGATTCAGGAGCCGGAGCCGTATTTCACCGCAGCGGAGATCGTCGCTGGGGTCGCGAGGAGGATTGGGGGGCGTCGCCTCCAGCATGTGGACATCGGAGGGGGCATCGGCGTCAAGTACGAGGTGGCATTGGCGGAAGAGGGAGATTGCTTCGCCTTTGACCCCGCGGAACTGGCGCAAGGGGTTCGGGCGCGCCTCCAGGATGTTGCCGAGAAGATCCTCCTGGAGCCGGGGCGAGCCATCGTGGCGAATGCGGGGGCGCTAATCTGCCGAGTGCTGTACACCAAGACCGTCGGAGGCCGCAGCTTTGTGGTAGTAGACGGTGCGATGAACGATTTCCTCCGGCCAGCCCTCTACGGCGCCAGGCATCGCGTGCTTCCGGTGGATGCGCGTTCCGGCGACTCCGAGCCTGTGGACGTCGTGGGCCCCGTGTGCGAGTCCGGAGATTTCTTCGCGCGGGAGGTAGAGCTCCCGCGGCTGCGGAGAGGGGATCTGCTTGGGGTCCTCGGCGTCGGCGCTTACGGGTACGTCCTCGCCTCCAACTACAACGCGCGACCGCGCCCGCCCGAAGTGCTGGTGGAAGGGGATCGTTTTTGGATCTCGCGACCCCGCGAATCGGGACTCTGGGGGATCGATCTTCCGGCGGACATCGGCGGTGCATCCGATGAGTGAGGTGAGGATGCGGGTTGGCGCTATGCTGTCGCAGCAGCCCTTCCGTTTCGTCAAGGCCCAGGCCGCGGGCAATGACTTCGTGATCTTCGACAACCGGGATGGCCGCATCCGGCCAGACTGGCGCGCTTTCGTGCGTTGGGTGTGCGACCGGCACTACGGGATCGGTGCGGATGGCGTCATCCTGATCGAGAATTCGTCGGTCGCGGACTTCCGCTACGTGCACCTCAATTCCGATGGCAGTCCCGCCGGCATGTGCGGCAATGGCTCTCGATGCGCGCTGCGGTTCGTTCATGAGGAGCTCGGTTTTGCTCCGCTTCTTCGGTTCGAGATCGGCGGGAGGATTTATCGAGGCAGTGTTTCCGGAGACGAGGTGACCGTCGAGTTCCCCGATCGTCCGCACGTCGAACCCCCGCCGGCTGTGCAAGGCTCGGATTGGCGGCCGCTGGCTTCGGTCTTCGTCGGGGTACCGCACCTGGTCCTTGTCGTCGAGGACCTGGACGGGATGGATGTCGCCGCCATCGGGAGAGAATTGCGCCATCATCCCAGCTTCCCCGAGGGGACGAATGTGGACTTTCTGTCGGTACTCGATCGGGAGACCCTTGCGGTGCGCACCTACGAGCGCGGGGTGGAGGCTGAGACGCTAGCCTGCGGGACGGGCGCTCTGGCCTCCGCCGCAGCGGCCTGGAAGGCAGGCCTTGTGGCATCGGTTGTCCGGGTTCGCTTCCGAGGCGGGGAATTGCGAGTGGATTTCAGCCGGGAGGTAGCGCGACTCTCGGGTCCAGCTCACCTGGTCTTCCGCGGGGAGTTCCAACTCCCTCGGTTGCCCGAGGGCTGGGACGGCTCGCCGCGTTGAGGCCTTTTCCTCGTGACCGGGCCGCGTTTCCGGATTCGTGCGAAAGAGAGGCAGGAAGGTGAAGGCGGACCAGGAAAGCTTGTCCCATCTTGCGATCGCGAGCTCATCGGGGCCGGGTGTGGATGTCCGGTCCGTGCAGCGGGTGGTGGTTACGCGCCTCAGGTTCCTCGGCGATATCGTGCTCACCACGCCCCTCCTGGCCATTTTGAAAAAGGCGAACCCAGCCTTGAGGATCGCCTACCTGCTCGAGGACACCTACGCTCCGATCCTGTTCCATCATCCCCACGTGGATGAGATCTGGCCCCTGAGGAGGCGCGCCGGCAGCCTGCGAGGAGAGGTGGGACAGATCCTGGCCCTTCGTCGCAGGGCCCAGTCTTTCCGACCGGAAGTGGGGATCGATCTTCTCGGCCTACCGCGCTCGGCGTTTCTCCTTTACTTGACCGGTGCCCCGGTTCGCATCGGGGGCAACTACAGAGTGCGGAAACACCTGTACACGCATGTTGTCCGACACAGGGAGCCTCAGCTCTCTGCGATCGACTACCATCTCGAAAACCTGTCTCCCTTGGGAATCAAAGGTCCCTTCGCGGAGGAAGATCTCCGGACGCGATTGGATGTACTTCCGGAGGAGGTGGCGCGGATCCGGGGGAGGTTCCGGATCGAGGGTGGGCAGCTGATGGTCGGCTTGCATCCGGGTGCAACCTGGCCGGCCAAGAGATGGTTCCCGGAGCGCTTCGCTGAGCTTGCTCGCCAGCTGCAATCGCGACTTGGGGCCAGGGTGGTCCTCACCACGGGACCGGGCGAGGAGGAACTGGTGAGCCGGGTGGCAGCGGCTGCCCAGGGTGCGGCGGAATCTCTCCCGGTCCTGGATTTGCGTGGACTTGCGGCGCTTTTGTCGCTGCTCGATGCGTACGTCGCGAATGATTGTGGCCCCATGCACGTTGCCGCGGCATTGGGTACGCCCACGATCGGGCTTTTCGGTCCGGGGGAGCCGAATATCTGGTTCCCTTACCGCCGGGAGGACGGACATGTGGCCCTCCATCACCCGTGCCCGCTACACCCTTGCCACAGGGACTTCTGCGAGGATCTCACCTGTTTTCGCCAGCTGGAGGTGGACGAGGTTTTCAAAGCCGTGACGTGGGCCATTGAACAGCGGAGGTCGGTCCGAGCTACGGATTGAAGCAAGGGTTTCCCGGATGTTGCGCTGGGGCTTGTTCACGGTCGGGCATTCGAGTCGGACTCTTCCGGAGCTCGTGGCGCTGCTGGACGAGCACGGGGTGGAGCTCGTAGTGGACGTGCGGCGATTTCCGGTCTCCAGGAAGTATCCCCATTTCCGCCGGGAGTCCGTGGCGGAGGCCCTCGCGGAAAAGGGCATCGAATACCGGTGGCTGGGCGACTTGCTGGGAGGGTTTCGCAGCGGGGGATACGAGCACTACATGGGGAGCGAGGCCTTCCGCAGGGGGCTTGAGCTTCTGCTTCAGCTTGCGTCCCAGCGGAAGGCAGCGGTGATGTGCGCGGAGCGGCTGTTTTTCCGCTGTCACCGGCGCTTCATCGCGGATGCTTGCCGGTCGATGGGTTGGGATGTCCTCCACATCGTAGACCCCGGGCGGGTTTCCCGGCACAAGTCACACCCGTCCCAGGCGCAACTGGAGATAGAACTTCGGCCTTGAGGCCGGGGAGGTCGGCATGGCCCTCCAATGGCTCGTCGATGGATACAATCTGATGCACCTATCCCGCGAGCTGCGCCGCGAGATGGAGACGGACCTCCTGGCTGCGATCAACCACCTCGTGGCCCTGCTGGACGATTTCTCCCAACGCAAGCGGGGCCACGTCACCGTGGTGTTTGACGGGTCTCCGCTTGCGGGTCCGGCTGTCCTGCGTCCAAGCGCTTCAGTCCGGGTTCATTTCGCCGGACCAGAGAAGAAGGCAGATCCCGTGATCCGGCAAATGGTGGCGGGATCTCGTGAGCGATCGACCCTGATCGTCGTCTCGGCCGATCGCGAGCTGGCAGATTACGCCAGGATCTGCGGGGCCCGGGTAGAACACCCCTCCCAGTTCGAGAAGCAATTGCAGGAGGCGCCCTCTCTGGGAAACGGGGAGATGCTGGCAAAATACGACCGCGGGTTGTCGGAGGACGAGATCGAGGAGTGGTTGCGCCTCTTCCAGCGGGCCCCAGACGGGGAGGGGGAGCGTTGAGAGCTACCCGGAGGGAGGTTCTTTCTGATGCTTCCGGCGTGTGAACCCGTTCGCGGACTCTTGAACGGCATGGCGTTTGCGCGAGGATCTGTGCGGCGCACTCCGGGTGCGACGAAGCGGGACGGAAAAGAGGAAGTTTCTTCCACCTCCGAAGCTCGAGGCTGAGAATCTTGCCCATCGGCCTTATCAACGCAGCCTGAAATTCCCTCGGAGAGCGTAAGAAAACACTTGCATTTTCGGGAAGGCTCGTTTATCTTTGGCACAAGCATTTGGGACTGAACGGGATTCAGCGCGAGTTTGGAAGGGATGAAGTCTGGAGCGCACAGGTTCAACGGAAGCGCTGCTGCCCTCCCGGTGGCGGGCGCCGAGGTGCGTTCCGGGCTTTTGATTTCCTTCGCTCTCCTCCTATGGCTTAGCATTATTGCCCTCCTGCTTCTGCTGGGCTTGATTTCTGGCCTGCGAATTACCCACTGAGCAGACGCAGCGCCAGAGATCAGCCCAGAACCAAGACCTTCCAATCTTTCCCCAACCAATCCAAGCAATGATCTCTGGCGCAGGCGTAGCGCATCCGGTGGCGCAGGTCGCATCCGGCGGAGGCAGCTCACCAGGAATGGAGGCAACGGATGCGAAGCGACGCCATCAAACGCGGGTTCGAACGGGCGCCTCATCGGAGTTTGCTTCGGGCGACTGGCTTGCGGGACGAGGACTTTGAGAAGCCCTTCATCGCCGTGGCCAATTCGTACTGCGATGTCGTCCCGGGGCATGTGCATCTGCGCCAAATCGCCGATGCGGTGAAGCAGGGGGTACGGGAAGCCGGGGGCGTACCTTTCGAATTCAACACGATCGCTGTGGACGATGGCATCGCCATGGGCCACGAAGGGATGCGGTACTCCCTTCCCAGCCGCGAGCTCATCGCGGACAGCGTGGAGACCATGGTGCGCGCGCACGCTTTCGATGGCCTCGTTTGTATCCCGAACTGCGACAAGATCGTGCCGGGCATGATCATGGGGGCTCTCCGGGTGAATCTGCCCACGGTGTTCGTCAGTGGCGGACCCATGCGCGCGGGAAAGCTCCCCGACGGGAGATCCATCGACTTGATCACCGTGTTCGAGGCCGTGGGGCGCGTGGCCCAAGGCGCCATGAGCGAGGCCGAACTGGAAGAGATTGAGCGACGGGCATGCCCCGGCTGCGGCTCTTGCGCGGGGCTCTTCACAGCCAATTCCATGAATTGCCTGATGGAGGCTCTGGGGATCGCCTTGCCCGGCAATGGCACAGTGCCAGCCGACACGGCGGAGAGGATCGAGCTGGCGCGGCGCGCGGGACGCCGCGTCGTGGAGCTCGTCCGGGAGGGACTAACGCTGCGGCGGTTCGTGACCCAGGAAGCCATTGACAATGCCTTTGCCCTGGATTTTTCCATGGGCGGCTCGACGAACACCGTCCTGCATCTCCTGGCGATCGCCCGAGAAGCGGAGATCGACTACCCCCTCCGGCGGGTGGACGAGCTTTCCCGGCGTGTGCCGCATCTCTGCAAAATCGCCCCCTCCTCGAACTACCACATGGAGGATTTGCATCGGGTGGGAGGGGTTCCGGTACTCCTTCGCGAACTGACGAAGGCCGACGGGATTCTCCACAGCGAAGCCCCCACCGTGGCCGGTTCGACGTTGCGGGACGTGGTCCGAGGAGTCCCAGACCCCGATGGTGAGGTGGTGAGGTCCCTCTCCAATCCGTACGCGCCGGATGGAGGGCTCGCGGTGTTGTGGGGGAGTTTGGCGCCTCGCGGAGCTGTGGTGAAGACGGCGGCCATCGTGCCGCAGATGCTTCGCTTCCGGGGCAAAGCCCGCGTGTTCGACGGGGAGGACGAGGCGAACCGAGCCATCCTCAACGGACAGATTCGCCCGGGCGAGGTGGTCGTCATCCGCTACGAGGGTCCCCGGGGAGGGCCGGGTATGCGGGAGATGCTTGCCCCCACTTCCAATCTGATGGGCATGGGGCTTGGGGAGTCGGTGGCCTTGATCACGGATGGCCGGTTTTCCGGCGGCACGCGAGGGGCTTGTGTCGGGCACGTGTCTCCCGAAGCTGCTGCGGGAGGACCCATCGCCTTCGTGCGGGACGGGGACCTGATCGAGATCGACATCCCGGCCAGGAGGTTGGATCTCCTGGTGGAGGATCGCGAGCTCAGCCGGCGTCGTGCCGAATGGCAGGGCCCCGTGCGAAGGCCCCTCCGGGGCTGGCTGGCTCGGTACGCGGCGATGGTCAGCTCGGCGGACAGCGGGGCCGTTCTCGGAGCGCCAGAGTGGTCCGGAACGAAGGAGGTATAGCAATGGGCATGGGGATCGAGACGAGTATCGGGCAAGGCGACATACGGACCAGAGACCACCGGTCTCCGGTGGAGGGGTTGGAGCCCATCTACGACGTGAGCGGTGCGGAGATCCTGGTGCGGGCCCTGGCAGAACAAGGGGTGAAGACCCTTTTCGGGATCCCGGGGGGCGCGGTGCTCGGCCTTGCTGATGCCATCGGCCGCTTCGGACGCTTCCGTTGGGTCCTCACCAAGCATGAGCAAGGGGCCACCCATGCCGCCGACGGGTACGCGCGGTACAGCGGTCGGGTGGGTGTGGTACTCGTGACCAGCGGTCCGGGCTCGACGAACACCGTCACCGGCATCGCCACGGCCTACATGGACTCCAGTCCCATCGTCGTGCTCACGGGACAGGTGCCGCTCCCCATGGTCGGGAACGATGCCTTCCAAGAGGTGGACACGATCGGCGTGACCCGGCCCATCACCAAGCACAGTTTCCTCCTTCGGAGCGCCGGAGAGATCGCCGAAACGGTGCGCAAGGCGTTTTACATTGCCGGCTCCGGACGTCCCGGCCCGGTGGTTATCGACATGCCCAAGGACGTCCTCGCGGCGCATGCCGATTACCTGCCGGGCGAGCCGGTCGTGGTACGCGGCTACAAGCCGAAGATCTTCGGCCATGCGCACCAGATTTCCCGCGCCGCCGAGCGGATCAGCCGTTCTCGCCGCCCGGTGCTGTACATCGGAGGTGGGGTGGTCGCTTCCGGAGCCAGTGAATGGGTACGCCGGCTGGCCATCGAGCACCAGATCCCTGTGACCAGTACGCTCATGGGTCTCGGTGCCTTCCCCACGGATCATCCGCTGTGGTTAGGGATGTTGGGCATGCATGGCACGTACGCGGCCAACATGGCGATCCAAATGGCCGACGTGATCATCGCGGTTGGCGCGCGTTTCGACGATCGGGTGACGGGTCGGGTGGCCGACTTCGCCCCAGCAGCTGACATTATCCACATCGACATTGACTCCAGCGTCATTGGCCGCAATGTCCAGGTGGACATCCCCATCGTGGGCGACGCTCGGCACGTGCTCATCGACCTGGTGCCTCTTGTCAAGACCCCCGACAGCCGGGAGTGGCTCGAGCAGATCCAACGCTGGCGCGCCGAACATCCCCTGTGGTACGACCGGAATAGCGACGTCCTTAAACCGCAATTGGTGATCGAGAAGCTGGGCGAGATCACGGACGGAGAGGCCGTGATCGTGACCGACGTGGGCCAGCATCAGATGTGGACAGCTCAATTCTACCGCTTCAAGCACCCGCGCACGATGATCACCTCCGGCGGGCTGGGGACGATGGGATTCGGCCTTCCGGCGGCCATCGGCGTGGCGGTGGCTCAGGAGGACGGGGCGCCGCGGCGCCCGATCGTGGCCATCGTTGGAGATGGCGGCTTTCAGATGACCATGGAAGAGTTGATCACGGCGGCGGCCTACCGCCTGCCCGTGAAGATCTTCGTGATCAACAATGGGTACTTGGGCATGGTGCGGCAGTGGCAGGAGCTGTTCTTCGGCCGGAGGTACGTGGCCAGCGAGCTGTTCCGCGCCAATCCGGACATCGCCCGGGTCGCCGAAAGCATGGGCGCCTTGGGCATGCGCGTGGAGCATCCGGGGGAGGTTCAGGAGGCGATCGAGAAAGCCCTCGCCTGGGATCGTGGGCCGGTGGTCGTGGACTTCCGGGTGGATCCCCGCGAGAACGTCTTCCCCATGGTCCCGGCAGGGGCGGCCCTGCATGAGATGATTGAAGCGAAGCCTTCGGAGGAATAGGGAGGGTAGCCGATGGGTGAAATGAAGGAGCACACCATCTCCGTTTTGGTGGAGCAAACCTTCGATGCGCTGCCGCGCATCGCGGGGCTGTTCAGCGGGCGAGGCTACCAGATCGACAGCATCAGCGTCGGGGAGGCCGAAGAGCCTGGCATGGCCCGCATGACGATCGTCACGCGCGGGCACGACGGGGTCATCGAGCAGATCACTAAGCAGCTGAACAAGATCGTCAACGTGGTCAAAGTCACGGATCTCACCTACGAGCCCTTCGTGGAGCGCGAACTGGCCCTGGTGAAAGTGACGGCGACCCAGAGCACCCGAAGCGAAATCATGCAGATCGTCAACATCTTCCGCGCGAAAATCGTGGACATCAGCCCGAAGACCCTGACGGTGGAATGCACCGGAAGTCGAGCCAAGGTGCAGGCCATCATTGGGATGCTCCGGCCCTTCGGGATCCGCGAGATCTCGCGCACGGGGAGTGTGGCTCTCCGCCGAGAATTCCGCGGCGAAACCTGAGTCCCTCGACAGGAAGGATGGCGCGGTTACCCAACCCGTGACAAGGAGGAGACATGCGAATCTGGTACGATCGGGACGCTGATCTGAGTCCGCTCCAAGGTAAGACGGTGGCCGTCCTCGGCTTTGGAAGTCAAGGCCATGCCCATGCCCTGAACCTTCGCGACAGCGGTGTGCGGGTGGTGGTGGGATTGCGCCCCGAGGGAGCCTCCTGGCAAAAAGCTCAGAACGCCGGCCTCCAGGTGAAGACCGTAGGAGAGGCTGTGGCCATGGCGGATGTCACGATGGTCCTCCTGCCGGACCAGCATCAACCGGCGGTGTACGAACGGGAGATTGCACCGAACCTGCGGGACGGCACGGCCCTCGCCTTCGCTCACGGCTTCAACATCCACTTCGGGCAGATCAAGGCGCCCGCTACCGTGGATGTGTTCATGGTGGCTCCCAAAAGCCCAGGCCATCTGGTGCGCAAGCTCTACACTGAGGGTCGCGGCACGCCCTGCCTGCTCGCCGTCCATCAGGACGCAAGCGGACAAGCCCAGAAGCTGGCTCTGGCCTATGCCAAGGCCATCGGGGGTACCCGAGCCGGTGTGATCGAGACCACCTTTGCGGAGGAGACGGAGACGGACCTCTTCGGAGAACAGGCGGTGTTGTGCGGGGGCGTCTCTGAGCTCGTTCGGGCCGGATTCGAGACGCTCGTGGAAGCCGGGTATCAACCGGAGATCGCCTACTTCGAGTGCCTGCACGAGCTGAAGCTGATTGTGGATCTGATGTACGAGGGCGGCATGAGCCGGATGTGGTACTCGGTGAGCGACACGGCCGAGTACGGTGGCATGACGCGGGGGCCAAAGGTGATCGACCAGAGGGTGCGGGAGACGATGCGTTCGCTCCTCGCCGCCGTGAAGGATGGGAGTTTCGCTCGGGAATGGGTGGCGGAAAATCGGGCGGGGCTTCCGAACCTGACCCGGCTCCGGGAACAATGGAAGAACACCCAGCTGGAGCAGGTCGGGGCTCGCCTGCGGGCCATGATGCCCTGGGTGAAGCAGACGGAGGATCTGGGCTGAACGATCCGGACCGGAAGGAAGGCAAGCACGAAATCAGGAGGTGTCGGGCGATGAAACGGCGAGTCTACGTATTCGACACGACCCTACGCGACGGGGAACAGGCCCCCGGGTTCTCGATGCGGGTCAGTGAGAAGCTGCGCGTGGCGGCGCAACTGGAGGCATTGGGCGTGGACGTGATCGAGGCCGGATTTCCCATCGCGTCCGCCGGCGAGCAAGAAGCGGTGCGGCGCATCGCGCAGCAATGCCAAAACGCCAGCGTGGCTGGCCTCTGCCGCGCGAAAAAGGAGGACATCGACGCCGCCTGGGACGCTCTCAAGTACGCGAAGCGGCCCCGGTTCCACATCTTCCTGGCCACCTCGGACATCCACCTCGAGTACAAGTTGCGCATGACCCGCGAGGAGGCCATCCACGCGGCGGTGAGTGCGGTTCGCTACGCCAAAAGCTTTGGCGCCGAGGTGGAATTCTCTCCGGAGGACGCCACGCGCAGCGAGGAAGGCTACTTGATCCGCGTATTGGAAGCCGTGATCGATGCGGGAGCCGATGTCGTCAACATCGCCGACACTGTGGGGTACGCCATTCCCAGTGAATTCGCCCGCCTCATCCGTCTGCTCCGCTCTGAGGTGCGCAACGCCGAGCGGGCGCGTTTCAGCGTGCACTGCCACAACGATCTGGGTCTGGCGGTGGCCAATACCCTGGCGGGGATCGAAGCCGGGGCCGACCAGATCGAGTGCACGATCAATGGCATCGGGGAAAGGGCTGGAAACGCTGCCCTCGAAGAAGTGGTGATGGCGCTGAAAGTGCGGGAGTCGGTCTTTTCCGTGGAAACTGGGATCCGCACGGAGCTCATCTATCCCACCAGTCTCCTCGTACAGGAGATCACCGGGGTGCACGTGCAGCCGAACAAGGCGGTTGTGGGCGCCAACGCCTTCGCCCACGAGGCTGGGATCCACCAGCACGGAGTGCTCGCCCATGCCGCCACTTACGAGATCATGACGCCGGAGTCCATCGGGCTGACCTCCAATCGGATCGTGCTCGGCAAGCATTCGGGGCGCCACGCGGTGCGGAAGGCGCTCCTCGATATGGGAGTCCGGGTCGACAAGGAGGGGCTCGACTTCGTCTACGAGCGCATGGTCGCTCTGGCCGACGAGAAGAAGCAGGTGACTCAACGGGATTTGCTGCGCATCGTGGATCAGCTCAAGCGCGAGAAGAGCCACACGGACGCGTATCAGTCCGTCAGCGAAACCGCGGAAGCGGGATCCTGATCGCCCCGGGTTGCGGAAGGAGGACGGCATGGGCATGACCCTCTCGGAAAAGATCCTGGCCCGCGGCGCGGGGAAGTCGGCGCTGCGCCCGGGCGACAAGGTCTGGGTCCAGGTAGATGTGCTCATGACCCACGATGTGTGTGGCCCGCCGGCCTACGCCATCTTTCAACGAGAGTTCGGAAAGGGAGCCCGCTTCTGGGACCCGGCAAAGGTCGTGGTGATCCCGGACCACTACATCTTCACCGAAGATCCTCACGCCAGGCGCAACCTCGAAGAGTTGCGCCGCATGGCCCGCGAGCAGAAGCTGCCCCATTTCTACGATGCCTTTTCCCCTCGATACTCCGGGGTTTGCCACGTCACGTTGCCGGAAAAAGGGCATGTGGTGCCGGGGTCGATCTTGATCGGGACGGATTCGCACACCTGCACTTCCGGAGCGCTTGGGGCTTTTGCCACCGGTGTTGGCAATACGGATGCGGCCTTCGTGATGGGCACGGGCAAGCTGTGGCTGCGCGTTCCGGAGACCTTCCGCGTGCTCCTTCACGGTCGGCTTTCCCCTGGCGTCATGGCCAAAGATGTGATCCTGCGCCTGATCGGAGACATCGGCGTCGATGGCGCTACGTACTGTGCCCTCGAATTCCAGGGCGAGGGGGTGGCTAGCCTCTCCATCGATGAGCGGATGACGCTGTGCAACATGGCCGTAGAGGCGGGTGCGAAGAATGGGATCATTCCAGTGGATGGCCTCGCTCGTCGGTACTTGGAAGAGCGGGGCGTGGATTGTTCCCTCGCCGAGGCAAGCGATTCGAATGCACAGTACCTGGCCACGCGGGAATACCGACTGGAGGCTTTGGTTCCTCAGGTGGCGCGCCCTCATTCTCCCGCCCATGCCGTCCCGGTCACGGACTGCGAGGGGGAACCGTTGACGACGGCGTACATCGGCTCGTGCACCGGAGGCAAGCTTGAGGATTTCGTGGCGGCTGCTGTGATCCTCCGGGACCGGAAGGTGAAGCTCGACACCTACGCCGTTCCCGCCACGGTGGCCGTCCGCGAGGCCATCGGGCGGGTCCAAGTGGACGGGAAGTCGGTGGAGCAGATCCTCAAGGAAGCCGGCGTGAAGCTAGGAGAACCTTCGTGCGCGGCCTGCCTGGGAGGCCCGGAGGATACCTTTGGACGTCTCCGCGGAAAGGAGATCGCCATCTCCACGACAAACCGCAACTTCCTCGGGAGGATGGGATCGAAGGAGGCCAAGATCTACTTGGCTTCTCCGGCTACAGTGGCGGCCTCCGCCGTGGCGGGTTGCATCGCGGACCCGCGCCCGTTCGTGGATGAGCGGAGCTGGGAATTGGTGGCCCAAGCCTCTCGGGGCGCCAGCCTGCCAGGCGTGGGGAACCCGGGCTGAGGTCTGCGCTGAGCCGAAAGTAGGCAGTGGTCCGACGAATGCGGTTTTCCAACGAGGAGCACCATGGCGGAGAAACTTCGCGGGCTGGCCTTTGTGGTCGGCGACAATGTGGACACCGACCAGATCATCCCGGCGCAGTATCTCGTCTACAGCCTTACGGATCCGGAAGAGCGCAAGAACTACGGACGTTACGCGTTGAGCGGTCTCCCTCCTGAGCTGGGGCGGTTCGTCCAGGAGGGGCAGTGGCAGAGTCGATATTCAGTCATCGTCGCGGGGCGGAATTTCGGCTGCGGATCCTCTCGCGAGCACGCCCCGGCTGCCCTCCAAATCGCTGGGGTGAAAGCGGTGGTGGCGCAGAGCTACGCGCGCATCTTCTTCCGGAATGCAGTGGACGGGGGTTTCCTTCTCCCCCTGGAGACCGATCTTCCGCTTCACGAACGGATTCGGACGGGCGATGCGGTAACGATCGACCTCGACGAGGGCGTCTTGACGCATGAACCGAGCGGCCGCTCCTATCCGCTCAGGCCCATCGGGGATGTGGAAGCCATCGTTCGCGCGGGCGGACTCTTTGCCTACGCCCGGCAATTGGGAATCATAAAGGCAAATCCATAGGTGCCGCGATGAAGGAGACGAATGGCGAGTCAGGGAACCTGGTGAAGAGGATACTCCTCCTGCCGGGGGACGGGATCGGCCCGGAGGTGGTGGATGCCGCCCGGAGGGTGCTGCAGGTCGCCGTGGATTGCACCGATCGGGGGCTCGAGTTCGAGGAGGGATTGATCGGCGGGGCAGCGCTCGAACGGACGGGCGAGCCGTTGCCGGCGGATACTCGGGTGGCTTTGGACCGCGTGGATGCCGTTCTCCTCGGGGCTGTTGGGTCTCCGCGCTGGGACCAGGCTCCGGTGGACAAACGCCCGGAAAAGGGGCTTCTGGAGCTTCGGGCCACGCTGGGCACATTTGCCAATCTCCGGCCAGTGCGGACCTATCGGCCGCTATTGGTCGCCTCGAGCCTGAAACCCCAGGTGGTCGATGGCGTTGATATTGTGGTCGTGCGCGAGCTCACGTCGGATCTGTACTTTGGCAAGCCAAAGGAACGCCGTGGCGAGCCGCCGAATCGGAGCGCGGTGGACACGATGTACTACCACGAGTCCGAGGTGGAGCGGATCGCCCGGGTGGCCTTCGAGCTGGCCAGAGAGCGCCGCAAGCAAGTCACCTCCGTGGACAAAGCCAATGTCCTTTGTGCCTCGCAGCTCTGGCGGGAGGTGGTGACGGAAGTGGCGCAGGAGTATCCCGACGTGACGCTACGCCACATGCTGGTGGATACGGCGGCGATGCAGCTCGTGCGCGACCCCCGCCAGTTCGACGTCCTGTTGACCGCCAACATGTTCGGGGACATCTTGAGCGACGAGGCGGCCATCCTCACGGGCTCCATCGGAATGCTTCCCTCCGCATCCATCGGCGGCCGAGTAGGCTTGTACGAGCCAGTCCACGGCTCCGCTCCCGATCTTGCCGGAAAAGATCAGGCCAATCCCCTTGGGACCATCCTGAGTGCTGCCATGATGTGTCGCCTCTCGTTGGGGTGGCCCGACATCGCGGAGGCGATCGAACTGGCCGTGGCGGATGCCCTCAACGCGGGTTATCACACCCCTGACCTGCCTGGCTCCCCCGCTTTCCAGGTCGGGACCCGCGAGATGGCCGATGTGGTCATCGACTACCTGGAGCGACGGCTGTTCGCGAACCCAACGAAGAGGAGGTCTGATCGTGTATCCGGAAAACGGCAAGATCTGGTACAATGGGAAGCTGGTTGACTGGAAGGATGGGCGCATCCATCTCGCCTCCCACGTGATCCACTACGGGACCGGCGTTTTTGAAGGGATCCGCGCCTACAAGACGGAAAAGGGCCCCCAAGTCTTCCGGCTCCGAGAACACATCCGGCGTTTCTTCCTGTCGGCGCACGCCTACCAGATGCCGCTGCCGTACTCGGAAGAGGAGATCATCGAGGCGTGCCTCGAGACAATCCGGGCCAACGGGTTCGAGGAATGCTACATCCGCCCCATCGCCTTCCGCGGCTACGGGCCCCTCGGGGTTTTTCCCGGGAAATGTCCCGTGGAGGTGGCCATCCTGACCTGGAAGTGGGGGGCCTATCTCGGGGAAGAAGCCTTGACCCGAGGCGTGCGGGTGACGATCACCGGCTGGCGGAAGTTCCACGGCAGCATGATGCCCACCACCGCCAAAGCCTGCGGGCAATACCTGAATTCGGTGCTGGGCGTACAAGAAGCTCGGCAAAACGGCTACGATGAGGCCATCTTCCTGGATCTCACGGGCAACCTTTCGGAGGGTTCCGGGGAGAACATCTTCTTGGTCTTCGGGGACAAGATTTACACCAACGGCAGCGAGTCGAGCATCCTTCTCGGCATCACTCGCGACGCCGTCATTCAGATGGCGCGCGGTTTGGGCTACCATGTGGAAACGCGGCTGTTGGCCCGCGGCGATCTCTACGCAGCCGACGAGGCCTTTTTCACCGGTACGGCGGCGGAAATTACCCCCATCCGCGAGGTGGATGGACGCATCATCGGGAAGGGGGAGGCTGGCCCGGTGACGCGGAAGCTGCAGAGCTTGTTCTTCGAGATTGTTCGGGGGCAGAGGCCGGAATACCAGCATTGGCTCACTCCAGTGTACAGCTGAGGAACTAGCCTGGGAAGACGAAGACGAGGAGGTAGGGATGCCGTTGCGCGGGAAGAAGCTGGCGATTCTGGGCGCAGGGCAAATGGGCCAGGCGCTCATCGGGGGCTTGGTGCGGGCGGGAAAGGTGAGCCCGGAATCCATCTTGGCCACGGACCTACGGCCGGAGGCCCTCCACCACGTGCGGGAGAGCTGGCGGGTCCATACCCTCGGCGCCGACAACCCCTCCGCCGTGCGACAGAGCGATGTGGTGATCCTGTGTGTGAAACCGCAAACCTGCGCCAGGGTGCTCGCGGAGATCGCGGCCGAGATCCGCCGCGAGCACCTGGTGATCAGCATCATGGCGGGCATCCCTACCCGGTTGATCGCCGAGCGCCTGGGTCAACCTGTGGCTGTGGTTCGAGCGATGCCAAACATCGCCGCTCTGGTGGGGGAGGCCGTCACGGCCATCGCCCCGGGACGGCACGCCACCCGTGAGCACCTGCGGATGGCTGAGGAGATCTTCGGCGCTGTGGGGCGCGTGGAGGTGGTGGAGGAGAACCTGATGGACGCCGTCACGGGCCTCAGCGGCAGCGGACCCGCCTTCGTGTACACCATCATCGAAGCCCTCACCGAGGGGGGCGTGATGATGGGGCTGTCGCGCGAAGTGGCCGCTCGACTCAGCGCGCAAACGGTGCTGGGCGCGGCCAAAATGGTGCGGGAAACCGGCCTGCATCCGGCCATCCTCCGCGACCAAGTGACCACGCCGGCAGGAACTGCCATCGCCGGGATCTATTCGCTGGAGTCGGATGGGCTCAGACCGATGCTGATCAACGCCGTGCGCAGCGCCACGAAGCGTTCCAGCGAACTCAGCCAATTCCTCACGCGAAGCGCAGAGGAAGATGTCTCCGAGCGAGCGGCGTAGACAGGTGAAGGAGCCCTCGCGTCCGCTCCAGGAGGCGCGAGGGCTCGGATCCCCCGGGGTTCCCTCGTGTTAGCTCGCTAAGGCGGGGGTTGCGTTTGCAAGGGGGAATGGTTATTTTCCCCTGGGGTTGTGATCGCCAGCTCGCGGGTGAATCCCTCAGGACACATTCGGGAAGCAGGGTATTGCGTCACGCCACTTGTCACCCCAGGGCTTCGTTTTCTTCGCGGCGGCGCCGCGGAGCCCGCCTTGCATTTCCCCGCCTGTTTCGACTGGGCCTCGGGATGAGAAGATGCTCCCTGAGGGGGCATGAGGGCCGACGAAGGCCGCCGGCCAAGACCGGCGGTCGGAACTGGGTCGATGGCGGAGGGAGGAGCCATGGATCTTGAGGCCATCCAACGAGCACTTCGGGGCGCAGGGATCGACGGCTGGCTTTTCTACGATTTCCACAATCGGGATGCGATCGCCCACAAGATCCTTCAGATCGACACCTCTCGATTCACCTCCAGGCGTTGGTTCTACTACATACCCGCGCGCGGGGAGCCACACAAGGTCGTCCACAGCATCGAGCCGTGGCGGCTGGACCATCTTCCGGGTCGGAAGCACGTGTATCTCCCCTGGCAACAACTTCACGCGATTCTGCGGGAGATCTTGGCCGGCGCAAGCAAAGTCGCCATGCAGTACTCCCCCATGAACCACATTCCCTACGTGTCGGTGGTAGATGCCGGGACCGTGGATCTAATTCGCAGCTTCGGTGTCGAGGTGGTGTCGAGCGCCGATTTGGTCGGGCAGTTTGAGGCGAGATTGGATCGCCGGGGCTACGAATCCCATCTCCGCGCCTCGGAGGCGCTCCACAAGGTGAGGGCGCGGACCTTTGAGGAGGTGTCACGGCGCATCCAGCGCGGGCAACGTCCCACGGAGTTCGAGGTGCAGCGGTACATGCGCGAGCAGATGCGGGCCGAGGGCTTGACCTGGGACGACGGTCCCATCGTGGCGGTCAATGCTCATGCGGCCGATCCCCATTTCGAGCCGACTGAGCAGAACTGTTCCCCTATCCAACCGGGGGATCTCCTCCTGGTGGATCTTTGGGGCAAAACGAAGGAGCCCGGGAGCATTTACGCCGACATCACCTGGGTGGGTTTCATTGGGGATGAAGTGCCCGAGCGACTCATTTACCTTTTCGGCATCGTGAGGCAGGCCAGAGAGACGGCGGTGATGTTCCTGGAGGACCGCTTCCACGCCGGTCAGCCGGTCCATGGTTGGGAGGTGGACGACGCCTGTCGCAGGGTCATCGAAGACGCCGGCTTCGGCCGGTATTTCATTCATCGCACGGGGCACAGTATCGGGACCGAGGTGCACGGAAATGGCGTCAACATCGATAACTTGGAGACGAAGGACGAGCGGCTGATCCTGCCCGGCTGCTGCTTCTCCATTGAGCCCGGGATTTACCTTCCGGAGGAAGGGATCGGGATCCGATCGGAGATCGATGTGTTCATCCATGAGGATGGCCAAGTGGAGGTGACCGGACCGGTGCAGGATCAGATCGTACCTATTCCGGGATGATGCGGTGCTCCCAGAGTTCGTGCCGGCGGTGAACCGAGCGAGCGGGAGGGTGGAGGATGACTTGGTACCTCTACGTGGTTCTTGCGTACCTATTGGTCCTCACGGTGCTGAATTTCTACCGGGCCCGGCGGGTCAGAACCCAAGAGGACATGATGGTGGCAGGGCGTTCCCTCAGCGTGCGGGTGATGGTCTTCACGCTCATCTGCACCTGGATCGGTTCTGGCACCTTCATTGCTGGCGCGGAATACGCGGCGAAGGCTGGATGGAGTAGTCTCTGGCTTCCCGCCGGTGCGTGGGTGGGGATCGTGGTGATCTATTTCCTCGCGGCGAAGATCCGCACCTTCGGCCAGTATACCATCGGCGACATTCTGGAGGTGAGGTACGGGCCAGCGGCACGGGTTTTCGGGGCCATCGCGCTGATCATCAGCTTCACGGCCATCGTGTCCTACCAGTTCCGTGCGGGGGGCTACATCCTCAACGTGGTGACCGACGGTCAGGTTTCGGTGGCGTTGGGCCAGGCCCTGGCGGCCGTCTTCGTCATCCTCTTCACGGCGCTGGCCGGCATGGTGGCCGTAGCCTACACGGATCTGCCCAACGGCATCATCATCCTGCTGGCCTGTCTGGTCTCGGTTCCCTTTGTCTACCATGCGGTCGGCGGGATGGGAGCGGTCCGAGCTGCCTTGCCGCCGGATCACTTTGCCATCGTCAATGAGACGTTCGGCCGGCATCCCGGTCTCAAAGCCGGAGGATACTTCCTTTCCACCATGATGCTTCTAATGGGCGTCCAAAGCATGTACCAGAAGTTCTACAGCGCGCGGACGCCGAAAGACGCCCGCCAGGCGGTTGCCCTCTGGGTGGTGGGGACGATCTTCGTCGAAGTGGTGGTTGTGGCCATTGCCATTTTTGCGGCCGCCCATTTTTGGCCCCAGATCCGCCAGTGGCTCGAATCGGGAACGGGGATGGATCCGGCTTCCATTGTCCTTCAGGCCGCTCGCCACCTGGTTCCACCGTGGGTCGGGATCCTTCTCCTCGGTGCCGCCACGGCGGTGGTCATCTCCACCGGCATGAACTACCTCCTTTCTCCCACCACGAACCTCATGAGGGACATTTACCAGCGTTTTCTGGCTGCGGAAGCGAGCCAGCGAACGATGGTGGCCCTGCAGAAGGTGTGCATCGTGATCCTGGGTGTGGTGGCCTATCTCTTGGCGACGCGCCTCGTCTCGGTGCTAGAGATGAGCTATTTCGCGTACACCGTGTACGGTGTGGCGATCACTCCCGCCCTGATCGCCGCGCTCGCCTGGAAGCGAGCCACGCGCGTGGGCGGGCTGGCCTCAATCCTCGGGGGTACGATCGTGGCCGTGACGCTGAAGGTGCTCACCTACGTCTTGCCCCCGGAGAAGGTTCCGGAAGGAGACCCTTGGGGCATCCCACTGATCTACCCCGCGCTGATCGTCTCCGTGCTGGCGCTGGTCGTGGGGAGCTACCTGAGCCCTCCACCCAGCGAGGCGGAGCTGGCTCCTTTGTTTGGTAAAAAGCCAGAAGGCGACAGGAGCGCGAGATGAAGGGGATTCCGAATCGCCAAAAGAAGAGCGTGGTGCCGAGGCCGGATTACGTGAGGTCCAAGCAGGAGCTCCTTCGTCGCGAAGCAATGCGCCGAGCCCAGCAGGAAAGGGCCCGGCAGGCTCGGCGGCGGACGAAATCCAGCGGAGGGGAGGATGGAACGCCTGCAAATTGACCCACTCCATCCGAAGGGGAAACACCTTCGACGGGCGGTGGAAGTGCTGCGGAAGGGGGGCGTGATCATCTATCCCACCGACACCATCTATGGACTCGGCTGCGACATCTTCAACAAGGACGCTGTGGAGAGGATCTACCAGATCAAGGGGAAGAGCTGGAAGAGTCCCCTGAGCTTCATCTGCCCCGATCTCAAGGAGATCAGTCGCTACGCATACGTTTCCAATGCTGCCTATCGGATCATGAAGAGGGGGCTACCCGGCCCCTACACCTTCGTTCTCCCCGCCACGCCGCTGGTGCCGAAGCTTCTCCTGAGCAAGCGGAAGACGGTTGGGATCCGGGTTCCCGATCACCCCATTTGCCACGCGCTTCTGGAAGAGTTCGGCGGCCCCATCGTGAGCACATCGGTGACGGGCCCTGACGGCGACCCACTGAATCTGCCGGAGGAGATTGAGGCCCATTTCCGGGGGATCGTGGACCTGATGCTGGATGTCGGACCGCTGGGACTGGTCCCCTCCACGGTCATCGATCTGACCGGCGAGACCCCCGTAGTCGTGCGCGAGGGGAAAGGCGATCTCACCATCCTTGAGTAGGGGACTAAACGTGCGGGCAAGGGGACGCACAAGTTTCTTGAGCCCTGGACAGAGCCAAAACCGGGACTCCGCGATGAACGGTCTCTGCAACGCCCGGCAGGCATTCGCGAAACGGACCTGGCGTAGCGCTTCCCTGTTGGCGTTGGGAGTTGGCTTGCTAACCGCCGCAGCCTGCCGCGAGCACCGACCTTCTCTGCCAGCTTCCGCACGCGCCATTGCGGAGCAGGTGCGAGCCGCGTATTGTCCCGATTCGCGGCTCCACGTGTTCCACGCGGATGGGTGGCAAGTTGGAAACCAGATCGTCTTGCGCGGGGAAACGACCTCGCCGGAAGCACACGCCGAGCTTCTGCAAGAGCTTCGGCAAGCTTTTCCCAGAAAGCGGCTCGTCGATGAGATCCGGGTGCTGCCGGACTCCACCGTTGACTCTTCGTGGGCCATCGTGAACCTGAGCGTGGCCAATCTCCGCCGGGAACCAAGCCATGCCGCCGAGCTCCTGAACCAGATGCTCCTCGGCAGCGTGGTTCGCCTTTACAAGAGGCAACGTGACTGGTACTTCGTACGGACCGAGGACGGTTACCTCGGCTGGACGGATGACGGGGGGATTTGGTGTACGGACAGCACCGGCGTGGTTTCCTGGCTTGTTTCTCCTCGGGTGATCGTCACCGCCCTGGAAACCCTCGCCTTGGCTTCGCCGGAAGAAGGTGCTCAGCCCGTCTCCGACCTTGTGGCAGGCGACGTGCTCCTGCGGCTTGCCGCGCACGGCTCCTGGCTGCAGATTCGATTCCCGGACGGCCGCACCGGCTGGGTTCGACGGGGGGATGTGTCTGACCTGGGCGAGTTCCTCCGGGCTGCCCGTCCGACGCCCGAGAACATCATTGCCACGGCCCTGCGCCTTTTCGGAAGACCGTACCTCTGGGGAGGGACCTCGCCCAAGGGTCTCGATTGCTCGGGTTTCACCTGCACGGTATTCCGGCTCAACGGGGTGATCTTGCCGCGCGACGCGAACATGCAGGTGAAGGTAGGGGCGGAGGTGCCTCTAGACTCTTCCCTTTCGGCAGCCCAGCCCGGTGACCTTGTCTTCTTCGGGCCCAGCCCGGAGCGAATCACGCATGTCGGGATCTATCTTGGCGACGGCAAGTTCATCCACTCGGACAGTCACGTTCGAATCAACAGCCTCAGGCCTGGAGATGCCGATTTCAGTCCCTATCGGTACCGCAATCTTCGGGCGGTGCGGCGAGTGGTGTCGCAGCTCCGCCGGGACGAGATGACCGGGTGGTACCGAGTCGGGGGGTTGGAGTTGCCGCGAGCGTGGCAAGGGACAAGCCCACGGGTTTGAGCGGACGGATGGAGACGATCCGGCACATCACGCGTGCGGACCTGCATCGGATCAATGGGCTGCTCTCCCGCGCCTTTTCGCAGGGTCGGGCCGACGACGGCTATCGGTTCACCGAGGTGCCCGAATGTCGCCTCGAGTTCCTGGACATGTACCTGGAGGACTTCCCGGAGGGGAGCTACCTTTTGGAGGTGGATGGTCAGATTCGTGCCTTCGGATTCGCCCACCTTTGGGGTCGCGTGGGTTGGGTAGGCCCCGTGGCCGTGGCGCCCGAAGTACAGGGCCGGGGGCACGGTCGCGAGATCATGAATCAGTGCCTTGCCTCCCTGCGGGAGGCAGGAGCCCGCACGATCGGCCTGGAGACCATGCCCCGCAGCTACCGGAATCTGGGCTTCTACGGAAAGCTGGGCTTCGTGCCCGGAGAGCTTACGGTTTGTCTGGCCTCGGAAGTCTTCGCCCGGCCAGTTCCTCCTCAGGAGGAACTAAGGGCGGAGGCCGTGTACTTCAGTCGTCTCCCGAAGGAGGAGCGGCAATCGTTCCTGGAGAAGGCCCGGGAAATCGCGGATGCAGCCTGCGAGGGACTCGACTACCGCTCGCTCATCCTGCACACCTCGCAGTACAAATACGGGGACACTGCCATCTTCCGCCTTGGTGAGCGCCAAGCCTTGGCCATCGGTCACACCGAACCTTACGCCGTGGACGAGGAGAGGCACGTTCTGCGAGTGGTGGCGTGCGTCTTTCCTCCGCCCGTGGACAGATCCTTCGTGGACGCCGTCCTGACCAGCCTTCGCGATTGGGCCCGGCGCGAATTCCTCGGCCATCTGAGCCTGTGGGTACCGACCCGTCAGCTGGAGGCCTTCCGCCATCTGCTTCAGGCAGGTTTCCGCGTCATTCACAGCGATCTCCGGATGACGCTGGAAGGCTATCCCCTTGTGACCACCCCAGGGGCCTGGCTTTTGGATAAATGGGAATAGGGGCATTGAAAGAGAGGCCGCTCCGGGTCATCAGCGCGAGCCGGCGCGTGGACCTCGTGGGGGGATATCCCCATCTGTTCGCGGAGATCCTCGAGGCGAAATGCCCGCCGGACCAGGTTCACACGGTGGTGATCTGGACCAAGGACCCTCGCCATCTTCTGGCTCACCGCAAGCTCCGCGCAACTCTGGGGCGGTACGGGCAGCTCTTCCTGCACCTGACAGTGACCGGAATGGGTGCCAGCGCGCTCGAACCTCGTGTTCCCGAACCGGAATCGGTACTGGCTCTCCTTCCCGCGCTCATCGAGTTTGTCGGGTCGCCCGAGAGGATCCGCATTCGATTCGACCCGATTGTGCATGTTCGCCTAGCCGACGGGACGGAGATCTGTAATTTGAAGTACTTTGCGGAACTGGCGCCGCGCCTCCGTGAGCTCGGCCTCACCGACGTCACAACGAGCTGGCTCAGCCTCTACCCGAAAGTGAAGCGACGCCTGGCCCGGATAGGTGCGGTGGCCCTCGATCCTGGCCCGGAGGTGTGGCGTGAAGAGGCAGCCTGGCTCCACCGCAAGGCGGAGGAGTACGGCCTGCGCGTCCACGGCTGCTGCGTCCCGGGCTGGCCGCGCTCCCGTTGCATCGATGGGGACTTGCTCACCCGTTTGCACCCCCGCGGCGAACCCGCATCGACCCGCAAGGCTAAGGGGCAACGGGCCCTCTGTGGATGCACGGAGAGCTGGGACATCGGCTGGTACGTGAAGTGCTTGCTCGGCTGCCGCTACTGCTACGCGAATCCCGTCGATTTGTGATGCGGGGATCCCCTCCAGCAAGCGGGCAGATGACACCCCTCTCCCTGGGATGAGGCAGGGGGGCTGAATCCGAGGGGATTGCGCTTCGTCCCTCAGCTTTTCACGAGATGCATGAGGATGGACTTTCTGGCGGTGCGTCCGTTGCGGAGGTCGGTCACCTCGACCCGGAGCTGGAGCGGGCCGTCGGTGAATTGGCTGGCATCGAGGGCCGTGTACATGGGCGAATCGCTCCCCTGGGGCTCGAACTCGGAGGTGATGGTGACGGCCCCCGTGCGCGGGCCGAAGAGGCCGAGGAGTCCGGTCCGTTTTTTCTGGAGAGGCTCCAGGGTGTAGGAGACGCGGCAGCGGGCCACGCCCTGCTCGTCCAACGAGAGGCCGTAGATCTCGAAGTACATGAAGATGGGACGGCGAAGTGAGAACGCCCGGCTGGGATTGGGCGCTACCACGACCCCGTACCTGCGGAAGCGGCCCGGAGCGAGCGGCAGCGCGGGGCTCACCTCGACCGCCAGAGTGAGGTCGCTGAGGCTCAAGGTGCCGGGGGGAAAGGCGCGGAGTGTGTCCAAGAGGCGCCAGCTGCCGATGCGCTTGCGCCCTTCGTCGCGCACAAAGAAGGTCAATCGGTAAATCCCCGGCTCCAGGTGGAAGGTCTGGGCATCGGTGGCAAGGGCGCCGAGCGTCTCCTTGCTCTTCTCCAGCGGGAATCGACGGAGGCGCCGCGCAAGCTGATTCCAAAGCGTATCGTAGATGGCCACGCCACTCTCGAAGAAGCGGCGGACACCGAACGGCTCCTTACTGCTGAAGGCATCCGCGAATGCCACCCCGTAGTAGAAGTTCAAATCGATGCCGCCATTTTCCCCCTTGAAGCTGGACCAATAGAAGTAGGCGGGGAGAAGCTGGATCGTGTCCGGGAAGGTCATCCTCTCTTCGGTGAGAAGCCGCCGGTTGCTTTCCTGGAGATCCCGCTCCAGCTCGTTGGCCAATGAGAGCTGTTCCACCTCCGAAGATGCCGCCACGTAATGGTGGTAGCGGACGTCCCAGCTCTCGAGGCCCATGTCCCAGACCACCTCCGGCGGCGGAATCCGCGAGATCCGCCAGTCGCTCGGCGAGGCATCTTCGGGATTGGCGAAATGGACGATGATCTGGGGCTGCGTGGTGGTCTTACGATACACCCACGACTCGTAGCTGGGGTACCCCTGCCCCGAGAAGAGGCTCTTGTCATCCGGCTTGCCCCAGCGAATGTAGACCAGGCCCTTTTGGTGGAACTCTTCGTTCAGCCCGAACACCCTCGGGAGGTTGCCCGCCATCAGGTCGAGCGTGTGAAAGGGCCGATGCGGTTCGTCCTGCCGGTACCATTTCTCCGCGAAGATCAGGCGCCGGTAGTGCTCGGCAAGGCGGGGGTTTTCGGTCGAGCCTGGGAAGGGACTGCGACTCGCCCAGATTTGAGCGAAGAACGCCTTCTTTTGCCCGAGCAAGACGCAACGCGTCCAGCGCTCGTATTCTTCGTCCGTGAGGATGTATTTGACGTCCTGAAAGGCGAGCTCAGCGTCCACCGGATTGCGAATGGACTCGATGGCCGACCAATACATCGCTTCGCCCTGCGGATTCTCCCCCTTCTCGAAGGCGATCCGCGCCAACCGGAGGTGAATGGCCGTCGACGAAGCCTCCGGTTCGCGGTTCAGCAGGTTCTCGAAAGTCACGCGGGCGCTATCCAGGTGCCCGAGCCGTCTCAGCTTCTCCGCCCGGAAGAATTGCGCATACCATCCGAAGCGGTCCTGTTGCAGTTCCTGGAAAACCTCGGCGCTGTCGGCATACTGAACGTACAAGTCGAACAGGCGGAAGATCCCGACGCGCGGCTCGAGGAGGCCGGGTTTGAGGAGGATCTGCCGGTAAGCGAGCTCCACCGCGCGCAGGTAGTGCTCGCGGTAGCGCTCGAGCAGCGCCATTTGGTACCAGACGTCTTGGAAGAGGGAGTCGTATTCGATGACCTTGCGGAAGTGCTTCTCAGCGCTGCGGAAGTCCAGTTGCCTGAGCACGATTCCCTTGTATTTCCCACTTTCCCGGTCGCGGATGCCCAGGTAATAATGGGCTTCGGGGTCGAGGGGTACCGCTTCCTCAATCTTGGAGAACCACTCGGCAGCTTCGTCCCAACGCTGCCGGCGAGCCTCGATCCGGCCGAGTCCGCGCCAAGCCGGGATTGCTGCTTCGTCCAAGCGAAGGGCTTGCCGGTAGCACCGCTCGGCGGCGTCAAGATTGCCCGCTCCGAGCCACAGGTCGCCGGTGCGGATCAGCTCCTGGGCGGAGGCGGCGCTGTCCACCTGCTGCCCGAGCCCTCGCTCAGCCCGGGCGATCAGCGCCCCTGCCACGAGGAGGCTGAGCCCGATTTCCCGAAGTAGCTTCATCCGCCTCGCAGGCCCTTTCGTGGAAAGCGAAACGTCTGACACCCCCCTTGCCTCCGGGGTGAGACCTCGACTGCCGACCCGCAGACCCTTATCAACGTACAACTCGCGGCCGTAAAGTGCAATGGGATCGTGTGCCGGGGGCCTCTGCGCCCCAGCGGGAGGTCTGGCTTTAGGGATGGCGGTGCGAGCCACGTCTTGACATTGCGGCCGCAAAGTGGTAAGTTCAACCTTGCGAGAAGATGCTGGGAGGGAGTGCGAGGATGGCGGGCAAGTCCGCGCAAGGGGTCACCCGACGCCCGGAGGAAGCTTCAAGCCCCGGCTTGGTGACGGCGGACGAGTGGGTTGCCCGCGTCCTCCTGGAAGCAGGCGTACGGGTGGTGACGGCTTTCCCCGGTGCCACAATCCAGGGAATTGTGGAGCGCTTGGGGCGTTTTCGTTGGGCAGCCGAGGTGGAGGTACGCTGGGTTTTCTCTCCGCGGGCTGCCTTCGAGGAAGCGCACGGGGCCTCCCTCGCCGGGCGGAAGTCGGCGGCGTGCCTCAGCGGGGAAGCACTGGGAGAAGCCTACCCGGCCCTTGTGGCTGCGGCCAGGATTGGATGCGGCGCAGGTCTTCTCGTGATCGTGGGCGATGACCCCGGTGCGTGGGACTCCTTCGCGGAAATGGATAGTCGGTCCCTTCTGGCCTCGGCGGGAGTGCCCACCCTGGAACCCTCCCAGCTCCCGGAACTGGGCCGGATGATCCCCGAAGGGTTCCGGCTGTCGCGCCTGTACGACGTGCCCGTAGCGCTACGCCTCTGCACCCCTTTGATGGAGGAGCAGGTCCCCGTCGCGGGAGCCAGTGTCATCGCTCCCGGCCGGGAGGTTTCGGACGGTAAGTTTCCTACGGGTGCGCGCTTGTCCCTCCCGATGGCTGCCAGCGCTCACCAGCAGCGGTTGCAAGCGCGGCTTGAACATCTGGCGCATGTGTCCCGCCTCAGCCGGTTCGCCGAGGTAGTGGGGTCAGGGACCAAAGGGATCGTGGCGGCGGGCTACGCCTACGCAAAGCTCGCAAACTTCTTGGGTGATGGGCCGCCGGATTCCTTGCGAGTGTTGAAGCTGGGCCAGGTGGTCCCGCTGCCGAGCTACATATTGCTCGAGTTCCTGTTGCAGACGGATGAGGTTCTCGTGCTGGAGGAGGGGGAACCCTTTGTGGAACGGGAGCTCCGTTCGCTGCTCGCCGAGGTGCTGAACAGACCGCAGGTCCTCGGGAGGCTGAGCGGAGCCATCCCCCACGAAGGTGAGCTGCAAAGTTGGGAGATCGAGGAAGCACTGCGCCAGCTCCTGCCAGGGGAGGCCGTGGAGAAACCCGTGTTTCCCACGAGCGGGATCCGCAGACGCGCCATGCTGCCGGCGATGTGCCCCGGCTGTTGGCTCGAGCCAGTCCGGCAGGCGCTGGCGATAGTCCGGCTGGAAGGGGATCCGGAGCGCCGTCCCGTGGTCGTGGGAGATCACGGGTGCCCGGCTTTCTTGGCATCCGCAAGGGAGCCGTTGGTGGATGTCCTCGGCGCGCCGGGCAGCGCCATCCATCTCGCCATCGGCCGTGCCTTGGCTCAGCCGGAGCGATCGGTTCTGGCTATCACAGGGGATTACGGCTTCTTGGCGCGGGGACTGGCCGAGCTTGCCGATCCCCTGGTGCATCAGCTTCCTGTCACAATCTTGCTGGTCGACAACGGGGGAAGCGCCTACACGGGGGGGCCGCGTCGTCGGCTCGCCTCGGGGGTGGAGCTGGAAGACGTTCTCGGATCTCTGAATCTGCCCCTCCTGCGCGTGATCCAAGACCTGGGAACTGAGCGCGTGCGCGCGACTCTGGCGGAATCTCTAAAGGCACGCCGGCTCGCGCTCGTGGTTCTCCGTTTCCCTTGCATGCTGCTGGAGGAAGCGGACGCGGACGCGCTGTAAATTGACCCCGTGGCCCGTCCGCGGCGAATCGGCGGGGTACGGGAGGGGGGTGTCTCCCCCGCTTTTTCAGAACGACGGGGATCGAGGAAGGCGGCCGTCAGCAAAGACGGGGATGGCTGTCTCCGCAGGTGTGCTTCAGTACGGGTCGGTGGAGGAGTATCTTGGCATCGCGATTGGAAAAGGCTTTCTTGCGGGAGTTGCGCCGGATCGTGGGGAAGGAGAATGTCCGGACGGATCCGGAGACTCTCAGGGTCTACGGCTACGATGCGAGTCTCGAGAAGGGAATGCCCGACGCCGTCGTTTTCCCAGCCAATACGGAAGAGGTAGCGCGCGTTGTGCAGCTTGCTAGCCGCTACGCCGTGCCCTACGTACCGCGGGGTTCCGGAACCTGCCTCAGCGGAGGGCCGGTGCCGCATCGCGGAGGCTTGGTGCTCGAGTTTTCGCGGATGAACCGAGTTCTGGAGATTGATCCGCGGGACCGGAGCGCCTGGGTCGAAGCTGGGGTCTTCAACCTGCAACTGCAGCAGGCGTTGAAGCCGTTCGGCTTCACCTTTGCGCCGGACCCGGCGAGCCAAAAGGTGTCTACGCTCGGTGGCAACGTGGCCGAGAACGCCGGGGGGCCCCACTGCCTCAAGTACGGAGTGACGAGCCATCACGTGCTGGCAGCGGAAGTCGTTTGGCCTGACGGGAGCATCGAGTGGGTCGATCCTTCTTCTCACGGGTACGACCTGCTGGGTCTGCTGATAGGTTCGGAAGGGACACTGGGGGTAGTGACCAGCTTGCGCGTGAAGGTCATCCCCCTGCCGGAGCGAGTCGAGACGCTCCTGGCCATCTTCGATTCCCTGCTGGATGCAGCCAATGCGGTGTCGGGGATCATCGCAGCGGGGATCCTCCCGGCCACCCTGGAGATGATGGACCGGACCACGATCCAGGTGGTGGAAGACAGCATGGCCGTCGGATATCCGCGGGACAGCGAGGCGGTTTTAGTCATTGAGGTCGACGGCCCTTCCGAAGGGCTTACTGACGAGGTGGAGGCCATTGTACGAATCTGTCGTCAACACGGGGTCAGGGACATCCGGGTCGCCCGGGATGCGCGAGAAAGGGACCTTTTGTGGGCCGGCCGGCGAGGAGCCTACGGGGCGATGACGCGCATCCAGCCCTCCACGATGGTCGCCGACGGGACGGTGCCGCGGACTCAGTTACCCGCGGTCCTGCGCCGCGTGAGCGAGATCGCGCAGAAATACGAGCTCATTGTCGGCAATCTCCTTCACGCAGGTGACGGGAATCTGCACCCCAATATCGTCTTCGATGCGCGGGATCCCGACCAGACGGCGAGGGCGAGGAAGGCGTGTCTGGAAATCATGCAGGCTTGTGTGGAAGCTGGCGGGACGATCTCCGGCGAGCACGGCATTGGTCTGGAAAAACGCGAGGCCATGCGGTTAGTCTTCGGCGAAGAAGAGCTCCGACTCATGCGCCAGATCAAGCAAGAACTGGACCCGCTGGGACTGGCCAATCCGGGGAAAGTCCTGCCGGAGGAAAACCTAGCCGGTTCCCCTCCTGACAGGGAGTAGCGATCCTTTCGCGCCGCACGGAGCTGAGCTGTCCCAATCGGATGAAGTGTGATCGCCAGTGGAATCGGTGCTGTCGGAGCAAGTCGCGATTCGAGACGGCCGGCCCTACTGTTCGACGCCGGTTTCGTCCCCCCCTGCGGATTCTCCGGCGCGGCCCCGGAGCTGGTCGGTCCGGGTCGAACGCGGGAGAAGGCAGTCTCGTGCTCTTCGGAGTGGGAGAGCGGGCGCGCCGAAGGATCTGAACATTCCCGCCACTTCGCGCTGGTTCTGAGGGATTTCCCGAAGCAGCGAGAGCTGCAGAAGTCGGCGGGGAATCGGGTTGAGAGGGGGCGGGCCGGTTTCGGCGCGGGGAGCGGAGTGCAGGGAATGGGAAGGCACTGAGTTCTTGCCCATTGCGCTTCAGCGAGCGAGGAAGTGATGGCGGGAGAGTCCGAATACCATCCGCGAGACGAGAAGGAAGTAGCTGCGATTTTCGCCGAGGTCCGGGAGCAGGGGGGGAAGGTGCTGCCGGCTGGAGCGGGGACGAAACTGGCCTGGCTTCGGCCATTCTTTGGAAGTGTGCCCGGGGGGCTTGTGGTCGTCCGGTCCGGCTTGCTGTCCCAAATCACGGATCTGGATCCAGCCAACCTGACGGTCTCCGTGCAGGCTGGGATGAGTCTCTTGCATCTTCAGGAGACCCTGGCCAGCCACGGTCAGTGGCTCCCAATGGAGAGCCCGTGGGGGGATGGTGCCACCGTTGGCGGGATCGTCTCGGCAGGACTCGCCGGTCCCGCCAGCTTGGGATACGGATTGCCCCGGGACCTGGTGCTGGGGGTACGCGCCGTCCTTCCCAACGGCCGGGCGGTGCGGTTCGGCGGCAAGACGGTGAAGAACGTGGCCGGCTACGACGTCAGCAAATTGTTCGTCGGGAGCTTCGGCTCGCTCGGGATCCTGGTGGAGATCACGTTTCGCCTCCGACCCTTGCCCCCCGGCGAGCGGACCGTGCTGGTGGGGGGACTCGGGTACAGTGAGCTAGATGAGGCCATCGGCGAGCTCTTGCGGTCACCCCAGCCAATCGTAGCCCTGGAAGTGTTGAATCAGCCGGCTCTGAGGCGCTTGGGATGGCCCTTCCCGAGTGCGGAGGGGGGGTGCGGAATAGCTGTCCGGATCGATGGGGCTGCGCCGGTCCTCTCGGCGGCGGTGGACAAGCTGCGGAAAGTGCTTTCCGCGAGCGTCCCGGACCGGGCTCTGGACGTGTTGGACGAGCCCTCGTCCCGCCAATTCTGGCAACGGTTCCGGGAGCGGTTGTACGGTGATTGGGCAGAACCGTGCGCTGTGCTCCGGATCCGGTGCCGTGTACGCGACGTGGTCGAGGTTGTGCAGCGCCTTTCCGGGGCGCCCGAAGCGGCCGTTTGGCTCGGTGCTGGGACTGGGCACGGGTTTCTCCGAGTGGAGCGGGGCTACTTGTCGCGCGGCATCGTCGAGTACTTGGAAGGTCTGCGCGGAAGCCTGACCGAAAGGGAAACCCGGCTGGATCTGTTTTCCGTCCCTGCGGAGGATTTTCCCAAGCTGATGGACAGCAAGTGCTTGTTCTGGCAACTTCACCCGAAGGCGCAGGAACGGGCTGGTCGGCTAAAACGCATCTTCGATCCGGAGGGGCTGCTGGTGCCTTTCCTCGCTTTTGGAGGTACGGATGGAAACTGAGCTGCAGACGGCCTCCACTGCCGAGGCCATCCTCGCGGAGGTTTCTCGTTGCAACCGCTGTGGCTACTGCCAGTCCGTGTGTCCCACCTACTGGGTGACCGGGCGTGAGACCGAGGTGGCCAGGGGGCGGAATCAGTTGCTTCGGGCGGCGATGGAGGGGGAATTGCCTTCCTCGCGGCGACTTCGCGAGAGCGTATTCCAGTGTCTCCTGTGCGGCGCGTGCACGGAACAGTGTTTCCCCGGCGTGCGGACGTACGAGGCCATGGCCTTGGCGCGGAACGTGTTGAATCAAGGTCGGCCACCGGCTTTGCAGAGGTACATCTTTCGGGACCTCTTGCCTCACCGGGAGCGCCTTGACGGGCTGGTGAGGCTGGTTTCGCTCGGAAAGCGGAGCGGCCTTTCGGGCGCAGTTCAGGTACTCCGGTTGCTCGGGTGGTACGGCCGATCCCTGGCCGAGGCGGAGGCGCTGGTGGAGTCGATCCCGCCCCGTTTCCTGCGGGAGCTTGCCGGTGGTTTGGGCCTTCCTACGGCCGAAGGGCGGGCGGACGCGGTTTACTTCGTCGGCTGTGCCATTAACTACGCCCTGCCGGAGGTGGGACAGAGCACGCTTCGCGCCTTGCTGGACGCGGGGCAGCGTGTGGTATTGGCACCGAACGTCTGCTGTGGGCTTCCGGCTTTCGCCTACGGCGATCTTGAGGCAGCGCGCGAGCTGGCTCGTCGGAACCTGTCGGTTCTTCTCGAACTTCGGCTCCGCCTGGTCGTCACCGATTGCGCCAGCTGTGCGAGCTTTCTCAAGCAGTACCCTGCCCTCTTCCAACGGGAGCCGGAATGGCTGGAGCGTGCGGAGGAACTTGCGGAGCGGGTTCGGGACGCGACCCAGGTCCTGGCGGAGTTCGATCGGCCTCGGGGAACTGCCCGGCCGCTCCGGGTGACCTACCACGACCCCTGCCACCTGGCACATCATCTGGGGGAGCGATCGGCGCCACGGGAGTTGTTGCGAAGCCTTCGAGGGGTGGACTTTGTGGAGATGGCGGAGGCGGACTGGTGCTGTGGGGGCGCGGGATCGTACAACATCGCCCATTCGGACCTGGCGTTGGGGATCCTGGAGCGGAAGATGAGGAACATCCGCGCCACAGGCGCTGAGGTCGTCGCTACAAGCTGTCCCGCGTGTATCATCCAGCTCCGGTATGGAGCTCGGCGGTTTCGCGTGCCCGTCCAGGTGCTTCATGTGAGCCAGCTCAGCTCGCCTGCGGCAAGCGATTTGCGCTGAATGGAAGAAACGTGCTTGGGAAGCCCAACCAAGGGAGGCGCGACCATGAAGCCACGTGTTCTGTATCCAGGCCTTTTGGTTCTCAGCGCAACGTTTCTCGCATGCAGCCAAAAGCCACTCCAGACCGATCCGCTCGACGGCTTACCTCGCCTGAAGCCGTACCGAGCAGCCAGGGCCTCCAGTTTCGATCCCACTGGGGGCAACGACGACGGCAACTGGGGACGTCCGATCCAGCCGGGGGAGACGCGTGAGCTTGCGACGTTGTCCGGTCCCGGCGCGATCAGTCACATTTGGTTCACGATCGCGAGCAACGAGAGCTATCATCTCAAGAAGCTCGTGCTGCGCATGTACTGGGATGGGGAGACCGAGCCCAGCGTGGAGGCGCCGATGGGGGATTTCTTCGGACTCGGGCACGGCGAATATCATCATTTTGCCTCTTTGCCAATCGCGGTGGGAACGGAAGCGGCTTTGAACTGCTACTGGCGCATGCCTTTTCGACGCTCGGCTCGCATCACCGTCACCAACGAGGGGGAGCAAGCCGTCCGGGCTCTCTACTACCAAATCGACTGGCAGCGCCTGGACCGCTGGGATTCTGAGCTCGGCTATTTCCACGCCCAGTACCGTCAGGCCGCTCCCTGCCAACGCGTGACGTGGCGCGAGGGGGAGAAGGAGATCAACCTACGCGGCGAGAAAAACTACGTGTTCCTGGAGGCGCAAGGCTCCGGACACTACGTGGGGGTCGTCCTCAGCGTGCGCCTCAACGAGGACGGCTGGTGGGGTGAGGGAGATGACATGATCTTCGTCGACGGAGACTCCCTGCCCACCCTGAACGGCACCGGCTCAGAGGATTACTTCTGCGGTGCCTGGGGTTTCGGGAAACCGTTCAGCTACGCCTTTTTCGGTTGCCCCGTGAACCAGCAGGAGCAGGGGACGCAGCATCGCAAAGGGGCCAAGTGGAGCGTGTACCGATTCCACATTCTGGATCCGATCCCGTTCCGGAGGTCGATTCGCGTGACCATGGAGCACGGGCACGCCAACGACCGGGCCGACGATTGGTACAGCGTGGCTTTTTGGTACCAGAAGGAACCGCACGCTCCATTCCCCAAGCTGCCGCCGGTGGAGGAACGCCTGCCGCGGGCGCAAGATTAGTCTCGGGTTGGGACGACGACTGAGCCGAACGATCCTCGATTGAGGCACGAAATGACTCCAAGGGAAAGAGTGCGTCGCGCCGTGCGGTTTGAAGGGCCCGACCGCGTGCCCATCCGATACTACAATCTTCCCGGGGCATACGACCGACTCGGCGAGGCTTTGCTTGAGCTGTACCGGCGCTATCCCCCGGATTGGCCGTTGCCGCGGCGCCTGGAGCATTCCTGGGAAACGAGCCATTACGCTGTCGGTAGCGAGACCGATGAATGGGGCTGCGTGTGGGAAAACGTCGGTCACGGCGTCGAAGGACAGGTGAAGGTGCATCCGCTGGCCGACTGGTCACGCTTCGAGGATTACGTACCTCCCGATCCCCGGTTGAACGTGGATCGGCCTTGGGGGAGCCGGCGTCCGGCGGAGTGGGACGACTACTTCGTCATCTTGCGCGCCGGTGGCGGACGGCTTTTCGAGCGGATGCATTTCCTGCGCGGGTACGAGGAACTGATGGCGGACATCGCCTTGGAGCGCGATCGGGTGTTGCAACTGCGGGACCTTGTCCTTGAGCATACCCTCGCCCAGCTAAGTGAGCAGCTGGAAGTGGATGTCGATGCCTTCTGGTTCATGGACGATTGGGGGGCGCAGCGGCAGCTGATGATCCGCCCCGACGTATGGCGCGATGTCTTCAAACCGGCGTACAAGCAGATCTTCGATCGCATCCATGCAGCAGGCAAGTTCGTCCTGTTTCACTCCGACGGGTACATTGCCGAGATCATCCCGGATCTGCTCGAGCTGGGGGTGGACATTTTTAACCCGCAGTTCTCGTGCTTCCGGTTTGATGAGCTTGCGGAGCTCTGCGCTGGGAAGGTTTGCGTTCAATCGGATGTAGATCGACAATACTTGCTCCCCTTGGGTAAACCGGAGGAGATCTGGGAGTACGTGTGGCAGGTTATCTGGACCTTTGGCAGGGACGGTGGGGGTCTGATCGCCCACGCGGAATTTGGTCCGGACGTCCCCCTGAAGAATGTGGAGGCCGTCCTGAAGGCCTTTCACACACTTGCGCCATATCCTCTGCGGTACGTGCCCTACGGTGCAAACGGGCTTGCGATGTGCGGGGCCGCAAGGGCGAGGAACGTGTCCTGAAGCGACGAGCGGGGAAAGTGGGTCGGAATTGAAAAAAGTACTTGCAAAGGAGAGACTCGGGGCATATATTTGACATTCGAAATTGCGCGGTCTGGATGGGCGAAAGGTACTCCGCAAGGGGTACCTTCTCTCTTTGCCCGGGCCGCGCGAGCGTGTGAAGAACAGCTTGGTCTTTGGGTTTTGGGAGCTGAAGGACGGTGATGTGAGGGCTGTTGAACCAACTCGAGAGAGGAGGGGCTATGAAAGGCCTGCGTGTCGTTGTCGCGCTGTTCATGGTAGCCCTGCTGGCTGGTGCTTGCGCCAAGGCGCCGCAGCAGGCGATCGATGCCGCCAAGGCGGCACTGGAAGAGGCCAAGGCAGCCGAGGCTCATCGTTACGCCCCGCAGGAATTCGCGGCGGCGAACGATACCTTGAACGCGGCCCTGGCCGAGGTTGAGAAGCAAAACGGCAAGTTCGCCCTGTTCCGCAGCTACAAGAAGGCGCAGCGGATGCTTGCTCAGGCGCAGACCCTCGCAGCCACTGCGAAGTCCGCTGCCATCGCCAACAAGGAGAAGGTGAAGAACGAGGCGACGCAGCTGCTGCAGTCCGCAGCCGAGGCGGTGGCCAATGTGGAGAAGCTCCTGGCCAAGGCTCCGCGTGGCAAGGAAGGCAGGGAGGCCATCGCGGCCATCAAGGCCGACCTGGATGCCGTGAAGTCCAATCTGGACGCTGCCAATAGCGCCTTCAACAGCGGTGACTACCTCACGGCTCGGGACAAGGCGCAGGCTAGCCTCTCCAAGGCCAACTCCCTGGCTGAGGAACTGCAGGCTGCCATCAGCAAGAAGGCCGCTCTGACGAGGAAGGCCCAATAACCGATCCCTTCGGATCTGGGGCCGGTAGCACCCTGTGAAGCCCTGTCCGCTGAGGCTTTCCAAGCTGTTCTCCCTCGGGACAGGGCTCTTTTTTACCCCGAGAGCCCCGTTGTTGGCAAGGTCCAGAACTCGTTCCCGTCCCGACGGATCCGGATTTGAGAACCGGCCATGAAACGCAAGATCAAACGCAATCCACCCAAGGGGAATAGGGCGCCTTTCCTCCTGTGGTCCGCGGTGGGGTTGGCTGCCTCCGCCGTTGTCCTCCTCGTGATCACTGCTGTGGTGGCTCCCAAGCCTCCAATTGAGGAGTTGCGCACTGCGGCGAAGGCGGTCGCTCGCGCTCGCGATGCCGAGGCCGAACGCTACGCCCCAACCTGGTATCAACTGGCCTGCGACAACCTGACCAAGGCCCGGGAGCTCCTGGCGGCGGAAAACCAGCGTTTCATTCTCGCTCGTTCCTACGAGTCGGTGAGAAGCGCTGCTCGCCTTGCCGCTGCGGAGGCGGATTCTGCCTATCAGATCAGTCTTCGGCGCAAGGAAGCCATGCGAGCGGAGGCAGATCTGTTGCTCGGGCGAGCCCGGGAGGCTTCCGGGAGTTTCCGGGAGAAGGTGGGAGACTTGCCTGTAAACCACTACTACCGCCACCAGTTGGCGCAAGCTGAGCTCCTGGCGGAAGAGGCGGAGGCCGCTTTCCGGCGCGGAGACTATCTCACCGCAGTGCAGAAGGCGAAACGGGCCGCCGAGGACGCCGGAAAAGCTGCTCAAAACGTGGCGGAGGAGCTGGACGCCTACTTCAAAAATCAGCCCTTGTGGGATCGTTGGGTCAAAGAGACCCTTCAGGATGCGGCCCGGGACAATAGCTACGCCATCCTGGTGGACAAGATGGCTCACACGCTCTACGTTTTCAAAGGGCAGCAGAAAGTGGCCTCCTACCCCGTTGACCTGGGCATGCGCTGGCTGGGGCAGAAGTTGACGCGCGGCGACAATGTGACCCCGGAGGGCCGATATCGCGTGACCAAGAAGAAAGAAGGCAAACAGACGAAGTATTACCGGGCTTTGGTGATCAACTACCCGAACGAGGAGGATCTGGCCAGGATCAACCAAGCCAAGAAGAGGGGTGAGCTTTACCCGAAAGCGTCTGCCGGCGGCCTGATCGAGATCCACGGCGAGGGTGGAAAGGCCTGGGACTGGACGAACGGATGCATCGCCCTCAGCAACAAGGACATGGACGCAGTGTATCGAGTCGCCACCGTGGGAACTCCGGTGACGATTGTGGGTAGGATATCGGAGTCCCTACTTAAGTAGTGTCGAGGGATAGCAGCGGTTATGATCGAACAGGATACCTTCAGCCCTTCAGGCGATCTGGTTGGCCAAGGGCCATCGCCTCAGCCCGCACCGAAGCCCTGGCGCTGGTTTGCCGCCGGGCTATTCGTGGGCTTGCTAGCGTGCGTCGTTACTTTGGTCTTTGCGCGCCCGCTACGGGCCAGGCTCTTTTCGGGCTGGACGCGAACCTCCGTCCTGGCGGAGGCCAGGGAGAGGTCCGACCTGTCGAAGGAGATTGCGCAGCTCAAACGGCAGATCTCCCAGGTTTCGAAGCGTCTGGAGCAGAAGATCCCGGAGGAGCCGTACATCGTGATCGATACCTCCGGAAACCGGATTTACGTCAGGCGAGGGAAGGCGACGCTTCGGGAGGCCATCTGCTCCACGGGAAGCTACATCAACTTGAAGACTCGGGATGGGATGGAGTGGATCTTCTTCACTCCGCGAGGCCAATTTCGCGTCCTCGCCAAGAAGGTGGCGCCAGTATGGGTGAAGCCAGATTGGGCGTTCGTGGAGGAAGGGCTTCCGATTCCTCCGAAGCACGCGCCCGAAAGATACGAGTACGGGGTTTTGGGCGAATACGCGCTGGCCTTCGGCAATGGCTATCTCATCCACGGGACGTTGTACAAGCGGCTCATGGGGATGCCCGTGACCCACGGATGCGTGCGCGTCGGAGATGAAGACCTGGAGTACATCTACAAAACGGTGCCGCTGGGCGCGAAGATCTACATCTATTGAGTCGGCGGGAATGAATCACGAGAACGTCAAATCTCCTCGGCGGTGGCTCTTTTTCCTTCTGGGGTTCTCGGTCCCCGTGGGATTCGTCCTTTTTTCAGCGGTGGTCGCGCCGTCCATCAAGGCATGGCTGGCGCGCTTGCGTTGGGCCGGAAGTGCAGCGCCGGATGAGGTGAAGGTCGAGCAGCTTGCCCTCGAGCGCGACCGGCTGAAACTCGAGCTCGCCTACCTACAAAACCGGCTCCGGATGGCGAGCTCAGATTCCGTGTGTTTGTCGCTGGACCTTCGAGATTCGTTGCTCTTCCTCGAGATCAAGGGGGTGCAGGTGCGAGCGTGTTCCCTCAAAGCCCTCGAGATCAACGGCAGCGTGCCCAATTGGGTCGAGTGGATCCGAGACCCCTTTGTGCTCCGCGAGACGCAAAGCACGATCCGCAAGAAGCCCATCCGTGTGGTCATTGCTCCGGCTGACACGATCGAGGCGATGGAGCGCCGGGACGATGACATCCCCGTGGAGAAGGGGCTGGTGTACTACACGCTCGTTTTCGACCGGGGGCTCAGTCTCACCGTGGCGGAGAGCAGTCCCGAAGGAGTGACTAACTGGACGCGCAAATTGTACCACGAAAGTCTGCGGGGGCTGCGTGTCCTTTGGCAGCAGTTTTCGAACAAGCTCCTCGGTAGGCACGAGCCGGCTTTGCACGTCTACATCGAACTTTCCGGTGCGGATGCCAAGGCAGTCTACCGGGCGATCCCTGTCCATGCCCAACTTGCCTTGCTTCCTCCGAGGGGGGTCCTCTAAAGGTTGGAGTTGCCGCACCGGGAGCTGCCGCCTCGGCCCAAGACGGCAAGCGCTGGCCAGCTTGCCCGTAACCGGCCTGCCGTGAATGGCAGGATCGGCGGGTGAGCGCTTGTGAGGCCGTGAGGTCAGCTGGGTTCGGACGGCCTCCCTGCCACGAGTGTGCATGCCGGGGGAGGGAGGCCGGTCCGTTCCCGGCTCCGCGATGGTTCTTGTCCCAGCTGACCCGTCCGGACGGAAGCCCTACCGCGGGGCCGAATCCTTGCGCGATCCCGAGGTCAGGTGGGAGAAGGAGGAAAGGGCTTCGAGAAGCAGTCGATTTTCCCGCAGCCAATCGATGTGCTGCCGATATTCCGGGCAGAATCGCTGCACCGTACGCCAGAAGCTCGACGAGTGATTCATGTGCCGGGCATGGGCCAGTTCATGCACGACGACATATCGGGAGACCTCTGGCGGAGCCATGAGGAGCCTCCAGTTGAGGGAGAGGGTACCCCGGACGGAGTAGCTTCCCCACCGCGTCCGTTGCAGGCGGATTTGCAGTCGCTGGTAGCGAACGCCCATCTCCGCCGCAAGGAGCGAGCTCATCGCGCCGAGCTCCTTTCGCGCCTGGCTTCGGTACCAATCGCGCAACAGACTTCGGGGATCGCCCTGGATGGGCACTTGGAGGGTTCCCCTCTCGAGGCGGCACGTGTTCGTCTGGCTCGCAAGGTGGATGGGGATCCACTGCCCCCGATACAGCGTGCGCGGAGTGCCGTCGTCGGCGAGCAATTGTCGCCTGGCGCGTTCGTACTCCCGGAGCCGCTTTTCAAGCCAGCGGGCATGACGACGCAGAACGGTCTCAATGTCCGTCATGCTCGCGCGGGGTCCTGCAGCGACGATCAAGCCTTCGTCTCCGCGGATCGAAAGCCAAATCCCCCGAGAAGAGCCCCGCTTCAAACGGAATGAGACCGTCCGATCCGCCAGGACGAGCTGGTGCTCCGCCGCTCCCCTCGAGCTTGAGCCCCCTGGCTTGACGGGCTCGGCATTTCCTCGGTTGCCAGCAGTTGCTCGTCTTCGATAAGCCATGCTTTCTGTTCCGCTCCCGCTATCCCAGCCTCAGCTTGACCGCACTACTCTCCCGGTCGTTTGATCCGTGTGGCCACGACGATCGTTTCCAGTCCTGCCCCCTTGGCTGCGTCCATGATGCGCACCACAAGGCCGTGGGGCACGTTTTCGTCGGCCCGGAGGAGAAGCTTCTTTTCGGCCAAGGAGGGCACCTGGGCTCGAAGGCGACTTTCCAGGCTATCCGGGGGAAGCTCTTCCCGACCCAGGAAGATGCGCCGGTCGGGCGTCACCTCCACCACCAGCTGGTCCGCGCGCTCGACGCCGGCGTGTTTTGCGTCCGGAAGCTCGAGGTTCATCCCCGGTTGCTCCCGGAAGGTGGTGGAGATCACAAAGAAGATGAGCAAGAGGAAGAGGACGTCGATCAACGAGGTGATGTTGATCACCACGCGACGGCGGCGTCTACTCAGGAAGCGCACCACTGGTCTCGCCCTTCTCAAGTGCTTTGAGTCGACGTAGAAGCAGGACGGAGTACTTCTCCATGTCCAGGATCAACCCCTCGGCGCGGCTGGAAAAGGCGTTGTAGGCCACAAGCGCAGGGATTCCGATTGACAAGCCGAACGCCGTCGTGATGAGCGCTTCACTGATACCCGCCGAAAAGGAAGCGGCTTGCCCAACACCCTGGACGGAGATCACATTGAAGACCTTGATGATCCCGAACACGGTGCCGAGGAGGCCGAGAAGAGGCGAGACCGCCGCCACAGTCTCCAGCACCACCAGACCCCGCTCCAGAAGGCGGCCTTCTTGACGGCCCTGCTCCTCGATCAAGTCTTCGATCTCCTCCTTGGGAAGATGCCGACTGGCGACGGTCAGAGCGACGATCCGGGCCAAGGGCCCCGGCTTCTTCTCGCAGAGACGGAGCAGCTCTTGGCATTCCTCCTCGCTGTGCAAGTTCTCGATCAGCTGGACGAGTTCGGGAGTGAGCACCGCTTTCCGTCGGAGCGTGATGAGCTTTTCCAGGAACACCGCCACTCCGATCACGGAGAAAATTGCCAGCGGGATCATCGTGATCCCGCCCTTCACCAGTTCCTTCCAGATCGCCGTCATCGATCCGGCCTACCCGGGCTAACGATACACGATGTACATGAACTTCCAACGGAGCTCAAGATAGGGTTCGGGGAAATCCTTCGGAAGAGGGCGGAAGGGGGAGGAATTCCTCACCGCCATCAGGCTGCATTCAACTAGCGAAGGATGACAATCGTATTCCTCGACCTCCAGGTCCTCCACGTGTCCGTCGGGCATCACCTTGAAGTGCAGCACCACGTTTCCGCTGATCAAGCCCATGCGGGTGAAAGCCGGAGGCGGGTAGAGGTTCTCCTCGAGGCGGCGTTTCATGTGGAGGACGTACGGGGCGAAGTCCCACGCGTAGGTGTTGAGGGAGAAGGGCCCGATGAAGCGGGAGCGTTCCTCCTGTTGTCCCCCACCGGCCTTTGGCCGAGACGGGGCTTCCAGTGGTTCGCCCAGAGCTCCGATGCTGAATTTGGGCCTCATTTGGAAGCGTTCCAGGCCCGCTCCCTGGGCCGCCTGGCCGGGGCTAGGCGCGATCTCAGCTGAGCGTTCCCCTTGGACCTGACTTCCCCGCTGCTCCTGTGCCGGACGGGTAACTTCTCCCGTCTCCGACCCCACAAAGCCGCCTTCCCCCGGGACCGGGAAAGGGAACGGAGCATAGGCTTCGCCCTCGGGCAGATTCTCCGGCGACGTGGGGTTTTGCGCCCGAGCGTTCTTGTCGGAAACCGCGTCCACTTTCTCCGGCGGGGTTGAGGTGCGAGCCCTTTCCGGAGTTTCCACCAGCCGAAATGTCCGCAGCTTTTCCACCTGCTGATCGGGCTGCACCGTGAGGGCAGAGCGGTGCGAGCTCCACAGACCGAGAGCCATGATGACGATCAGGTGCAGCAGGATTGAGCCCCCGAAGCTGATCGCGCGCAGCCGCCTTGACTCAGCCCGGTGGCCGATCAGGACGGGGGAAAGGGCGGGAGAGATGTGAGGAGGATTTGCCGTCACTGTCCTTCCCGGTCAGGCTATTTCGGGGGTTCGGCGAGGACGATTTGCTGCAGGTCCTCTGCGAGCAGGATAGTGCCGGAGTAGGTCTTGCGGCATCGGGCGAGGACATCGTCCGGCCGGGCGGACGGGTAGAAGTGGCTGAGCAGCAAGGTTCGGACTCCGGCCTCATTTGCGATGCGCCCAGCTTCCTCAGGAGTCAGGTGGTTGGCCAATACTTCTTCGGTAGCGGCGCGCTCAAGCACGGCCAGGTCGGCTTCACGACAGAGATGAATCAACTCGTCGCATGGGCCCGTATCGCCACTGTAGGCGATCGCCACCTTGCCGACCTCGAGGCGGAAGCCCAGCGCACCTCTGCTGTGTCGCACCGGCATTGGCTCCACCCGGCAGCGTCCGATTTCGACGGGTCCGTCTCCGTACTCCATGATGCGCAGGGGAATCCCGGGCATTCGCACCCAACTTCCGAAAAGTCCTGCAAGGCCCGTCATCACGTCAACTACTCCAACCGGGCCGAAGAGCACAAGTTCCCGTCTGCGACCCAGCCCCGGAGTGTTCTTCAAAGCGAAGAGGTAGGGGAGGAGATCGGCGAAATGATCCATGTGGAAGTGGGTGAGCAGCACGGCGTCGGCGCTCGACCAGTCGATCCCCGCTTCCGTGGCCCGGCGCAAGGCTCCCGGTCCGAGGTCCATGAGCAGGGAGCCGTCCGACCAACGGACGTGGTAAGCCGCTGCGGAGCGGCGGTAGCTCGGAACGCAGCTTCCAGATCCGAGGACGGTGAACGTCACCATGATCCGCGTGGCACCCGGAGCTTCGTGCAACGCCCAGCAGTAGTGGCAGGAGCCATCAGATGAGGGAGTCCTGCATCCAGCCGATGCGGATCAGTTCGATCTGCTCCGTGTTGGCGCAGCCGATGCCGTGCCGTGTGTCGGCCAGGATCACGTGCTTGGGGGTCGTGTCCAGTGGACGGTCCTCCCCGAAAAAGGCCACCCTCTTAGCCTGGAGGAGGCGAGCCCCGAGGGCGTCCACCGCCACCGGGTCCGTGCTTACCAAGAGACCACAATAGGGCCAGGTGAACTTCCGGTCGAAATGATGGGGTCCGCGGCCGTAAAAGAGCGGGGTCAAGGCAACGAGCACATTGAGCCGAGTTCTTTCCCGGAGGCGGTCCAGCTTCCAGATGGCCCCGAGGTCGGCGCACTCATCCGGGTGGTATTCGTAGGGCTTGGGGACGAACTGGATGTAGTTTTTGAGGCATCCGCCGATTCCCGCCCAATAGTGGGTGCGGAGGGGGCGCGCATTGAACAAAGCCGTGGCCTTCCGGAAAGCGGGATCGTCATGTACGCCGCGGTCTCGGATCGCGATCTTGTCCTGGGGGACGCCGACCTCTCGGATGCGCCGAACCAGAGCTTCCTCCACCTCCCGAGGGGTGGGCAGGTGAGCCCACACGTTCGTCTTGATCCCCACGAGATCGTCCGGGGAAACAAGGGTGGCCCATGCCTCGGAAACCTTCGACTTGCCGGTCAAGGCGAGCACGGCGTCATCCAGCATCCGCTGGATCACCTCCGCCTGGAGATTGCCGCTGTCATCCACGGCTCGTTTGTCTCGTACCAGGACCACGCGCGCCCGCTTGGGTTTGTCTTCCGATTTGGATTGACCCGCGCGGAGAGCCAGCGACGAGCCGGCCGCCAACAGGCCCACTTGCTTCAAGAACTGCCGCCGATCCAGAGAGGACTTTTCGTCCTTCATCGCGCAACCTCCCTCTGGCACAGAGCCTTCACCTTCTGCAGCAGCGGGTCGCCGTACGCAGGCCGCGAGCACTCCGGGATCATCAGCAGCATCGGGCCCACCGCCTGCGCGCGTCCCCACCACCCGCCAGTCACCTCGGCCCAGTTTCCCGGAGCGGCGGATCGGAGATATTCCGCGTAGAAGCGGTCCACCGCCTGCGACGCAGCTTCGGCCGTGCGGAAGCGGATGAGGACGAGCACGGCCTTCTCCTCCCCGTTCTGATAGCGGGCTAAACAGCCTTCGGTCTCCCGGCTGAGCCCGAGAATGTTCTCGCGGTGGAGAAAACAGTAATGGTTCAGGGCCACGTGGTCGTGAAAATAGCGGACCGACCGGCTGAGCAGGCCCTCCTGGGGGAGTAGCCCGAGTATCTCCGGCCTGGCGCCAGTGCGCGGGATCTGGCGCTCAATGGCTCGAGCGAGATGCCGGATGGCGGAGTCGGCCTCCGCATCGGTTTCTTCGGCGTAGATGGACACGTAGTAATCGGCTTTCCAGAACCGGAGCCATCCATCGGTCAGCTCCGAGTCCTGACCTACGCCGAGGCTATCGCCCTGTCGGTAGTGGGCGAAAATGCCGAAGGCATTGGCTGAGTTGTCCATCCGGTAGATCTCGGCGACGAGATCCCCTCGGTCCTTCTGCGAGTACCGGCCCACTGTGAGTTCCTGGAAGCCGTAAGACAGATACAGCTCCGCGCCCCCGTCCATGTAGTCGTAGAGCGTCTGCGGGGTGTAATGCTCCGTGGAGAGGAGCTTCCAGCTTCCCACGGCCCGGGGCAATGTGGGAACTCGGATGCCCACAGCCATCAGCATGGCTCCAAGGATGATGAGAAGCGGAACCCTCATGCGCCAACTCCGCCGCGCATCGGATGATCTCGCCCAGAACCGTCTGGGCCGGCGTCTCCTTCGGGGAATCCGACAGCCGGCACTCGCCGTATAAGAGGCAGCACGGGCCGCGTGCTCCGATCCTGTCTTTGGCTCATTGGCTGGCGCACCTGCCGCATCGGCGTGTTTCCCCATTCAGAGGAGGCTGAGGATGAGGCGATCGACCTTCGTAGCCGCTGCCATCTTGCTGCTGCTTCGGAGCGTTCCGGTACTCTCACAGGCGGACGAACTTTGGCAACGGGCTGTCGCCTTCATGGCTCTCCAACCCCGGCTCGGTCCGCAGCAGGTTGTGAGCCGTTTTGAGCTTCTGAAATCGGACGGCACCGTGGACCACAGCCGCGAGGTTCACCTCCGCGTCACGTACGATGACAGCGGGAATGCCCAAACTGAAATTACGAAAGTGCTCGAAGACGGTCAAGACGTCACGGCACAGGCTAAGGAGCGCCAAGCGCGCTCGCAGGGCTCGGGGAAGGGACGCAGCTCCAACCTGCAATTCGGGCTGGGGCCTTTTGACCCGGAGGCGCAGCAGAGAGTACGGGTCCAGTCGCTCGGTCAGACCAAGGTTATCGGCGGTCGGACCTGTGTCGGGTACCATTTCGAGGAGGACCAGGGCGAGAAAGGCAAGACCCGGGGGGAGGCCTGGCTCGATGCGGCTACGGCTGCGCCAACGTGCGTGGTAGTGGAGCCGGACCCTCTGCCGAAGCGAGTCAAAGAGATGCGCACGACGTTGTTGTACGGCCAGGACCCGAACGGCCATTGGGTCACGAGGGAGATGATCGTCGAGGGGAAAGCGTCCTTTCTCCTCATGAAGAAGGGCTTCCGCAACGTGATGCAGTTTGCGGAATTCCGGGAGTTGCCTCCGGCGGCCAAAAGGTAGGGAGGGGAGCTGATCCAGCGGGCGGAACCTTAGTCCACAGCATGCGTATGGGGCGAGCGGGTCTCGCACTGGAAAGGCCACAGGGCATATCGGCTATCCTGGGCGCAGCTGAGGGGCCTAGCCGAGCGCGGCGTGAGATGGCTTGAGCGATCGACCGGGATTATCCTTGTTTTCCCTCGGGCTGGTTCGTATATTGCTAATCGAATCCACAGACGGAGATCGATTCCGCGAAAGGAGGCTTTGAGGCTCATGCCAAGTGTGAGGATCCGGGAAGGGGAGGACTTTGAGAAGGCGCTGAAGCGATTTCACCGGGCTTGTGAGCGCGCGGGTTTGATGTCGGACATCCGCAAGCACCAGCGTTTCGAGAAGCCGAGCCAGAAACGCAAGCGAAAGTTGGCGGCAGCGCGGCGACGGCAGCGCAAACTGATGGCGCGCCTGGAAGGGCACCGACGCTAATCCTGGGGCGAGGAAGATGGGGATCCAGGAGAGATTGCTAGAGGACATGAAGAGCGCCATGAAGGCCGGCGATCGGCTGCGAGTGGATACCATCCGCATCCTTCGGGCCATGCTGAAAGACGCGCAGATCGCTAAGCAGGGGGAGTTGGAGGAGGCGGAGGTTGTACAGGTTCTGCAGTCGGCGGTCAAGAAACGGCGCGAGGCCATCGAACTCTACCGGCGGGGAGGTAGGCAGGATCTCGTCGAAAAGGAGCAGAAGGAGCTGGAGATCATCGAATCCTACCTGCCGCAGATGATGTCGGCGGAGGAGATCGAACGGCATCTGGACGAGGTCATTGCTCGGGTTGGGGCGGTTGGCCTCCGCGACCTCGGCAAGGTGATGGCCGAGGCGATGCAAGGGCTGCGAGGCAAAGCGGATGGCAAGCTCGTTCAGGAGATCGCGCGCCGAAAGCTTTCCTGAGTGGTCAGCTTCCTCACGGCAGGTCCCAACAGAGTGGATGGATTGCTGCTTGGCTCCGTCCACTCTTTTTCGTTCCTGGCTGAGCGAGCGGGGCGAACGCCCGGGAGATTGCGCATGAATGCCCTGGATGCCGCATTCCTCGTGATCGTGGTTGTCTTCGTAGGGCGGGGGTTCTTCCGGGGCTTCTTCCGAGAGACGCTGGGGCTGGTGGGACTTGTCTTGGCTGTGCTCCTCAGCATCCGATATCTGGGCGACGTGACCTCTTTTCTCTCTCGACTCGTAGCCTTCGATCGTGCTGTAGTCGGCGTGCTGGCCTTTGTGCTGGTGTTCGGATCCGTCCTTGTGGCGGCGAGGATTCTGGCGGCGCTTCTGCGAGGGTTTTTTCGGCTCACTCGACTGGGCTGGCTCGATCGCGCCGGTGGGGCTGTGGTCGGGTTGATCAAGGGGGCGGTCTTGGCGGGGGCGCTGGCGTTCATCGTGGCCCTGGTGCCGCTTCCCGCTTCGCGCCAGAAGATCCGGAGTGAGTCCGCGTTGCTGCCCACTTTCCGGCGCGTCTTGCCGATCACGTTCGACGTGGTGCGAGCGCTTTGGCCTGGGACCAAGAGCTTCGCGGACGAACTCGGGGAGAGCATCGGGAGGAAGGTGGGACAGATCGAAGTGGATTCGCTTGCCCGCAAGTACACCCCCCAAAAGCCTGCGAAAAGGTCCAATCGAGAATGAGTGGGTGGGAAAAGAGTCTGGAAGCTCTGGAATTCCCCCGGGTGGTGGAACACCTTTGTAGCCACGCCCTGTCGGAGCCCGGGAGGGAGGAGCTGGCCCGCACGGCTCCGTCCTCCGACCGGGAATGGATTCGCCGCGAACAGGCCCTGGTGTCGGAGATGCGGCGCGTCCTGGACTTCGACGATCCTTTCCCGTTTTCCAGCTTTCCGGACGTCCGTCCGCATCTCAAGAAGGCCGGCATCGAGGACAGCGTCCTTTCGCCGCAGGAACTGGTGGAAGTAAGTTCCGTGGCGGTTGCGGCGTCGGCAGTCCACCGCTACTTCCGGACCAAGGAAGACAAGTATCCGGAGCTCTGGCAACTCGTGAGCGCGGTTTCGAGCTTCACATGGCTCGAAAAGGAGATCGCCTACGCGATCGACCCGCGCACCTACGAGGTCCTTGACCGAGCCAGTGTGGAGCTAGCGCGTCTCCGCAGACAAATCCTGGCCACGGAAGAGGCGGCGCGACGTCGTGTCGAGGCGATCCAGCGGGAACTGGCGCAGAAGGGTTACCTCCAAGATGACGTGATCACGATTCGCGACGGCCGCCTGGTGCTGATGGTAAAAGAGGAGTTCCGGAACAAGGTTCCGGGCTTGATCCACGATCATTCGGCCAGCGGCCAAAGCTACTTCATCGAGCCGGTGGAGGCCTTCGAGCTGAATAACCGTGTGCGGGAGCTGCGCGTCGAGGAGCGGAAAGAGGTCGAGCGCATCCTGCGGCGTTTGACCTCCATGGTGCGTGCAGAGCTTCCCGCACTCAGCCAGAATTTCCAGGTGCTGGTGCAGGTCGATCGGATCCACGCCAAGGCCCGTTTCTCGCAGGAGCTGAGGGCGAGCGAGCCCATTTTCAACGAATACGGACGCTACCGCATCGTGGACGGTCGGCATCCGCTACTGCTTCTTCGCTGGCGGGATCCGCAGCGTGTGGTGCCGCTGCATCTGGATCTGGGGGAGAACTTCGTCACCCTCGTGGTCACGGGACCGAACGCGGGCGGAAAGACGGTCGCGCTGAAGACCCTGGGTCTCATTGTCACCATGGCTCATGCGGGCCTTCACGTGCCGGCAGCTCCGGAGACGGAAGTCTCCTTTACTGACCAGGTCTTCGCTGACGTGGGAGACCTTCAATCGGTGGAGATGGACCTTTCGACCTTCAGCTCCCGTGTCCAGCGCCTCAAGGAGATCGTGGAAGAAGCCACGGAGCGGAGCCTGGTCTTGATCGACGAGATTGGCTCAGGTACGGATCCAGAAGAGGGGGCAGCCCTTGCGATGAGCATCCTCGAGGAACTGACCCGTCGGGGCGCACGGACGGTGGTGACCACCCACCTGGGCGTGCTGAAGGCCTTCGCCCACCGCAATCCCGGCATGGAGAACGGATCGATGGAGTTCGATCCCGAGACCCTGAGTCCCACCTACCGTTTCCGCATCGGCATTCCCGGCTCCAGCTACGCCTTCGAGATTGCCCACCGTTTGGGCCTGCCGGAAGGGCTTGTCCGAAGAGCTCGGGACTGGGTGGGCGAAGAGAAGCACCGGCTGGAGGGATTGATCGTCGAGCTGGATCGTCGCCTCAAAGAGCTGGGGGAGCGTAGCGCTCGTCTGGCGCAGAGGGAAGAAGAGCTCAAGGAATTGATTCGGCAGCACCGGGACATGGTCCGCGAGCTCCAGGCTCAACAGAAGGAAATTCGGCGCAAGGCCGCGGAAGAAGCTCAGGAACTCCTGCGCGGGGTGAACGCGCTGATCGAGCGGACGGTGCGAGAGATCCGGGAGCAACAAGCCTCGCGGGAGATCATACGGGAGGCGAGGAGGAGGCTGGAGGAGCAGAGGGAGCTTGTCCGGGCCCAGCTGGAATCCCTGCGCGTCGAGGAAAGGCCTGTGGAGGAGATGCCCGAGGGCCAGCTGGAGCTGCGGGCAGGGAGCCGGGTCATCTGGAAGAAGTTCGGCACCGAAGCCTTGGTCCTCGATGAACCGGATGCCGACGGCCGAGTGCTGGTCGAGGCGGGGAGCGTGAAGGTGCGCGTTCCGGCCGAAGAACTTGCTCCCGCCGGTGGGAGCACGCGCAGAAGCGCTGGCGGCACCCGCTATCGTGTGGATACCCTCACCGAGATCCGGGACGAGGTGGACTTGCGGGGGCTTTCGGTTCCCGAGGCGCTCGAGAAAGTGGACCGATACTTGGATTTGGCTGTCCTCGCTGGGCTGACCACAGTACGGATCGTCCACGGCAAAGGCACCGGGCGGCTGCGGACGGAGATCCAGCGTTTCTTGCGCGATGACCCGCGGGTGCGGAGCGCTCGGCTCGGCGCCTGGAACGAGGGGGATGTAGGCGTCACCGTGGTCGAGCTCAAAGGCTGAGAGCTGGTTTTCGCTCGTTCAATCCGAAGCGGAGGAGCAGGACGGATGGAGCGTGGCTGGGCAGGGCTTGGCACAGACTGGGACGAGCATCTCCTGGTGGCTCTCGAGGCGGCGAAGGAGGGCGCCAACGTGTTGGCGCATTTCGCGGGCAAGATCGAGACCGGCGACGTCGACCGCAAGCGGGCCTTCGACTACGTGACGCAGGCGGACGTCCAGTCGGAGCGCGCCATCATTTCGGTGATCCAAAGCAACTTCCCCGATCACTCGATCTTCGCCGAGGAATCCGAGAAAGAAGAGGGGGCCTACCGCTGGATCATTGATCCGCTGGACGGCACTACCAATTTCGTTCACGGGTACCCCGTCTACGCCATTTCCATTGCTTTGGAGCACAAAGGGGAGATCGTCGTGGGAGTGGTCCTGGACCCGACCCGCAGCGAGTACTACTACGCTGTGCGCGGCGGGGGGGCCTACTGCAATGGCCGGCGGATCTCGGTATCCAGGATTGCGGATCCTTCCTTGGGCCTCCTGACCACGGGCTTCCCCTTCCGGGCGAAAGAGCACATCGATCTTTACCTGCGGTGTTTCAAGAAGCTATTTCTCACCTTCTCGGATGTCCGTCGAGCGGGGGCGGTGGCGCTGGACTTCGCCCAGCTGGCGTCTGGCCATTGCGAGGGCTTCTGGGAAATCGGGCTTTCCCCATGGGACATCGCCGCGGGGAGCTTGCTGATCCGGGAGGCTGGCGGTCGGATCACCGATTTCGGCGGGGGAGATCGTTACATCTGGACGGGCAATGTGGTTGCCTCCAACGGGATCTTTCACGAGACGATCCTGGAGACGGTCCGGGGCATTTTTGCGGGCACGATCGATGCCTGATGCCTAATGCCCTTTGCTGAGCCCGCGATGAGGCGGGAGGGAGAGCATGAATTTCTCGGCGCCTTGGGGCAAGGACGTGAAATGGACGACGTGGGGGGTCACCGCTTTCCTCCTAGCCATTGGCGCGATCATCTGGGTTGCCCAGAGGCGATCGGGGTTGCAGGAAGGTGCCTCCGTGCCCTACATTGTGGTCCTTTTCAGCCTGCTCTTGATCGGAGCTGCCTATGCCTTCTCGCCGCGAGGGTATCGGGTCACTGCGTCCCACATTGAGGTGTGTCGGCCGATCGGTCCCGTGCGCATCCCGCTGGCGGAGGTGCGCGAGGTCCGGCGAATTGGGAAGAAGGAAATGGGCGGCGCGTTGCGGGTAGTTGGGAGCGGTGGATTCTTCGGCTACTACGGCGCTTACCGAAATCGGACCCTGGGTTCTTTCAAGATGTACGCCACCGACCTTTCCCGCTCCGTGCTCCTGAGCGGCAAGAGACGGATCGTGGTGAGTCCTGATCGTCCGGAGACATTCGTGGAAGTGGTTCAATCCTGCCTCGGAGTATCCCATTGGGGCCGCGTGGAAAGCAAGGGGCAGTGATGGTCCGACCGCGCATTGTCGTGCATGGAGGAGCTTGGGACATCCCGGAGGACGAACTCGACGCGCACGAGAGAGGATGCCGAGCGGCGGCGGAGGTGGGCTGGAAGGTGTTGCTGGACGGCGGGTCAGCGGTGGATGCGGTGGAAGCGGCAGTGCGGGTGATGGAGGATGATCCGACCTTTGATGCGGGAGTCGGCGCATTCCTGAATGCCGTGGGCGAGGTGGAGCTGGACGCCGCAATCATGGATGGCGCGACGTTGGCCGCAGGGGCTGTGGCGGCGCTGCGACATGTCCGCGCGCCCGTCTCCGTGGCCCGGGCCGTGATGGAGCGCACCCAGCATGTGCTGCTTGTCGGCGAGGGGGCAGCCCTGTTCGCCGAAGCGCAAGGGTTCGAGCAGTGTCGCACCTCGGATCTGCTGGTGGGTCGCGAGCTGGAACGCTGGCGGGCCATCCAGCAGCAGCGAGGCTTTGACGTGCGGACGGTCTTCTCAGGCCAGAAATCGGCCCCGCGGGGGACAGTGGGAGCGGTTGCCATGGACGCCCGAGGCAACCTGGCGGCAGCTACCTCCACCGGAGGCACTCCGAACAAGATGCCAGGCCGGGTGGGGGATTCGCCTCTCATCGGGGCCGGGACGTACGCGGACAACAACACCGCAGCGATCTCCGCGACAGGCTGGGGGGAAGGCTTCATCCGCCTTGTGGTCGCCAAGACGATCTGCGATCTCATCGAATTCGGTTTCCCGCCGGAACAGGCCGTGGAAGAGGTGATGCGGCGCCTCGAAACCCGCGTAGGCGGTAGCGGCGGGGTCATCGTCCTCGATCGCGCAGGAAGGATGGTGATCCGCTATAATACGCCCCGAATGGCTCGAGCCTGGGTGGACGGACAGGGCGAAATCCACAGCGCCGTCTGAGAATCCCCCTTTCCGGCTCGCCTGAAGCCCGGGGATCGTGGTCGGTGTCTTGGGGTTTCGAGGATTCGGAAGGGGGGTCCTACCCCACTACCTGGTTCTGGTGGGCACATCCGTCTTACGCTGCCGCCGTAGCTCTTCGGTCACCTCGCGACGCAGGCGCGATGCCCGTTCGCGGAGCTCTTCCACTGCGCTTTCGACGCCGTTCCCCGGACGGACCGCCAACGCCTGATCGAGGCTCTCCAGCGCGCCCGGAAGGTCCCCGGTGGCTCGGCGACACTCGGCGATGCGGAGATAGCAGAGCAACTCGTTGTATCCGCTGGATCCCACTTGACTCTCGAGTCCGGCAAGGATCCTGCGGTAGAAAGCCTCCGAATCTGACCATCGACCCATCCGAAAGAGGGCCTCCGCCGCTGGCCAAAGAAAGAACCGGCTTTCGGGGAAGCGAGCCAGTCCTTCTTCAGCCCAGCGCAGGGCTTCCGCCGGACGGTCGGCGTCCAGGAGGATCCAGCTCAGGTTGCTCACGGATGTCCAGCGCGTGAACTTGGTGCACGGGAACGCGTCGAGGACGGTGCGGATCCCGTCCTCGCGCCGGTCGCTTACAAAGGGAAGCCAGGCCAAGTAGCGGAGGGCTTTTCCTCTCCAGTAGAGGAAGCTCCCGATCCCCACAGCTGCGTCGCAGAACTGGGGATCAATTGCCAGCGCTTTCTCGAAATAGGAGCGAGCCCGGAGCCCATGGCGGTAGGCACTGAGTTGATGGCCACGGCGCAACTCGTCGTAGGCGCTGTAGGCCTCCACGACACCGAGGCAGAAGAAGGCCCGTGCCGAGGGCTGGCTGGTCAGCTTCTGGGAGGCCAGCGAACGGGCTCGCGCCAGCAAGGCGACGAAGGAATCCCGCTCCGCGTAATTCTCGAGATCCTGCATCTTCGCCTGAAGGCTTGCCGCCTGAAGAAGCACGGAAAGGGGCTCCGCAGGATTCTCGGCGCACGCCTGCGCCAGAAGGCAAGAGGCAAGCGAATAGCGATGCGCCACCGTGGCCTCGATGGCCCAAAGGAGGAGACTATCCGAGGCAGAGAGCACGGCGGGACAGTCAGACGGTTCCCCCTCTCCGGCGGAAATGGACGGCTCGTGTTGTTGTGCTTCTACCGGCCAGGCAAGGGCTGACGACCCGGCCCTCAGTTGAGGGCAGAGGCCCAGGAGCAGAAAAGGGGCGAGAATGAGGCGACTCATGGGAGCTCCGGCCATCCGTCCACGGGGAAAAGTCGGTCGCCGGCGTCGCCGAGTCCCGGCACGATGTAACCGCGATCGCTGAGGCCATGATCGAGCGAGATGAGATAGATGTTCACATCGCCCGCGCTGGAGAGGCGTTGAACACCCTCGGGAGCGCCCACAAGACAGAGAAAGGAGACGTCCTTCGCCCCGCGCTGCTGGAGCAATCTCAGGCAAGCGCAGGCCGTTCCGCCCGTCGCCAACATGGGGTCGAAAACGAAGACGGTCTGTTCGGAGAGGCTTGCGGGCAGACGCTGGTAATAGGTCACGGGTTCAAGGGTTGACTCGTCGCGGTGGATTCCGAGAAACCCGACCTGCGCGTGCGGAAACACCTGCAAGAACGTCGGCAGCATCCCAAGGCCCGCTCTCAAGATAACGACCCCGACCGGCGGTTCTGCTACGGTCAGGGCGTCCGTTTCGGCCACCGGTGTCCGGATGCGCCGGACCTGGTAGTCGAGATCGCGGGAGGCCTCGAGGATGAGGTGAAAGGTCAAATGGTTGACCAGAGTTCGGACGTGGCTCGGGGGAGTGGTCGCATCCCGAATGGTGTCCAGTAGGCTGCGGGCCAAGGCATTCTCGGAGATATGGACGCGGGACATTCCTCCCTCCTCGCTCGCTCCTCAGTTCATCTTGACTGCTCAATGGACCCTCGGATCTTCGCGTACGGGAGCAGCCGGGTCCGAACGCTGGACCGAACCCCGCACAACGACGCAAGTTAGCTCATTTTCTCATGCCAAACAAATCCCGCCTCCTGACCGGGTGGATTCTCGCCTGAGGGATCCTTCCTCGGTATTCCAGCTCGTGGGAATTCCCGCGGCCGCGGGCGCGCGGTTTGTCCCTCTGCGGGGTTGCTTTCGGGTTGTTTCTATTCCCGGTCGGCCAAATCCGGCTTGGGGCAACACAGGCCGGGCAATTCCCGCGGCGCGTGAATGAGGAAATCGGGTTCCAGGCAGGCGAGCTCCGACTCGGAGCTGTAGCCCCAGGCGACAGCGCAGACGCGCATGCCGGCAGCCCGAGCCGCCAGGATGTCGTTGTCTGTGTCGCCAACCATGAGCGCAGCAGCGGGCCGAACGGCCAGGGCAGTGCAAGCCGCCAGCAACATGTCAGGCGAGGGTTTGAGTCGCGAGGCATTCTCCGGACCTAGGATGACGCGGAAGAAGCGCTTCAGGCCCAGCGCTTCCAAGATCCGCAGCGTGTAGACCCTCGGTTTGTTGCTGGCCACAGCGAGAGGCAGTTCAGCCATCTCTTCCAGCATCTCGATGATGCCCGGAAAGGGCCGGGTCGAGTCCAGACAGTGCACATCGTAGTACCGGCGGAAGACCCGGATGAACTCGTCCAGGCGGTGCTGCTGGTCAGCCGGCAGGACGATCTTCGCGAAGTTGTCCGGTCCGGGGCCGATGCTGCGCTTGGCTTCCTCCAAGGAGATGGGGCGCATGCCCATGGTTTGCAGGGCCAGGTTGGCACATCTGTACACGTCGGGTGCCGTGTCCACCAGGGTCCCGTCGAGATCGAAGACCACGCCGCCGAACTTCCACGATTGATCCATCGCGCTCCTCTGCAGATGAGATCCGGAGTCGGGTTCCCCGCCGAGAGTCACCGATCCAATGCTCTGCGCCGTAAACGAAGGTGCCATGCGTTCATGCTTTGTGAAGGCTCAGGTAACGGCGGATCGACCGGTCGTAGGTCCGCTCCACCTCAGGCGGGAAGAAGCAGGCCGGCAGCTCGCCATGCTTCTGGTGATAGGCGAGGCACTGACAACAATACCCCTTCCTGGAGCAGGGCTCATAGGTACAGTTGCAGCGCTTCCGATTGCTCTCGTAATGCTTGCACTCCATCGTTTCTTCCTCCATGCCAAGTCGCCATCTGATTCTGGGTTGCCTGTGCCGAGACTACTTCGCGGCGTGCCAGGAGCGGAGAGGCCCCGCAATGAGGCTATCCCTGCGTCAGATTCCGATCACGCCGAGGCTGGAGGATTTGTTCCCGCCAAGTTGACGATTGTCCGGCCCGGCAGGGGATTCTCCTGATCAGCGGTTGGGGAGCGCTGGCAATGACTGTGAAACGCGCAGCTTCCCCTTGCCCGCCATTCGGGGCAACGTGAGTGGGGCATCGCTCCCCGGAAGGATTGGCCTACAAATCCCTTGATCGGTCGTTCCGATGTGCTAAATTAGGTCAGGAGAGGTGCCGGAGCGGTTGATCGGGGCGGCCTCGAAAGCCGTTGACCCGCTTGTCGGGTCCGTGGGTTCGAATCCCACCCTCTCCGCTTTGCCGCCGCGGGGCGGCTTTTTTGTTTGAGCTTCACTGAGATGCTAGAAACCACTTCCCCTGCTTGTCCCATGGACAAAGAGCCTCGAGTGACTCAACTCGCAGAAAAGGGAGCAACGGACGCAACGGGCCAGGTGGAGCCAAGTCCTGAGGAATTCCAAGCCCGAATCCGTCCTTTCGCCGACTATCACGAGTTCCGCTCCTGGATGGAGCAGCTGGTATCGCTTTACATCCGAGCCTACGAAGGGATGGAACAGTACGCCTATCGAGGCAGGCGAAAGATCTACAAGTACATCTACTGGCTGTACCGGGGAGATCCCGAGCTATTCCTCGTGGCCTGGTCTCCGGAGGGGAGGCCTGTGGGTTTCATCTCCGCCCATCGGCATTGGCAAGATCCCGATTTGGGGGAGGTGGGGAACATCCACGAGATGATCGTCGATCCGGCGTTTCACGGCAGGGGGATCGGCAGGCGACTATTTCGGACGGTCCTCGAACGCCTATGCCAAGAGCACGCTCGAGTGATGTTGTGGGTGGGTGCGGAGAATCGCCGCGCCCGGGAGATGTACGAGCGGCAGGGTTTTCGCGAGGTGGTGCAATACGACGAATGGGTCAAGATGGTCAAAGATTGCTCCAGCGGCTCCGGAAGCTCGTAGCGCTTGCATCCGCCGGAGGAAGGGAAGAGCGGGTGCAAAGCTACCTCGAGGCGACGTTGCAAGTGTTCGGGTTTGAGACCCAGCGGCAAGAGGTAGCCCCCGGGCGCTGGAACCTCTACGCGCGCAGGGGCGCAAGCCTGTTCCTCATCGCCACCCATGCGGACACCGTGCCTCGCTGGGGTCACCCGGACGGATTCCGACTTCGCCTTCGCGGGGGGATGGTTTCCGGTCGGGGGGTAGTGGATACGAAGGGCCAGATCGCGGCCCTTCTGGATGCCTGTTCGGAGGAGGAGATCCCGGCCTGTCTCGCCTTTTTCGTGGACGAGGAGGGACTTGGCTCAGGGTCGGAGCTCTTCCAGTGGCCCTGGCCGGACCGCCTTGCGGGCGCAGTGGTTTTGGAACCCACCGGACTCCGCTTGGCCACGGCTCAAGCTGGTAGCTTCGAGCTGGAGGTCCGGGTGAAGGGGAAAGCTTGGCACGGCGCCAGCTTCCGCGAGTCCGACAACGCGATCCTCCGCGCGGCGGAGCTGATTGCGCACATCCGCGCTCTTCCTTTCTGGACCTCCACCGACCCGCGCTTCGGAAGGCTCGGCATCACCGTGGGGAGGATCCGGGGCGGACGGGACGTCCAAGTGATCCCCGACTGCTGCGAGTTCCAGATCGATCTCCCAATTCTCCCGGAGCACGGATTGGATCAGGTGCGCGATGCGGTCCTGCGGATCCTCGAGGCCGCTGGCGCCTCCTACGCGGTGCATCACCACGAGCCCCCCTTCGAGACGGGGGAGGATGAAGCTGTCGTCCGTGTGCTTCGGGAAGCCCATCAGCGGGTGATGGGCAGGACCCCGGAAATTGCCGGTTTCTCCGCTTGGACGGACGCAGCCAACCTGGCGCGGAAAGGTCTGCCATCGGTAGTGTACGGAGCAGGGGAGCTCGCGTTGGCGCACAGCCCGGAGGAAGCTGTTCGCCTGTCCGATTTGATCGCCCTGCGGGACGTGCTGCGCGAATTCCTGCGGGATGGGGGGCTCCGCCAAGGGTTCCAGGGCAGCGAAGCCCTGAGTTAGGGCGCTTCTCCTGTCCGGCCGACGAGAGCGACGCCCAGTCCGAGGAAGCGGGATCTTCGCGGCGGGCTGAGAGGAGCCTCCGCGAGTCGGGCCCTCCGTCTGCCCCTCCTCGGGATCCAGAAACTGCACTCGGGCAGGAAATTCAGGCCTCGGATTCCTAGCTGCGGCACCGAAGTTCGGGATGCTCTTTTCCGACGGGCTTGCGCTGGCGAGTTGGGGTGCCGCATGGGAGGTCTGCGAAGGACGGTATCCGGATTGGGTGTTCGTGAGTCGTTCATTGGCTATGTTCCTACCCCATCAGGTGGGCTAGTTTCGAGTGCCGCAGGAACTCGCGGCCAGTTTACCGGCTGAAGTGTTGCGGAGAACCGTCCCTTTGCCCCCGCCAGTCTCCCAATCGTGGCGGCGTAGGCCATCTCTCCCGTGACCAGCGCCCCCCGACGAAGCCCAATTTGCGTCCCATTTCTGGATCGAAGAAACCGAACGCCTCTCCCCCGCAGAGTGGCGGAGGGAGTATTTCCTTGCCCCGTCTTGTTTCCAACGGTAGATTGTTCACGCCAGGGTCTGGGCGACGAGGCGCCTGTGGACCCAGGCCTGCCGCGTCGAGACCAGCGTCGGGGGCGTTTTGGGAAAGTGGGTAGCGTTCCGTGGAAACGGAGTCTGGGAGGGATGTAAAGCATGTCGTCAACCTGGGGTACAGAGAGGCTGTCCGAATCCACAACCGTGGTGATCTTCGGAGCTTCTGGCGATCTGACGCAGCGGAAACTTGTTCCCGCGCTCTACCGGCTGCATCGGAAGGGTCGCCTTCCGGAGAACTTCTCCGTCCTCGGTTACGCCCGAACGCAGATGACGGATGAGGAATTCCGAGCCCGCGTGGAGGAGGGGGTGCGGAGATACGCCGGTGCCAGCTACGAGGAGGAGCTGTGGCAGTCCTTCTCCCAACGGCTTCATTACGTCGCCGGGGAGTACTTGGAGCACCGGGATTTGGCCCGTGTCGCCGAGCGGCTGGACGCCCTGGAGGGGGTTGTGGCCAACCGGCTGTACTATCTTGCCACGGCTCCGGCGGCCTATGAGGGGATTGTTCGCGCCATTGGGGAGATGGGATGGGCTCGCGAGGCGCACGGGTGGAGACGCATCATTGTGGAAAAGCCGTTCGGCCATGATCTTGCCTCGGCCCGAGAGCTCAATCGGGTGCTCCATTCGGTCTTCGGCGAACATCAGGTGTATCGCATCGACCATTACCTCGGCAAGGAAACGGCGCAGAACATCCTTTTCTTCCGCTTCGCCAATGCCATTTTCGAACCGATCTGGAATCGCAATTACGTGGACCATGTCCAAATCACCGTCGCCGAGGACGAAGACATTGGGCATCGGGGTCGCTATTACGACCAGGCAGGGGTATTGCGCGACGTGTTCCAGAACCACCTGCTGCAGCTGTTGGCACTGGTGGCCATGGAGCCGCCCGTTTCCTTCGACGCCGATGCTGTGCGGAACGAAAAGGCGAAGCTGCTCAAGGCGATCCGGCCCCTTCGGCCGGAGGAGATCGGGCGCTACACCGTGCGGGGCCAGTACGAAGGGTACCGCAATGCGCCAGGCGTAGATCCGGAGAGCACCACACCTACCTTTGCGGCCGTCCGCCTCTACATCGACAACTGGCGCTGGAAAGGTGTGCCTTTCTACCTTCGTTCGGGCAAGGGGCTGGCGCGGAAGGTTTCGGAAATCATCGTCTCTTTCCAGGAGCCGCCGCACGTCATGTTCCCCCTGCCGGAAGGCTTGGGCATCCGGCCGAACCTCCTTGCGCTTTGCATCCAGCCTCACGAGGGGATGCACCTTCGCTTTGAGGTGAAGGTGCCTGACACGCTGAGCGAGACCCGCTCCGTGCACATGTCGTTCCATTACGAAGACGCATTTGGGCCGGGGAGCCTGCCGGAGGCGTATGAACGATTGCTGCTGGATGCCATGCACGGCGACGCTTCGTTGTTCACGCGGAGCGACTCCATCGAAATCGCGTGGGATTTGATCGACCGGATCGCGGAGGCGTGGGAGCGAAGCGACGAGCCGCCGCTCGAGATCTACCGCCGCGGGAGCTGGGGTCCCCCGGGGTCGGAAAAGCTTCTGGAGCAAGACGGGCGCCGCTGGATCCACAGCTGCGGGGCGAAGTTCCATGCCCGAGCCGAAGATTGAGATCTACTCAAGCCTGCAGGAAGTCGTCGAGAGAGGCGCGCGGCTCTTGCGACAGCGGGTCGAGGCCACCGACCCGCGTAGCGGCCTGATGCCCTTCCGGTTGGCTCTCTCCGGCGGAAGGACGCCGGCCGGGATGTTCGACCGGCTCCGAGAGCTGGAACTTTCGCCGGAAGCGATCGCCAGGCTTCACATTTTCTGGGCTGATGAACGCTGCGTCCCGCCGGACGATCCGCGCAGCAATTACCACCTCGCCTGGGATCTGTGGCTGCGACACCTCCCTCTTGCTCCGGAGCAGATCCACCGCATCCACGCAGAACGAGGCGAGGAGGCGGCCGCTCTTTATGAGCGAGAAATCCGCGCGCATTTCGGCCTCCGCTCCCGAGGCTACCCCCGCTTCGACCTGATCTTGCTCGGCCTCGGCGAGGATGGCCACACGGCATCGCTTTTCCCGAAAACCGGAGCTCTGTCGGATCGACGGTTAGCGACGTACAGTTTGGCTCCCTACGAGCCGCGCGAGCGCATCAGCCTCACGTTGCCCGTGCTGAACCGGGCCAAAGAGGTCGTCTTCTTGGTTTCGGGCGCCGCCAAAGCCGAGGCGCTGCGTCGCGTTCTCGAGGAGGGGCCGATGAGTGGCCTCCCCGCTGCGTTGGTTCGGCCGAAGGCAGGGGAGATTCGATGGCTCGTCGATCAGGAGGCGGCCAGGCTCCTGCGGTAGGCTGTCGCCAGTGGGAAGTCCCACAGGTCCCATTCGGTCCCGGGACGAACCGCTCTCGGCCCTGGGCCAATCGATCCGTTTCCCGGACTGGATTTCCAGGCCTTTCTTGAGGCAAAGGCTCGCTCGGGTTCAGCCCAGTAGGGCCCGCCGTCGAGTTTTTCGTCGGCTGGTTCGCGGCAGAAGTTTCGGCTCTCCTCCACCGCAGATATGGCGGATGAGCGGAAGGGTCCCGAACACTTTGCTCCCTACGGCCAATCCCCCACTCGACGGCATCGATGGCATGTGCCGGGCTGGAACCTGGGTCCCGTTCGGCAAGGCAGTTGTTCCTGCGTCGGCGTCCGTTGCGGGGCGGCTTTCGGCGATCCCCTTCGGCCAAGCTTCGGAAGTCATGTTGATCCGATCCCCGAGAGGCGGGTCCGCCGAGGGGGCAGGGAAAGGGGGCTTTTCGGTTGCTTTTTAGTAGGTGAGGGCGTATATTGGGTGTTCGATCGGTCAGGCTAAGATGAATATTGCCCAGAACGTAGAACAGGTTCGGCTCCGGATTGTCCAGGCGTGCGCACGGGTCGGGCGGGATCCGGGGGAGGTCACCCTCGTGGCAGTGGCTAAGACCTTCCCGCCCGAGGCCATCCGCGAAGCGGCCGAAGCCGGGATTCGGGATGTGGGGGAAAACCGGGTCCAGGAGGCTTCGGCGAAGTTCCAAGTCCTGGGCCGGGACGTGACGTGGCATCTGGTGGGCCATCTCCAGATGAACAAAGTGAAGAAGGCCCTCGAGATCTTTGACTGGATCCATTCCGTCGACTCGCTTCGATTGGCGGAGGAAATCAGCCGGAGGGCTGAGCGGGTGGGGCGCGAGGTCGACGTGCTTGTGGAGGTGAATGTCTCCGGGGAGCCGTCCAAATTCGGGGTACGGCCTAGTGAACTTCACCGGCTCATTGAGCAGGTGGTGAGGTTGCCGCATCTCCGGTTACGAGGGCTGATGACCATTGCCCCCCTCGTGGACGATCCCGAAAAAGCGCGCCCGTACTTTGCGGCCTTGCGCGAGCTCCGGGACCAGCTGCTTCGGAGCGGCGTCGCCGACCATCTCCCTCACCTCTCGATGGGCATGACGGATGATTTCGAAGTGGCCGTGGAGGAAGGGGCTACGATGGTTCGCATCGGGCGAGCGATCTTTGGCGAGAGGGGGTGACGGCCGCCACGAATGGCTCTTGTGGCAAGAGGATCGGGTCTCGCAGTCCGGCGAGTGCGAAGTGAGGCGGTTTCGAGACGCGGCGGCGAGAAGTGGAGGAGCACTCCGGGAAGCACCTGGCTCGGCGGCACAATAAGGTGATTCGAAGATCCGCTTTCCGCCTTTGCATGGCAGAAGGCGAGAGGAGGAGTGGGAAATCATAGCAGCCGAGGTGCGCTGTGCGCCTAACCCCGCTGGACATCAAGAAGCAGGAGTTCCGTCGGGTCCTCCGAGGCTATGACCCGGACGAGGTGGACGCCTTCCTGGAGATGGTGGCGGATGAGTACGAGGAACTGATCCGCGAGAAGAACGGCCTTGCCGACGAGGTGCTCAAGCTCCGCACCCAACTCCGCGACTACCAGGAGGTGGAAAGGAGCCTCAAGGAGACTCTCCTGGCGGCGCAGCAGACCGTGGCAGAATCCAAAGAGACCAGTCGGCGGGAAGCGGAGTTGATCATTCGCGAGGCTCAGGTTAAGGCGGATGAGATCCTCGAGGAGGCGCGCAAGCAGCTCGCCGAACTGAAGAACGAGATCGTCACCCTGCGATCGCAGAAGGAGTCGCTGGCGCGACGCCTCCGCCATCTGCTGGAATCTCAGCTGGAGCTTCTTGGGCTTCTGGAGATGGAGGATGTGAGACTCGGGGGCAAGAGCAGTCCCACCTCCGCTGCCGAGGGAGAGCGTCAGTCGGCAACCCGATTCCGGCTGGCCTCGGAGGGAAGCTCGGCGGACAAACAAGCGGATGCGGCGCAAGGGCAAGCTCCCCAAGAAGGCGGCGGGACGGTCGTGTACTGACTGCGGGCGAGGCAAGTCAATGAGAATGAGCGCAGGCGTTCTTCTCGTCACGAGTGTGGGCTTGGTAGCTGGTTGCGCGAAACGCATCCCTCTTCCCTATGAGGAGGTACAGCAAGGGAGCCAGGTTTGGGTGAGGACGGTCGAGAACCGCCGGCACATGGGGGTAGTGACTGACCGGAGGCCGGACCGATTCGTCCTTCGCTCGGCAGACGGCAGGTTCGACACTTTGCTGGTCGCCGACGTTGCCACGATCGAAGCCCGACCCCAGGCGTACGATGAGACCGGCAGGCTCATCACCGAGCGGGAGATTGATTCCGTACAGACCCACCGGAACCTGCTCCTGTACTCCGTCGGGGGCACGGCTCTGAGTTTCGGGACGAGCTTCTATCTCGGCAGTTTTCTCCGGCGCCATGTAAATACAGGACAAGACCTGGCCCAGTGGGGGGTGACCGGCCTGGGGACGGCAGTCGGGCTGGCGGTTTTTGCCCAGGCAGGGGATCGGCGCGACCGCATGCTGGCGATCGAGGCGATCCGGGATCACCGCAAGGAGCTCGCCGCTAGGGAGGTCCAGCGGCAGAGGAGTCGCCGGGAGCAACTGGAAGAGGAACTGCAGCAGTTGCGGGAACAACAGCGCAAGGAGCAGGAAGAGCTCGAACGTTTGAAGCGGCTCCTCGAGCAAGAGAAGCAGGCGGAGCCCAACCGGCCGTGAGTCCCCGGCAAGACGCGCAAAGGATGGGGTCGACCGGTCGGACCCCGGGGCGGGGAGTCACAACGGCCGCGGGCGCTTGCGTCAGGAGGGTGACCCAAGCGCCCGAGCATGGCGAGCCAAAGCACGCGGATGCGGACTTCGACTCCGTCTGGTGGCTCACTTCTGGGATGACCAGGGCGGTGAGAGGGGTGTAGCTTGGGGCGGCCCGTAGCGGGGCCGAGGGCGATTGTGCCGAGACAACTTATGACAGAGCCCCTTGGGGATTGAGGATTACGAAGAGGTCTGCGTACATGTACAAAGAGCTTTCGCCAAAGCTTCGCTTTCCGGATCTCGAGAAGGAGATTCTGGCCTTCTGGGAGGAGAATCGGATTTTCGAGCGGAGCGTGGAGGAACGCGATCCCTCGAGGCGTTTCGTGTTCTTCGAGGGACCGCCGACGGCGAATGGTCGTCCCGGCATCCACCACGTGCTTTCCCGCACGATGAAGGACTTCGTGTGCCGGCTCAAGACCATGCAGGGCTACCGGGTTGAGCGAAAGGCAGGATGGGACACGCATGGCCTCCCGGTGGAGATCGAGATTGAGAAGGAATTAGGCATCCGGACGAAGGCGGAGATCCTGAAATACGGCGTCGCGGAGTTCAACCGCCGGTGCAAGGAGAGCGTATTCCGATACAAGCAGGACTGGGACGATCTGACACGCCGGATCGGCTTTTGGATTGACCTGGAGCATCCGTACATCACGTACACGAACGATTACATCGAGACAGTCTGGTGGATCCTCAAGCGATACTGGGAGGCGGGCCTGATCTACCAGGGGTATAAGATCTTGCCCTACTGCCCCCGTTGCGAAACCCCGCTCTCCAGCCACGAGGTCTCCCAAGGGTACGAGGACGTCAAGGATCCTTCCGTCTTTGTCCGAATGCGGGTGGAACCGAATGTGTCGTTCCTGGTGTGGACGACCACGCCGTGGACTTTGATCTCGAACGTGGCGCTGGCTGTCCACCCGGAGGCCCGGTACGTCCGCGTGGAGCACAAGGGGGAGCAGCTCATCCTGGCGGAGCCGCGCCTCGGCGTATTGGACGGCGATTACCGGGTGCTCGACGTCAAATACGGTCGCGAGCTCGAGCGCATGCGCTACGAGCCTTTGTTCCGCTTTGTGAAGCCGGACCGCGACTGCTTCTACGTAGTCCTGGGGGACTTCGTGACCATGGAAGAGGGGACGGGGATTGTGCACATCGCCCCTGCGTTCGGCGAGGACGACTTCAATGTGGGCCAGGAGTACGGCCTGCCTGTGCTCCAGCCGGTGGACGAGAGCGGGCGCTTCACCGCGGAGGTGGAGCCATGGGCGGGCAAGTTCGTCAAGGAGGCGGATCCCGAGATCATCGAGGACTTGCGCGCCCGCGGACTGCTTTATCGGGCTGAGGAGTACCTGCACAGCTATCCCCACTGCTGGCGCTGCAAGTCGCCCCTCCTCTACTACGCCAGGAAGTCCTGGTACATCCGTACCACCGCCTACAAGGACCAGATGGTGGAGAACAACCGCAAGATCGCCTGGTATCCGAAGGAGGTCGGAGAGGGGCGCTTCGGGGAGTGGCTTCAAAACAATGTGGACTGGGCCTTGTCGCGAGACCGGTTCTGGGGCACGCCCCTCAATATCTGGATCTGCGACCGTTGCGGGCACCAGGAATGTATCGGCAGCATCGCGGAACTGAAGCAGAAAGGCGGGCTCCGAGAAGAGATCGACCTCCACAAGCCGTACATCGACGAGGTCACGTGGCGGTGTGAGCGCTGCGGCGGGACCATGACCCGCACCCCCGAGGTGATCGACGTGTGGTTCGACTCGGGGGCGATGCCCTACGCCCAGTGGCATTATCCCTTCGAGAATCAGGACCGCTTCGAGGCGAACTTCCCTGCCGACTTCATCAGCGAGGCCGTGGACCAGACCCGGGGCTGGTTCTACTCCTTGCTCAGCATTTCGACTTTCATCTCGGGGACCTCCTCCTACAAGAGTGTCTTGTGCCTGGAACTCGTGCTGGACAAGCACGGGCAAAAGATGGCCAAGAGTCGGGGCAATACGGTCGATCCCTGGGAACACCTGGAGCGCGAAGGTGCGGATGCCCTGCGTTGGTACTTCATGACCGTGAGCCCGCCGTGGGTGCCCACGCGTTTCGACCCGCAGGGCGTGGCGGAGGCGATGCGTAAGTTCCTCAGCACGCTCGTCAACGTGTACTCCTTTTTCGCCCTGTACGCGAATATCGATGGATTCCACTACGAGAAGCCGACCGTGCCCGTCTCGCAGCGGGCCGAATTGGACCGCTGGATCCTCTCCGAACGGAATGCGCTGGTGGAGCGGGTGAATCGGGCCCTGGAGCGTTACGACATCACACGAGCGGCCCGCGAGATCGGGGATTTCGTCATCGAAGACCTGTCCAACTGGTACGTCCGGCGCAGCCGACGGCGCTTCTGGAAATCGGGTTTGGAGAGCGACAAGCGCTCGGCCTACGAGACGCTCTACGAGGTGCTGGTCAGCGTCGCAAGGCTCACCGCTCCCTTCATTCCCTTCCTTTCGGAGGAGATCTACCGGAACCTGACCCGGGACCTGCCGGGAGCCGCCGATAGCGTGCACCTCACGAGCTATCCCGATCCGGCTTCGCCGGAGTTTCGCTATCGGGACGAAGAACTGGAACGGCGCATGCGACTGGCCCTCGACCTGGTGGAACTTGGGCGCTCTCTCCGGAACCGCGCCGGGGTGAAAGTCAGGCAGCCCCTGCCCCGGCTCCTGGTGGTGGCCAAGGACGAGCGGCAGCGGGAGATGATCCGCAGCGTGGAGAGGCTGGTGCTCGATGAGCTGAATGTCAAAGCTCTGGCGTTCGTGGGCGATGCGGCGGAGATCGTCCGGATGCAGGCAAGACCCGTAGCCGATGCGCTGGGCCGCAGGTTCCAGCACCGAGCGCCGGCCATTGCGCGGGCCATCGAGGGGCTGAGTCCCGCCGAGCTTCAAGAGTTGAGGGCGAAAGGCTCCGTGGCCGTGCGGACGGCGGAGGGTCCCGTCGAGGTCGAACAGGAGCATGTGGAGGTCGTCTTCACCCCTGTGCTGCCCAATTTGGTGGCGGAAGCTCGAGCGGACCTGATTGCGGCGCTCGACACCACAATTACCCCGGAGCTCCTCGCCGAGGGCCTGGCACGCGAATTCGTGAACCGCGTCCAGAACATGCGCAAGGAAGCCGGCTACAATGTGGCGGATCGGATCGTCGTCTACTACAAGGCTCCGGAAGAGGTGGCGAAAGCCATTGAACAACTGTCCGATTACGTATGTGGGGAGACCCTCGCCGTTCGTCTGGTTGCAAATGCCTTGGACGGGGAATATCGACGAGATTGGAAGGTGGGCCACTACGACGTGACGATCGCGATCCAGCGGGTGGCGACTCACTGACCCGCCGGACGACGGGAGGCATTTATGGATCCGAAGGATCTGGAGTACTTTCGGAACTTGATCCTGCGCAAGCGGGAAGAGCTGCTGCGCCAGATCGAGGCGATTCGGGAAAGTGCAGTGGGCGACGGGAGGGACGATACCCTGCCGGAGCAGAGCGGATACACCTACCACATGGCCGATGTGGGTACAGACACCATGGAGCGCGAGAAGGCCTTCTACCTCGCCTCCCGGGAAGGCAACCTGCTGTGGCATCTCGATCAGGCCCTCCTGCGCATTGAGAAGGGCGAATACGGAATCTGCGTCTCCTGCGGGAAGCCGATTAGCCGAGAGCGGCTGGAGGCCGTGCCCCACGCTCGCCTGTGCATCGAGTGCAAGAACAAAGAAGAGCATCGTTGAGCCTGCAGCCTTCGGAGAACAAGACTTGACCGCGCGCGACCTGAGACTTCTTTCCGTGAGTGTCGGAGTTGCCTTCCTCGATCAGCTGACCAAGGTTTCGGCCCGCGCCTTTCTCCGGGGCCGCGACCCAGTGAATGTGCTCGGCGATTACGTCCGCCTGACCTACCTGGAAAATCCGGGCATGGCCTTCGGAATCCGGGTGGGTGGTCCTGCGTTCTTCACGGTGTTCGCCAGCTTGGCGAGCCTAGTGGTATTGATTTACCTGTTCCGACTGCGAAGCGAGCGCTCGGGGGTACGAGTCGCGCTCGCTTTGGTGTTCGGGGGCGCGGTCGGCAATTTGATCGATCGACTGCTGTACGGCCAGGTAGTGGATTTCATTGAGTTCGGAGTGGGGGAGTTCCGCTGGCCGGTGTTCAACGTGGCGGATAGCGCCGTCACGATCGGCATGATCTTGCTGATGGTGCTGGTTTTGACCGACCACCGGGATGAACTCAGCGAGGCGGGAACAGTCCCGCCGAATAGCAAGTCCTGACGCCGAGCGCTTTCACGGGGGAGGCTCGACCCGCTGTCACCATGCCTGAGCGCCGATACCACCTGAAGGTCCCCGAAGGAAAAGAGCGCGAGCGGATCGATCGATACCTGGCTCGAGTCTTCGGCGATCTCTCCCGGTCCGCGATCCAGCGATTGATCGAAGAGGAACGCGTGCTGGTCAGCGGGGCCCCGACCAAACCCAGCCACTTGGTCAGTCCGGGGGAGGAGATCGAAGTGTTCGTCCCGGAGCCCCGCAAACCGGAAATCCAGCCGGAGCCCATCCCCCTCCAGGTGGTCTACGAAGATCCGCATCTGATTGTGATTGACAAGCCGGCGGGAATGGTGGTGCATCCGGCCTTCGCCAATCTGTCGGGAACGCTGGTCAATGCCCTCCTTTACCATTGCCACGACCTCTCGGGGATTGGAGGAGCCCAGAGGCCGGGCATCGTGCATCGCCTCGACAAGGACACCTCCGGGCTGATCGTAGTGGCCAAGGACGATCGCACGCACATAGGTTTGGCGGAGCAATTCAAGTCCAAGTCGGTGAAGCGAGAGTATGTGGCCGTCGTGTGGGGCATCCCTTCGCCGCGAAAGGGGCGAGTGGAATCTTTCCTTGGTCGGCATCCGAAGGATCGCAAGAAGATGGCAGTTTTGCCCGAAGGACGGTGGGCGGCTACGAACTACGAGGTGCTGCAGTCGTTTGAGTTCTTGAGCCTAGTCCGGCTTGAGCTGGAGACCGGCCGTACGCATCAAATCCGCGTCCACATGAGCCACATCGGCCATCCCGTCTTTGGCGACCCGATCTACGGCGGGAGGGGTCGACGCTTGGGATCCCTTTCCAAGTCCCAACGGCAGAGGGCGGAGGCGCTGCTCGCAGCTTTTCCCCGCCAGGCTTTGCATGCTCGCACCCTCGGCTTCGTCCATCCCGTGACTGGCGAGTGGTTGATGTTCGAGTCGCCCCTCCCTGAGGACATGGCGTTCCTCCTGCAACAACTGCGCGAAGAGCCCGTGTAATAGATGCGCACGTGGTGGCTTGGGATGAGTCCCTTCCCCTGCCCTGGGGGAGCTCAAGAACCCGGATTCTCTCGCCGGTACATGGATGAGCGAGCAGGCTGGCGGGGGAGCGAGCCACTCAAAGGGAAAGGCGGTGACGAGACCGAGTGGGTAAGGGAGGCAGGGAAATGTCGAGTAGCTACGGTCGCCAGGCCCTATTGCTTGTCCTGTTGGCCTTTGTGTTCTTCTTGATCACGGTGGTCCTCCTGGTGACATCGGCCAGGGGTCAGGAGCCGACGCCTTCGGCCGAAGAATGGGGCCAATGGCAGACGCCTGGTCATATCGCGCAGGGCGGTATGCCGAGCGTGGCGAATTCGGAAGCTGGAGGGCGGGATTGCTGGGCATCGGAGTCCAAGAGCTTGAGGGCGCGGCGGCATGCACGCTCGATCGACGGGCTATGGCGATACACACGGGTCGAGGGGCTCTTCCTTGGGCTCGAGCTGCCTCGCGAGTACGACTGGGATGGCTGGGGCTTGCCGATCCTCATCTGGAGCCACGCCGGGTACGGGTTCAGCAGCAAAGCTTGGCGGTATCAGCTGGGGCTGGAGCGCTGGTTCACTGCGGGAAAGGCCAGCGATCCCGCCTTCCGTTTCACGGTGGGAGGGGAGCTGCATGATCTGACAGAAAGCCAGGACGAGTGGATTATCCCGACCCTCGAGAATTCGCTGGCCGCAATGCTGTTCAAGGAGGACTTTCACGACTACTACCGTAGGACGGGCGCCAGTGGCTATGTCGAGCAGGAGGTGATGGGCCAGATCACTTTCCGTGCGGAGTATCGCGACGATCATTTCTACAACATGCCGCGGCGGACCAACTGGGCTCTTTTCGGGGGCAAGAAGAATTTCCGGCCGAATCCGCCGATCGATGAAGGGCACTTTCGGGGCGCCGCAGGGCTCCTGACTCTGGATACCCGTGACGACCGCTGCGCTCCCGAGGAAGGCTGGTTCCTTCAGGCCGTGGCGGAATTCTACGGCCGGCAGGTGAGGAGCGACCGCAAATTCGATCGCTTCATCCTGGACGTGCGGCGCTACCAGCCGCTGAGCCACGCGGAGAACCTGGACCTTCGCCTGCGCCTCGGCTCGGCACGGGGTTGTTTGCCCGAGCAGTTCTTGTTCGATCTCGGGGGGATCGGAACCCTCCGGGGCTTCCGATTCAAGGAGTTCACAGGCGATCGGCTCTTCCTCGGCAATGTGGAGTACCGACTGCGCGCGGGGCGAAGAGACTTTCCCCCGTTCCTCTTCGAGCAAATGAATCTGATCCTTTTCTTCGATATTGGCAGTGCTTGGTACGCGCAGGATCCATCTCGACCCGAGCGGGGATGGAAGCAACTCTCGCTAACGCGACTGAAGTCCGACTTCGGCATCGGCATTAGCGACCGGGACGGGCGTGTGAGGATCAGTTTTGCCAAACGGACGGATTCGGCTTCCGCGCCGATCGTGGTCACATTCCGCATCAATCGCGAATTTTGAGAGCTTCTTGCCGGAGCGCAGGTTTCGCTCGCAGGATGCGGGGGGACAGAAACTGGGTCCAGGCTGCCTCCCAGGAGAAATGGGGCGGCGGATGGCGTTCCAACCCCTGCGACGCGCCGTGGTTTTCTGGCTCGGCCAGTCGGGATAGCTCCATCCGGGGGAGACTCTGAGGTCCAACGGGATTCTGCACAGGAATGGGGGAAACGGAGCGAATGTCCTAGCCTCTGAAGTTTCGCTTCTGCAGACGCGGAAACATGCGGGTATACTGCATGCGCCGAAAGGGGCTTGGCGAGTCCGGTGCCTCCGTGCACTTCGTCTCCCAAAAGTCTTGAACGGATGCGGACGGATGCGTAAATTGCGCGCACGGTTGGCAGGCACTTCGAAATGGACTCGCCCTTCGGTGCTGTTCCCCTGAAGCTTGCGGAAACGGACTTCCAGTTGCGACGGGAAAGGGGTTGTCGCTTGCTCGACCGGGTTATGAAAGCCGCCTTCCGTCGTGTCGCCCTTCTGTTGCTCCTATTCGAGCTGGCGGTCCCGTTCCTCCGAGCGTCGGCTCAGGTGAAGGTGGAGCTGGATCTGTCCGCTCTGGTCCCCGACAGCTCGGGTCGCAACGACGGGCACGCAGCGCCGCCTGCGGGACTTCGATGGATCTTCCTGGATCCGAGCGAGGTATTCTCGCCGTTTCTTCCCGCCTACCTGCGTCCGAGTTGGCAGGTGGTGCCGGAAGCTGTGTTCTTTTCACTAAGGGAGCAGGACTCGCTCCGCATGCTGGGGCGGCGGCTTCTCGATAGTCTTCGGTCCCGGGGCGAAAGTCTGGTTCAGGAGCTGGAGACGGGCCTGGCACGGGGTCTCTGGAGGGAGATAGGGACGAGTTTCCGCTGTGCCCTGTTCCTTCATCCGACCGAACCCGGTCGGTACTGGGCAGGGGCGAGCGAGGGTCTGGCCTTTTCCCTTACGCCGTACGTTCGGACGTCGCCCGACATTCGCCTCGATTGGCCACGATTTCAGGCTGATCTCCTCGAAGCCTGTTACGAGCTCCTCGCTTCCCAGCTCCTGATCCAGGGGGATCTGTTGCTGGAGGCCACGGGGGATCACGCAGCGATCCGCGAGGATCTGATCAGTAAGTACGGCTTTGGCGTCGTGAGTCTTGCGTCCCGCGCCCTGGGCCTGGAGCTTCACCATCGGGATCCGGACAGGCTGAAGGCACTGGTGGAACGCTGGGCCCAGAAGGTCCCGTTCGACCCGAGGCGGGCTTCCCAGGCCGCGGAGTTTTTCCGGCAGACCATGTGGCTCGGCATGGCGAATTGGCTTTCGGCGCCATGGCGCGGCATACCCGATTCGGCTATCTATCTCTATCAGCTCCGCCCCTGGTATCCTTCCCTCAAGCGCGACCTGGACCAATTCCATCGGGGCTTTCGACTTTCGGTGGTCCAAGGGGGGTCCGATCACGGAGAGGTGTTGCGCCAGCTCGCCGAGAATGGGACTCTGGCGCGCATCGGCTTCTACATGGCACGTCGCATCGAGTACGTTTTTGGTCGCGGCCGGCTCTTGGGGGACTTTTCCCGCGACGAGGTGAGCTTCTTCCTCGATTACCTCAGTCTCCAGGGCGAAGCGGATCTCCGGTTCGATGAGGGGGTATGCGGCTGGGTCTTCGATCTCGCTGACCAGATGGAGCGCTTGCGGCGGCTGGCCTCCGAGCAGTGACCCCGACGTGTGGATTGCCGTTCGGGTAGCGCTTTCCCTCCTCAACGGCAGAAGCACCCTGCGAGATGAGGCAGTGAAACTTTGCTTCTGCCCGACACGTAAGCCTACGTGCCGTTCCTGCTGCTGCAACATTCCATGAGGGAGGTCGGGAGACATGCGACGTGCAACCATTTTGGTCTTGCTGATTTTGTTGCTCGCGGGAGGCGCCTTGGCTGCCGAGGCGAAGAAGACGGAGACGCAGACCGTCCCCTTGCCTCGTGGCTCTCAGCTGACCATCCGGATCGATGACGGCAATCTCAGCCTCACCACGTGGGAGCGCGAAGAAGCGGAAATCCAAATCACCCGACGCGTATGGGCCCGCTCGCGGCGGGAGGCGGAGAGGAGATTGGAGAGCATCGAGGTGGAGATTCGCCGCAGGCAAGGTGAGGTGGAGATGGTGGTCTTTGACAGGGAAGGCGGCCGCCACGGGAGCTTCTGGGATCTTTTCAACCCAGAGGCCTGGCGAGAGGGGTATGGCGCATGGGTGGAGGTGGAATTGCGCGTGCCGGAAGGGACTGCCCTGTGGGTGGAAGGGAATGATCTGGACGTCCAGCTTGGAGGCAGGCTGGGGAAAGTGACGGTACGGTTGGATGACGGCGACATCGATGTGCGCGACCTGGAAGCCGCTTCCCTGCTGCTGGACACGGACGACGGCGAGGTGAACCTGTACCGCGTCAATCTGCCGCAGGGGCGGGCCAGTGTGGCGACTGATGATGGTCGCATCCGAGTGGAAGAATGCCGGATCGGACAGATGGATACGGAGACGGGCGATGCCGACGTGGCCATTCTGAGATGCGACGCCGAAAAGCTCTCCGTGCGCACCGCCAGCGGCGACGTGGAGCTCGAACCCGATTTGAACAGCCTCGCCCGGCTCCGGGTGGACACGGAGGACGGCGACGTGGTTTTGGCGCTGCCACCTCATGTCGATGCGGAGCTCGAGATCGAGACGGACACAGGCAGAATCCGAAGCGAACTGGATCTCCCGGTGGAGCGAGCAGAAGAAGGCGCCCGGATCCAGGCACGGCTGGGAAGCGGCAGAGCTCGCATTACCATCTTCACCGAAGATGGGGACGTGATCTTGGAGAGGCGCTGAGGGAGACCGATGCGAAGCTCGGTAGTTCTGGCGCTATCGGCGCTGGTGGGACTCTGGGTCACAGGCTGCGTGGAATACGAGGAGCACGTCTCGATCCGTCCTGACGGAACCGGCACTATCCGGGTTCTTTACACCGGACCGGATCACCTGACCATCGACGGGAGGGATTCCTTCCCTCCTGACGATGAGGAAGAGCTGGCACGTCTCGTCAAAAAGCGTTACGTTCGGCCGGGAGTGCAGCTCCTGGAGAGTTCTCTTCGGGCCCGCGACGGAAGAAAGATGGTGGATTTCACCCTGTCTTTCGATCGTCTCACGAGCCTGAATGAAGCCGATCCCTACTTCGGGAAATGGCGGTTTGCCATCTGGCCGGAAGGGAAGGGATGGAACGTGCGGAGATGGATCGAGGTGGGCGAGGCCGAGTGGGACGAGCCCCGGACGGAGGTGGAGCGCCGGGTGAAAGAGCTGCTGGCCGACAATGTGCTGAACAACGTCCATTTGCGCTTCGAGGTCGCCTTCAGCAGCCAGGTGAGGGAAGGCAATGCGCACTGGGTTCGGGCCGGCAAAGTGGCCGTCTGGACCTACCGGCTTTCGGATCTGATCTCGCAGGAGAGAATCGTCCACGAGGTGGTTGGATACTGACCCTCACCTGGATGGCGTGATGAATGAGCGGCAGCAGGGAAGAGCCGGGTCCGTCGGATCGACCGACGTCTCGATCAGTCGCTACCTGAGCCGGGGTTGGCAGATCCTGCAGCAAGATCTTGCTCTCTGGGTGCTCGCGAGCATCCTCTATTCGGCCGTGCTGGGGGTGGTCAGCACCACCGGGATCGGAGCCGCGATTGTCTTGGGACCCCTGGAGGTGGGTTGGTACGCGGTGATCCTCAAGCGGCTCCGGACCGGCGCGCTGGATTTGGACGAAATTGCAAGGGGCTTTCACCGCTTCGTGCCGGCCTTTCTGGCCGGGGTGGCAGTGCTGGCCTTCGCGTTTCTTGGCTTCGCTTTCTTCATCCTGCCTGGCATCGTGGTCCTGGCCTTGTACCTCTTCGTCTGGCCAATCCTGCTGGAGGAAGACGTGGACTTCTGGAGTGCGATGGAGAGGAGCCGCAGAACGGCGCTTCGCCACTGGCCTCAATGGTGCCTGTTCGTCGTGGTGATCGGACTGATCCACTTCGCGGGACTGCTGTTCTGCGGTGTGGGCTTGCTTGTCACTCTCCCTTGGACGAAGATCGCTGTAGCGTTGGCCTACGAGGAGCATTTCCGAGCTGCTCCCTCTCCGGCGTCTCCTCCGCAATGACCAGGGTGGGCCTCTCTTTTTTCTTTCCTCATTGTCGACCCCTGCGATGAGATCTGGCCAAGTACCATCCAATCCCTCGCGAAAAAGCCATTGGATTGCGCGAGGAAAGATGGTAACTTTTCTCAGCTAACGGACGGAACTGCGGTCATTTCCGCCAGAGGAGACGTGGGTTCAGGGTGAGGTTAGTCAGTGGGAACGGTGCATCTCGCGTTGGGGATCCACAATCATCAGCCCGTCGGGAACTTTGATTTCGTCTTCGAGGAAGCCTACCAGCGAGCCTATCTCCCCTTTCTCGAGGTCCTGGAACGGCACCCGCACGTGAGGATCGCTGCGCATTTCAGCGGGATCTTGTTGGAGTGGATCGAGAAGCACCATCCGGGCTTTCTGGAGCGCCTCGGCCGGCTCGTCGAAGCGGGCCAGGTGGAGATGATGACCGGGGGCTACTACGAGCCGATCCTGCCGATCATTCCGGATCGGGACAAACTCGGGCAGATCGCCAAGCTGACGGAATACATCCAGAAGCGCTTTGGCTGCAAGCCCAGGGGGCTGTGGCTCGCCGAGCGAGTGTGGGAACCCCACCTGCCCCGTCCGCTCCACGAAGCCGGCGTGGAGTATGTGGTCATTGACGACGCTCATCTCAAGTACTCGGGCCTCCAAGAGGAGGAACTGGTGGGCTACTTCCTCACGGAGGAGGCGGGCTTCACGGTGAATATCTTCCCGATATCCGAGAGGCTTCGCTACACGATCCCGTTTCGCCCCGTGGAGGAGACCATCGACTACCTGCGCAAAATGGCCGACGGGGACGGGCAGCGTTTGATCGTTTTTGCCGATGACGGGGAGAAATTTGGGATTTGGCCGGGCACGCACGATCATTGTTACCGGGACGGCTGGCTGGAGCAGTTTTTCGAGGCGCTGGAGGCCAATCGCGATTGGATTCGCATCGTGCACTTCTCCGAAGCCCTGGACCAGCTGGAGCCGCGCGGACGGGTGTACCTGCCGACGGCATCCTACCGTGAGATGATGGAGTGGGCTCTTCCGGCGAGGGCGATTCATCAGTACGAGGACTTCGAGGAGAAGCTCAAGCAGGCGGATTTGTTCGACAGGTACAAAGTCTTTGTGCGCGGAGGATTCTGGCGCAACTTCCTGGCCAAGTACGAGGAGTCCAATCATCTCCACAAGAAGATGCTTCGAGTGAGCCGGAAAGTGCGCGATGCCGCCGAGCGACACGGCCATGATCACGAGGTGGTCAGCCGGGCTCGAGACCATCTGTGGGCGGGACAGTGCAACTGCCCCTACTGGCATGGGGTGTTCGGCGGACTGTACCTCACGAACTTGCGCTATGCGGTCTACCACGAGCTGATCCTAGCTGAGAGGGAGCTCGATCGGCTGCGTTCCGGCTCAAAAGAGGGTTGGGTCGACTGGGAGATTGCCGACTTCAATGGCGATGGCCGAAAGGAGGTCATTGTCGAGTCGCCCCAGTGGCAGCTCGTCCTGGAGCCGGACTACGGCGGCCGTCTGGTGGAGCTGGATTACAAGGAAACGGCCATCAACCTACTGGACACGATGAGCCGCCGTGAAGAGGGCTACCATCGGAAGCTGCTGCGCGCAGCGGATCCGAAGGCCCAGGCGAACCAAGTAGCGAGCATCCATGACCTGTTGCTCGTGAAGGAGGAGGGCCTCGAGCAGAAGCTGAATTACGACTGGTACCGGCGTTGTTCGTTGATCGATCATTTCCTGAATCGGGATACCAAGCTCGAGGATTTCGCCCGTTGCCGGTACGGTGAGGAAGGGGATTTTGTGTTGGGCCGGTATGCGTCGCAGGTGGTGGAAGAGGGCAAGGGGCTTACGGTTCGGCTGGGGCGAGCCGGCAAGGTCTGGGTTGCTGGTCAGCAGCAGCCCGTGGAGGTCGAGAAGGCGGTCCGGGTGTTGCGTGACAGGCCGGAGCTTGAGGTCGTGATCCGCGTCAAGCATGAGGGATCCGAGCCCGCGGACCTGTGGTACGGCTGCGAGTTCAACTTCGCTCTATTGGCAGGGGATGCTCCGGATCGATATTTCGATTTTCCTGGCGCCCAGTTCCAGCCTCGGAATCTGGCCAGCACCGGCGTGGCCGAAGAGATCGACTGGATCCAGCTGGTGGACGAATGGCAGGGGGTAACGTTCCGTCTCGAATTCGAGCCGGCGGTGGACGTGTGGCGTTTCCCCATTGAGACGGTATCCATGTCGGAGGCGGGTTTCGAAAGGGTATACCAGAGCAGCGTGGTCTTCCCGAACTTCCGCGCACGCTGGCAACCGGGCGAAACGCGGGAGCTTCGGATCCGGCTTCGGGCGTTGAAATTGTAGGAGCGTTGCGCCTCCTCCGGGCGCCGCAACGGAAACGGGGTGACCAATGAGCGTGCAGCGGATCGGCCGAGGTCGTTGGAAAGTGGTGCGGCTTTTCTTGCTCCTTGCCTTGCTCGGAACCGCCGGATACGTGAGTTTCGGAAGGCAGGTGGGTGGGACAGTCGAATCGACCCTGGCCGGCATCAAGAAGATCATCGAGGTGTACAACATCGTCCAGCGGTACTACGTCGAGGAGCCCGACGAGGAAAAGATGGTGAAGGGGGCAGTGTCGGGCCTGCTCGAGACGTTGGATCCCCATTCGGTCTACATCCCGAAGGAATCCCTCAATGAGCTTTCGGAGAGATTCGAGGGGTATTTCTACGGGATCGGGATTGAGTACGTGATCCAGGACAAGGTCATCACCATCGTCTCGCCCATTGTGGGTGGGCCGGCCGAGCGGTTCGGGCTTCGACCGGGGGATCAAATCATCCAGATCGATGGGCAATCGGCCTACGGGTTGACGGAAGACGAGGTGATGGCCCGCCTGCGCGGTCCGAAGGGCACGAAAGTGACCGTGACCGTGCGCCGGCCCGGCGTGAAGGACCCGTTCGAGGTCACGATCATTCGCGACAAAATCCCCATCTACAGCGTGACCGCCGCCTTCATGCTGGACGACAGCACCGGGTACATCTACCTGGGCCGGTTTGCCCGCACCACGGCGGACGAGCTCGAAGCGGCCCTGAATCGGCTCGAAGGCCAAGGGATGCGGCGCTTGGTCCTGGACCTGCGACTCAATTCCGGAGGCTATTTGGACCAGGCTGTGGCGGTGGCGGACAAGTTCCTGGAAGGGGGGAAGCGCATCGTGTACACGCGGGGTCGGATCCCAGCGGCGAACGAGGAGTTCTACTCCACCGATGAAGCGACGCACCCGCGTTTCCCGCTCATCGTGCTCGTGGATCGGGGCTCCGCAAGCGCGTCGGAGATCGTGGCTGGAGCCCTGCAGGATTGGGACCGAGCGCTGATCGTGGGGGAGAGAACCTTCGGGAAAGGTCTGGTGCAGACGCAGTTCCGTCTGCGTGACGGATCGGCTGTGCGCGTCACCACGGCGCGCTATTACACCCCGAGCGGACGGCTGATCCAACGTAGCTACGAAAAGGGCTTGTACGAGTACTACCGCGAGGCGTACGAGGAGACTACCCCGCAGACTCCCGACACAGCTCAAGGGGGGCAGGTGTTCCTGACGTCTCGCGGCAGGAAGGTCCGCGGCGGCGGCGGGATCATGCCGGATGTGGTGATCCCCTCGCCTCGCCTGACGGAGTTCACCAGCGAGCTGGTGAGGCGGCGCCTTTTCCTGGAGTTCGGGTCGCAGTACGTGAGTCAGCATAACAAGCTGCAGATGGATTTCGAGACATTTCGGCGCCGGTTCGTGGTGGACGCGGAGATCCTGGGGCAGTTCCGCCGCTTCGTGCAGAGCAAAGGGATTGCGGTGAATGAGGAGGCCTGGACAAAGGATCTCGACAAGATCGCCAACTTCATCAAGGCGGAGATCGCCCGACACTTGTGGGACTCCGAGAAGTACTACGTGATCCGCGCCGAGGCGGACACTCAACTTCAAGAAGCCGTGAAGCATTTTGATGAGGCGGCAAAGATCGCCGGCATCCCTCAGAGGAAGTCGGGGCGGCCGGGGTGACACCCGCGATGAGAAAGGTATTGACTTTGACTCGTGATTTGCTTAAACTAGACGGGCAATGAGGCGGAGTTCCGGGGGGCGAGAAGCGGGTGCAGCAGGGAAACGGGAATTTCAAACGCAAGGAGGAATTGGAAGGATGATCGACTTCATGATTCAGGGTGGCGCGTTCATGTGGCCGATTCTGGGTCTGTTGATCCTGGGAATCGCCATCAGTCTGGAGCGGCTGTGGACCTTGACGCGGGCGTCGATCAATACGCGCAAGTTCCTCGCCACCATCAAGAAGGCGTTGCGGGAGGGGGGTGTGCAGGCCGCGATTGAGGTGTGTGCCAATACCCGAGGGCCGGTGGCGTCCATTTTCCATGCGGGATTGCTCCGCGCCGACCAGGGTGTCGAGGAGGTCGAGAAGGCGATCATGAATGCCGGCGCAGTGGAGATGGCTTTTCTCGAAAGAGGCCTGATTTGGCTCTCCACGGTCATCAGCCTGGCCCCAATGCTCGGATTCACCGGGACCGTGCAAGGGATGATCATCGCATTCCACGCCATTGAGGAGGCCAACGATATCTCCCCGGCCATCGTGGCCCACGGCATTGCTGTTGCCCTGTTGACCACGTTGTTTGGGCTCATTGTGGCCATGATTATCCAGATCGCTCATAACTACTTTGTCTCCCGGATCGACCGGCTGGTGATCGATATGGAGGAGGGCTCCTTCGAGCTGGTCGACAGCCTGGTGGAGCTACAGCGCTCGAAGTCCTCGTGAGCGAGTGAGGGAAAAGCCATGCTACTGGGGAAAAAGAAGGAGCGGTCCGCCGAGATCCCGACCGCGTCGCTGGCCGATATCTCCTTCCTGATCCTGACCTTCTTCCTCCTGAGCACCACCATCAACGTGGACAAGGGTCTGGGTCTGACCCTTCCGGCTCGGGGGGAGAAGAAGGAGGTGAGGAAGGAGAACATTGCCAACCTCCTCATCAACGCGGCGGGTCAGGTCTTGCTGGACGGGCAGGAGGTGGAGATCTCGCAGATCCGGGAACTCGTGCATCAGAAGCTGGTACAGCGGCCTCAACTGATCGTTTCGGTGAAAACGGATGCGAGGACCAAATACGATTACTACGTGCGGGTGCTGGACCAGCTGAAGCAAGCCGGGGCGACGCGGATCTCCATTGCCGAACCCGAGAAATAGGGACGGGTCCTGGCCTAAGGAGGAACTGAGGTGCCGAAATTCGAGCGAAAGAGCAAGATTAAAACGGCCATCCCCACGACTTCGATGCCTGACATCATCTTCATGCTTCTGCTGTTCTTCATGGTCAGCACGACGATGCGCGAGGCCTCGGGCTTGCCGGTGAACTTGCCCTCGGCGAAGAAGATCGAGAAGCTCCCGGGACGACGGGGTGTAGCGACAATCTACATCGACAAGGCGGGACGCATCTCCATCGACGATAAGCTTGTGGACGTCCGCAGCATCGCCAACATCATGTACCAGAAGATGATCGACCCGAACAGCCCGCTGAAAGTGGTTTCCCTGCGCATCGACCGGGATGTGGAGATGGGCTTGGTCACGGAGGTGCATGAGAAGCTCCGGGATGCTGGGGCTCTCAATGTGAGCTATTCAGCCAAGTATGCAGGCGACTAGAGGTGATGCCCTATGTTGAGTCGGGTGAATCCCGAGGTGAACCTCCGGTGGAAGTACCGGAAGGTGATGGAGGTCTCGCTGGTCCTGGCGCTCTTGCTCGTGACGGCCACGTTTCAGGCGTTCAAACGCTTTGAAGGCAAGAAGCAAGAGCTGAAGAGGCCGGACATCAAGATCGAAGTCCAGGAGGTCCCGCAGACCGAGCAAGAGCGGGCGGCACCTCCTCCGGCCAGACCGGCAGTGCCCATCGAGAGCGAAGACGAAGACATCCCGGAAGACGAGACCATTGCCAGCACGGAATTGGACCTGAGTCAGCTGCCTCCGCCACCGGAAAAACCGCCCGAAGAGCAGACAGGTGAGGAGGAGGTCACCCCCATTTTCGTTGCCTATGACTCGCCACCCGAACCCATCGGAGGGTTTGAGGCCATCCAGCGGAACCTCGTCTATCCGGAGATCGCCCGCAAGGCCGGGGTGGAGGGACGGGTGATCGTCCACGTCTTGGTGGATGAGCGCGGCGAGGTGGTCCAGACCAAGATTCTGAAGTCCCTGGGGAATAACGGATGTGACGAGGCGGCCGTCGCGGCCATCAAGAGCGTGAAGTGGAAGCCGGCCATGCAGCGCGACCGTCCGGTCAAGGTTTGGGTCGCTATCCCGGTGATCTTCAAGCTGAAGGACTGAGCGAGATCCAGGCGAGCACGCGAGAGGGCGGTGTCGAGGATACCGCCCTTTTTCTTTCCGTGGGGAAGGCTCGGCTGGGCAGAGCGGGAAAGCGGCGGGTACAGAGGGATGCGAAGGCTGGGCAGGGCGGGGAAGGCGAGGGCGTTACTGGCGTCGTGGGCGGTGCTACTCGCCGCAGCGGGAGGGACGTGCGTCAATCCTTTCGCGCCGCGACTGGGGCAAGGGGGCGAAGAGGAACTCCTCGTCACCGGCCAAAGAACTCCGGAGGAAGTACTCCAGAACTTTGATTACGCCTACACCTTCAAAGACTCGCTCCTCTACGCAGACCTACTGGATAGCTCCTTTGTGTTCGTTTACTATGATCCGAGCGCGAGCCCAGGGGGAAGGTTCGAGTCGTGGGGTCGAGACGTTGACCTCCGGACGACGGCCCGGCTTTTCCGCGCCTTCGACATCATCGACCTTTCGTGGGGAAGCACCATGTACCAAATGGTGCAGGGGGATGAGGCGGAGCTCTCCAAGACGTTCCGCCTGAGCTTGGTGGGTCCGGAGGGGGATTTCCACGTGAGCGGTAACGCCGTTTTCACCTTCCGAAGATGTCCCTCCGATGGGAAATGGCGTATCGTGCGCTGGAAGGATGAATCGGAGTTTTGAGGAAGGCGCCGGCAGCTCCTCGGCGTGATCCCACTCCCGCGTCTTCCGGGTTCGGGGGAACTCTGAGCAGAAGGGCCGGAGAGCGCCGCGCTGCGGCCCGCACGTTCGGCTCATCGGACCGCTCATCTCCAAATGGCGAGCGAGAAGATCCGCACGCGGCCAGACTGGAAAGTTCGCAGCTGGGCGCGGACGTTCGTTGGGACGAGGCCAGCAGCGAAAGCCCGCGGGCGGATGGTGCAGCAGGCCCCCCGAAGTAGCCCGCCTGAGAACCGATGCGGAGAGACTCGGGCTGCGAAGAAGGGGGGACGCACCAGCCCGCGCAGCGCCGGGAAAGGGAATGAGTACTGGCCAAGTCCGGGGGAGAATGAAAGCCTGGCGGGATTAGTCCTGTTCGCGAAAGCTGGTAGTATGTCACCAGGGCCTGAACTCCTGGCGGCAGTTCCGACGGCGGGAGGCCCGCTCGAGGAGGGAGGAGAGTTGAAGACTCCCCTTTTTCGCCGTAGGGTTCGGAGCCGGGCGCAGCCGGGGTCCTGATGGGTGCGAGAGGCTTTTTCGCGGGGGAAAGATCTTCCGGGTGCGAGCGGTGCAGGAGTTTTCCGAGGAACCCCGGGTGTAGGATGGGCGTTGCAGGGACAGAGGAAATCGGATAGAATAAGTCCGATTTCCGCGCGCCTCATGTACTTCGCGTCTCCGTAACAATGCTGGGAGTTTCTGCCATGAGTGAAACAAATCATCCGGACCGGGCTCGCACGTTCGAACGGCTCGTGAGTCCGTTGATGCCCTCTCTCTACCGGACCAGCCTTCGTCTCACCCGCAATCATCAGGATGCTCAGGACCTGGTCCAGGACGTTTATCTCCGGGCATTCCGGTTCTTCCACCAGTTCGAGCCGGGCACGAACTTCCGCGCCTGGATTTTCCGCATCCTAATGAACACGTTCATCAATCGCTATCGCAAGCAGAAACGCCTGCCTTCCACGGTGCAGCTGGAACGGGTGGACTATTTTCTGGGGGGTACAGACCCGCACTGGGTTGAACCGGCTTCGTTCCGCGATGCCCCTCTCGACCTGCGGGATCATTTCGACGATCGCGTAAAGCATGCGCTCGACAAGATGCCCCGCGAATTCCGCGCGGTGGTAATCCTGGCGGACGTGGAGGGTATGAGTTACAAGGAAATCGCAAGTACGCTGAAGATCCCCATGGGCACGGTCATGAGCCGGCTCTCCCGCGGCCGCAAGCAACTCCAGCGCTCGCTGGCCCGCTATGCGATCGCCCATGGCTATATCCATCCGGCTGGGTTGCTTTCGCCTCCCGCCCAGCTGCGCCTTTCGGGCCGAGGAAAATCCTCCACCTAAGCCGCGGGTGGGAAGCGAGCGGCACTTTTGGATTGCGTCTCTGAGTGGGGAAGAAGGCCCTCACGGCGTCCCGGTCTTCCGTGCGGAGAAGGGGCGGGGCTTTGGCGCCCGAGCAAGCGCGGCCTCCAACCGCACGGCCCTTTCTCCCGCAGGGCAGGGAGTCAGTCAAGGCGTGCTGCTACCGGAGCAAGACGAGTTTTCGCGAAGCTCGGAAGCCGTTCCCTCGGGCGCGACAGAAGTAGATGCCCGAAGGAAGGTCCCCTGCCCGCACACGGAGCAGATATTCGCCCGGCGAGTATCGCTTTGGCCCCTCGATCTGCCGCACATGCCGCCCGGTTAGGTCGTACAGATCCACGCGCAGAGTGGCATCAGTGGGCACGCGCAGGATCAGCACCGTCTCCGCGTTGAACGGATTGGGGTGCGGGGGAAGGAGGTCGAATCGGAGCGGACGTGTTTCCGAGGGGTTCTGGACGCCTGTGCGCCAGCCGATTTCGGTGAGCATGTTCTGGATCTCGGGATTCGACATGAAAAGTTCCCAGCACAGGCCTGTGCGGTAGTTCTCGATCATCGGCGCCATCGTGCCCTGATCGATCGCGAGGATGCTGTTGGCGTACCAGTTCTGCCCAAGGTGGAAGGCATCGACGAAACCAAACTCCGACCAGATGTCACGGCCCAGCTGATAGTAGAAATGCTTCAGCGTTGCGATGGACTCCTCGGGCGTGTAGGGAATGGCGCTGATCGCCGCGGTGGGGGTAATCGTGCCGTTGTCCGCCTGGAAGGGTTCGTGAGCCCGATACCCCCACGGATCGTCACTGGCCGTAAGCCCCCACACCAGGGAGTCGTAGCCCACCTGATGCAGGGGATTGGCGATGCAATAGGCTCGGTGGATGAGCGTGATGTTCCGGTTGTTCTCGAAGTAGTTGCAGAAAGCGTCCCACTTGTCCCGCGGGTCGAAGCCCAGGAACGAGTAGTGGGTGAAGAACAGAGGGCCACCGTACGGAGGGCCGACCCACTGCGTGTAGCCGTAGTACACATTCCCATTGACGTAGGTCGAAGGACCTGCCCAGCCGCGATAGTAGAGCTCGGGCGGGACGGGGTGGGTGGGCGAAGCGATGGCCAAGAGGTAGACGATCATGGCCTCATTGAAACCGACGATCGGCATGTTCATGGCCCAGCCGTAGTTCGGGGACCAGTGCCAGTAGAGCTTGTCCTCCGGGGGATTCCGGCGATACCAATCCCACTCCACTTCCTGCCAAAGCTGCGTGCACCGGTTGCGGATCTCCCGTTCCACCGCGTTGTCGCGGGTGTAGTAGTTCCGGATCGTCAGAAAGGCCTGGATCAGGTAGGCGGTTTCCACCAGGTCGCCGCCGTCATCGAACTGGCTGAAGGGGATGGTTTCTCCGGTGCGTCCATTGATCCAATGGGACCACGCTCCATGGTAGCGAGTGGCAACGTCCTGCAGGAAGCGCAGGATCTTCAGTGTACGTGCGGCGGCCGAATCCCTGGGGACGAATCCTCTTTCCGCACCGATCATGATGGTCATCAGGCCGAACCCCGTGCCGCCGCTGGTGCACACGTCACCCGATCCTTTCCTTTCCCGCGCTAAGCCGCTCACCGGGTGTCCGTAATGGTAGAAGTAGCGGAATGCCGCTTCTTGGACGTAGGTCAGCAGTTCGTCCGTAGTCAAGGCGCGGGAGGTGGCCGTCACGGTATCCGAAGGTTGGGATTCGTCGAACCCGCGACTGACGGCGGTCACGTAGTAGTAGCGAGTCAAGTTGTTCTCCCCGAGGTAGTCGCTGAAGACGGAGGTCTCGTGCACCACGGAATTCACCCTTGCGAACGGGCCCGACGGTGTGGAGGCGCGGTAGATGTAGTAACCGGCCAGTTCCGGTTGCGTGTTCGGTGTCCACCAGAGATCGATTCGGCCGTCGTACCCCCGGGCCGTCAGCCCCGTGGGACGCTGCATGACCACCGTTCCCCCAGCTCCGGCTTTGATGACTTTGACCTCGTCAATCCACGCAATGTGTTCCACCTCGTCCGTGGCCTTCTGGTAGTGGAAGATGGTCTTGATGCGAGTGAAATCGCAGTTCTGCGTGCCCGGCTGGAACGCCGAAATGGGAACGCTGACCTTCTGCCATGTGGTCGAATCATTGTCAACGCCTTCCACCAAGTAGTCGCCAAGCCAGACGCGCGTGCTCTTCTTGTTGGAGAGATCCTCAATGGCGAGGTCGGGCAGGGCGTCGCGGGGGATGGAGCCGGGTCCGTTGATCCAGTACACGATGCTGTCGTACTTGGTGAAGTCATGTCCCAACCAACCGCGCGAGGCAATGGCCATGCCCCAGTCGCCCCGGGAAACCGATTTCCAGTGCAGACGAAGACTGTGGGCCCCCTTGTAGGGGTGGCGTGGGTCCACAGGGAACTTGTCCGTGTGGGCCAGCTCCAGGTAACTCGGAGCTCGTACATACCCCCACGATGCGTCCACGTAGACATCGCCCTGGGGACTGTCGCTGAAGAAGATGATCTCGTTTTCCTGCGCTGCAATGCGTCCGGAACACAACACGAGAGAAATGGCTGCGAGAAAGCTCACTCTTCGCATAGGTTGCCTCCGCAAAATGGGAAAGGTGGGTCTTCCGACCCCTTGCTTGTCGACGCTCACAGCTCCCGGGAATGGGGACTACAGCTCCGCCTTACCGATTCTCCACCGGACTAGGACTTCCGTGCGCTCTTTCGTACCGCATGGGATCAGATCGGTGCCTTCCGGGAGGCGCTCTCCGTCAACGAAGATCGCCAGCTCGCCCGGCTCAAGCTGATTGTCATGAAGAAGGGTGAAGGAATAATCCCGGCCACGGAAGGATCTCCGGACGCGGACCTCTCCCCAGCTGGGAGGATAACAAGGTCTGACGCGCAGGCCGTCGTAGTCCGCGCGAATGCCGATCAGTTGGTCGATCACCGCGCGCACGAGCCAGGCGGCTGAACCGGTGTACCAGGTCCATCCGCCGCGGCCGCAGTGCGGAGAGTCGGATCCCTGAATGTGACCCGCGAGCACGTACGGTTCTGCGTGGTACGTATCGGGCCTCAGGCCGTTCTCGACGGGGGAGATCTCCCGGTAGAACCGGTAAGCCACTTCGGGGAGCCTCAACTCGCAGGCTGCCCAGATGGCCCACGTAGCTGCGTGGACGTAGACGCCGCCGTTTTCCCGTACACCGGGAGCATAACGGGTCAGGTACCCGATCTCCGGGTCGGGCTCCTGGTAGGCGGGGGCGAGCAGCCTGGGGCCGGCTTCGCATTCCAATTCCTCCAGGACGGAGCGAAAGGCTTGCCGTTGCCGTTCCCAGTTGCTTGACCGGGCGATCACCGCCCAAGTTTGTGCGTTCAAGAAGATCCGGCCCGTACGGTTCGCATGGCTCCCGATGGGCTGACCATTGTCTTTGGTGGCTCGCAGGAACCACTTTCCGTCCCACGCATGTTCGTCGAGAGCTTGCCGGATGCGCTCGGCCCGCTGCATGTAGGAGGAAGCCTTCTGCACTTCACCGGTGCGGCGCAGGACCTCGGCAAATTCCTCAAGCACGTAGACGAGGAAGTGGGCTAACCAGACGGACTCCCCCTTGCCGGCCAATCCGGCGCCGTTGAGGCCGTCGTTCCAGTCGCCCCCGAGAAGGAGGGGCAATCCCCGTGGGCTCATCCGGGTCAAGGAGAGGTCAATGGCCCGGAGGCAATGTTCCAGTAGGCTACCGGTCTCCTCCGATCGGTGGAAGCGAATCGGCTCTTGCAGGATTCGGAAGTCTCCGGTTTCCTTGAGGTAGTTTGTGGTCACGAAGGGTAGCCAAAGGAGGTTGTCGCTGATGAGTCCCTCGTGTCCCCGGTCGGTGATGGGATGCCACCAATGCAGCACGTGTCCATCGGGAAACTGATGTTCCGCATGCATGCGGATCTGATGGCGAGTCCGCTCCGGATCCAGGTACAAGAAGATCTGGCTATCCTGAAGTTGATCGCGGAAACCGAAGGCCCCGCTCTGCTGGTAGTAGCCCGCTCGGCCCCACAACCTCCCGGAGATGGCCTGATACTTGAGCCAGATATTCACGAGGAGGTTCAGGCCGGAGTCCGGCGTCTCCACCCACGTCTTGCCCAAGAGCTGGCGCCACCTCTCCCTCGTCTCCAGGAAGGCCGTCTCCACCTTCCCGGGTTCTCGGTAGTGGGAGAGGAGATCCCCGACCTCGTCCCGGGTGGTCGCGGCGCCGAGGAAGACATGCCATTCTTTTTCCTCCCCGGGGGCCAGCTCGAGGATCTTCTGCAGACTGCCGATGGCGTCGCCCCACTTGCCTGTGGAGCCTGAGAGCTGTCCCCGACGTACAGCCGCTGGGCAGGCTGGAGAAGACCCCTCGGCGAGGAAACGCGATTTGTCGCTTTCGAAGCCATCGGGACCGTCGCTGGCTCCGAGGAAGGCAATCCAGGGCCAGGATCGGTTCCAGTGACCCTTTTCGCACGGGACCTCCCACAGACGTTTCCTCGCCAACAGGGCCTTCGCGTCCGCATCGAACTCCGTTTCGAGGAAGAGCCTGTGGAACTCCCGATGCTGGTCATTGCCCACCCCGAGGCACCACTCGAGATACGAATACACCCCCACCTTCCGGGGTTGACGCGAGCGATTCCGCACCCGCAGGGTCCAGATCTCGAGATTGTGGCCCCACGGGACGAAAACCCGCAGCCATGCTCCGATGCCCGCCCTCGAGGCTTCGAAGATCGTGTAACCAATCCCGTGCCTGCAGCGGTAGCGTTCGGGCAAGACGCCGACCGGTCGGAACGTCGGGCTCCAGAGCATTCCCGTCGCCTCGTCTTTCAGGTAGAAGAATTTCCCCCAGTTGTCCAGGACCAGATCCTGGTACCAGCGCGTGATGCGATTCTCATTGCAGTCCTCGAGCCAGCTGAAGCCGCCTCCGGTCTGGGAAACGATGAGCCCGTAGCTGCCGTTGGAGATGACGTTCACCCAAGGTTTGGGTGTCAGGGGAGTGACGATGACGTATTCCCAGCCGTCCGCCGAGAAGTACCCGTACCGTGTCCGAAAGCGTTCCTCTGGCATGCTGGGTTTGGCCTCCGTGACTGGTGTGGGGTCCGAAGCCTGATGGTCCGTCCCTGCGCTGGCGTTCAGGATCGTGCTTCATCAAAACTGGATTTCCACCGAGACGCGGTTCACAGAGCTGAGCCGGCCCCAGTCCTCGAAGGCGTAATCGAACCGAAGCGGGACAGTAGGGCTGAGGTAATAGACGAGGCCGGCGCCGAGCGTGAGGCCCTTTTCGCTTTGGTCCTCGAACAGGGCCTGGTAGCCTCCGCGGAGAAAGAAGCGGTTGCGGAATGCGTACTCGGCCCCGAAGCTCAAGTTCTCCGAGTTGTCATTGGGATGTCGAGCCTCCACGCTGAGGATCAGTTTTTGCCAGTCGCTCTGGAGCGCTACCGCCGAGAGTCCGAAACGGAAAAGCAAGGGCAGATCCCAGCGATCCGTCTGCAGGTTCGCGAAGATGTTCTCATTGTCCCCCCACTGGCTGGGATCGAAGTCGTAGTTGACGAAGACGTCCTTGCCAACGTACTGGAGCTTCGGGCCGAAGTTGGACAGGCTGATCCCCAGCGTCAGCCAGGGGAAATCGGTTTGGTAAAGGAAGCCGAGATCCACAGCGAAGGCTGAGGCCGCCATGTGCCAAATCTGCTGCCGTATGTACTTGGCATTGAAACCCATGCGGAAACGGTCGGTGAGCTCCCGGGCATACGTGATCCCAAGCGACATGTCCATGGCACTGAAGTACTCACCCGTGCCTTCCGGCTCGAACTCCGTACGCACCTTGATATCGGGCATGGAAAGGGAAGCGAAGTGAAAGCCCAGGGTTCCGAACCCTCCCAGGCGGACTGCTACACCTGCGAAGTCGAAGCGGGTGTCGGCCAACCAGTTCGTGTGGATGAAACAGGCCCCGCCGCGAGGCTGGAGGCGGGTGACTCCGGCAGGATTCCAGTAGAGGGCAGTGACGTCATTGGCCACCGCCACGAAAGCGCCGCCCATGCCGATGGCCCGCGCTCCCACCGGGATCTTCAGGAATTGCGCTCCCGTCGTCCCCGACTTCGTCATGCCGGCGAAGGCCAATGGAGACGCCGAGGCGGCGGAGAAAAGCGTCAGCAGAATCCATCGCCAGAATGCGCGCATAACCCCTCACCCTCACTTGATCAGTGCGAAGCGTCCGACCTTCTCGCCCACGCCCGGGGCTTCGACGTGGTAGATGTACACGCCCGGTGCAATGTCCAGCCCGTCCTTGGTGGTGAGGTCCCAAGGCTCGGCGCCGTTGAGAGCCGTGGAATGATGCTCGAGCGTACGCACGTGCTCGCCAGAGATGGTGTAGATGCGGATCGTGCAGTCCTTCGGCAGGTGGATGAAGTACACCCGCCGTTCCCCCCTTCCTGTGGCCAGGAGGCGCCGAGGTTCCCAGCGGGCCGCTGCCACGTAAGGATTGGGTACGACGGCCACGCTATCGAGCGTCTGGACCGCCCTCTTGGGATCGATGCGACTGGCCCGGGTGGTGAATTCGTAGACGTCCCCGGTGCGGAAGGGGGTCTTGATCTGGATGCGGAGGACATCGCCAGGTTGGGGGAGTTTCGGCTCCTCACCCCCGTAGGGACGGAGGAAATTCACCCGCCAAACTTCTCGGGGAATGCTCCCGTCTCGGATGATGATCCGAATGTAATCGCCGGGAGAGACGAGGCTGTCCCGCTGCGCCGGATCCGGTTCCTCCAGCGCGAAAAGCACCTTGTGGTTCTCGTAGACATCCCACACCGTGAAGTTCACCGGGAAGCGAGGGCGGAACCACCAGCTCGTGTCCTGCACGCCGAAACGGATCTCGTAGCTCGACGGGTAGCCGGGGCGCCTCCTCGGGAAACGGTACCGATGCTCCACGTAAACCGGAAGGTTGCAGTTTCCTCGGATCCAGCCGCTGCGGAGCCCATCCCATTCGATGCTGTCGGTGAAGGCGAACAGCCGCATCCCGTGGAAGACGGGATTGTAGTCCTCACCACGGACGTAGGGCGAGCGCCTCACGATGGTGTCTGGCGCAGAGGGATGGGTCACGTCGATCAGGTGGTAGGTGATTTGCCCGGCGACGGAGGTGTCGTCGAAAACCACCCGGTACTTTTGCCCTTCCGGGACCAGGAGCGGATCCAGCACCTGGACCCAAACATGTCCTGTTGCGAATCCGGACACATGGGCGATTGAATCTTTCACGCCGCCGCTTCGGAACCCGGCTGCGGGAGCTTGGGGCGTGACCTGCACCGTGTTCACGTCAAGTTTCACGTTGCCATTGACGTCCTGGACGATGACGCGACTACATTCGGAAGGGTAGATGTGTAGGTCCGGATCACCCCGGTCGTAGGAGACAACGGCGTAGTAGTACGTCTTGCCATTGATGACATCCGTGTCCGTCCAGGAATGTTGGAGCCCCTTGTTATCGCCCATGTACAGCTTCACCCCCTGGTAGTCCAGCGGGAAGAACCCGGAAACTTCGTTCCGGATGTCAAACTGAGCCACCGGCTTGAGGAATGTCTGCTCTCCGAAGGCGTTGGTGATGATTCGGGCATCGAGGAATCCCGGGTCGGTACTCTTGTAGATCTTGTAGCCTTCGAAGTCGTACGGCGGGTCCATGAAGGGATCGTAGCTGCGCTCAGCGCGGTCATCCCAGTACAGCGTGACCTTCCTGTCGCCAGCGACGGCCCAAACCCGCGGCTTGTCCGGAGGTCGGGCGAAGTTGTAGTTGTTGTTGTAGATCTCCTGGACGGTGATCTTATTGCGGCGGATGTCTTCCAGATTCTCCCCGAACACGAGGCACACCGAGAATCGTTCGGTCTGGAGTGGGCGAAGAGGGATGGGCCCAGAGCCGTACAGGAAGGCAATATTTCCGTTCTGGAGTTTGGTATCGAAGTGGCTGTAGGAGGTCCGGTCCCAAATCTCCTTGTCATCGTAGAAGGCCACCCCGGTACCGATGTAGAAGACGTCGAAGGCGGTGAGCCCGATTTGGTCGGATTCATCCTTGTCGGTGGCGTCGAAATGGGGTTCTCCGGCAGTGGGTAGGCCGTCTCCCTCCCCAGCGTCTCCGGACCCAGCCAGTCCATCGGCGCCAACATCGTCGCGCTCGGGGTCCCAGTCAAGATCATTGTCGATGCCGTCGTCTCTCCGCTCGTCGATCATTTCGTCCACGCGGCCGTCGCCGTTGTTGTCGAGGCCGTCGGCGTACTTGAAGCCAATGTGCATCGGCGCTTCGTCGATGAGGCCGTTGCCGTTGTCGTCGATGCGGTTCTCAGGGATTTCCCCGAGCAGCATGTTCTCCGTGATGACGGGGCTTCCGGGTTCGCCGTCGCCGTCATCATCAATGCGATTGTAGGGATTGCCCGGGCTCTCGAGGAAGGCGTAGCCGCAGTAGCCCGTGGGCCCCCAGCCGGTCTCTCCGATGCCGTTGGTGTCCCAGGAGTAGGTGATGTCTTGCCCGATGTCGAAGGAGGCATTGTCATCGTTGGAATCGAATTGACCCCCAACGCCCACATCCACGTACATGCCGAATACGATCTTCTGGTAATTGTAGGTGCCCTCATTGGTGATGTCGTAGTGCCAAAAGATCAGGTCTTCGGCGAGCATGTTGGCCCACTGGAATCCGCGCACGCCGACGCGCAGCCCCAGACCTCGCCGTGTCCGGTCTGTGGAATCGGGGTAGAAGGGGTGGGCGTCGTCGCAGTTGTCGTCCATCACGAAATAGCTTTCCTGGTCGGCATTGGTCCGCTTGCCGAAGTACCCGTTCCAGTAGCCGCTCCAGCTGGCGTCCTTATCTGGCCAGGAGGGCGGCCAACTGTTGGGGTCGTCGCTCATCGCGATCTTGTCCTGGTGAGGGTTGGCATATCCCGGGCGGGGCTGCCAGCCTCGTTCCACACCTTCCGGCGAAACGTCCATCAACTCGCGGTAGCCCGCCTCGCACAGGTACAGCGTGTCGCCGAGGTGATTGACGACCTGCGCCACGACGATCGGGGTGATGCCGTCCATGTAGGAGTGGTTACTGCCCTTCGGCCAAACGCCGGATGGCTGTCGTCCCCACCACGCCACCTCGCCGAAATTGTAGAAGAGCGTCTCGACCAGATTGCCGTTGTGGATGCCCTCTTTCCGGTAGCGGCGATTGCCCCGCATTTCCGGGGGCACGCGAACCTGAGCGAGGGCCAAGGCGCTTTCGATGAGGATCAGCAGCCCCACAAGGGCCGTCTGCGTGCCTATGCGACGTATTCTCTTCATGGTCTGCCCTTTCCGGCAAATTGCGCATCTCTTGCCTCAGCCGGGCGCTCGAGACCGCCCCTCCTCACGACCGGTACGGTTGACGTGCCCGGACCGCCGGCGCACCGTCGTGTCCGGCGCGGGGAGAATACTTCACCCGCCGCGCGAGCGGGGCAGAGCCATCTCTTCCCGCTCTCCTCCATCGCCTCTGTCCCCAGGCCCGGGGCCGGCCTCAAAACTCCAACTCTACTCCGACCAGGACCTTGCGCGGCTCGGAATAGAAATCGGGCCGCTTCAACCACTCCGCGAGGGTATTGACATCCTCGCGGCGCTCCACCACATAGTGACTCACCAGCGAATAGCCAGCCCTGCCCGTGTCCGAATAAACCTCCAGCTCGTTTTTCCGGTCAAAGAGGTTGTACACCTTCAGGAAAAGGCTTCCCGTCGCCTTCCCCAGAGGGAAGTAGCGGGCCACGCGCAGGTCGACGGTGTAGTTGTACGGCTTGCGACCGCTGTTTTCGAAGGTGGTTTCCAAGCTCTGGATCGCGGGTGTGTAGGGGAGCCCGCTCTGGAACTGCCCGACGATCCCGACACTGAACCTGCGAGGCAGATCGTAGGAAACGGTCAGATTGATCGTGTGCCGCTGATCCCAGTTGAGCGGGACTACCTGGATATTGCTCTTCTTCGGTGGAGTGGACTGCTGGTTGTAGAACTCCTGGTTCGGATCCGAGGCATTGCCCTCGGCGATCTGGAAGGTGTAATCCAGGGAAAGCGTGAGGTGGTCAGCTTCGGTTGGTCGCTTGTTGACGGCCACCGTGATCCCGCGGATGTTCCCGTAGTCGCGATTCTCGTAGCGAGCGTAGCGGTCACCGAGGGCGTAGGTTTCGTAGATCCGCGTTCCGAGCAGGTTGCGCGCATCTTTGTAGTAGCCGGTGACGTCCAGGCCGAGCCAGCCTCCGAATTCCTGCTGGAGACCCACTTCGTAGATCACCGTGGACTGCGGCTTGAGGTCGGCATTGCCCATCAGCGTGCTCAGGCCCCCGGGGGCCACGGCGAATCGCGGGTTGGTATAAAGGTACTCGTACGGCGGGATCTGGAAGAAATGGCCGTACGAAGCGTGGATCACGCCGCTCTCTGTGATGGGGAAGGCCAGTCCCACCCGCGGGCTGAGCTGGTGCTTCACCTCTGCCGGACGATACGCGTCCGCTCGCTGGCGGTAGATGTTGCTCGGATCCCGCAGGTCCCGGGGCACTTTCCACTGCGGATCGAAATAGTCGTAGCGCAGCCCGACGTTCAACGTCATGCTGCGAAGCTCGATCTTGTCTTGCACGTACGCGGAGCCTGCAATTGGCTTCTGCGTGTACGTGCCCCGAGCAAAATAGGCTGTGGGGTCGAAGATGCCCCCGCCCGGAAGCCCCTTGTAGTAGGCCTCGAAGCTATTCACCCAGATTCGATCCTGGCGGATTTCAAAGCCGGTCTTGACCTGATGTACCTTCGTGAGCTGCGAGGTGAGGTCGAAGCGGACGCTGGTGGAGGTTGTGGTCCGGTAGAAGTGGTTCATGTTCGTCCCGCCCGTGAGGAAGCTGAAGGCGTCCTGGCGATTCCGAAGGATGAGCGGATTGACGTAGCGGGGATCATGCGGATCCTCGTACAAGTAGGAGCGGAAATCGTAGGTGTACCGGGCCACTTTGAGCGTGTAGAAAGCCCTCGCAGAGAGCACATGGTTGAAATCCACAATGTGGGTGATCCCGTGCTCGCGATTGGTCACATCCCCATCCGGGTTGTACTTGTACAGGTGATTGTAATTGCGGTAGCGGTACCAGTGGGCGAGCAAGCTGTAGCGGAGCCGGAGGTTGGGCCGGAGCTTGAAGAACAGCTTCGCATTAGCATAGAGCTCGCCTCGGTAGTTCATCGCGACGGGCTGGCGATCGCCCGTCTCTTCGATGTACACCGCCTTGGGGTCGAAGCTGGAGGAGTCCGACGGGTTGAAGCGCCTCTGCCCGTAAAGCCAACCATCCGAGTAATAGCGACGCACGGAGAGGTAGTAGCCGAGGCGATCCCGCAGGCCTGGGAGGGGACCGGTGAGGTAGGCCTGCCCGTTGGAGATGTCCAGCGGCCTCACGCGATCGATGTTGTAAAAGAGATCCTTGTGGGCACTCAAGTAATCTCCCGCGTACAGGGTAGCCCCGGCGTGGAAATGATCCCGCGGATCCTTCGTCACCACCTCTACGATGCCGGACATGACTTGCCCGTACTCGGCATTGAAGGTGCCGCTGATGACCTTGAGCTCCTGCACGTTGTTCTGATCGACCCCGACTGCCATCCTCCCGGAGAAGGGGTCGGTGACGGAGATGCCATCGATGAGGTAATTGATCTCGCTGGCGCGCCCCCCTCGGACGTGCAGCTCGCCGCGGCTGTCGCTGATGATCCCGGCTTGCAGCTGAAGGATCTCCTGAAAGCTCTCCACCGGGAGGGAGGCGATCTCCTCCGCAGAGACGCTGGCGGCCGTGGCGGTGAGATCGCGCTGGACCAGCGGCTGTCGGGCTTCGACCACGATCTCCCGCCCGAGGTCGATCGCCACTTGCTGCAGCCGAAAGTCAATCCGCACCGTGCGGTCCACGGAGACGCGTACGCCGGTCACCGTCATCTGTCCGTAGCCGATCATGGAGGCCATGAGGTTGTAGGTTCCTGGTGGCACATTGAGGATGATGTAATCGCCCTCGGCGTCGGCCGCTGCCCCCATTTGCGTGCCCACAAGGATCACGTTGGCGCCCGGCAGGGGCTCGCCCGTCTGTGCGTCCACGACTTTGCCAGCAATCTTGCCCGTCTGGCCAGCCTCTACCCAGAGGGGTAGGAAGATCGTCAAAACTGCCAGTCGACCAAACACCCACCTTGCGGCGCTCATGGTCCTCTTCCCGGAAATGGGGGGCCGGGGAGTCAAAAGGGTCCCCAGCCCCCTGTGGTTGGCAAGTTACCTGACGAGCAGCATCTTGCGGATCTGCGTGTAGTCCGGAGTAGTGAGCCTGTACATGTACACTCCGCTCGGCGCGGCCTCACCATTTTCGGAGCGCCCGTCCCACGTGACCTGATGCAGACCTGCCACCTGCGGCCCATCGAAGAGGGTGGCCACCTTGCGGCCGAGGACGTCAAATACCTCGATCTTCACCCTCGTGGCCTTCGGTAGCTGGTAGGCAATCGTGGTCGTGGGGTTGAAGGGGTTCGGGTAGTTCTGCGCCAGCTCGAAGCGCTTGGGCAAGCTCGTCACGCCGGGCTGGCCCACGCCGACGGAAGTCTCGGGCGAGAGGATCACCTCTCGGTACATGTAGTACTTCTCGAAATTGGCGTCAGCCCACTGGGTGCCCCACCAGTGGGGGGCGTAGTCGGAGACGTCGGGGTTGAAGGCGTCGGCGGAGGCGAAGTCGATGTCCCAGATGACGACGCTGAGGCGGACGGTGTCGCCGTCGGCGTAGCCGAACATGTCGGTGTGGATGACGACCTCGAGGGAGTAGCCGGCGTCTTTGCCGTTGGATTCGGTGTGGGTGAGGGTTTGTGGGGGTAGGTAGCAAGCGCCTTCTGCGCCGCCGGTGGGGACGTTGGCGTTGAGTTCGAAGCGGGCTCCTTCGCCGACGGTGTTGCCGAAGAACATGTTTTTGATTTCGAGGCGGTCAGCGGGTCCGGGGATGATGCCTTTGTAGGTCATCCAGAGGAAGAGGCCGTCGGCTTCCCAGCCGGGGGACCATTCGCAGACGGAGGAGTCGTTGGAGACGACGCCGACGTAGAGGTCGGTGCCTTTGTGGGCAAATTTGACGATGGCGAGGCTTTGGTCGGTGTAGGCGTTGTTGGGATTGCCCCACTGCATGTACCAACCCGCCGTGGAGGACGGGGACCCGACGGCGACCACGATCGAGTCCGCTCGACGCCAGAATTCCTCCGTGAGCCGGCCGTCGAGCTGGATGGGTTGGTCGGTGCGGATGGCGATCTTGCGCGGTGGGTCGGCGAGGCGGAGGATGCGGAATTCCGTACCCCATTCGCTGCCCCACCACATCTTGTTATAGGAGCCGATCACCCATTCCTCGCCCGGTGTGCCGGTCTGCTTGTCGGGATCGAAGATATTGAGGATGACCGGCACGCCGGCGTAGGGATCGGTGTAGCCGAGCTTGTCGAGGTGGATCACCAGCTCGGCGGTGTAGCCGTTGTCGATCTGGGTTGTGTCGTTGACGACTGTGCCCGGACCCTTCACGGCCGTGCCGAAGCCGGCGCCCTCCACCTCTGCCTCATAGGCGATGTCCGGGTCGTGTCCGGGCTTGTTCCAGAAGAGCTTGAATTCCTTCGGAATCCCGTCGGCGGTCCACACTTTCATGAATAGGCCATCGCCTTCCCAGCTGCCGCCCCATTTGTTGACGTAGCGGTCGTTGGACTGGATAGCGATGTACAGGTCGAGCCCGTAGTGGAGCATCTTGACGATAGTGGTGGTGGTGTCCTCGTAGACGCCGCTCACCTGGACTCCGTCGGTCACGCCGTACTCGACATCTCCCGGACGGAAGTTCTGGCGGAAGACGAGGTGGTCGAAGCGGCGCTGCCAGTCGGTCTCGTCGAGCTTGCCGTCCACGGTGATGGGCTTCTCAGCAGATTGGATCTGCAGGTAGGGCGGGTCGATATGCCCCGGTTTCTGAACCACGCCACCCGGAATGCCCGTACCGGTCAAGGTTACGGTAGCGGGACCCGCGTTGCTCTCGATGCGCAGCTGGGCGGTGAAGTCGCCGATGCGCGTCGGCTTGAATGTGATGCGCACGCGCACGCTATCCTTGGGCGGCACGGCGAAGCTTTTCCGGTCGCTGGAGAACTGCGGGTCCGTGGAGGTCACGTTGGTCACGGAGAGGACCCCATCTCCGCGGTTGATGACGTAGAACGACAGGGTCTTGCCCTCGTACAAGGGCACGCGTCCGAACTGCAAGGCCGAGGGGGAAACGGCGATCTGCGGCTGGCCGATCGTCGTGTCGGGCACCATCACGACTTCCCGGTACATGTAGTACTTCTCGAAATTGGCGTCGGCCCACTGGGTGCCCCACCAGTGGGGGGCGTAGTCGGAGACGTCGGGGTTGAAGGCGTCGGCGGAGGCGAAGTCGATGTCCCAGATAACGACGCTGAGGCGGACGGTGTCGCCGTCGGCGTAGCCGAACATGTCGGTGTGGATGACGACCTCGAGGGAGTAGCCGGCGTCTTTGCCGTTGGATTCGGTGTGGGTGAGGGTTTGTGGGGGTAGGTAGCAAGCGCCTTCTGCGCCGCCGGTGGGGACGTTGGCGTTGAGTTCGAAGCGGGCTCCTTCGCCGACGGTGTTGCCGAAGAACATGTTTTTGATTTCGAGGCGGTCAGCGGGTCCGGGGATGATGCCTTTGTAGGTCATCCAGAGGAAGAGGCCGTCGGCTTCCCAGCCGGGGGACCATTCGCAGACGGAGGAGTCGTTGGAGACGACGCCGACGTAGAGGTCGGTGCCTTTGTGGGCGAATTTGACGACGGCGAGGCTTTGGTCGGTGTAGGCGTTCTTGGGATTGCCCCACTGCATGTACCAACCCGCCGTGGAGGAGGGGGAACCCTTCGCTACGACGATGGAATCGGCGTTCCGCCAGAAGCCCTCGCTGAGCCTCCCGTCCAGGACAATCGCTTCCTTCGTCCGGATGGCGATCTTGCGCGGTGGGTCGGCGAGGCGGAGGATGCGGAATTCCGTACCCCATTCGCTGCCCCACCACATCTTGTTGTAGGAGCCGATCACCCATTCCTCGCCCGGTGTGCCGGTCTGCTTGTCGGGATCGAAGATATTGATGATGACCGGCACGTCCGCGTAGGGATCGGTGTAGCCGAGCTTGTCGAGGTGGATCACCAGCTCGGCGGTGTAGCCGTTGTCGATCTGGCTCGTGTCATTCACAACGGTGCCGGGCCGTTTCCACCCCACCCCGAAGCCGGCTTCCGGGATGGTGGCCTCGTAGTTCATCTCCGGATTGGGGCCGGAGAGATTGAAGTAGAGCTTGAATTCTCGGTCGATGCCTGTAGCGTCCTTCACCTTCATGAACAGGCCATCGCCCTCCCAGCTGCCGCCCCACTTGTTGACATACCGGTCGTCGGACTGGAGGGAGATGTAGAGGTCTAGCCCGTAGTGGAGGATCTTCACGATGGTGGTGGTGGTGTCCTGGTAAGTGCCGCTCACCTGGGCGCCGCCGGTCACGCCGTACTCCACGTCCCCGGGCTGGAACTTCTGGCGGAAGACGAGGTGATCAAAGCGGCGTTGCCAGTCGGTTTCATCCAGCTTTCCGTCCACGGTGATGGGCTTCTCAGCGGATTGGATTTGGAGGTAGGGGGGGTCGATGTGTCCTTGGGCCAACCCCTGCAGGGGCAAGGCCAGACTCCCGATGAGGAGCCCGATCCAGCACTTGGCAAGGTTTCTCATGACACACCTCCGCGGCAAGAAGCTCACTGCCTCTTCGGCGCGCAGATTCGCGCCCTCCTCTGGGTTTCCCCGGCTCTCTCCGTGGGATCTCGCATGGGAGCACGGGATCGGCGGTTCCGAATCGATACGGGCGGTGAACGAGGGGGATAGCGAGCCTTCGACGAGTTCCTCACGGACAAGCCCTCCTTTCCCGCAGACCTTCCCCTTCGCGGACTTGTGCCCAATAGCGCACAGGCGTGCGGGCCACTGGCCTCCCGAATCACACGACCCCGTACGGGGCGGAAGGGGAACAACCACAAGACTCGCGGATGATCAATCCGGTCGTGAGCTCCAGACGGTACGGCTGGTGAGGATCGGCTTCTCCGTCGATCATTTGCAGCAGATAGCGTACGGCCCTCCGGCCCAGCTCCTCGATCGGGACGTGGACGGTAGTGAGGGTGGGACGAATGTATCGGCTCAGGCGTATGTCGTCGAAGCCGACGATGGCTACATCCTGGGGGATGCGGAGACCGAGGCGGGAGGCCGCTTCGTAGGCGCCCAGAGCCATCATGTCGTTCTCGGCGAAGATGGCCTCGGGCCGCTGGCTCTGGGACATGAGCCGATTGAACCCGTAGAAACCCGAGGTCTTGGTGAAGTCTCCGGCCACGACGAAGCTTTCGGGCAAGGGGATGCCGTGCGCGTCCAAGGCGGCGCGGAACCCGCGGAAGCGCTCGGCGGAATCGTAGTTGTCGTCCGGCCCAAGGATGACCCCGATCTTCCGGTAGCCATGCTGGACCAGGTGTTCCGTCACGGCGAAAGCGCCCTGGTAATTGTCGACATTCACGCTCGCCGTGCAGGCGACGTGGGAACCGGCGTTGAGAAGCACGATGGGGCAGCGGCTGCGGGAGACGATCTCCTCGATGTCGTTCATCCGCTGGGAGGCCATGAGGATCACCCCATCCACGCGGCCGCTCATCATGAATTCCAGCGAGGTGCGCAGGAAATCGCGCTGGCGATGGGAGCTCGAGAGGAGGATGTAGCGGTTGGCTCGGTAGGCTTCCTCTTCGATCCCCTGGACGAGGTCCATGAAGAATTCGTCCACCAGCTCGGGCAGAATGACGCCGAGGGTGTCGGTGCGGCGGCGGGAAAGGCCTCGGGCGATGGAGTTGGGGCGGTAGTTGAGCTCCTCGGCGATCGCCAGGATGCGACGGCGGGTTTCTGCCCGAACCCGTCCGGAACCGCTGAGCGCCCGGGAGACGGTGGCGATGGAAACGCCGGCCCGTGCGGCGATTTGGGCCATATCGACTTTCTTCATGGGGAAAGCGCTTGCAATGTCCTGCGCGGTTTAAACCTGCGTCGCAGCGCCTGGTAATGTAAGCGCTTACATATTACATCGCTTCATCGACGTTGTCAAGTCCTTTTTTGCGGCTGGGGTCCTACTCCCGAAGCCCGCCCATCCAGATCCCGCGCAGGTAGTGGCGCTGCAGCATAAGAAAGACGATCACAATGGGGGCCACCGTCAACACCGATCCGGTCATCATGAGCTCCACATCCGGGGTGTGCTCCCCCATGAGGGTGGCGAGGGCCACAGGGAGGGTGTACATGTCCTCTCGAGTCATCACCACGAGAGGCCAGAGGAAGTCGTTCCACGTGCCCACGAAGGTGAACAATGCCAGCGTGGCCAGGATGGGCCGGGCCAGCGGCAGGACGATGCGCCAGTAGATCGCCCAGTTTCCCGCGCCGTCAATTCGGGCTGCCTCCAGGAGGCTATCGGGCAGACCGTCCAGGTACTGTTTGACCAGGAAGATGCCGAGAACGCTGGCCATTCCGGGCACGAGGATCCCGAAGTACGTGTTGAGCAAGTGCAGATGCTTCAGCAGGAGAAAGACCGGCAGCATTGTCACCTGGCCGGGAATGATCATGGTGGAAAGCAAGACGGAAAAGAGCGCTCGTTTCCCGCGGAAAGAGAACTTTGAGAAGGCGAAGCCAGCCATGGAGTTGACCATGAGGGAGACGGCGCTCACCCCGATGGCCAAGATGAGGCTATTGAGGAAGTAGCGGCCGACGCTGAGCCGTTCCATCAAAGCTCTGTAATGTTCGAGAGTGGGAGATTCCGGCACGAGTCGGGGTGGGAACTGAGAGGCCTCCCCGGGATGCATCGCCGAAGCGCTCAACATCCAGAGAAATGGGAAGCAGGACCACAGGGCCAGTAGCGCCGCAGCCAGATGCAGCGCCGCCGAGAGCAGTCCTTTTTTCCACCGGCGGCCGCGCATCAGAGCCGCTCCGCCCTTCGCAACAGGAACTGAGCGCTTCCCGCAACCAGCATCAGCGCGAAGAGGACAAAAGCGATGGAAGCAGAGTAGCCCATCCTCCACCAGCGGAAGCCCTGTTGATATAGGTAGAGCACCAAGCTCAGCGTGGCGTTGAGAGGTCCTCCCTGGGTCATCACGTACGGCTCGGCGAACAGCTGCAGATAGCCGATCGCCGTGAGCAGAGCTACAAATCCGACGGTGCGCGAAAGCTGGGGCAAGGTGACGTGGATTTGCTGCTGCAGCCAGCTGGCCCCGTCGATCCGCGCCGCGTGGTAAAGATCTTCGGGGATCGTCTGCAGACCGGCGAGGAAGATGAGTGTGTGATAGCCGAAATTCTTCCAGACCGCGAGCACGATGATGGCCGGCATGGCCAGCCGCGGGTCGCCCAGCCAGTCCACCGGCTGCAGGCCGAGAATCCGCAGGCCGTAGTTGATCAGGCCGAAGTGGGGATGATAGAGGTAGCGCCAGACGATGGCGACCGCCACCATGTTGGTGACGACCGGCAGGAACACGGCGAGCCGGAAGAACTGTGCCCCGCGCAGTCGCTCGGAATTGAGTAGGAGCGAGCACGCAAGGGCGAGGAGAATCGTCACCGGCCCGGCGACCGCGACAAAGTACAGCGTGTTGAGCGTGGCTTTCCAGAAGAGAGGGTCGTGGAAAAGGCGCGCGTAATTGCCGAACAGCACGAAGCGAGCCCGGCGGAAGTCCGCCAGAGAATAGACGTCGAAATCGGATAGGCTCATGACAAAGGCGGCGAGAACCGGCAGGAAGAAGAAGACCGCCAGCGTGAACAGGGCCGGGAAGGCGAACAGGAGGGCGGCCCTCGCCTCCGGTCGACTGCGATGGCTCAGCTGGCCCATCTCACTCCGCCAGCAACCCTTTCGTCAGAAGCCACCTACGCTTTTCCAGGATCGCGTCCAGGTCGCGGTTCAAGAGCGGAATTGCTTCCTCGAGCGTCCGCCGGCCCAGCACCACGGCTTCGAGGTGTTCCTGGATTTTCACAGCCACCTGTTCCCATTCCGCGATCTTGGGCATGCTCGCCACGGCGCTCAGCTGCTCGTAGAAGGCGGTCATTTTGGGATCCTCGCGAATGCCCAGCTGCCAGCTGTCCTTCCGCGGGGGCAAGTCTCCCGTGAGTTGGAAGAATCGGAACTGAGAGGCTGGTTCGCTGAGGAACTCGATCCATTTCCAAGCAAGCTCGTGGTTGCTGCAGGTCGAGAAGATCACCAGGCTCGAGCCACCGGCTACGGACAGGCGATTCTTGTGGCCCGGCAAGGGGGTGGTGGTCCATTGCGACTCGAGGGCAGGATAGCGACGCCGCAATTCCCCCACATTCCAGGGTCCGGTGATCATCATCGCGATGTTTGCGGAGGCGAATGCCTGGAGCAGATTGGCAAACTCCGTCATCCGGGTTGGCGCGTGTCCTCGTTCGAAGAAGCGCAGGTAATGGCGCAGGGCTTCCACCGTCCGCGGATCATCGAGAGCTCCGCGAGCATTGCCGTCCGCGAGTAAGATCCCGTTGTTCTGCAGCACAAAAAGCAAGGGGACTTGCCACTCGGTGTAGATCAAGGGGAAAAAGACGGGATAGGTGCCGGGTCTTGCCTGGCGGACCCGTTCGCAAGTCTCCAACCATTCTTCCCAAGTGGAGGGCGGGTGGGAGATACCGGCCTGACGGAAGAGGTCGATGCGGTAGAAGAGAACGCGGGTATCCACGTACCAGGGGATCCCGTAGATTCTGTCCCCCATGCGGTTCGTTTCCCAGATCCCGGGGAAGTAGGTGTCCGCGCGGATGGTTCCGGAACTCGCAATGAGCTGGTCGAGCGGCAGCAAGGCCCCGATCGCTTGAAACTCCGGTAGCCATGTGTTGCCAAGCTGAGCCACATCTGGAAGAGCCCCGCCGGCGAAGGCCGTGAGGAGCTTCTCGTGAGCGGCGGACCAGGGGATGCTTTGCACAATGACGCGCGTGCCCGGGTAGCGCTGTTCAAACTCGGGGACGAGCGTGCGGACCTCTTCTCCTTCCACTCCCATGGCCCAGAAGGTGAGGCTGCGGCGCGGGGCAGCAGCCGGATGGCAAGCGAGCAGGCCTGCGCCGGCAAGAAGCAACCCGCAGAGGTACCGCACGGAATCCCTCCGGTGTAAGCGTTTACACCGAAATCTAACCACCCACGAGGCCGCAGTCAAGGCCTTTCGCCGGGATCCGGCTCCGTCCTCCATTGCCCTGAACGCAGGGGCAGGCCGAAGCGGGCCGTGAGGGAAACTTGGGCCGGCTTCTGGCGTTTAGGCACCGCGCCTTCATCCCGGGTGGCGACTCCTTTGGCGAACCATCACATCCAACGGGATGGACCCTCGATGGCCAGTTTGGCAGATCGAGACGTTGTGGATTGAGTCCGGAGGGAAGAAATCCATGCGACGGCGGCTGACGAGCTGGACTATTTCGATGCTGATTGGTTTGCTTCTCCCGATGGCGGTAAGGGCAGAAGGCAAGGTGGTCTCGCTCTCTCTTTTCCCCTCGTTGAGCGGTTTCCAGCCGGGTTCGGCGATGAGGGTTGCAGCGCGCGTCGAGATCGAGCCGGGGTGGCACATCAACGCGCATCGGCCGTCCGAGGCGTTTCTCATGCCCACGGAGCTCGTATTTGTGCCGGTGGAGGGCGTCTCCTTCGGCGAAGTGCAGTTCCCTCCTGCGGAGACCAAGTCCTTTTCCTTCTGGCCGAAGCCTCTCACCGTCTACGAGGGGAGCCTTTTGCTGTTCGCGGAAGTGCGGTTGGCGGAGTCGTTCCGCGGCGATTCTCTGCGGCTTCGCGCCGCCTTGCGATACCAAGCGTGCAACGACAGCCTGTGTTCGCCGCCGGACACGGTTTTTGCGTGTCTCACGATCCCCGTTGTGAGTTTGGCCACGCCCGTCCATCCGGTGAATGACTCCCTCTTCGGCCAGCTCCCTGCTTTGGGCCAGCAAGAAGCTCATGCGGGAGGCGAGGTGGCCCAGCTGGTGGCCAGGAGGGGGATGTTCTTCGCCCTCCTCTTCGTCTTCCTTGGAGGACTTGCTCTGAATCTCACCCCTTGCGTCTATCCTCTGATCCCGATCACGGTGAGCTACTTTGGGGCGCAGCAGAATCCCTCGCTGGCGCAGGCTTTCGGCAAGTCCCTGGCGTACGTCGTCGGCATCGCCGTGATGTATTCGGTCCTGGGTGTGGTCGCGTCCCTCACCGGGGGCCTGTTCGGGGCATCTTTGCAGAATCCCTGGGTTCTGGCCTTCGTCGCCGCGGTGTTCGTGGCGCTCGCTTTGAGCTTCTTCGGTTTGTACGAGTTCCACCTGCCCTCCTGGCTCCTGGGGGCTGCTTCGACCGGGAAAGGGGGGTACTTCGGAGCGTTCCTGATGGGTCTGACCGTGGGAATTGTGGCAGCCCCTTGCATCGGGCCCTTCGTCCTGGCTTTGCTGACCTACGTAGCCGCCACTGGCAGCCCGTTCATTGGGTTCTGGATGTTTTGCGTCTTCGCTCTCGGCTTGGGGTTGCCGTACCTCATCCTCGGAACCTTCTCCGGAAGCCTGGCTCGCCTGCCGCAGAGCGGCGCCTGGATGACTTGGGTGAGGAAGATTTTTGGATTCGTCCTGATCGGCATGGCGGTGTACTTCCTGCGGCCTGTCCTGCCGGAGGGAGTTCATCGCGCCCTCTTGATTGGCACCGCGATCGTCGGCGGGGTGTTCCTGGGTTGGCTGGAAAAGTCGCAGGCGCCCGGGTGGGGGTACCGGGTAGCCCGGTGGGCGGTGGGCGTCGGGGGGATCGCGATCGGGGTTTGGCTGGGCCTCGCGGGTGGCATAACGCACGGCGGGATTCGGTGGCAGCCCTACGATCCGGGGCCGCTCCAGTCGGCCCGCGCCTCCGGCAAGCCCGTGATCCTGGATTTCTCGGCCGAATGGTGTGTGGCCTGTAGGGAGTTGGACAGCAAGACCTTTTCCGATCCCCGCGTGGTAGCCAGGGCAAGCGAGTTTCTAACCTTCAGGGCGGACTTGACTCGCTACAGCTCCTCTCCAGCTACGGCGTTGCGCCAGCGGTACGGGATTGTTGGCTTGCCGACCGTGGTGTTCCTGATGCCGGATGGCGCCGAGATGGCGGACCTACGGGTCGTCGGCTTTCTGCCCGCTGACGAGTTCCTGGCCCGGATGGACAAGGCGCTGGGACGGGTCCGCGGGATGGATTCGTCCCAGCAATAGCGAGGGGGAACGCTGCGCGCAGAGGATCCGTTGTTGGAAAGCTGGAAGAGAAGCTCATCCGGCCGAGGAGGGTCGGATTGGGGGCGCCCTCGTGCAGCTCGACCGGATCCGGCCGTGGGCGTGGGGATTTCCGCAGCGGACATCTCCCCGCGAGGGAGGTTTGGCGATCCGCCTCGTCCTTCCCGGCGGGATGGTCTGCTAGTCGAAGGAGGCGCTTCGGGCTTTCGGCGCCAGGTAAAGGGCTTGCATTTCAGCGCAGCCTTGGTAAATTGCGGCTATGGACCGGGCCGCGGAGAGAGATGCCGTGAGACGGGTGTGCGTGGTGGTCAATCCTCGGGCCGGATTCGTTCCGTGGAAGGAGCCGATCGTGAAGACGATCCGGCGTTTCCTGTCGCGGAACGGCTTCGAGTGGGAACTGCGCATTATCCAGGGCCGCGGGCACGGCCGGGAGCTGGCGGCCGAGGCAGCGGCCGCGGGGTTCGACGTGGTCCTGGCCGTGGGGGGCGACGGTACGGTGAATGCTTGCGCCTCCGGTTTGGTCAACACCTCCACTTGTCTCGCTGTGGTTCCCACAGGCTCGGGCAATGGCATGGCGAGAGGGCTCGGCGTTCCCCTCACAGTCCGAAGGGCGCTTGAGGTCCTTTGCGACGGGCAGATTCATCGCATCGACGCTGGGAAGGTGAACGACACCTACTTTTTCGTCACGGCGGGCATCGGCCTCGATGCGGAGATCGGCCATGAGTTCGTCCATCGCGATCTGCGGGGGCTCCTTCCCTACTTTGCCATCGGCGTGAAGCTTTTCCTCCGTTACGAGCCGCAGGAGGTGCAGCTCAGCTTCCCGGACCGGGAGATCACGCGCAAGGTACTGGTGGTCGCCGCGGCCAACATGCCGCAATACGGGGGCAGCGCGCTCATCGCGCCGAAGGCCCGGCCGGACGATGGGGCCCTGGATGTTTGCGTGGTACGCGAAGTGAAACTCTTGCCCGCTCTCTACTATCTCCCTCGCCTTTTCTTGGGCACAATCGACACGGTGCCCTACGTCGAAATCATCCGAACTACGGAGCTGGTGATCCATCGGCCGAAGCCGGGGCCTTACCACTGTGATGGCGAGCCCTTCGAGGGGGGAACGGAGCTTCGCATTCGCATCATCCCCAGCTGCCTTTCCGTGTTGGCGCCGAGGAACTCGCCCCTCGGAAGACGGGCAGCTGGCGCCGGACCAGTCGAGTCGTCGGGCGAAGCCCAATGAGAGTGACGGCGGAGTATCCCTACATCTTCCCCCCATTGTGGTTCTTCCTGAAGGCTTCCTGTGCGGACCTTTGCCTGCTGGCTGACACCTTCAAGATCCCGAAGCGGCCGCGCATCAATCGCTATGGCATCGCTGGCAAGGATGGCGAACACTGGCTGATCGTGCCTTTGCATCGCCCTACGGGCTGGGCCTCGTCCGTCCGCGAAGTCGCCGTGGTCCCGGACGCAAGCTGGCGGCGAAGCCATCTGCGATCCTTGGCCACCTGCTACGCTATGGCGCCCTATCGCGAGTACTATTGGGATTCGCTGGAAGCTCTGCTGATCGATCCGGAGAGTTCCTACTTCAGCTTGGCGAGGCGGAGCATCCTTTGGCTCGCCTCGAAGCTTGGTCTCGGGGATCGCGGCTGGATTCCCCTTTCGGAAGTCTCGGGGGAAGCTGGCGGCGAGGGGGGCTTACTCCGCGCCTGCCAGAAGCTCCGAGCCAAGGAGTACGTCCAGCTCGCGGGCGACCGCGACGTGCGCGACGAGCGCGGATTCCTGCAGGCGGGCATTTCCGTGGTGCGTGTCTCCATTCCGCAATTCCGGTACCGGAACCTGGCGGGATGGGGGGGTGAGGAGCTCTCGGCCCTCGATCTTTTGTTCAACCTTGGGCCAGAAGCGGCCATTCGGCTGAGGGAGCTGGTGAGCGGAAGCATCCGGGCGCCGGAGGAGTCGGGGACGGACGATCGTGATTCGGGGATCACCGTGGAGTAGAAAAGGAGGCTCTCATGTTGAGCAAGCCCATGTGGAGAGTGGCGGCGGAGAAGATCGGGCAGTATCGCTCAGATATGGTGGAAATGCAGCGCTCGCTCACGGCCATTCCGGCCCTCGCTCCCGAGAACGGCGGGGAAGGAGAGTTTCGGAGGGCCGCCCTCATGAAACAGTATCTCGATCAGCTCCATCTCGACGAGCTCCTGGAGGTGAACTGCCCGGACGATCGAGTCCCGGCGGGGCATCGGCCCAACCTGATCGCCCGCATCCTCGGCAGGGATTCGTCCCGCACAGTGTGGGTGATGAGCCATCTCGATGTGGTTCCCCCGGGCGAGAGGGGCCTTTGGCACAGCGAGCCCTTCGAGCTGCGCGTCGACGGTGATACCCTTTACGGAAGGGGTGTGGAGGACAATCAGCAGGGGATTGTGTCGTCTTACTTCGCGGCGAAGGCGCTCCGCGATCTCGGGCTGGAGCCGCAATACAACATCGGACTCGTGTTCGTCTCCGATGAGGAGACCGGTAGCCGCATGGGGTTGCAATACGTGCTGGAGAAGCGCGGCGATCTGTTTCGACCGGACGATCTCATCATCGTCCCGGACGCCGGGGATCCGGATGGCACCATGATCGAGGTGGCGGAGAAAAGCATCCTGTGGCTGCGGTTCCACACCTTCGGCAAGCAATGCCACGCTTCCACGCCGGAGGAGGGGCGCAATGCCTTCAAAGCAGCTTGCTATTTGGCAGTGCGATTGCAGGAGCTCTACAAGGTTTTCCCGAAACGAGACGAGCTCTTCTCTCCGCCGATCTCTACCTTCGAACCGACCAAGAAAGAGGCGAATGTGCCCAATGTGAATACCATCCCCGGGGAAGACGTCTTCTACTACGACTGCCGCGTTCTGCCGTGCTACCAGCTGGAGGAGGTCGAGAAATGGATAGCGGGACGCGCGCGGGAGGTGGAGAAGGAATTCGGGGTCAGGATCGAGATTTCCTCCCCGCAGCGTCTGCAGGCCGCACCCGCAACGCCGGGGGATGCCCCTGTGGTCCGGGCCATCCAGCAGGCGGTACGAGACCTGCGGGGCAAAGAGGCGAAACCCAAGGGCATCGGCGGGGGGACAGTGGCGGCCCATTTCCGCCTGAGAGGACTTCCCGCCGCTGTCTGGTCCACGTTGGAGGGGGCCGCGCATCAGCCGAACGAGTTCTGTCGCCTGGGGAATATCGTTGCGGACGCCCAGGTCTTCGCTCACATCTTCCTAGCCGGGAAATGATCCGAAGACTTCTGCCGGGCGGCGAGCCCGGCTTGGCCACAGGTTAGGCGGACCAAGGGAGGAGGTTTGGCGATGACGGAGGTGAAAGCGCGAGTCGGTGTGATTGGCGGCAGCGGCGTCTACAACATTGAAGCCCTTCAGGACGTTGAGGAGGTGCGGATCACGACACCTTTCGGGGATCCCTCCGACACCATCGTCATCGGCACGCTGGCAGGGGTGCGGACAGCTTTCCTGCCCCGGCACGGGCGAGGGCATCGGATCATGCCCACAGAGGTGAATTCGCGGGCGAACATCTACGCGCTGAAGAGTCTCGGCGTGGAGTGGATCGTCTCGATCAGCGCGTGCGGGAGTCTGCAGGAATGGATCGCGCCGCGCCACGTCGTGGTGCCGGATCAGCTGATCGATTTCACGAAGAAGAGAGAATACACCTTTTTCGGCAATGGGATGGTGGGTCACATCAGTTTCGCGGAGCCGTTCTGTCCGGTGCTCAGCGAGCTTGTGGCGCGCGCCGTGGAACAGGAAGGAGGGAGAGTCCACCGTGGCGGTACCTTCGTCGTGATCGAGGGGCCTCGCTTCTCAACCAAAGCTGAATCCCGGGTGTATCGCCAATGGGGAGGCGACATCATCGGGATGACCGCCAGCCCCGAGGCGCAGTTGGCTCGCGAGGCCGGGATCTGCTACGCCACTATGGCGCATGTGACGGATTACGACGTCTGGCACGAAAGCGAGGAACCGGTGAGCGTGGAGATGCTCCTCGACAATCTCCGCGCCAACTCCGAGCTGACCAAGAGGGCGCTAACCCGGCTCCTGCCCACCATCCCGGCGAGTCGGGAGGGATGCGAGTGCGCACAAGCGACGAAATACGCAGTGATCACCGATCCGAAGAGGGTGCCGGAGCCGGTGCGGGATCGCCTCCAGCTCATCTTGAGGTGAACCATGCCCGCCAGACCAACCACGGACACGTTGATCGTGCGAGAGGTCGAGAGCCCCCTCGGTCGCCTGCGGCTGATCTTCGACGAGGTCGGTCTGTGCGAGCTCCACTTCGAGGGGAACGTGTCCCCCTCCTCTCCCCCTCAAGCGGAAGAGGGGCGGAGCAACTTGTGGTTTGTTGAGGAGACGGTGCGACGACTGCGCCGGTACTTCGCTGGGGAGCGCGTGTCGTTCGAGGACTTGCCGGTGAGTTTCCCCCGCGGCACGGATTTCGAGCGGCGGGTCTGGTCGGAATTGCGGAAGGTTCCCCATGGCCGGCTGATTACGTACGGCGAGCTTGCCACTCGCATCGGTGCGCCGGCTGCAAGCCGGGCGGTCGGGAGAGCTCTTGCGGCAAATCCCGTCCCCATTGTGGTCCCTTGCCACCGCGTGGTTCGAAAGGGGGGAGGATTGGGCGGCTTTTCGGCCGGCCTTGAGAAGAAAAGGGCTCTGCTCGAACTGGAGAAAGCGCTGTGAGGGGGCGTGCGCGGGTCCCGTTCCACATCCTCGTGGCGCAAGAGCTCGGACTGGAACGGATGGTCGTCGAATGGGGGGAGGCGCCGTCCATCCCGGAGCAGTTGGAGAAGAGGGTTGCGAAGTCCTGGGAGGAGGCCAAACGAGCCTCGGGCGGATGGTTCGACGGCCAAGTGGCCGCCCTGCGCGGGTGGAAGTTTCGGGGGCAAGAACTGCTGTTATCGCTTTGCGCGCTCCCTTATCGGTACGTCTGGTACGTCTACGCCACGGCCTTCCGGGGAAAGGCTCCGCCCCCGGAGGTCATCCCACGGGCGCTTGGTGTTAGCGCGGTGGTGGAGTGGCGCGAGCACCTGCTCCTGATGGTGAGGAGCAACGATGTGGCGGAGTTCCCCGGCAGGCTGGACGTGTTCGGGGGGCACATCGAACCGGACGTCCACGGAGAGTGGCCATCCCCGCAGGAAAGCATCGTCCGTGAGCTGTGCGAGGAACTGCTCCTGGAAAGACGGTCCGTCCGCCTTCGCTCGGTCCTCGGTTTGGTAGAGGTGGCGAGGACGCGGAAACCGGAGTTGGTATTCGCCGCGGAGATCGAACCCGGAGCCTGGCAGGACGCACCGCCGAAAGGGGACGCTGAAGTGGCGAAGGTCATCGCGGTGCCGATCAACGAGCTTTCAGACTACTTCTCCCGGCACAAGAAGCGCCTCACCCCCTCCGCTCATGGCAGCCTCGAACTGTGGTCCAGGCTCACCTGGCCCGCGGGATTGTAGGGGCAACGAACGTGGCGAACGAGGGAATGCCTCACCTTTGCGGCAAGCAAGCGGCATCTGGCGACGGCGCGCGAAGGGGTGATGACGGATCCCGTGGTATGTGCCCGCTTGCATCGGTCCTTCCCAGCCCAACAAATGTCTCCTCGAGATCGGAAAGGGAGCGAGTTTTCGGGAGAATTGGCCAGGGAATCTGCGGAGGCCAAAGCCACTGGGCGGTCGGAACTCCTGCGGAGGTTGTTCTTCGAGAGGCCGGTGAGGCATTCCAACCGCAGTAATTGGCGAGAGCGGTGGCGCTGGCTTCGGGATAAAGGGAGAGCCGGTGGTCATCAATGCTGAGAGCAGGGGGGCGGGTTTTCCTCTTTGCCGAATTCGCCTGATCGATTCCCCTCGACGGAGTACACGCTCGGCATGCCCTCTGGGATGGCGAGGGCTGGACTCTCTGTCCTCGATCGAGAAGGCTGTCCTTGCCGAGCGCCGTGAGATCAAGGCCCACGGAGGCAGCCTCACGGCCGGAAGGCGGGCCTTGGGAGCGTTCAGCGAGTGGGTGGTGCACGAGCATTCTGGAGGTGTTGATGGCGAGCGGGAGACGCGTCATCATCACGGGCGGGACGGGCCTCATCGGCCGGGCGCTGGCGGCGGAACTGGCCGCGGCCGGGTATGAGGTGGTGGTGCTCAGCCGGGACCCGTCGCGGGCCGGGGGACTGCCGTCGGGCGTCCGGGCCGAGAGGTGGGACGGGCGGACACCCCAGGGCTGGGGCCCCCTGGCCGACGGCGCGTATGCCATCGTCAACCTGGCCGGGGAGAACCTGGCGGGCGGGCGGTGGACGGCGGCACGGAAGGAGCGCATCCGCCAGAGTCGCCTGAACGCCGGGCGGGCAGTGGTGGAGGCGGTGCGCGCGGCGGAACGGAAGCCCGCCGTCGTCGTCCAGGCCTCCGGCATTGGCTACTACGGCCCACACGGGGACGAGGAGGTGACGGAAGATGCCCCGCCCGGTTCGGATTTTCTGGGCCGACTGGCGGTGGAGTGGGAGGCGTCCACCGCTCCGGTGGAGGCGCTGGGCGTGCGGCGGGTGGTCATCCGGACCGGGGTGG